>Ga0154020_10000513_pt1 | contig 47409 bp, 34 predicted proteins | sample Klosneuvirus_201_FD_109709 | JGI IMG/M metagenome (GOLD analysis project Ga0154020, IMG submission 109709) | Active sludge microbial communities from wastewater, Klosterneuburg, Austria - Klosneuvirus_20160825_MG | ecosystem: Engineered > WWTP > Aerobic digester > Activated sludge | place... | reverse complement strand
TGTCGAGCAGTGGTTTCGGTATTCGCCGCAGTTTCGACGGAACTTGGTGATGCTGCCGCATGATGGGCGGACGGTCGTGCTGCGGACGCTGGCGCGAGGGGATGTGCCAGCGCCGAACGAGGATCGCTGGCACTTTTCGGTGCAGACGCTCGACGAGTTCATCGCGCGGATCGATAGCCCGGTGCGTCGGCTGCGGCGGGTGCAAGACCTGATTCCCGACATGGCGCGCGCAAATCGTCCGGGCGTGCGTGGTCTGTCGTGGCTGGGTCGAGTTCCCAATCCGATGCCGCGACCCTGGTCCGAGCTGCCGCCGCTGCGCAGCACGCCCTAAGCAAGCGCCCGGCGAGCTGGCCTCCCTGAGACTGCGGCAACTGTTGCACAAGCTGCGGCGGCCAAGGTACGAAGGTCGGCCTCGATGCCGCAAACCAATCCTCCCAACTTGCCGAACCCGTCCGAGGCTGTGCCGCCGCTGCCAAGCTCCGCGCCAGAGCGCTCGACCCGCGAGCCAGATCTCGTGATTGTCGGGGCAGGGATTGTCGGCTTGGCGACGGCACGAGCCCTGCTCCTTCGCCATCCCAACTTGAAGCTGACGGTGCTCGACAAGGAGGCGCAGATCGCGACGCATCAAACGGGGCGCAACAGTGGGGTGATTCACTCGGGGCTGTACTACAAGCCGGGATCGCTCAAGGCCAAGCTCTGTGTGCAAGGCTCGGCGGCGATGGTCCGTTACTGCGAGGAGCACGGCATTGCCCAGAAGCGCTGCGGCAAAGTAGTGATCGCGGCGACGGAAAGTGAGCTGCCACGGCTGCATGAGCTGTACGCGCGCGGCCAAGCCAACGGAGTGCCGGGGCTGTCGCTGATTGGGCCCGAACGGCTGCGTGAGATTGAGCCGCATGCGGTCGGGCTCCAAGCGCTGCACTCACCGAATACGGGCATCATCGACTATTCGCTCGTCGCTGATTCGTTCGCTCGCGAGATCACGGCGCTCGGTGGAGTGGTCCAGACCGACCAAGAAGTGACGGCGATCGAGCCGCTCGGCAACCGGGTGCGAATCACCACCCAATCGGAGGTCCTCGAGCCACGCTTCGTCATCGTCTGCGGCGGCGTCCACGCGGATCGACTGGCGGTCAAAAGTGGTGGTCCAAAGGAGCCCCGGATCGTGCCGTTCCGAGGGGATTACTACGTTCTCAAGCCGTCACAGCGACCCCTCATCAACGCGCTGATCTATCCGGTGCCCGACCCCAACTATCCGTTTTTGGGAGTCCACTCGACCCTGAAGATGGATGGCAGCATGTGGCTCGGTCCCAATGCGGTGCTGGCCTTTGCGCGGGAGGGTTACCGTCGCTGGGATGTCAGCGCACGCGATCTGTGGGATGCGCTGCGAGCCCCCGGTTTTCAGAAGCTGGCGTGGCGGTCTTGGCGCACTGGCCTCGACGAGCTGATCCGCGACTTCAGCCGCCACTACTTTGTCGAAGCAGCGCAGCGCTTCGTGCCAGAACTGACCACCGACGGAGTCGAGCCAGGTCCGGCGGGGATCCGAGCGCAGGCGCTGACACCGGATGGCAGCCTGGTCGACGACTTCGTGTTTGATCAGCTCGGGCCGATCATCCACGTTCGCAACGCGCCCTCTCCGGCGGCAACCTCGTCGCTGCCGATCGGCCAGCACATCGCCGGGCTGGCCACGGACTCGTTTGGACTCGGACGGTAGGCAGCGTTCGCTCAGTACGCAGCAGCAGCTTGGCGAGCGGCGGCGTAGGACTCCGGAGTACCAATGTCGATGAGCGGTCCAGCGATGCGCACGGCGCCTACGCCTCGCGGCAGCCAGGTGGGCAGTAGCTCGCGTTCCAAGGACATGGGACGGTCGGTCGGTACGACGCGCAGCCAGTCGCTCGGCACGATGTAGATGCCGGCATTGACCCAGCCTGGACCGCCAGCGCCTTTTTCGGCAAAGCCCAGCACCCGATCGTTTTCGTCGAGCGTGACGCGACCAAAGGCCGTTGCATCGGCAACCTGACAGACTGCCAGCGTCGACAGCGCACCACTTGCCCGATGCTGCGCAACAAGCGCCCGCAGATCCGCCCCACAGTACGAGTCGCCGTTCATCGCCAGCAGCTCACCGTCGACAAGCCGTGATGCCTTCGCGAGCGCGCCACCGGTGCCGAGCGGCGTCTCCTCCTTCGAGTATTCGAGGGTGAGTGGGCCATACACAGCACCCAGCGTCGCCTGCACCGACGACGCTTGATGGCCGGTACACAGAATCACGCGACGCCCACCGGCTGCGACCAGATCGTCGAGGAGTCGACTCAAAAATGGTCGTCCACCGACCTCGGCCATCACCTTGGAGCGATCACTTACCACCGAACGCAAGCGCGTCCCGAGGCCACCGCACAGCATCGCCGCCGTGAGCCCCAAACCGCCGTCAGACATTGCCGTAGGGGCCGCGCGCCATCATGCGGTAGCCCTTGAGCAGCTCGACGATGCCGGCGTCCAGGGAGCGCCGAGCCGCAAAGCCAACGCTGCGCAAGCGCTGGTTCGAGACGATGTAGTTGCGCTTGTCGGGGTCGGAGCCGACCTCGGAAAAGTGGATGTAGAAGGACGGGACGTGCTCTTTGATCTTGAGCGCTAGCTCTTCCTTGGAGAGGTTGGCGTCGTCGAGACCGGCGTTGAACGGACGACCGATCATCGGCGCCGGGTGCGCCAGGCAGTGAACAAAGCAGTCGGCCACGTCGCGAATGTGGATGTAGTTGCGCTTGAAGTGCTTCTCGAAGATGACGACGAAGCCCTCGGTGACCGCCGCGTGGACGAAGTGATTGACGAGCAGGTCGAGTCGAGGACGGGGCGACATCCCGAATACCGTCGCCAGGCGCAGCGTGATCGCGTTGGGACTGCTCAGCAGCTCCTGTTCCGCAGCCACCTTGGTTTGACCGTACAGCGAGATCGGCTCGAGCGGCGTCTCCTCGGTGCAGTAGGTGTCGCCCGACTTGGTGCCATAGCCACTGTTGGTCGTCGGAAACACCACGAGCTGCTGCTGACTGCGCAGCCGATTGAGCGAGCGAATCGCCTCCTGATTGACCGCCCGCGCCGTCCACGGATCGCGATCGCAAGCCGGCGCACCGACGAGACACGCCAGCGGAATGATCGCATCGACGTTCTTGAGCAGCCGCCCGAGCAGCGCCTCGTCGCGGGCATCGCCACGGACGAAGTCGTAGCGCGAGTTTTCACACAGGTGAAACGGCCCAGACTGCCCGAGTGAGAGGTTATCGAGACAAACCACGGAGTGTCCCGCGTCGAGAAGATGCTCGCCGAGCACGCTCCCCAAATAGCCGGCTCCACCAGTGACCAGGACTCGCATCAGGCATACCTCCGCTCAAGTTTCTTGGCCGTCATGTCGCGAATGTGGTCGGTATTGGCCACGCCAAAGCGCTCCGCCATAAAGGTCAGCACGCGCTCGTCGCTGAAGTAACGCTGGAAAGCCTGATCGCGGAAGCGCAGGACATCGCGCGCCGGCAGGTGCTTGGTTGGCAGCGGCAGCGTGTCGATGGAGTGCTGCGAATAACCGCTCCAGCTCTCGGGCAGCGCCCAGCCGTGCTCGACCGCCGTCTTGTAGAGCGGCGATCCGGGATAGGCCATGGTGCTGTAGAAGTTCACGAAGTCGCACTCGAGGTCGAGCGCCAGGTCGAGCGTCGCTTGCATCGTCGCGGCGTCATCCTCGGGGAGTCCGAAGATAAAGTTGCCGATGACGCGGATGCCGGCGGCGCGCAGGGCAAAGATGGTGCGACGAATCTCGGCCTGGCCGAAGCCTTTGTGGACCTCGTCGCGGACGTGCTCGCTGGCCGCCTCGATGCCGAGTGCCAGCCAGCGGAAACCGGCGCGCCGCAGCTTGTCGATCATGCTCTCGCGCACCGTGTCGACGCGGGCGTAGGCCCAGATGTTGAGGTCGTAGCCGCGGTCGATGATCGCGTCGCAGATGCCGAGGACGTGCTTGGGATGCAGCACAAACATCTCGTCGGCGACCTTGAGGTTGCGGACGCCGTACTCGCGAACCAGGGTGTCGATCTGGGCAATGACCGCTTCGGGGCTCCAGCGACGGTAACTATTGCTGGTGGCCGAGTGACCGAGCGCTTCCTCGCCGCTCTTGAACGGCGCCTGGATGCAACAGAACGTGCACTTATAGGGACAACCGAGCGTAGTGTAGATCGACGCGTACGGCTGCCGAGGCAGGTCGCCAAAGCAGTGCCAGTTGTGGGCGCGATACTTGGCCATCGGCAGCAGATCCCAGGCCACCGCTGGCATTTCCTCGTCGAGGTTTTGGACAAGTGGCGCTGCTGCCGAGTGACGAATCAGCCCGCGCTCTCGCCAATAGAGGCCACGGACCTTCGACAGATCGATCTCGCCCGCTTTGAGCACCGCGAGCAGCTCGACCATGGTCACCGGGCCCTCACCGCCGCAGACGAAGTCGACGGCTTCCTCGCGGAGCGTTCGCTCGGGCAGCGCTGCGACGTGACCGCCGAGCATCAGCACCTTGCGCTCTGGCTCGCGACGACGAATCGCGGCCGCTGCGGCACTGGCCCCCGGCATGCTCTGCGTCGACGCGGACGGCTGGTGACCATAGACGACGATCGCCACCAGCAGGGGATTTAGCTCAGCGACGCGCGACGCCATCGCCTCCCCATCGAGCTGATCGGCGTCTCCGTCGAAGATCGCCACCGAAAAGCCCTTCTTGCGCGCATAGGTCGCCAAAAGCCCCGCCCACACCGGCGGCTCGACGGCAGCCAGGGTGTCGGCCAGGCCCTGATAGACCTGCTTGCGGCTGCTCGGATGGATCAAGACCAGATCGAGTCCCATGGCGGCTACTCCGTCACCCCGAGCACCGTGTCGCAGATGAAGTCAATGTCGACGAGTGACAGGCCCGGATGGTTGGGCATCTGGAAGCCGGTCTGGTGAATGCGATCGGCCATCGGGAAGACCTGCACGCCATACCGATCGGCCCAAAACGGCTGACGCGACATGTTGCCGCCGCCGATCGGGCGGGTCTCGATGCGGTTGGCGATCATCACAGCACCGATCCGCTCCCGATGCTCCGGTGAGCTGGCCAGTGCGCAAAACGAGATGCTCGAGGTCATGCCGCGAGGACAGCTCTGGATGGCAAAGCCGCGCTGACCGCGGAAGCGCTCTTGGTAGCGACGGTGATTTTCGGCGCGACGGGCCACCACATGGTCGGCCTTCTTCATCTGCGACAGACCGATTCGCGCTTGCAGGTCGCTGGCGCGCACGTTGAAGCCAGGCAGGTAGAACGTAAACGGCTTGTTGAAGGTCGTCGCCCCCGCCTGACGAGCCAGCGCATCACCCTTGGCCGGCGCAAGATCTTTGGCCCAGCCGTGGCTGCGCAGCTGGAGCAGCAGGTCTTGCGTCGCTTCGTCGTCGGTGGTGACCATGCCGCCCTCGATGGTCGACAGGTGGTGACCGTAAAAGAACGAAAACGAGCTCAGCTCGCCGAACGTACCGACGTGAGCACCATCCCAGCGCGATCCAGTGGCGGCACAAGCGTCCTCGAGGAGGGAAAAGCCGTAGCGCGCCTTGAGGGCCAACAGCCGCTCCATATGATTCGGTGTGCCGAGGACATGGACGGCAATCACCGTCGCTGGCTGGTGCGTCTTACAGAGCTGCTCCAGCTGATCGAGTTCAAGTCCGAAGGTCTGCGGATCGGCGTCGCACATGATCGGCTCGAACCCGAGCTGAATGGCCGGTGCCACCGTCGTCGCCCAGCTCACCGCCGGCACGATTACCTTGCGATTGGGCAGATCCTTGCGCGCCAGCAGCGCCGCGTACATCAGCAGGTTGGCCGACGAGCCGGAGTTCACAAACAACGCATGCTTGCGGCCCAGCCACTTCGCCCAGGTCGCCTCGAACTCGCGCACCAGCGGGCCCTGGGTCAGCCACGGATCGGTCTGGAGCCAGTCCTGAAGGTCGGTGAGATCAGCCTGATCGATGGTGCGCTCAGCGAGAAGATACGACTTCATCAGAAGGGTCCTTTGAACTCGACCACCTCGGGCGCTTCCACGCTGAGTGGCTGCCAGGGCTTGCCGCCTTCGCGAGCGAGCGCATACGCGGCCTGCGCGATGGTCGCCGGGTTCGGGTAATAGAGGTTTTCTAGGTTTTTGGTCGTCGGGCACGGAGAAGCGGCATAACCGAGGCGACGGAACGGAATGCCCCGCCCACCGAGTCGCTCCATGACCGAAGTGACGATCTCTGCCGTGGCGCCGCACGCCGTCCACGCCGTATCGACGACCAGCAGCCGGCCCGTCTTGGCCACCGAGCTGGCAATCGTCTCAATATCGAGTGGCAGCAGCGAGACCGGATCGATGACCTCGGCGGACACGCCCACCTCGGCGAGCAGCGCAGCCGCCCGCATTGCCTCGACGGCCATATAGGAAACACCGACGATGGTGACGTCGCTGCCCGGCGCCAAAATCCGCGCCTTGCCGAACGGGAGTGCGTACAGCTCCTCGGGGACGGCGCCACGCTGGAAGTGGAGCATCCGGTGCTCGACGAACATCACCGGGTTGTCGTCGCGGATCGCCTGGACCAGGCAGCCCTTGGCATCGTACGGCGTCGACGGCGCGACCACCTTGAGCCCCGGAATGTGCATAAACAGCGAGTGCAGTCCCTGCGAGTGCTGCGCGCCCTGCCCCCAGCTGCGGCCAATCACCGAGCGAACGACCAAGGGCACCGACACTGTGCCGCCATACATGTAGCGAGCCTTGGCCGCGATGTTGAGCAGCTGGTTCATGCACAGAAGCACGAAGTCCATGCGGATGTGGACGTGGACGGGCCGCAGGCCACCGAGGGCTGCGCCAATCGCCACCCCAGTCATCGCGTCCTCGGACAGCGGCGTGTCGAAGCAGCGCTCCGGGCCAAAGTCGGCGGCGAGATTCTTGGTCGTGCCGTAGATGCCGCGGCAGTCGTCGACGCCCATGCCGAGCACCAGAACCGACGGATCGATCGCCATCTCTTGATGGGTCGCCTCGAGGAGCGCCTCGGCGTACGAGAGCTTGCGGGTCATACGGCCTCCTGGTAGACGTCGGCGAGTAGCTCGTCGCTGGCCGGCAGCGGACTCGCTTCGGCAAACGCAAAGGCTTCGGCAATCTCCGCCTCGACCTCGGCCTCAATGAGCGTGCGCACCGTCGGAGTCAACAGCTGACCGAGCAGCAGCAGCGGATCGCGAGCAAACCACGGCTCCGCTTCCTCGCGCGAGCGATAGCCAGCATGAAAGTCCTCGTTGGGACCGACGTGCTCGCGAAAACGATAGGTCATGCACTCGAGGAAGCGGGGCCCCTCGCCGCGCCGCACCGACTCGACCGCCGACCGAACACTTTCGTACAGCGCCGGCACATCACAGCCGTCGAGCGTCTCTGCCGCCACGCCGTACGAAGCGGCCCGCGCGCACAGGTTCGCATGAGGCTGCCGAGCCAGCTGCGGCGAGTGAATCGAGTAGAAGTTGTTCTCGCAGACGAACAGCACCGGCAGCTTGTGCAGCGCGGCAAAGTTCATGCTCTCGTGGAAAGCGCCTTCGTCGACGGCACCATCGCCAAAGAAGCTGGCAACGACGGTGTCGGTCTTCTTGAGTCGCTGCGCATAGGCATATCCGACGGCGAGAGGAATGGTAGTTCCGACGATCGCCGACGCGCCCAGCACTCCGGCCCCGACGTCGATGAGGTGCATCGAGCCACCCTTGCCGCGCGTGCAGCCGGTGACCTTGCCGTACAGCTCCGCGATCATGGCGCGGAGGTTGCCACCCTTGGCGAGGTACAGCGCGTGGCCACGATACGTCGGACAGACCACGTCGGATGGACGCAGCGCCGCGCAGACCCCGACCGAGACGCCCTCTTGGCCAATCGACAGGTGAACCGGGCTCTTGATCTTGTCGGTGGGATAGACCCGCGCGACTTCCTCTTCGACGCGCCGGATTCGCAGTACCTGGCGATAGAAGTCTTCGTGCTTGTTCATAAGCTATTCCTTAGGTTGCGGTACCACTCGTAGGTACGCCCGAGTGCGACCGGCAGCGGCGTCTTAGCACGCCACCCGAGCATCTGCAACGGCCCCAGGTCGAGCCGTTTTTCCGGCATTCCGTCGGGGCAGCTTGGGTCAAAGAGGATCTCGCCCGCGAAACCAACCGTGTCGGCGCACAGCCGGGCCAGCTCCGCAATCGAGTGATCGGTGCCACTGCCGACGTTGATCGGCGCTGCGCTCTGGAAGTTCTCCATCAGGAACAGACAGCCTTCGGCGAGGTCGTCCGCGTAGATGAACTCCCGGCGCGCCCGCCCGCTGCCCCAGATCGTGACCGACGAGACGCCGCGGTCTTTGGCCTCGTCAAACTTGCGCAGCAGGGCCCCAACCACATGCGAGTTTTCAGGGGAAAAGTCGTCGCCGGGACCGAAGACGTTCGCGGGAATCACGGTGTAAAACGGCGCGCCGTACTGCCGCTGGAAGGCGCTGCACAACTCCAGCCCCGCGAGCTTGGCCATCGCATAGGAGATGTTGGTCGGCTCCAGCGGACCTGTGTACAAGCTCTCGACCGCCATCGGCTGCGGACAGTGGCGCGGATAACTGCACGAGCTGGCGAGGTAGAGCAGCTTGCGGACTCCGTGACGATGCGCCGCCGGAATCACACTGGTCAAGACCTGCAAGTTGTCGAGCATCAGCGTCGCCGGCTCGGTCTGGTTCTGGGCAATTCCGCCCGACAGTCCAGCCGCTAGGAAGACATACTCTGGACGCTGCTTGGCGAAGAATTCCTCGACGGCCTGCGGGTCACGCAGCGCGGACTCTGGAGGGCCAGATATGAGGCATCCTTCATGCATCTTATTTGAGAGCGCACTGTGCAGGGCCGAGCCAATCAGCGTCTCTGCGCCCGCCACCCAAACTCGCGAATCGGAGTCCATCGTTATGGTCCTGGTGCAGTGAGTTCGCGGAAGCGCGTGATCTCTTGGCCACTGCGCGCCCGCTCCTCGGCGGAGTAGTCTTGTTCGCGGTCGAAGAAAATGATCTGACTTCCGGAGCTCTCGAAGCGGAACGGAACGTGAATCAAGTTCTTCAGCGCCTCGCGGACACGGGTCTGTTTGGCAGGCGGAACGAACAGCAGCATGAAGCCACCTCCGCCGGCCCCAGTGAGCTTGCCGCCCGTCGCACCGGCTGCCCGCGCTGCCGCATAAATCTTGTCGACCTCGGCATTGGAGACCCGCGCACTCAAGCTCCGCTTGGCCAGCCACGCTTCGTGCAGCAGCACTCCAATTGGCGCCAGATCGCGGCCCGAGGTCAGCACCTCCATCGCCTCCGCAACGAGTCCCCGACTGCGCCGCAGCAGACTCTCGGACTTCGGGATTTCCTTGACCACACCCTCGGCAATCGACGACGCGGTGCGCTGAATCCCGGTGTAAAAGAGCATGAAGTGAGCGTTGAACTCGCTCACACGCTCGCGGGACAGCGCCATCGGTCGCACCTGAATCTGGCCGTTCGGCTGAAACGTAATGTGGTTAAAGCCTCCGTAGGCCGCCGCGACTTGATCTTGGGAACCGACTGACTCGCGCAGCCGCTCTTGTTCGATGACGATGCCCTCTTCAGCCAGCTGGAGCTTGGTCATCATGCGGCCTTGCAGCGCGTGCAGTGCATGCAAAAGTCCGACGGTAAACGCCGAGCTTGAGCCCATGCCACTGCGCGCCGGAAGATCTCCGTCGTGATGGATCTCGACCCCGCGATCGATGTGCAAAAAGCGCAGCGCCTCCCGCACCACCGGATGCTGAATCTCATCCACCGAGCGACAGTTTTCGATCGTCGAATAGACAATCCGGATCGAGTGCTCGAAAAACGGCGGCAGATAGCGGCAGGTCAGGTAGCAGTACTTGTCGATGGTCGTCGACAACACCTCTCCGCCGTGCGCGCGATAGAACGCCGGATAATCGGTACCGCCACCGAAAAATGAGAGCCGGAAAGGTGTGCGGCTGATGATCATGGTTGCGCTCTCCTTGCGGACGCGGAATCGCTGCGCCCGAGCTGCGAGGCGGTCATAGCGTTTGTGGCCCAGCCCGGCAAGCGAATTCCCTAGCCGCAGAATCGTCTGCCAAGGGGCTTGCCCAAGTGAGGAGCGCTGCTATTATCCGCGCACCCAATGACCCGCGTTCCCAAGTCCCAAGCGGCGAAGACTCCGTCGGTGATTGCTCCCGCCAGTCCGCAGCAGCAGCCTGTTCCAGGGACAGCGGAGCAAGCAGAGCCGTGGGAAACAGCGTGGATTGACGCGCTGGTCCGCCGCTCGCTGCGAGACGGAGTAGCGCTACGGCAACAGCTCCTCGATGGCGAAAAGCAGGACGCGGTGATTGCAAATGTTGCGCAGCATTTGCTGTCGGTATTGCAAGCGGGCGGCAAGCTCTTGCTCTGTGGTAACGGAGGAAGTGCGGCGGACTGTCAACATCTGGCGGCGGAGCTGACCGGACGTTTTGGCAAGCAGCCACGTCGCGGACTGCCGGCGCTGGCGCTGACCACGGATACCTCAGCGCTGACGGCGATCGCCAACGACTTTGGTTACGAACAGATCTTTGCGCGGCAGGTCGAGGCGCTCGGGCACAAGGGTGATGTCCTGCTCTGCATCTCGACATCAGGAAAGTCTCCCAATGTGCTGGTCGCGGCGCGTCAAGCGCACAGTCAAGGACTGTCGGTGGTGGCGCTGTGCGGCCCGCATGGTGGCGAGCTTTCAACGCTGGCGGACTTCTGCATTACAGTGCCGGGAACGACTCCGGATCGGATTCAAGAGCTGCACATCAGCGTCGGTCACATCCTCTGTGAAGTGATCGACCGCGCGTTTGTGACGATTCCGCATTCCCTCCCCACGGCCCTCCCCTCTTCGCGAGTGTTCTAGGCTGTGCGGCGCGCTGCATTTTTGGATCGCGATGGCACGCTGATTCACGATCCAGGCTATCTGGGAGACCCGAGCGGAGTCGTACTTCTCGACGGTGTGGCCGAGGCGATTGCGCTACTTCGGAGCGCCGGATTCCTGATTGTAGTCATCACCAATCAGTCCGGTGTGGCGCGCGGAATGTATGACGAGTCGGCTCTCCACGCGGTCAATCAGCGGATGCGCGCGCTGCTGCTGGAACAGAATCCGTACGCTGCCATCGACGCGATTTACTACTGTCTGCATAAGGACGCCGATGCCTGTGACTGTCGCAAGCCGCGCCCCGGAATGTTCGAGCAAGCGGCGCGCGAGCTACTCCTCGACCTGCCTAGTAGCTTGGCGATCGGTGATGCCCCGCGTGACTGCGCGGCAGCTAAGGAGGCCGGTGTGGGACGGTCTTCGCAGATCGGCGCGCCGCCACTTCCACCGTCGCTGCTTGCCGCGACCCGACTGCTGCTCGGCCAAGTGCCAGTGAAGAGTCCTACATGAAAAAACTCCGCATCCTCAACCTGCCCCTTGAACTAACCAGCTTGGAAGCCAGCAAGCGCTATGGCTACAGCATGAGCATTGGCCTTGACGAAGCGTTCGCTGCCATCGGTGCCGACGTAGTGACGGTGCCCGCGCTCAGCTTGTGGCCCCCCGATCAAGCGCCGACCTATTGGCTGGCACACCTCAAGGACATCATCGGCGCGCAGACTTTCGATCAGGTGTGGGTCGAGATTCAGTACAGCAATCTCCCCCGCGAGCTGCTCGAGTTCCTGACCACGATTGCGCCGGTGCGCGTCGGTCTGATGACGGAATCGCGGGTGCTGTTTCGCGGCGAGTATGACGATCTGTTTGCCGACCTGCCGACGATCTTCAACAAGCGACTGCCTTATCTGACCCACGTGCTGTTTCCGGATGAAAAGGATGTCGAGACGCTGACCGACTTCCCCGGAGTCCGCCCGGTGTTCCTGCCGGTGTTCGTAAACAGTCAGTTTGTCGTCGACAATCCGCCTCCGCCAGCACATGACCGAGTGACTTTTCTGGGACGACTTTTGCGCGACCGCCAGACCTTGCTTGGGCATCCCGCGCTCGCTGGCATGGTCGAGGTGGTTGAAGTCACCGGCGAGGAGGAGGACTACCGGCTGCAACACTTCGATGCCATCAGTCGCTTCTTCGCGACCACCTCGGCCAACGCCCCACGAGGAGAAACCCGCGTCGACTACCTGCGCGGCGGTCTGCAAGCCCAGGTCGAAGTGCTGCGCAGCCTGAAGGCCCACTCCCACGCGATCATGATGCGAGCGGTACAAAAAGGGATTGCCAACCTCAACCTGCGGTCGTTCTCGGCGCTGTTTTCGTCGCGGGTGGTCGAGACGATGGCCGCCGGACAGTGCGTGATTTCCTATCGCGTTCCCGAGCGCCCGCGCACCAACAGCCTGTTTGAGCCCGGCCAAGAGATCCTGTTCTTCGATGACAGCAATCCCGAGTCCCTTGCCGAGCAGGTGAGCTTTCTGCGCAGCAATCCCGCCGCTCGCAGCGCGCTCATCCGTCGCAGCCAAGCCAAGGTCCGCGCTTACCACACCACCGAGCAGCGACTCCGCCAGCTCCTCAAGTGGATCGAGACCGGCGACGAGCCCCGCTACAGCTAAGCATCGACGAGGCCAGCGACCGACAGCATCGCCCAAGTCCGGCGGGCAAGCACAATAAATCACGCTTGTTAGGCGATTTCCCGTCGGGGTAAGATGCCAAAAGGAGTGTGTCCTGTGCGTCGGCTCCGATCCTCTCTGTTGGATAGTCGTCTGTCCGGTTTGACCTTGCTGGCGATGGTGTCCTGTCATGGCGCAGCACCAAGTACGCCACCGTCGGGGGAAGCGCCGCTGGGGCTGCCGCTGCCGTCGCTCGGCCAGCCGCTGTCACTTGCCACCGATCTGGAGCCGTATCTCCACGATGTGCTCGAGAGCCAAGATGTGCGGCGGATCGGTCGTTACATCGCTGCCGTCGAGCCCTCGGAGCTGTCCGATGACCTCCATCCGACCCGGCGCAAGGCCTCGGCCAAGCAGGAGCTAGAGCCCGTTGAAGCGCTATTCCAAGCCGGTGAGGAGCTGTTCGAGACCGAGCTGGCGGTGGTGCGCGGCTTCGGTCATTCCTGGAGCCCGCGTGGTCCCCAGATGCATCGCGTGCACCGCGGCGCCCGAGGCGGTCCCGATTCGTTCAGTTGCCGTTCGTGCCATCACCGAGGCGGCGACGACGGTGCGGGTGAGTACAACGAGAACGCGCTGGTGGGTGGCGATGGCCTCCGCGTGGGCAGCGCCCTAGAAAGGAATCCGCCGTCGCTGCAAGGCGCCGGTTTGTTGCAAGTTCTCGGGGCCGAGGTCACAGCCGCGCTGCAAGAGCGCATCGCCGGTCCACCGCCCGCCGTGCCAACGCCCGTGCCGCTTATCATCCAAGGCATCGACTTCGGCAGTGTGACCCGCATGCCCGACGGCAGTATCGATACCCGAGCGCTCCGCAGCATCGATCCCGACCTGGTCGTAAAGCCCTTTGGCTGGAAGGGCACGCACAGCACGCTCCGTCGCTTCTCCGAGGAGGCCTTTCAGGTCCATCACGGCATGGAGTCGGGCGTCCTCGGCTGGCACCGTCGCTTCTTTTCCCCACAGCCGTACCATGCGACCGCAGCCACCCGCGGCATCATGACGGCCTTTGCCGACGGGGACCCCTTTGATCTCGATCGCGATGGCTCGCGCGGGGAGCTGACCGAGTCGATGCTGACCTCGATTGCCGTCTACCTGACGCTGCTGCCGCTACCGACGATCGAACCGCCACGGGCACCCGATCTGCTGGCTGCCTATCGTCAAGGCCAAGCCTCGTTCCACGACGTCGGCTGCGCGGGCTGTCACAAGCCGATGTGGCTGGTGCAAGATCCGGTGTGGACCGAGCGTGGCGAGGCCCAGAACAGCGCCTACCGCATCTCCGTCGATCTCCGTCGCGACATTCGCAATGGCCCGCCGCTGCGCAACCGGGACTCCGAGCTGCTGGGCTACCCGGTGCTGCTGTTCTCGGATCTCCGTCGCCATGACATGGGTCGCGAGCTGTCCGATCCCGTGCCCGCGACGAATAGCGCGCAGCCAGCGATTCCGCCGTCGTACTTTTTGACCAGGCCGCTGTGGGGACTGGCCGACTCGGCGCCGTATCTCCACGATGGCCGCGCCGTGACGGTGGCCGAGGCCATCAAGCTGCACGGTGGTGAGGCTGCGGAGTCGCGTCGCCAGTACCTCGCCCTTCCCATCGAGAAACAGCGAGCAATTCAGATCTTTCTGCTATCGCTGTCGCGGGCCGCTCTCCCCGAGGTGTCGCAGTGAGACGCATCCTCTGTTTCGTCGCCCTGTGCTCGCTATTCGTCGCTGGGACTGGCTGCCGTCGCGTCGCTCACGTCGAGCCGATGGTGCCCGCCGAAGATCCGACGCTGCGCGGACTCGATGCGCCCTCCCCCGGCGAACAGGCCCAGCGCGCCATCCGTGATCGCTTGCAGCGTCGAGAGAAGCAGTTCCGCGAGGTCTTGTCCCCTGGCTCGCACTGGCAGAGTCTCCGTCTGGAGCAGCCGCAGATCGACCGGCGCCGAGTCTCGCTGCCCCGTCTGATTGACGTGGGCCGAGAGCTCTTTCGCAGCGATTTTACCGTCGAGCAAGGGCTAGGCAATGGGCTCGCCGCGCGGGGCAGCAAGCTGGCCGGTCCACGTCCGGCGCCAAACCTCCGTCATGTGCAACAGGGCGAGTTCGGCGGACCTGATGCCACCCGCTGTGCCGCCTGTCATCACGTCGGTGGACTTGGGGGCGGCGGCGGGAAAATCGACACCGTCTTCATCCTTGGCGACGGCGAGCGTCCCGACTCGGCACTGCACCGCAATCCCAAAGCACTCCTCGGCCTCGGCCTCCTGCAAGCGCTGGCCGACGAGATGAGCCGCGAGCTACGAGCCAAGGTCAGCGCCGCCGACCGCGACCTCTCAGCAGGCCAGAGCCTCGCCCTGACCAGCAAGGGCGTCAGCTTCGGACAGGTTCGCAAGCGCAGCGACGGTGCATTCGACCTCACTGGCATCCATGGCGTAAGTCCCGATCTGCTCGTCCGTCCGTTTGGCTGGAAAGGCTCGACGGCCACGCTCCGGCAGATGGTCGTGGAGTCGCTTCAGCAGCACCTCGGCATCCAGGCCAACGAGCTTCTCCACAGCCAGGCCGAAGGTCGCAGCAACTTTTTGGGTGACGGACCCGTCGATGATCCCGATGCCGATGGTGTACTCCACGAAGCCAGCGACGGAATGGTGACCGCACTAACCACCTTCCTCGCCGCCTTGCCGCCGCCGATGGAGGAAGTGCCCGAGGTGCCGACGTTTTCGCTGCGAGCAGCGCGCGGCTTCGCGGTGTTCACCCAGATTGGCTGTGCGAGCTGCCATGTTCCGACGATGACTCTCGACGAACCGGTGCTGTCGCTCGGCCCGAGCTGGCAGCAGCGACCGCGGGTCGATCTGTCGCCGCTCCTCGTCACGGCCCGCACCCCTAAGGAGCCACTGACGGTGCGGCTATACAGCGACCTCCGACGACACAACCTTGGCGAAGCGCTGGCCGATCCGCGAAGCTACCGCGGCATTCCCAAAGAAGAGTGGCTCACCCCGCCGCTGTGGGGAGTCGCCTCGTCGGGACCATATCTACACGATGGCCGCGCCCCGACAGTGGATGTTGCGATCCAAGCCCATGGTGGTGAAGCAGCAGCAGCGGCGACAGCCTACGCGGGATTGTCGACGGAAGATGCCGGTGCCCTGCGCGTCTATTTGCAGACCCTGACTCGCCCGCAGTCGCTCGAGTTTAAGCCGTAAGGAACGGAACTCCACCCGTCGCCCCGTGTCTGTCATCCGCGTGCTCATCTCGAACCGCACCGGCTGCGCTGGATGATTGCCGAGCCCGGCGAGCGGATACACTGATCGTACTGTCTTCGGAGAAGCGTAAATGAAGCGCCTGGCCCAGCTTGTCACGGTCTGTAGCTTGTTGTCCTCGGCGGTGGCCGATGAGCCTGCCCGCCCCGTCGAAGACCCGCCCGAGCTTAGCAATCACGGCAGCGTCAGCGCAGCACTCACCGCCATCCTCGAGCGAGCGACGAAGGACGCCGGCAAGAAGCCGCACCTACTAGCCTTCGGGGAGTACCACCAGCTGAAGGGCAAGACGCAGATCAAGAGCGCACTCAAGCGCTTTGCCGACGAGCTGTGGCCGACGGTCCAGCCCGGCGCCTCCGACCTGATCCTCGAGACCTTCGTCACCGAGGGCAGCTGCGGCAAGGAAGAAAAGAAGGTCGTCAAAGACGTCGCCAAGACCACCAAACGGCCCGAGACGACGGAAAACGAGCTGGTCACGCTCATCAAGCAGGCCAAAGCCCAAGGCGTCCAGCCCCACATCTTGCAGGTCAGCTGTCAGGACTATCAGTCCGTTCTCGACGACAAAGCCCAGGTCGATTACGTCAAAATGCTCAAGCTGATCGGCGACCTGCTCGAGAAGCGAATTACCGAGGTGCGGACCCGACGGCAAAAGGCGGGCGTCGACAAGACCGTGATGGTCTACGGTGGAGCGCTCCACAACGACCTCTATCCGCAGGCTGAGCTGGCTGATTTCACCTTTGGGCAGTCGCTGACGACCAAGTTTCCCGGCGAATACCTCGAGGTCGATCTCTACGTGCCGGAGTTTGTCGACGGCGACAAGACCGTGCGCAGCCAGCCGTGGTTTCCGCTCTACAGAAAAGCGCAAAAGCCCGGTCAGATCGTTGTTGTGCGACGAGGTCCCGGCTCGTTCATCCTGCTGTTTGCGCCGACCCAGCCCGCTCAGAAGTAGTTGCTGAAGAAGACCAGAAGCGCCGCGACGGTGCGCTTCGAGCCGAAGTCGCCGCAGCAGTTCGAGGCCTGACCCCAGCTCGAGCCGTTCTTGCGGATGCCGCCGTCGCTCTCGATGCGGCCAATGCTCGAGCCGCTTTTGCGCATCGTGCCGTCGTTCTCGACCCGCCCGACGCTAGAGCCATTTTCACGGATGGTGCCGTCGCTCTCGACGCGGCCGACGCTGGAGCCGTTCTTGCGTACGGTCCCGTCATTTTCGATCCGTCCGACGCTGGAGCCGTTGATGCGAATCGTGCCGTCGCTCTCGATGCGGGCCCAGCTGGAGCCATCTTTGCGGACCTCAATGTCGGCAAAAGCCGTATTGGCGACGGAAGTAACGACCAAAGCAGTGAGCAGTCCGGTGAGCAGAGCAGGTGTTTGGAGCATGGGTTCCTCGTATCACAGTCTACCCGACCCACCCAAGTCGCTGTCAGACCCGCGTGCGACGATTCTTTTGGGGGCGATGTCCCCCGTGCCTTCGACCTCTTGACCCACTGGCAAAGGAGCGAACATGAAGGACCGACTCACCAAGAAGCAGCTGTCTGTGTCGATGTACGATCGCGGAATGAACGTCGTGGCGATCGCCCGGTTGCTTCGCTGCGAGCCCAGCTACGTCGCCAACGCCTTGATCGAGCAGGGACGAATTCCCGCGTATGTGGATCTGTACACCTCGACGGGACCGCAGAACGAAGACGCGAAGGAGCTGGAGGGAGTGCTGAAGTTTACCGACGCAGCCTCGGCGCGGACCTCGGTGGCCCGAATCGACGCGCTGTGGCAGCGGTTCTCGAGGGAGCGCAACCGCCGCGGCATGCATCAGTGTGAGGTGGTGGTCCTGATCGGTCGCAACCGCGCGATCGGCATCGGCAAGCAGACCGAGGCGCAGATCTTCGCCGACTGGCTCATCGAGCGACTGCGCCCGGCAGCGTCGGGAAGTCACTCGCCCAAAGCAGCTTAGTCGCTAGTCAACCGCTTCTGGCGACGGGGGCGGCAGGCTCGGCGGCGGCGCGCTCGGACCGGGGCTGGGTCGTCGCTTGTCCTCTTCCGGCTCGTCTGTCGCCTTCATCGACGCCTGCACCTGGAAGCGGTAGTTGAGCGTCAGCCCGCTATACATCGACAGCTGGGTAAAGCCCGCATCGTGAGCAACTGCCGGGGCCGCTGGGTTGGCTGGATCTGTGAAGTTGTAGTTACCGCTGACGTGAGAGACCCGCAGTCCAAAGATCTCCGCGCCAATCGAAAAGCCCGTCCCCAGGAAATACTCGGCGCCGACCGCCAGTGAACCCCCGACTGGACTTGCCAGATCTGCCTGCGCGCTCGCTTGGTCACTCGGTACACCCGTGTTGTTCGTCGAGACGCTCGCGAGATACTTGAAGATATCGACGTAGACATAGGGCGCGATACGGTCCTTCTTGATCTCCCTCAGGTACAGCTTCGCCCCCAGGGAGATGCCGAACTGGAAGAAGCTGTCCGTCTCAGCCGGGTCCGTCGGCATCGGGTTCTTCGTTGCCTTGTAGTCGCCATTCAAGCGCGCCCACCCCAGGTCCAGCCCGAGAATCACGCCGTAGCGCTGCGCAAAGAAGGCCCCGAAGTACGGGGCCAGCGACGTGGTCTGAAAGCCCTGATTGGGGGCGACCAGTTGCCGCCCATCCGCTGCCTTCTGGGCGTTCGGAAAGGAAGCAGCCGTGTAGCGATATGGCTCGAACCGAGTGCCCATCGCCAAGTGCACATCCGCCTGGGCCACGCTCGCCGCACCAAAGAGAAGACCTGCCGTCGAGATCGCGAGCAAGCGGCGCTGGCTCTGCACACGGGAATCGTCACCACGCATCGTAGGGTTCCTCCGAGAAAGAGACCGGGACTGAGACCGGAATGGACCAACATTGAGACGCAACGCTCTCAATCAGCGAGCCGTCTGTGCAGGCCTTATACCGTGTCTTGGTCGCCCTACGACGTAAAAAATTTGACTTTGCTATTTGTTGTCGGGCTGCGGTGTGTCGTCGCTAAGCGGTTGAAACAGAGAACAGGCGCGGACGGGCTGGGGTGGATACTTCTGCGGCAAGAGCGGACACAGCACAAAGACGCTGCCCCGCCCGGATCGGACGTAGCGAGGCGCACCGCAGCGATGACACAGACTCGACGGGAACGGCAGGTCGCCCGGTCGCTCTCCAGGCTTTTTTTCCGAGTCATCAGATCCAGAACGCGAGCTCATGGCCGAAGAGTAGCCCACGTCCCCCGCGACCCATACTTCGCGGTGCTGAAGCTACCGCTGCCAGTGGACTCGAGGCGAACCCACCCTGATCCGGCGGGGCCACCAGCGGCATGACTGACTCCCTCAGATCACGGCATCTTATATGAGTAGCTTGTGGTACGATTTGTTGTATTTCCGTGCGCTCTCAGCGCATGGCGTAGCCGAAGATGAGCGAACAGCCTGAGAGCGGAAAAGCAGCTGAGTCCGCGCACAGCGCAGCGCGTCGGGCCCCCACCAGTGGGGATGTGCTCGACAACATCTATCGGCTCGATGCGCCACTCGGCAAGGGCGGAGTCGGGGTGGTCTTTAAGGCCTGGCACCTGCACTTGCAGCGGACCTGCGCGATCAAGTTCCTGCACCCGCAGCTGGTCTCGAACCCCGAGCTGCGGACACGTTTCCGACGGGAAGCACAGAGCGCGTTTCAGCTCGGCCACCCGCACATCGTCGCGATCACTGACTTCCGAGACGATCCGAGCAACTGGCCCTATCTGGTCATGGAACTGGTCCAGGGCGAATCGCTGCGCGATCGACTGGAGAGAGGTCCACTCGAGCCGCAGATGGCGGTCCGACTGATGGCCGAGCTGGCCGATGCGCTGGTTGCGGCCCACCGTCGAGGCGTCATCCACCGAGACTTGAAGCCCGAGAACCTGTTGCTCAGCTCGGTGGAAAATGTGGCCCCCGGCGAGCCGGATCTATACCTGAAAGTGCTCGACTTCGGTCTGTCGAAGATGCTCGACGGCGTGGAGATCACGGGGACGGGTCGCTTGGTGGGCTCACCGTCGTACATGGCCCCGGAACAGGCCCGCGGCGACTCGCACATCGTCGACGCTCGCTCGGACATTTGGTCGGTCGGTGTGCTGCTCTACGAGTGTCTCACCGCCGAGAAGCTGTTCTCCACCGACGACTTCGAGACCAAGCGCCAGATGATCATGGGCGCCAAGCTACCGCCGCTGCACTTTACCGAGAAGGGTCTGCCGCCGCTCATCGAGAAGATCATTACCCGTTGCTGCCAGAGGCTCCCGGAGCACCGCTACCAGTCGGCTTCGGCGCTGCTAAGCGCGCTGCACGCGGTCTATCCTAAGCCGGCGCCGCGCCTCGATACGTTGCCGCCGGGTGCCAGGGTCATGGGTGGGGTCCTGGTGCTGCCAGCGGGCTCGCCAGAAACTCACGAAGCCGCGGAACGCCCGAATCCAAGCCCTCCCGCGACCAGTACGACTCCGTCGGTGCCCAGTGACACGAACCGCTCGAAGTCGTCGGGACCCGAGGTCGTGGTCATTCCAGCTATCGTCAAGTCGATGCTGCCAGACACCTCCGCCGCCTCGATCATAAAGAATGGCGAGCTGCTGCCGGAGCGACCGACGGGCGAGTCCAGACGACGCACTGGAGCGGGAATCGCGATCGCACTGGCGGCAGTGGCGGTGGCGTTTACCGGGTTCGCAGGCTTCACGCTGTGGCAGAGCCAGCAGAAGCGGCCAGGGACCACGGCGAGCGCAGGACTCAGCCTCGGATCGGCAACAATGCCGACCCATGGACCAGCTGTGGTCACGCCGAGCACGACCGAGAGAGAGCCGATTCGCGAGGCAACGACCGATCTGAAGGCGGCCAGCGCGGTGACTCCGCCACAGGAGAAATCGGCGACTGCCCCCGACGGCGGAGCGAAGCCAGAGACCGGCGCGCCGACCGACGCAGCACCCGATGCAGCGACGGAATCAGCCGCCGCCGAACCGCTGCCGAGGCCGCACAGTCCGTCGACGCTGCCGCTGCGAGGACCACGGGCCAAGTCGATCGGCGAGATGCCAACGCATCCGCTCCGATTTGGGCCACCGAGGTGGTATCGAACCGTGGAGGCACTGCAGCTACCGCCACCTGCCGACCTACCGTTCCCCGTGCCGACCGCCGCGCCAGCAGCTTCGACGCCAGCTGCGCCACCGACCGCTACGACGGCTCCCGAGGTTCCGGCGACTCCGGCGGCCACTCCTCCAGCAGCGCCGAAGGCCACAGCGCCTCCCGCCACGAAGGCCACAACAACTCCTGCCGCCACGACGAACCCGGCCCGCAAAGCGGACTCACGCGCCACCTCCGAGCCCGTCACAACCCAAGAGGCAGCAAGCGCAGCCTCCGCAGTCTTTCGCAAAGCCACGGGCGCCATCGGACGCTGTTTTCCTGTGGACGTGGCGCTCCCGACCAAGATCGGCGTCGACGTGACCATCGCAGCCAACGGCAGAGTGAGTGAGATTTCCGTCGATGGAGTCGATGCGCAGGCCGCCTGCGTGAAGGGCGCCATCAAAGCGCTGCGCTTCGGGGCGATCAGCGACGCCGACAACTACATCGTCCAGTTCGACTACGTAAACCTCCACCGCTAGTCCCGCCGCCCCGACGGAAACCGCCCTCCCCACTTTTCCTCGCCATCGCCAAGCACAGTCGGTGGGTATCTCTGTTAAGATGATTCCGATGCGCGTCTGGATCGGCCTACTGTCTCTACTGCTCTTGCTGGTGGGACCACACGGGACTTCGTTTGCCGCGCCGCCCCACCGCTCGCCGCCACCCGCTGCCCCGGCCCCAGCACCAGCCCCCGCAGCGCCCACGGCCAGCAGCGTGCGAGTGTCGTGCTCAACAGAAGGCGCCGAGCTGTTTCTCGACGGAGAACTCATCGGGCAAACGCCATTCAAGGACGTCATCCCGCTGGCCTCTGGTGAGCACACCATCCGCGTGTCGCGCCTGGGATACACGCCGTACATCGACGTGTTCAAGATCAAGGCTGGCCAGACCACCAAGATCGAAGTCGACCTCACCCCGATCTCGGGCGTGCTCGGAATTACGTCGAACACCGTCAAGGATGGCCCCGCAGTTCGCGTGTTCATCGACGACAAGTTCTTCGGCAAAGCGCCGCTCGAGACCGAGATTCCGCTTGGCAACCACCAAATCCGCGTCGAGCGCCCCGGTTTCTATTCCGAGACCTTCTCGGTGAAAGCGGAGCCCGGCAAGCGCGTCGACAAGGACGTTGAGCTCAAGCCACTGCCAGCGGACCAGAACCCCTATCTGGTCAAGCAGCCCGAGGTGAAGTGGTATCAAAAGTGGTGGGTCTGGACGATCGCGGCCGTCGGTGTGGCGGTCGTGGCGACTGCCATCATCGTGCCGGTGGTGCTGTCGCAGCGCACCATCTGCAAGGACGTCGACGTCTGCACCACCATCGGTGCCTCGTCGCTGACCGTGCAGCCGCTGAGCCTGACGCAGCCGCTGTCGACGCCCAGCTTTGTGCCGCAGCTGGTCGCCCCGCCCGCGCGCCCGGTGCTGGTGCCCAGCCTGACGCTGCGCTTCTAAGCCCACCAGCGGATCGGCTTTCCGCGAAGATGTCTGCATGCGAACCACGCAGGCTCACGTCGACTGTCTCGATGCTCAAGGTGTCTTAAGCCCCGCGCCCCCGCTTTTGGTCGACGATTCACTGTGGAGCGCCGACGCGATCAGCCTCGATACGCTGCGCGGTCTGCGGCTCGCCATCGAGTCGAACGCCATGATTCAGACCATCTGCCTAGTGTTCGCTGGCGACGGAGAGCTGGACACCTGGAACAGCTGGCTGCGAGCGCCGCGTACCCCGAATCTGTCCGGGTGGTCGCTGCTGGTCGATGGGCAGCCCCGGACTTTTGGCGCGGCGCTCACGGAAATCGCCCGCACTGCGCTGCCGCTGCGCCAGAATGTCCTGTATCCAGCGACGGTGGTGTCATTGCTGCTGGAGCCACCGATCCACAATCCCCGCGAGCTGTGGCTGCGTTTTCCGTCGGGGCCACACTTGCTGGGACGGATTGTGCTCGCGGACGAACCGCTGACGATTCCCGCGGCCCCTCGGCTCTTCCCGCCACCGCTGCCTCACTACCCGCTCACGCAGGCCCAGCTTGCCAAGCAGGGCGACGGGCTAGCGCAGCAGCTTCACGCTCGGCTCGGTCCCGCCGGCGAACCGACGCTCGAGAGCATCGCGCAGCTCGCCTTGCCGTTTCGGGGTGGCGCCCTACTCGGTCACCGCGAAGGTCCGCTCGCCTATCAGCTGTGGGACGGGGGCCTCTTGATTCGCGAGTACGGAATGGAGGGCTGCGACCGCACCCATTACCGCTTGTCGACGGAGTGGCTCGGCTCGGACCTTGTGAGGAGCGAGCAGCGACTCCACAACGGCTACCTGCCCATCGGAGAAATTTCACTGACGGCGACGACGGGACGCTCTCTGTCACAGCAGGCGTTTATCGACGCCGACGACTGTCTGCGGGCCCGTTATACACTGCACGGTCTCCCGCTCGACCTCGACCCAGCGACGGTGATTGTTGATGAGCTGGCGCAGAGTGGACTGCGGCCCAGCAGCAACACCAAGCGAGCCAGAGCGCAGACGCTGTTTCGTCTGGAGACCTCACCGGACGACGAGACGCTGCGCCTGCCGACCCGAACGGCGACGCGGACGATCCGACGCAGTGGGGAGCACATCCTCGTCGAGCTGAGCTTGCCGCTCGCTGACCACTCTCCCCGTCAGAGCTTCGATGTGGCGCGGCACGCGGTGGAGAGCGAGTGCAACGCCTACTTGGCCCAGGGTGCCTCGCTGTCGATTCCCGAGCCGACGCTAGACCGACTATGGAAAGCGCTCTTGCTACACAATCGGCTGTTCGTCCGCGATGGAGTGATGCGCTATGGGCTATTTCCCGGCGTCTATGATGGTGGCGTGTTCGGCGTCGAGGAAGGCTGGAACATCGTCGCCTTTGCGCAGTACGGCCACTTCGCCGATGCCGAATCGACGCTGCGCCAGACGTTTTTCGATCCCGCGTTTCTCGTCAAGGAAGGGCAGCATCATCAGTATCGCAACGGACTCGCGCTGACCTATGCCGCCGATGTCTTTGCGCTGGGCCAAAATCTCCCGCTGCTCGGCGGGCTGTGGCCGCAGATCGCCGAGAGTGCCGAGTGGCTCGTGGAGTCGTTCCGTAGCACCCAGGTCTTGGTCGACGGTGAGCGACCGATTCACTATGGACTTTTGCCAAAGCATACTTATGGCGGCGACCTGACCGAGCCCGCCTACAGCTTGTATGGAAGCTCGACGGGCTGGCGAGGGCTGCGCGATGCTGCGCGACTGGCCGCTGTCGTCGGTGATCGTCGAGCCGCAGCCTGGCTGACCGCCGCCGCCGAGGCCCGTCGCAACTTACAGAGCGCCGCCGAGCGCAGCTTTCGCCACGACGGGAAGCCACCGTTTCTGCCGTTCCGTACCGATGAACGCGGCGATGCACCAAGTGCCAACGACTATCACCAGCTGTTTGCGTCGCTGATCTTGGAGACAGCCCTGTTTGGCTGGCATGGCCGCTGGTCGCACGAGATCACCGACTACCTCGAGCAGACCGGGCGGCAGACGCTGCAAGTGGCGCGCTTCGACCAGTGGTTTGGCCGGCTGGGCGTCGACGCCGAGTACTCGCGTGGCACCCAGCTTTGTGCGCTTCATCGGCGGGATTTCTCGCGCTTTTACCTCGGTCTGCTCGGGCAAGTGGCGCTGAGCTGCGACCCGCAGACCTTCGTCTCCCCAGAGACGGCGATCGTGCTGTTTGGCGAGAGCGAGTGGCGCGATCGCCTGCGGGCGCTCGTCGAACAGCCGAGCCGCTTTGACTCGGACCCGTGCTCGGCAGGGACGGCGGTGATGCTGCAATACCTGCGGCTGCTGTTCGTTTGCGAGGAGCGCGACGAGGACGATTTACCGACGGGAACGCTGCTGATTGGGGCGCCGCTGCCGCCGAGCTTCTTTGCTTCCGGTCAGCACTTTGCGGCAGATAGGCTCCCGATGGCGCTGGGTCCGTCGCGGCCAGACCCGAGCAGTCCGTTCGCGACGACGCAAGGAACCATCTCGATTCGCTGCGAGTCGAGTGCCCGCGAGGTCACCTACTCTCTGACGAGCAGCCAAGCAGTCACCGTCGAGCTGTTCTACTTCGATGCCGCTGGCCGTCACCGCTCGGAGAAGCACCGACTGCCGGCCATGACCATGGGACGAGGCGAGAAGCCCGTGACAATCCGGCTGCCGCGGTAAAGGCGCGAAGCCCACAGCGCGCCCCCGGACTCACCCCAACTGCCGCTCAGCCAATGCCCGCAAACGACCCAGCTAGCGTCGAGGAAGTGCGTTGACTTTTCCCCTGAAAATTATACGCTTAGCGACAGTCGCCATGTGCGATGCCCGCAAAGGGTGGAGTCTCCTCTGCAGTCGCCAGTGTCTGGACAGCGAATCTTGGTAGTCGCCGAAGACCCGGCGCTCCGCGAGAAACTTGCACAAGCAGTGCGAGCCGGTGGTGGTCAGCCCATCCCCGTCGCTGGGGTGGCTGAGATTCCCGGTCCACAAGTTCCCTATCGACTGGTCATTGCGGGCTGGGATGGCCGACTCGACTGGCTCCGCGCCGTCTGCAAACGCCTACGTGACTCGGCGCAGCTGGTGGCGATGGTGCCGCAGCGCAACCTCGGTGAGCAGGTGGCGCTCCTCACAGACCCGCACTGCAACCATGTGCTGACCACCGATGACCGCGGGCTGTGGCTGCTGCAAGTGACCGTCAGCAAGTTCGTCACCGGCGAGCTATTTGGCATCGAGCGCTATCTGCCACCGGGAACGCCGATCATGCTGACCCGGCTGCGCGACTTTCAAGGCCGCCAAAATGCCATCGACGAGGTCCTCACCTTCGCCGATAAGTCGGGAGTCCGTCGGCAGGTGCGTTCCTCGATCGGCCAGGTCTGTGAAGAGCTGCTGATGAACGCGCTCTATGACGCGCCGGTGGATGCCAGTGGCACGCCGCTGTTCCACCACGTCGATGTCAAAGAACGTGTCGATAAGCTCTCGCCGCGCCCGGTTTCGATTCGTTACGCCGTCGCTGACGACCAGTTTGCGGTGTCGGTCCGCGATCGCTTTGGTCGGCTCGAGAAACCGACCATCCTCCGCTACATCGAAAAGTGCCTGCGCAGCTCGGACCAGATTGATCGCAAGACCTATGGAGCAGGACTCGGGCTGTACTTGATCGTGAACGCTGCGACTCAATACGTGGTCAACGTCGCGCCGGGAATGGCAACCGAGGTTGTCTGCACGTTCGATCGCGGAACTCGGCAGCCTCTGCGCGCTCTGTCGATGTTTGTCTATCCGGGCAACCCGTCGAGCAAGGAATAGTCGACAGCCCCCTTGGGCCTTTTTGCCCGCTGGATGACAATGACTGATCGGGTATCGGGCACGACGGAACGCGCAGTCACGATAGAGGGAAGCATGTGCTGACGGGGCAGCTTGGTCCATATACGCTCGTCAAGAAGATTGCCGTCGGGGGAATGGCCGAGATTTATCGTGCCATCGTTCCCGATACCGAGCCGTTGCGCCAAGTCGCCATCAAGGTCATCCATCCCAACAACAGCGAGGACCCCGAGTTTGTCCGCATGCTCCTCGACGAGGCGCGGCTGGCAGTGCGACTCAAACATCCCAACATCGTTACCACCTACGATCTTGGGAAAGAGAAAGAGCAGTACTATCTGGTGATGGAGCTGGTCGAGGGCATCGACCTGTTCCGGCTGGAGCAGCGCTCGACGGACCTGCGAATGAGCATTCCGGTGCCAATTGCGGCCTACGTCGCTCGCGAGGTGGCGCGCGGACTACACTTTGCCCATGAGCTAAATGATCCGTCGGGCAAGCCGCTCAACGTCGTACACCGCGATGTCTCGCCGCAGAACATCCTGCTGTCGTACGACGGCGCGGTGAAGCTGACCGACTTCGGAATTGCCAAGGCCGAGGGGCGGTCCGAGCAGACCCAGATCGGCATCATCAAGGGCAAGTACTACTACATGAGCCCGGAGCAGGCGGCGGGCACGGCGCTCGACCGTCGCACCGACATCTTTGCGTGCGGGATCTTGCTCTACGAGATGCTGGCTGGCGAGATGCTCTACTTTGACCAGAGCGTCGAGCGGCTGCTCGAAAAAGTACGCAAAGCGGAGGTGCCGCAGATCATCCGGCGACGGCCCGATACGCCGCCGGAGCTGGAGCGGATCATGATGCGGGCACTCAAGCGAAAGCCCGAGGACCGCTACCGCACCGCCGAGGAGATGGCGCAGGCAATCGATGGCTTTCTCCGGCGGCATGCCCCGACTTTTTCGGCGGCAGAGATCGGCAAGTTCGTCGAGAAAGTCCAGACCTCGCAGCCCAAGAAGCGCGGCGCCGACGAGCCCACCGCAGCCCTCGACTTGTCACATGCGGCCCGTCGCAGCGTCAGCGACTATGACGATGCCAATGCCGATGACTCGCCAAGCCCGACGATGGGCATCGATAGCAGCCAGCTCGAGCAGCTGCGGGCCATCGGGGTCCGCGACGACAACAGCCTGCTGTTCCAGTCGGGCAACCTCAAGGCGCTGCTCGAAGGCAAAGGCAGTCAGCGGTCGCCCCGCGAGGATGATACCGACGACGCCGCTGATGGACATGGTCGGCCAGCCACCGCCCGCGGCATTCGCCCGAGTGACAGCTCGGACATCACGACGCATAAAAGGCTCGCGGGACGATTCCAAGAGGCGCCACCGCCCAAAGCTGTCTTTCCAGCCATCACCGTCGAGGGCGAAATCCATGGCTTGCTCACCGAAGCCGCCGACTGGATTGCTCCTCCGATTGCCGTCGGTCACGTAGGTGCCGCCAGCCGTCGACCCGGCGAGACCAGTGGACCACTCGCCAATCACTCGCAGTCGGTGGCCGTCGGTGACAGCGTCACGGCGATCGCTCCCGTCGCGCTGCTCCCACCAGGGGTCGAGCGCTCCAAGCGAACCCGCCGGCCCTCGTCGCGCTCGGCGGGGGACGTGAGCGCCGGGGAGCCACGGCCCCGCCTGTCGGAGCCGAAGATGGAGCTTCTGCAGAGCGATGTCTCCTTTCACGATCCGAGTGGCGGCAACGACGATGGCCGGTTGGAGCTGTCGCAGAGTGATGACTTTGTGCCCCGAGTGCCTCCGTCGCCCACACCGCCGACGCCGCGGACAGGTGAACGCAAAGCGGTGGAGCTGGTCGCCGAGCCGTCGGGACAAGTTGACATCATCTCCACCGAGATGACCCACGAGGCACTGTCGGCCCCCGCCGATCTGCGCAGCTCGCAGCAGATTGTCGAGCCATCGGTTGAGGTAAGCGAGTCGCGCAGTCGCTGGCTATTCATTCTGTCGGGGCTGTCGGCGGCAGTGATCTCGGCGTCGCTGACCTGGTTCCTGGTGATAAGTCCACAGCGCCATCAGAAAGTGAGCGTAATCCCCGAGGATCTGGCGCCGCTCGCGGACCTTGCCACGCCGCCCGATCTCACAAGCGTGGTTGCTGTCACACCAGTCGATGCTGGGGCCAAAGAGAAGCCCCACACCGCTGCCGCGTCAAGCAAGTCGATTTCCGCGGAAGACAAGCAGCGCCCGAGCGAAGGACAGGTCTTGATCCGCAGCGAACCGCCCGGCGCCACCGTGTTGCTCGACAAGGAAGAAATCGGAGTCACTCCGCTGATTCTGACCGAGCGCACGCCCGGCGAAGACTTCAAGGTCGAGCTGAAGCTCGAGGGCTTCAAGAAGGCCCGAAAGCGCATCAAGTGGAAGGACAAGGACCGCCTGGACATCAAAGTAAAGCTCCAGAGCGAAGCGGTAGAGGGCGGCAGCGACGGAGAAAGCAAAGCCGGCGGAAGTAGCACCAGTGGCGAAGCCGAAGACAAAGGCGGCGCCAAAGAATCTCCGTAGGACGGCTGTCGACCGCGCGCAGCAACCCAAGTAGACTCGCCGCAGGTTCGCTTGTCCGCGCAGACTCCACAGACTCCGTCTCTGCTTCGCACCGTGCTCGCGACGCTGGCGACACGCTTTGCGGTGCTACCGCTTGGGCTTTTGCACGGGGCTCTGCTCGCGCGCGGACTGGGACCGGAGGGCCTGGGTCGTTACAGCGCCGCGCTGGTCGACGTCAACATTGTGACGACGCTGCTCGCGCTGGGACTGCCCGGAGGACTCGCAGTGCTGGTGGGAGAGTCGCAAGGAGACCCGCCCGCAGCTCGTCGGCTGTGGCAGATCGGACTCCATCACATCCTGCTGGCCCTGCTGCTCGCAACGGCTCTAGGAATCGTCATCGGACTCCTATTTCCGTCGCTGATTCACAAAATAGAGGCAGATAAGACTCCTCTTATTCTAGGACTCCTTTCGCTGTGCATCTGTGGCCAGCTGGGTCGGGATCTCCACAATGCGCTGCTCTGGGGAGGCCAGCGCTTCTCGGCGCAGAATCGCTTGGGTCTGGCTCTGTCGATCTTGCAGTTGTTGGCGGTGGTGGTGCTGTTTCTGTTGACCCGAATCAGCGTGGAAAGCGCCCTGCTGCTGCAAGCGCTGAGTCTGTGGGGACTCTGTCTGGCCTTTGGTTGGCGACTCCGGCTGTGGCTGGCCGAACAGAGACCGCTTCCGCAGACTCCCAACTCGGCGACCTCTCTGGCGAACTCTCCGTCGACCAAGCGGCTCTATCTGGTGAGCCTCCGCAACTTTCTCCACATCTTGCCGGACATGCTGCTGCTCCGCATTGATGTGTATTTGATCGAGCTTCTGCTGCCTGCACCGTCGATGTCTCATGAGCTGGGGCTGTACCAAGCCGGCGTGCGAGTGGCGGAATTGCTGCTGCTGCTGCCGGGAACGCTCAACGCAGTGCTGTTTGCCAAAGCGGCGGCGCGCGAGCAGGTGGCGGAGCAAGCGCTGGTCTCTGCCAAGCTCTGTCTGTACCTGGGACTGCTCGGCTGCCTGGGAATGTTTCTCGTCGGAAAACCGCTGCTGCTGCTCTTCTATGGGCCACGCTTTGCTGGTTCCTTTGTGCCGTGCTTACTGGTCCTGCTCGGCTGTGCGGCGCTGAGCTTTTCCGGTCCGCTGGCCGGTACGCTCTCGGGGGACAGCGGCTATCCGGTGAGTGTGATTGTGGCGCAGGCGATCGCACTGTTGACCAATGTCGGCCTCAACCTGTGGCTCCTTCCCAAGCTTGGCATCGTCGGTGCGGCCTGGGCCTCGGCGGGCGCCTATGCGGTTAGTGCGATGTGTATCAGCCTCGGCTTTGCGCGTCGCTTCCAGGTTCCGCTCGGTAGACTGCTCGCTCCCATCGGCAGGCAGGAGCTGCGGACCCTGCTCGCTCGTCGCTCGTCCTAACTTTTCAGTATTTCTCGACGAGACTTCTGGGCGCCGGATTCGCTAGACTGGACACCATGCTGTCTATGTTTCGTGCTCCCGCTTCACGACGCCTGCTCGGGCTTATGGCCTGGCTCGCGCTGACGCCGGCGCAGGGAAGTCCACCGCAAAAGACCAAGACTCCGACGGCAACTGTCGCCCCGCAGGTCGAGCCAGTGACGCCGCCGTTTCGTTTCGAGGGACCGCTCGCGCCGGCCCAGACCGCACTCCGCCAAGGCAAGCCCGCCGAGGCCAAGCTGCTGCTCGACAAGCTCCGTCCGCAGCTCAAAGATCCCAAGCTACGCGACGAAGCGGACTCTCTTTTCGGCGAGAGTCTGATTCGTCAAGGTCAGGTCAAGGAGGCAGCGCGGGCACTCGAAGCGGTGGTGGCCAAAGATCCGCAAGCGCTCGCCAGCCGCGTCACTCTCGGGGAAGCCTATCGCCTGCTCAGTGAGCGCGACAAAGAGCGGGCGATCTGGAATGGCATCTTCGACGACCACGACAACGACAAGCTCGACAAAAATGACTGTCGGGCGATGCGGCTGCTCGGCCTGGCGGCGCGCCATCTGGGCTCCTATCAAGATGCCTATGAGCAGCTGAAACTGGCGCTCGATCTGGCCAAGAATCAGAAGCGCACCGACGAGTACGTGCGGGCTTCGCTGGCGCTCTCGGAGCTGCGGATCGAGAAGTACGAGGTCGGTTATGCCGAGGTCTCGGTCAAGGATGCGCTGCGCCGCGATCCGCTCAGTCCCGACGGCAAAGCGCTGCTGGCGCGCATCAAGCTCGAGCAAGGCAACGATGTCGCTGCCGCCAGTGAGCTGGTCGACGAAGCGCTCCAGGTCAATCCGTCGCTGCCGCTGGCCCTGCATCTGCGCGCCGAGATGCTGATCGACAACGAACAGTACGAAGACGCGCTGGCGGTGCTCGATCCGGCGATTGCGCGCAATGGCTACGATCTGTCGGCGCGGGCGCTGCGGGCCGGCGCGCTGCTGCTCTTGGAGCGGCGCAAGGACTTCGAGACCGAGAAGACCGAGACACTGGCCCGCTCGTCGCTGTTCAGCTCGTTCTATCGCATCATCGCCGAGCGACTCCAGGTGCAGCATCGCTATGAAGAGCAGGTCGCGGTGCTCGAAGAAGCGGTGCAGAAGAATCCCAAAGACTTCTACGCACTCGGAGATCTGGGCCGCGCCTATCTTCAGCTGGGCGACGAGGATCGCAGCTACCAGACCTTGCAGAAGGCGTGGAAAGGAGACCGCTACAACCGCCGCACCTTCAACCTGCTCGATCTGTTTGAAAAGCATCTCCAGAAAAATTACAAGCTCGTCACCGTCGACATCGATCCGCGACAGCCTGGCAAAGAGGGTCTACGGATTCGCGTTCACAAAGACGAAGAAACGCTGCTGCTGCCAATTCTGCAACCCCTCGTGCAATCGCTCTGGGTGGAGTTTACCCGTCGCTACAGCTTCGCTCCCAAGCTGCCGCTGACCCTGGAGCTGTTTAAGGAATCGGATAACTTTTCGGTCCGAACTTTTGGTCTGCCTTCAGCTGATCCGGGAATGCTCGGGGTAACGTTCAGTCGCGTGGTGACGGGGCGCTCGCCGGGTCAGGGCAAGGTGCCGTGGGGGCTGATGGTCTGGCACGAGCTGGGACACGTCTTCGCGATCGATCTATCGAAGGGTCGGGTGCCGCGCTGGTTTACCGAAGGACTCTCGGAGTGGGAGACCATGCAGCTGCATCCCTCGTGGAGTCGTCGCACCCATGCCGAGGTCGCGGCGGCGCTGCGGGACAATCAGCTTCTGTCGATGGCCGACCTCAACATTGGCTTTACGCGCGCGCGCTCACAGAGTCACATCGTGGTTGCCTATCACCAAGCGGCGCTGGTGGTGACCTTCCTCGCCAAGCGGTTCGGATTCCCCAAGATCGTCGAAGCACTCAAGCTGTTTGGCGACGGCAAGCGGACCAAAGAGGTGCTGGAAAAGATCTCTGGACAGAGCATTGCCGCGCTCGATTCGGAGTTCCGCGCCGACCTCCGCAAGCAGCTCTCTGCGTATGAGGGGACGTTCTATGTTCGGCCTTCCGACTACGCGGACTTCGACGGACTGAAGCTACAGATTCGCAACACGCCGCAGAGTGCCAAGCTGCACGGACTCTTGGCAGTAGCGATGGTGCGTTCCGGAGGAGATCCAGCAGAAGTAGCCGGCGAAGTGGCGGTGGCACGGAAGCTCGATCCGCGCTGCAAGGAAGCCATCCTGGCGGAGGCAGAGCTACATCAAAAGCTTGGCAAAAAGGCGGAAGCAGAGAAGCTCTTTCAGGAGCTAATTTCCGTCGGTGGCGATGGTTTCGATGTCCGCCAACGACTCGGGGATCTGTACGCCGCGCAGAAGCAGACTCCGGCTGCGATCAAGGAATATGAGCGCGCCAAAAAGCTCGATCCCGATCGCAGCGAACCCTATGAACGCCTGGCCGCGCTCTATCAACAAGACAAGAAGACCGATGAGGCACTGCGTGAGCTGGCGGTGGCTGCCGATCTCGAATTTTCCGACGAAAAAATCCTGATCGATCTGATTGATGGCTACACAGAAAAGAAGCAATTCAAAGAAGTAATAAAGTATGGCGACATGCTGCTGTATCTGATGCCCTACCGCTCTCGGCTGCGGGCCCTGATGGGAGAAGCGTGGCTCGCACTCGGTCAACCGGGACGGGCCCTGCCCCATCTGCAAGCAGCCCAGCGAGTGCTAGCGGATCTGACCGATGTCGAGGAAGACGAGCAGGCCAAGCTGCAAGCCGAGCAGAAGCGGGTCGCCGGACTCCTCGGTCAGGTGAGTAAGCACAGAGCGCTGCCGTTTACCGGACCCGAGACGCTGCTCGATTCGGCGCGCAAGAAGGCGGGACTACAGACTCCCTAACGGACTCCTGAAACACTTCTGAAACACTTCTGAAACACTCCTGAAACACTCCTGAAACACCCTGCGGTATCGAGGCTGATCATGAAGATACGTCGCTTGCTTGGATGGCTACTGCTCGCCGGACTGATCGTATATGGAGGCATTGCGGTGCGTGAGCTGCGTCCGTTTGTGCAGACCACTTCGATGGGAACCGACGGCTGTCGCCTGGTGCAGGCAGACGGACTGGTCGGCGCCGAGGACCTGGAGTTTGATCACCAGTCCGGAACGCTCTACATCGCGGCGGCAGGTCGGCGCAGCGGCAATTCCTTTCGTCCTGATCCGGGGGCGTTTTTTCGCTGGCATCTCGACGACGAATCAGCACCGACCAAGCTGCCACTGCAAGGGATTCCGCAAGCGCTCCGTCCGCACGGTCTGGGTCTGTACATCCATCCGAGCGGTGAGCGGCGACTGTTCGCGGTGCATCACGGAATCGGCGGCGAGGAAGTGCTGATTTTTCGCTTGGAAGGAGAGCCCGCAAAGCCCGTGCTCCAGCTGGTTCGGAGTGTGGCAACGCCTCTGTTTGTCAGCCTCAATGACGTCGCTGGCGTAGGTCTGGAGTCGTTCTATGTCACAAATGATCACGCGCATCGCTCGGCCCTTGGTCATGTCTACGAGGACTTTACGATGCGTGCGCAGGCGTCGGTGGTCTACTTCGATGGAACTTCAGCGCGCACGGTGGCAAGTGACCTGCGCTATGCCAACGGAGTGCAGGTGTCGACGGACCGCAAGCATTTGCTGGTGGCCGAGACCATGGGCTACCGCATCAAGTCCTTTGTCCGGGATGAGCGCGGGGACCTCCTGCTGCGCAGCCAGACTCTGCTTGATACGACTCCCGACAACTTCTCGCGGGATGAAAGCGGGGACTATCTGATTGGTGCGCACCCAAGTCCGTATCTGTTCCTGCGGCACGCCGCTTCGGCCAACAATCGGTCGCCCTCCGAGGTGCTGCGAGTCCGGCTTACCAGCGACGGAACGCTAAGCCCTGCGACCACCATCCTGGGCGATCCCGGTCAGCTTTTCTCGGCCTCCAGCGTTGCGGCCAGCCACGGCAAGCATCTGATCATCGGCGGAGTCTTCGATCGCGGTGTGCTGGACTGTCCGGCGCGCTGAGAGTCGCAAAAGAAAACACAAGACTGCCAGGCGCCTTGGTGTAGAGTGCGCAGCCTTCAAGCAGTTGTCCGTTTTCCCTCCCCCTTAGCAAAGTGAGCTCGTTTGACCGACTTAGCCGTCGCTGCGGCGACCCTTCCGACTTCTCGCACCCTGCACGCGGTGCATGCTGCCATCCCCTCGCTACCCTCTTCGTCACCCCATCGCCCGGCGCCTCCTCATCAGGGCGGCGTAGTCAGCGACGGCGGCGGCCTCACCTTTGCCGATCTCGGTCTGTCCGAGCCACTGCTGCGCGCCGTCACCGACGAAGGCTACACGACGCCAACGCCGATTCAGGCCCGCGCCATTCCGGTGCTGCTGCAAGGACGCGATCTGCTCGGTCAAGCGCAGACCGGCACCGGCAAGACCGCAGCGTTCGCGCTGCCGCTGCTTCATTCCATCGACCCGAGCGTGTCGGCGGTGCAGGCCCTGGTGCTGTGTCCGACCCGCGAGCTGGCGCTGCAAGTAGCGACGGCGGTTCACGACTATGCCAAGCACCTGCCGCATCTCTCGGTGCTGCCGATTTTTGGCGGTGACTCGATGGTGCGGCAGCTCAGTCGGCTGTCACGCGGCGTCCACATTGTCGTCGGTACGCCCGGTCGCGTGCTCGATCACCTGGAGCGCGGCTCGCTGTCGCTCGACAAGGTCCGCTTCGTGGTCCTCGATGAGGCCGACGAGATGCTGCGGATGGGCTTCCTCGAAGACGTCGAGTCAATCCTGGGGCGTACGCCGAGTGAGCGGCAGACTGCGCTGCTCTCTGCGACCCTGCCGCCGGCGATTCGTCGGGTCTCGGCCAATCAGCTCAAGCGGCCCGAGCACATCGCGATCGAAGCCGCCACCCGCACCGTCGATACCATCCAGCAGCGCTTTGTGATGGTCGAGGAGCGCTACAAGTTCGACGCCCTGCTCCGGATTCTCGAGGTCGATCCGCCCGAAGCAGCGCTGGTGTTTACCCGCACGCGAATTGGCGCCGATGAGCTAGCCGAGGCCCTGGTCGCCGAAGGGATGCCCGCCGAAGCGATGCACAGTGATCTGTCGCAGGCGCAGCGCTCGACGGTGCTGGAGAGGCTGCGCTCGCAGCGACTGCGGGTGGTGGTCGCCACCGACGTCGCAGCGCGTGGACTTGACATCGATCACATCAGCCACGTCGTAAACTTTGATCTGCCGAACGATCTCGAGACCTACGTCCATCGCATCGGTCGCACCGGACGGGCTGGCCGCAGTGGCGAAGCGCTGATCCTGGTGACGCCGCGCGAGCGAGGTCGGCTGCGCCTGATTGAGCAGTTTACTCATAGCTCGCTTCAACCACGCACCATCCCGACCCGCGCCGCCGTGCTCGCCAAGCGAGAGGAGCGACTGCTCGCGAGTCTGCTGCCGTCGCTGGCTGCGCCGATTGATGAGCGCTTCAAGGCACTCGCGGACAAGCTGGCGCAGGCCAGTGGCCAAGATGCGCAGACGGTGGCGGCACTCCTTTTGTCGCAGCAGTGCGCCGATCGCAACCAAGGCCGCAAGCACGTTCCCGATGATATCCAGCCTGCGCCACGACCGGAGCGTCCGCGCTTTGGCACTGACCGTGCCCCGATGGATGCGCGAGCGGATCACCGAGTCCCGCGCGCCCTGCGCCCCGATTTTCAGCCCCGTCCCGAGCGCGGCTCTCGCACCGATTGTCCGCCCCGTCCGCAGCGTGAGGTCCCGGTCGATACCTCGCGACTCCTGCTCGCGGTGGGCTACGAGCATGGCCTGCGTCCGCAAGATGTCGTCGGTGCCATCGCCAATGAAGCCGGCATTCCCGGTCGGGCGATTGGTCAGATCGAAATCCTCGCAACCTCCACAGTGGTGGAGATTCCGATGCAGCTTGGCGTCAAGATTCTGTCGGCGCTGCGCAAGACCACCGTGCGTGGTCAACAGGCCCGCCCGCGACTGCTCTCCCAGCTCGATGATCGCTCAAGCCGCCCGGCCCGCTTCCCCGCCCGCACCCGGCATTAGACTTGCGAGCATGAAACGGATTCGTGGGCTTACGGCGCTGATTCACGACGGAGTTCAGCTTACGACCGAGCTGGTGCGCGAGGGAATGAACTCGACGTCGCGGTCGGTGCAGCGGGTGACCGATCAGATCGAGCCCATTGCGGGACCAGCACGCACGGTCATGGCGCTGCGTCAGGCCTCCACAGAAGGCGTCCTGACCGCCGTGCAGGTGGTGAATCGAACCATCCAAGTGGTCACCGATGCGGGTCTGGATCTCGCTGAGTATGTCACCACCCAGCGCGCTCCGGAAACGGAGAAGCAGAGTCCGCCGCTGGCTCCTGCGATGACGATGCGCTCCGATGTGGTGAAGACTGCAAGCTGGGCCGGCGATGCCGCGCTCGGGCTGGTCAACGCAGTGGTTGGGGATCATCTGCACCGACGAGGAAACGGCCTTGATTTAGGAATGTCTTTCCGGGCTGGGAATCACTACGTTCCGCTGACCCGCGCAGCGCTCGATCAGTCGATCAAGACGCCAAGTCGCAAGGTCGCGCTGTTTGTGCATGGACTGGCGACCACAGAGTGGTCCTGGTGTCTGGGTTCGGAGTCCTATTATGGCGAGCCAGGAGTTAGTTTCGGCACGATGCTCGAGCGAGACTTGGGATATACGCCAATCTGGTTGCGCTACAACACCGGTCGCCACGTCTCGGAAAATGGTCGTTTGTTAGCGACGGAATTGGAGCGATTCCTACAGGCCTATCCGGGGAATCTGGAAGAGCTGGTGCTCGTCGGTCACAGCATGGGCGGACTGGTTGCCCGCAGTGCCTGTCACTATGCAAGCGAGGACTCTCTCCGCTGGCCGCAGCTGGTTCGGCACGTCTTCTGTCTCGGCTCTCCGCACCGTGGCGCGCCACTAGAGAAGCTTGGGAATGTCCTCACGCGGGTACTGGGTGCAATTGATCTGCCGGGCACGCTGATTCCGGCGCGACTTCTGGCCGGTCGCAGCGCGGGCATCAAAGATCTGCGACACGGCGCGCTGCTCGACGAAGACTGGCTTGGTCGGGACCCCGATGCGCTGCGCAGTGAAGGAACTTGTGAGGTTCCGCTGCTCGCCCATGCACGCTATTTCTTTGTCTGTGCAACAGTCACTTCCGATCCTGATCATCCACTCGGTCAGATCGTCGGCGATCTGCTGGTACGGACTCCCAGTAGCTCCGGTCCGGTGACGTGCTCGCAGACTTTTTCCGTTGAGACAAGCCGCTTTGGCGGAGTCCTTCATCATCAGCTACAAAATCATCCCTCCATTTATGAGGTCCTGCGCAGCGGCCTGACGCAGCAGGAAGCCGTGTAGGTAGCCGCGCCGCGCACGTAGAACCCGAGAAACACGGCCTATCCTCCTGCGCATTGTCTCGATCGAAATCTTTCGAGATGATCACAGCATGTCGATCCGATCGGTGTGCTTCCGCGCAGTCCTTGGGTTCGTCTTGTTTGCTGCTTGCAGCGCCGACACCACCTCACCGACGCCGCTTCCTGAGGCCGACATGGCGGTGGTGATGCCTCCCGAAGATCCGCCCCTGCCCACGGTGGTCGTCCTCAACGAAGTCCATTACGCCCCCGCCGACAAGACCAGCCGCGAGGAGTTTGTCGAGCTGGTCAGCACCGCCGACTCCCCCATCGATCTGTCCGGTTGGCGCATCACGGGCGGCGTCGACTTCACGTTCCCAGCCGGCACCACCCTAGCTCCCGGTGCCTATGTTGTCGTCGCTGAAGATCCGACCGTCCTGGCCGCCCGCTTCGGAGGAGTCCGCGCGCTCGGACCACTCTTGGGAGGACTCAGCAGCGCGGGAGAGAGTCTGATCCTGCGCGATGCCCTGGGCCGCCGCCGCGACGAGGTCAGCTACGGACGTGGATTCCCTTGGCCCACCGCGGGTGGCGATGGCGGCTACTCGATTGAAAGAATACATCCCTTGCTCGACGGCAAACATGGTGGCAGCTGGCGACTGTCGGCCCCCGCCGGGCCGAGCACCACGCTGGTCAACACCGGCAGCACCTGGCGCTATCGCAAAGGAACGAGCGAGGCCTCGACTCCCACGACTGCCTGGCGCGCCACCAGCTTCGATGACAGTACCTGGCTGAGCGGCGCGGCTCCCATCGGTTACGGAGAGACATTCCTTACCACTGTGCTCAGCGACATGAACGCTACCTACAGCACGGTGTTTTTGCGCATCAGCTTCGATGTCCCCGATCCCAAGCTGTTTGGCAGACTCCGTCTCGAGTCCCTGATCGATGACGGAATCAATGTCTGGGTCAACGGCACCCACGTCGCCCGCTACAACCTCAGCGCCGACGAGCTTTCGCGCACTGCGCTGGCCCAGAGTTCCCTCGAGAGCGGCGAGTATGTTCCCTTTGAGCTGGGTGAAGCGTCAACGCTGCTCGTACCGGGCAAGAACGTCCTGGCGATTCAGCTTCACAACCATGCGCTCAGTGGGAATCCTGATGCCTTTGTCGAAGCACGACTGCTTGGCACCACCACCGACAAGGGACCGACTCCGGGTGCGCGCAATGCGCGTTACGAGGACAATGCGCCGCCACTCATCGACAACGTCGCGCATCGCCCGGTCACACCGCGTACGGGAGAAGCCATCACGATTACTGCACGCATCACCGACAGCGACGGCGTGGCCAGCGTGAAACTCGACTACCAGCTGGTCGATCCGGGAGCTTACGTTCGGCTTACCGATTCCGCGTACAACCAGGGATGGACCACTGTGGTGATGCACGATGACGGCACCGCAGGAGACCCCATTGCAGGGGATGGAGTCTTCACGACCGTGCTCAATGGGACTCTGTCTAAGCACCGGCGTTTGTTCCGTTATCGCATCACGGCCAGCGACGGCAAGTCGCGCTCTGTGCGCGTGCCCTATGCCGATGATCCGCAGCCGAACTTCGCGGGCTTTGTCTATGACGGAGTCCCAGCGTGGCGCGGTGCCAGTCAGCCGGGAGTCACTCTGCCGATCGACTTTGGTCCGGAAGTGATGGCGCGGCTGCCGGTCTATCATTTGATCGCGCTCGATGCGGATGTGACCAAGAGCCAGTACAACAGCAGCTACGAGAGCTCCCATTTTTACGGAACCATCGTCGAGAACGGCATCGTCTACGATCACATTGAGTTTGAAAATCGCGGCGAGTTTTCGACCTATGTATCCGGAAAAAATAAGTGGCGATTCCACTTCTCACGCGGTCATGAGTTTCAAGCGAAAAACGACTTTGGACAGCCCTACCACAGCCGCTGGCGGACCATGAATCTGTCGGCCTGTGCGACTCCGTGGGTGCCTCCCAATCGCGGCATGGCGTGTCTGGATGAGAGCGTTGCGTTCCGGCTCTACGCCCTGGCCGGCACGGTCGCACCAAAGATGAACTATCTCCACTTACGCATCATTGACGAAGTTGAGGAGCAGAGTCCGACCGATCAATATCGCGGCGATCTGTGGGGACTGTACGGAACGATTGAGCACACGGATGGCTCATTCCTCGACGAGCGCGGCCTTCCGAATGGGAATCTTTACAAGATCGAAAATGCGCAAGGAGACAAGCGAAATCAGGGGCCTGTGCCGCCAGTAACCGCCGCAGACTACGACACCTTCCGCAACGGTTTTAATGCTGCGCAGCCGATTGCGTGGTGGCGCGCGAACCTCGATCTGCCTGCGTATTACGCCTTCCGTTCGACCGACCGCATCGTCAACAACATGGATCTGCGCGACGGCTGGAATCACTGTCAGTACCACAATCCGATCACCAATCTGTGGACGCCGATGCCGTGGGATCTCGACATGCTGTACATGCCGGTCACGCACTGGTCGGGAGTGCTCAACTTGCAGAACTCGATCCTGCAATATCCCGAGCTTTACAACGAGTATCGGAACCGCGCGCGCGAGCTGACCGACCTCCTCTTCACCAGTGATCAGCTGGGCGCGCTGGTGGATGAACAGGCCCAGTTTACAGGGAGTCCGGTTGCCCCTGGAAAGCCGTCATTTGCGCAGCTCGATCAAGCCATGTGGAACTACCATCCGCGCACGGCGTCGGCCCATCGCGGCGCCTTCTATCGCAATCCAGCCTCGAACAGTTTCCGTGGTGGCATCGTCAACCGCACGCTGGTCAGCGCGGATCATGCGGGAATGGCGCGCTGGATCAGAGACTTCACGCTGACCGGCTACGGCGCGATCCAGCTGGCGAGCGAGGCCGCCGACCCCGACATTCCCGACCGCCCGACGATTGCGTACGTGGGCACAAGCGGTTATCCGATCGACGGAATCAGCTTCCGCACGAGCGCATTTTCGGACCCCCAAGGCGCGGCTACTTTTGCGGCGCTGCGCTGGCGAGTGGCTGAAGTGACTCCGACCACCGTCGGTCCGGACCTGCTTGTGCCACGTCGCTACGAGATTGATGCTTCGTGGGAAAGCGCAACACTGAGCGCGTGGAATGACACCATCCGCATTCCTCCCGAGGTCCTTCGCGTTGGCGGCGTACACCGTGCGCGCGTCCGCATGATGGACAACAGCGGACGCTGGAGCCGCTGGTCTGCGCCGATCGAGTTTACGGTGGCTGGTCCCGCCCGACCGCCGGTGCAGACTACCGATCTGCGCATCACCGAGCTGCACTTTCATCCAGCAGGAGATCTCGCAGAGGAGTTCATCGAGATCATGAACATTGGGAGTGCTCCGGTGGATGTCAGCTCGGTGGCAATCACCGACGGAGTAACTTTCCGTTTTGCCGATGGTCCGGTGAAGCAGATTGCCGCTGGCGCTCGCGTGGTGGTGGTCGAAAACATGGATGACTTCCGCGCGCGCTACGGCAACAGCGGAGTCACCATCGCCGGGCAGTACAAGGACCGTCTGTCAAACGGCGGAGAGAGAGTCCTCCTCACCTACGGCAAGAACGTGCCGATCGCGGACTTCACCTACAACGACAAATGGTATCCGCTCGCCGACGGACAAAGTCGCTCTCTGGAGATCGTCGATCCCAAAGGAACGATCGATCGCTGGAACCTCGCGAGCGGCTGGCAAGCGAGCAGCGAAAAGGGCGGAACTCCCGGTCGCTAAGATCGCTGAAATTGGATTAACGCGCCGTCGGCTGGGGGCCACAGAAGGGGCGCAGGGCTTCGCGCTCGGCGGCAGACAGAATCGTCAGCGGATAACGCGACGCGCGGGTCGCTTGCAAGTGATTTGCCGAACAGCGCATCGGGATCGGTCGAGGCATTCTGAAACCCCTGCACGACGATTCCCACGAAGGGAACCGCCGGACCCGTGGTGTTGCCAAGCGGCGTGTTGCAACAGCTCGAGTACCAGCGAAAAGGCCCCTTGGGAGTGAGCCGCAGTCCAACGATCCGATCGGCACCGCGATGGAAAGAAAGCGCCGCCGGCGCAACCTGCACGATGTCGCTGCCGCCCTGGGCATCGAGCAGATCGGCGCGACCGAGATGATAAGAAAACGCTTGGCAGTCATCGCAGCAACAGATCACGCGATTGACAGTCTGCGGCGAGGCATCGTCCACCCGTCCAGAGACCTCTCCACAACGACAACGTAGCTCAGCGACTTGACTCATGAGGGCCTCCGCACAGCTCGTATGACATGCACTGCGGACGCAACCTAGCGTGAGCAAGTCGTGAATCGCGCGGCGCTTTTCGTGATGACCAGACAACGACCAAGTGATGGCCACTTTTGGACACACGATGCAGCGCAGCGATATGTCACGCTCACCATGACAGCGAACAGACAGACAACGCATAGGGGGGGGCTTGGCATGATCCGTACACTGACGTTTTCGGCGACTTCTCATCCCATCAAGCTGCCGGCGATGGCCGAGGGCTTTGGCAACGGCATCTCGATCAACATCTGGGTTCGCCGCACTGGCAGCGGGGGCCGACAGCGCATCGTGGATTTGGGAACCGCCGCTGGCGTCCATCTGGTGTTAGGAACCGGCGACCAGGACGACAGCTTGGCCCTCGGCATCGAGAACGGAACCGAGCGCCGCGAGCTAGTCTGCGAAGGCGCCCTTCCTCTCAACCGCTGGGTCAAAGTGAGCGCACTGGCCACCAGCATGGGCATCGCCAAGCTCTCCGTATTCGATATCGATCTCGAGCAGGGACTCATCGGCAGCATGAATCCCGGCCCCTTCACCGATTGCAGCATTGCCGGTGGAGCCGCTGGTCGCCCGTTTCTCGGTTCGCTGTCGGGCCTGGAGATCTATCAGCTCCCGCCGCCGTCGTGGTTTGGTGGTGGACCGCCGTCGGTGCTGTGGGGCAAGTACCCGCTGAGCGGACTGACCTACCTAAAGACCATCGATACCGCGAGCGGGCCGGTCAAGTGCTACTCCGTCGATGATCAGAGCGCCGGAAATCACGACGGCGTGGTTGAAGGCGGCCTGGCCGTGAGCCAGTTTGCTGAGCTTGGCTATGGCACGCTGCCGGTGCTGGAGATGGACGGAATCGGCAAGACGCTGTTCCTGTCGCCGGTTCAGGGCCTCGCCGGAAAGCTCACGCTGGAGACCTGGTTTAACCCAGCCTCGACGCAGACGCAGCAGAGCATGATCATCTTGGCCGATGACAAGAACGTATCGCTGGTGGTCACGGTGGGCGGTAACAGTCCCAACGGTGGCGGCAACCTCGAAGTGCTGCTGTGCAAAGGCACCGAGAAGGTCTCGCTGCTCTACACCGCGTACGGCGAAAATGCTGGCGTCTTTCAGCACCTGGCGGTCACCTTTGCGCAAGCAGACAGCGTCGGCTTTGGCCCGATCGTGATGTCGCTGTACTTAAATGGCCAGTTTGTCACCAGTCGGACGGTGACGTTCAATCTATTTTTTCCGCAGTCTTCTAGCTCGGGACAGCAGTATTGGCCCCTGATTGCCCTGCTCAAGTCTCCGTCGATTCCGAACGTGCGACTCGGTGGCACGATTGCCGGCTTCGCCAAGTTCAAAGGACAGCTCTCCGAGTTCCGCATCTGGAACAGCTGCCGCACTGCGTCGGAAATTTCCTCACGCTTTCTGTCTCGCCTCGTCGGAAATGAGCCTGGACTGCTCGCCTGTTATCGACTGGAACAGAGCGTCACCGGCTGCGTATTCGACATCTCGGAGCAGCGCGGACTCGGCACGTTGCAGACCGGCAGCACCATTGGGCCGGCGAGCAACCTGCCGCTGCTTCACACCAGCAATCCCAACGCCGCGCACCTCCGCGTCAAGGGCAAGCTCCTCCGCGAATACATCGTCTACACCACTCAGGTGATCATCCTCTCCGCGCAGCCAAGCCTTGGACCCGACGGAACCATCACCATCACGCCGACCGTAAAGCTGATCCCGCACGCAGAACAGGTGACGGTGTTTGACGCCACGCTCGAGCCGATCGCGCCCGACGGCACGCTGCAATCAGGCAAGACCATCCAGATCTGTCCCGACCGCGATGTCCAGGTGTTCTTGGAGCAGGACAACAACAGCTGCCAGTTGACGACCTGGACGGCAAAGCAGACCTACTCGGTGACGGTACCGACTGCGGGGAAGCTGCGGCTCCGCTTCAAGGCCAGCTCGCTGACGTTCCCGACGCTGCGGGCGCGCTATTCGGATATGACCGGCGGACTGTGGACGGCGGTACGTCCAGACAGCCAAGCGCTGGTGGCGCTGGCCAACACCAATGGCGCCAGCCTGCTGACGCCGCCGCAGGGCAAGCCCTCGCCACTGCCCAGCGGAACCACGACCCAAGACGCCCATCTATGTGCCGACACGCTGGTCCGGATGGGTCGCTGCTATCGACCAATTGCGTACTCGGAAACGCAGCTGGTCGGAGAGGCCCGTAGCATCCTCGGTAGCATCGAGAATACCTGGAACGACGTCACCGACTGGACCGAGGGCGCAGTCTCGACGGCCAGCTCGACGCTACAGAAGGCCGGAGCCGGGTGTGGCAAGTGGGCCGAGGCACTGGTCGACGATGGCAAGACCCTGCTCAGTCAGGCCGAGTCCCTCACCAAGACCGCCAGCTCGCTGCTCAGCACCGCGGCGGGCGACTTGACAGAGCTGGTCAACGCCACCGCCAACGCCGTCCCGCGCTTTGGCAAAGACCAGATTGCGCAGTGCATCGCCAGTGCCGACCGCTTGGCCGTCATCAGCTCCGCGGCTGCGAACGTCATCTCGCACACCTTCTCGATCATTGGCACCACCATCATTGATGGCGTGACCTATGCGTGGCGTGTGGTCGCAAACGGAGTCCTTGATGCCTTCGCCGCAACGGTGGAGTTCCTCAAGAAGATCGGCGCGTCGATCATGCAGATGCTCGAATACCTGGCGTGGCTGTTCAACTGGACTGACTTCCTCAAGGCTTCGGACAGGATCTACAGCACTGTCGAAACCGAGCTTGCAAATGCGAAGTCCCTGATCACAGGACTGTCGCAGTACAAGGCCACGCTCAACCAGTACCTGACGCTGCCCGCTGGGGTCGGTCAGAAATCACTGGCCGAGTTATGCGGAATCAACATTCCCGACAACCTGGGTGCGGAGGAGCTGGACTACGTACTCGAGCTCGCGCAGAAGGTGATGGGCGCGACCAGCCTGAAGCTGGACTGCGCGGATCAGTTCACCCAGAACGTGAGCCTGGCGACGCCGGGACTGGATGTGAACAAGCTCCAGAGCATCGCGAGCAGCCTCTCGGGAAGTACGTCGAGTTCGGTCGTAAACAGTCCGCTGCTGCTGCTCAATACGCCGGTTCAGAACCTGCTAAACGGAATGGTCACGGGCTCGGCGCAGACCACCGTGGTGGACTTTTTGTTCGAGCTGCTCACTGCGGTCTCCGACACCATGATCAGCTCCGGCACGTCGATCCTGACCTCCCGGCTCAATGTCCCAAGCATGACCGGCTGGATCGAGGACACCATCTTGGGCGGCAGAAAGCTGAGCCTTTTGCGGATTGTCGCGCTGGCGGCTGGCATTGCCCAGGTCCTGGCTTCCAAAATTGCGGCGAGCGCCAAGTCTGGTAGCGCGTCCCCGCAGCCGGTCAGCTTCGCCGGCTCAACGGTGGACACGGGGCTGGTCTGGGCCAACTTGTCGCTCAGCATCCTGCTCACGATCTTGCAGATTCCGCGGGCGGCCATTGATTTGGTCGAATCGAAGGCCGGTAGCGACGCAGCCCTGGAGGCAGCCGAGCGAGCGTCCTCGATTCCGATGGCACTGTGGGACACGGCGATTGCGCTCACCTGCCTGGCCCGCAGCGCCATCAACTACGCCGCCAATGCGCGACTGCCCGAAGACATCCAGGCCGCCTTGGGAATGATGACCGCCATGGAATCACTCGCCGGCGCCAACCTGCTGGTCGTCACTTGGACGAAAGCGTTCTTCTGGAACAACAGTGCCTTTGGCAAAAACTGGGTCAAAGCCGCCAAGATCTTCGACTGCCTCGTGCAGTTTGCGCTGGCATGTGGATCGATGGTCACATCGGTGGTCGCTGCCATCACTCCGAATGCCTTCACCAGTGCGCTGGACTGGACAGCCTTCGGACTTCAGGCGGGCAGCTACGTGACGAACCAGTGCTCTCTGCTGACGACCTCGTACATCGACTTGAACCCCACCGGCAAGCTCAGCCCCTATGTGCCGGTCGGTCTGTCCGCCGCGACGGCCATGCTAGACCTCGGCACGAGCATCACCAGCGTCGTCCAGAACACCTAAGCCCGCCGCGCTTTTCCGAAACTCTCATTTGAAATTCCTATTTCATCCGGCACACTCTTCCGGTGCGCTTACGCGGACTGGTGCAGATCATCGGAAGCTGGGGCTTCGTCATTGTGTACGGCATCCTGGCTTCGGCCTTGATGCTGCTGACGCTCGGGCTGGCGTCGCGCTGGCTGGCACCCATCCTGCTGCGCTTCTGGGGTCGCACGATGCTGCGGCTGGCTGGGATTACCTACGAAGTGCAGGGTGCGGAGTACGTGCAGAGCGACACGATGAAGATCGTTCCCTTCAATCACGGCTCGCTGGTCGATGCGTTTTTGGTGCCAGTCGTGATGCCGCCAGGGAGTGTGGCCGCGATCAAGCGAGAGGTCATTTACTATCCGGTGTTCGGGCTCGCGGTGTATCTGCTCGGACTGCTGCTGATCGACCGCGGGAGTAGCGCGCGCGCGCGGCGGATCATGGATCGTGCGGCGGCCCGGATGGCCAAGGAACGGCTCACGGTCTTCATCGCTCCCGAGGGAACGCGTGGCCTCACCGGAGAGCTGCTGCCGTTCAAGAAAGGTGTAATGCATCTGGCGCTCGCGAGTCATGCGCCGATCGTTCCAATGTTGATCTCCAGCTCGTACGATCTGCATCCACCGGGGAAGTTGAGCTCAACGCCGGGACATATCGTGATTCGCTTTCTGCCGCCCCGCTCAACCGTCGGACTGACCACCGACAGCGTCCACGCCGAAACAGAGTCCCTGCACTCGCTGTTTGTGACCGAGCTGGCGCGACTGCGGAACGAGCGTCTCGGTGCGCAGAAAGTTCGTGCATAATCGCTGTATGCAGCTCGCCGGCTCGATTTTTGTGGGACTGGTGGCGCTCGAGCACCTGTGGTTCCTGATCCTGGAAATGTTTCTGTTCAGAACGCCCACCGGCCTTGAGACGTTTCACATGACGCAGCAGACCGCGGACACGTGTGCGGTGCTGGCACAGAATCAGGGGCTCTATAACGGATTTTTGGCGGCGGGACTTGTGACGTCGCTGGTGATGCACTCAGCGGTGCTGCGGCGATTCTGTTTGATGTGCGTGATCATTGCAGGAATGTACGGAGCCAGCTCGCTTGGAGACAAGGCGGTGTTTGTTGGACAGTCGATCCCAGCGGCCCTTGCGCTGCTCCTGTCCGAGCTAGGACTGCGCCGAGCCAGCTCTGCCGCTGACTCCGCTGACCCGGCGCAGGACTGAGCTACTTGCCGGTGTTGATGAGCAGCAGCGGACTGGACGGACTCTCGGTCAAAAGGACATCAGCTTTCTTGTCACCGGTCACGTCCGCGTCAACGAAAATCAAATTCCCGAGGCTGACGTCCTTAAATAAGAGGACACCGCGTAGGCATATGCTGGCTGATTTACTGTTCCTTAGGTTACATCAGCTTGGTGGATCTGCGC
>Ga0154020_10000512_pt1 | contig 47409 bp, 53 predicted proteins | sample Klosneuvirus_201_FD_109709 | JGI IMG/M metagenome (GOLD analysis project Ga0154020, IMG submission 109709) | Active sludge microbial communities from wastewater, Klosterneuburg, Austria - Klosneuvirus_20160825_MG | ecosystem: Engineered > WWTP > Aerobic digester > Activated sludge | place... | reverse complement strand
GACGGGACTGACGAGACTCGAACTCGCAACTTCCGCCGTGACAGGGCGGTGCTCTAACCAATTGAACTACAATCCCAATTTATTTTTATTTTATACCTAGTTTTAGGTCTATGTCAACTATTTTTTAGTTTTTTTAATAAAGGAGAAACAGGGATTCGAACCCTGGGTACAGTTAACTGTACGATAGATTAGCAATCTATTGCTTTCGACCACTCAGCCATTTCTCCTTAATAAATAAAACTAAGATTTTTAGTTTTTATGTAGATGGCTCTGGTGGGATTTGAACCTACGACCTTGGGCTTATGAGTCCCCTGCTCTAACCTCTGAGCTACAGAGCCTTAGACTACTTTTCGTTTATGTTCATTATATCATAGATAATGATAAAAATATAAGGTAAATTAATTAATTAACAATAACTCTTTTAATACTATGCTATTTTTTTAATTTTAATTTACATTTATAAAAAAACATTACATACCTAATGAATTAAAATTATATATGAATAATTTTTGGGAAAATATTTTTAGATACCCACGCTTTTTTATTAGTAGTTTTTTGGGTTTAATATTAGTTTTATTAAGTCCATTTAAGAGCTTTTTGAAGACTTCAAAATTACGTTTTATTTTAACTGGATTTCTATTAAGCTGTTTTTTAATTTTATATGTTATTATTAAAAATATGGTCGCTTTATAAATTTTTAGCGATTCTATTAAAAAAATACATAAGGTAAAAATCAATGAATTTGAAATTTCACTGATTTTTACCTAATCTATTTTTAAAAAACTTTAATTCAAGAATTGGTTAAATGAACTAAGATAAACAGATAATTAAGTTTTGAGCTTTTTTTTGGGCCGAGTTGGATTCGAACCAACGTAGCGAAACGCAGCGGATTTACAATCCGCCCCCTTTAACCACTCGGGCATCGACCCTGATTATTAATTTAATAATAAAATATGTTAACAAAGAATAACGTAAATAACAATATTAAAATAGAAAATTGTTAGTTATTACAAAATAAAGATTTGATATTGACGTATACTATGTTAATTCGATATATATAAATAATAAACAAACAATACTTTGTTTATTTTAGAAGGGTAATTAACTCAGTGGTAGAGTGTCTGCCTTACAAGCAGAAGGTCACAGGTTCAAGTCCTGTATTACCCATAATTTTAAATTTCTAAAAAATTTAAATATTACTGGATATTTTGAATAAATTGTTATATTATTCAATAACTTAATAACTAGGGCCTATCGTCTAACGGATTAGGACAGAAACCTTCTAAGTTTCTAATGTAGGTTCGATTCCTACTGGGCCTATACTAAAATAATAAAATATTTTAGCATTTTAAATAAAAATAAAAGAAAAACTAAATTTTAAGGTTATCAAAATCAAATATTAAAAACTTAAGTTTTTTTGTTTTTAAAATTGATATTTGAACTGATAATAGACATGCAAATCGTAAAGATCTTGAATAATAATTTATAATTGAATGAAGCTAACTTAGATTCTTGCATCAATGCAAGAATCTAAGTTAGCTTCATTCAATTATAAATTATTATTCAAGATCTTTACGATTTGGATTTCTTGAAGGATCGCTTGATAAAAACCCAAAGATAAATAAAGAAACAAAAAAGATAACCGTTGTGTAAACTAAAATTTTTAAAGTTAACATTAAATTTTTCCTAGGAATTGTTTTTAATAATATTAATTATACTAAAATATTGCAATTCTGAATAAATAAATTCACTCAAGAAACAGGTTATTTAAAAATTATTAGATTTTATTCTATTGTTTAATAAAAATGGGTAAATTTTTCTAACTGAAATTTCAATCTGACTGTTTTTAACAGAATTATCTATTTCAAATAAATCTCGATTTAAAAACATATACCCTTCAATAATGATATAATCATTAATTTGATAGTATTTCATAACATCATCGGCTAAATTTCCCCAAATCGAAATTCTAAAATAGTCAATTGTTCTTTTGTTGCGTATTTGTGGAAATTTTCCAATAATTTCAACAAGTGAGCTATTGTCTTCAAAATAGCTTTGAATTGGGTCGCTTATAATTTTAATAATAAAACAAGTATAATTCATTGATTACTAGAAAATTAAATTTTTTTGTTTTTGAATATCTTCAAAATTAATATCTTTTAATCGTTTTAGCAATCGAATAAAATATTCTAAGAAATACTCATCTAATTGTAGTATTTCACTTTTATCAATTTTGAACATTTTATATAAATCAAATGTTGATTTTGAAAAAGTATCTTCCCCATTTAGAATCTCAACAAAAGCTAATCGATCGCTTATATTTTGACCCCATTCAAACCCGCCAAGAATCTTACTAGATAACTTTAGAATAAACATTGGTATTTGTTTAACTTTAGCTGATTGACCAGCAAGTTGTTCACATAATTTAATAATCTCTGAAGATAACCAACCTTTCGGCCCTCCTAATAAAAACGTCTTATTTTTTGTTTTTGGAAGTTGTAATGCGCGAACGCAAAATTTGGCAATATCTTGCGTATCTATATAAGAGATACATGTATTTTCATTGGTAATCCAGATAGGAAAACCCTCTAAAATTGGAATAGCATATTGTTCAATTAAACCTTGATAAAAACCTGTCAATCTAAAAATGGTAAAAGGAATATTTGACTCTTTTAAATAGATTTCAATTCCTTTTTTCATTTCCATTAAAGGAATATAAGAAAATTGCTCAACATTTAAAGCCGAGCAAAAGATAAAATGTTTAACATTTGCAATTTTAGCAGCTTCAATTAACGCTAATTTTCCATTCCAATCAACTTTTTTTGTTGTAGCTAAATCATATGGTCTAGTTGTTGAAGCATCAATAACAGCTGTAATACCTCTTAAACATGGAGGAATTGTTTCAGGTAATGTTAAATCACCATAAACTAATTCTGCACCCCATTCTTTTAAAAAATTGGCTTTTCGCAAATTTCGAACCAAACAGCGAACTTGGTAACCTTTTGTTAAGGCTTGGAGTACAATTTGACGTCCTAATGTTCCTGTACCCCCAACAATGAGTAAACTCATAGAATTTTGTAAACTTTTTAAAAAATAATAAAAAATACAATTTTTTGTATTTTTTAATCAAAAATTGTACTTTGTAAAATATCTGCAGCCTCAATATTGACTAATTCCTTTTTCGTTAATACTTGACCACGACTTTCAAAAATTCTATTTGCTTGACGCATACGTGCTCTATCTAAAGCATTTTTTACACTTCGTGCGTTTGCAAATAATGGTTTTTCTTTCCGTTTTTTAATATAATTTGTTAATGCAATTTCAGCTTCTGATGTCAGTTGATACTGTTGTTCTTCTAACATCATTTTTGCTATTTTTAATAATTCTTCTACGCTATAGTCTGGAAAATCAATATGATTTGCTATTCGAGAAGATAAACCTGGATTTGATTCATAAAATTTATCCATTGGTTCTTTATAACCTGCTAAAATTACGACTAAATCATCACGTTGATTTTCCATTACTTGTAATAAGATTTCAATGGCTTCAGATCCATAATCTCTTTCATTATCAGGCTTATATAAATAATAAGCTTCATCAATAAATAAAACACCACCCATTGCTTTTTTAAGAACTTCTTTTGTTTTTGGAGCAGTATGACCTATATATTGCCCCACTAAATCATCTCGGGTTACAGTTAACAGATGTCCTTTTTGAATATAACCTAATTGGAATAAAATATCAGCCATTTTTAAACCAACTGTTGTTTTACCAGTTCCTGGACTTCCTGTAAAAGACATATGTAATCCAGGATTTCCAGCAGTAATACCTAAATTTCTTCTTAATTTATCTATTAATAATAAGGCTGCAATTTCACGAATACGCGCTTTTACTGGTGCTAAACCGACTAATTCTTCATCTAATAAACGTAAAATTTTTGCAATTTCTGTTTTCGCGTACTCTTCTTGCAAATTAACTAGGTTTGTAGTAGTCATTTTTATAAATTTTTGTTAAATTATAAATATATAATTTTTATTTAGTAAATCGGTTAAACTGTAACCGATTTATTAAAATATTGTAAAGATTTAATTAATAGTAAATAATGGTATACTTGAAAGACAAATAAAAGCAAATCCAGCACTACCAGAAGCACCTACGAAAAAACCACCTTTAAATTGATCCCAGGCTTTCTTTGTTTGTAGCTCTTTAATCGTAGTTTCTTGAATTGTTTTATTTTGCCCAAAGACAGCAATTCCATAAATCGTTAAGCCTAACGTTAAGATAATAATTAGCCCAATTGTTGAAAGAAAACCTGAAAATAGAGCAATATCTGAATTACGTAAAGGTCCTAATTTAACAAAAGGACCGATTAAAAAATATCCATGTGCCAATCCAATCTCTAAACCACGTAATAAAGGTGTTAATCCAAGTCGGTAAGCTGGTAAATTTTTTAAAATTGCTCTTGTAATTGACGATGATGTTATAGGTGTCGCTAAATGACCTACAAAAGGATCATCGTTATAAGGTTTAATAAAATTAGCCATAATTTCAATCGAAAATTTAATCAAATTAATAATAGAATTTTTAATACATATTAGGTATTCAAAAAATTAATGAAAATTTTTACTAACCAAAATTTAAATAAATATTACTATATAATATATACTAATATATACAAAAATTTTTATAAACTTCATTTTCAAAGATTAAAAAAATATTATGGTAGTGGCTATTGATTACTTCTTATTGCTAGGATTTTGTTTTGCTATTGCAGCCGGTTTATTTTTAGGATTAAAATCAATTAAATTAATTTAATACTCAACAAATCTCATAATACATGCAAGAAAATATTCGTAAGAATAAAATAATGGGATCTCGACGTTTTAGTAACTATTTCTGGACCTTTTTTTTATTCATCGGTGGGATTAGTTTTTTATTAGCCGGACTATCAAGTTATTTAAAAATTAATTTATTGCCTTTTACTAATACAACAGAATTAGTTTTTATTCCCCAAGGCTTAGTAATGATGTTTTATGGTACTTTAAGTTTATCATTTAGTTTATACATTTTAATAATGGTAATTTTAGATATTGGAAGTGGATATAATGAATTTAATAAAATTGAAAATCTCGTAAAAATAGTTCGTAAAGGATTTCCAGGAAAAAATCGAGAAATTCTTTTAACATATCCTTTAACTAATATCAAATCGATTGGGATTAAAATTTCCGATGGATTAAATCCAAAACGAATTATTTATTTATGTTTAAAGGATGAGCGGAAAATTCCTCTTACACCAGTGCAAGAGCCTAGTACCATTTCTGATATAGAAGACGAAGCATCAGATTTAGCTAAATTTTTGGATTTAAAACTTGAAAATTTATAAGATTTTATTGCTTTTTATACCCGCATAATTTTATAATTGTAAATGTGCGGGCATAGTTTAGTGGTAAAACCTTAGCCTTCCAAGCTAATGATGGGGGTTCGATTCCCCCTGCCCGCTTTTGGTTAAGTTCTAGAATGAGTAACAATCATTTTTTTTACAGGAGAATATAAGATTATGTCTGGTGGATCTACAGGTGAACGTCCGTTCTCGGATATTATTACAAGTGTACGTTATTGGATCATTCATAGTATTACTATTCCATCACTTTTTGTATCTGGATGGTTATTTGTAAGTACAGGTTTAGCATATGATGTATTTGGTACACCAAGACCAAATGAATATTTTACACAAGATCGCCAACAAGTACCATTAGTGAACGATCGTTTTAGTGCAAAACAAGAATTAGAAGATTTAACTAAAGGTTTATAAAAGGGGAAATAAATGACAAAAAATATTAATCAACCCGTAGCGTACCCAATTTTTACTTTCCGTTGGCTTGCAATTCATGGTTTAGCTGTTCCAACTGTATTTTTCTTAGGTGGAATTACAGCAATGCAATTTATTCAAAGATAAATTAATATATAAATACGAGGTAAATTTTATGACAGGTCCAAATCCTAATAAACAAGCAGTAGAATTAAATCGGACTTCTCTTTATTGGGGACTTCTATTAATTTTTGTTTTAGCTGTATTATTTTCAAGTTATTTCTTCAATTAATATTAATTATAAAATAGGAGTTTTTTATATGTCTAACACTGGTAGAATTCCTTTATGGCTTGTAGGGTTAGTTGGTGGTTTAGCGGTAATTACAATCGTTAGTTTATTCATTTATGGTTCTTACTCTGGATTAGGTTCTTCTTTATAAATTAAAAAATAGTTTTTAAAGATTAAAAAATCTAGAAAAAAATTGAAGGGTTTTTCGGCGTTTTAATTATCGAAAAACCCTTCAATTTTTTTCTTCCGTATTTTTTACTTAAAATTTTTTTTATTAAGTCTTAAAATATTATTTTGATTTTTTGTATATTATCTTCATTATTAAAAAGTTTAAAGTTAAAGATTAAAAAGGAATTAATATTGTTGAAACCCATTCTAACTTTAATCATCAGAACTTGAAATTCGCTTAGACCCATACGCCTCAATAGCCAGCTGTTCGTACTGCTCAGATGTCAAATAATTTCTATACCGTAAAGACTGTAAATTATCAGGTTGCACAGACCACATAAAGTTAAAGACTATTAAACCAATGATTAAAAATAGGAAATTTGTTACGAGATTAACTTTTGGACGCCGACGCTTTTGTTTTTTATCACCAGGTCCCTTCCCTAAAAATCCAAACCAGATTTTATAATCACCTTTACTAGGTATAAATAATTCTTGTTCGTCTTGCCAAGACGTATATCCACCACTCAAAATACTATCTTTTGGTCGTTTTCCAATATAAGCGTCAATATTTTGAGATAAAAGTGGAAGATAATAATATTGAGAAAAAACTGCATGTAACATTCCTAACATTATCATATAAACTAATCCTGTAAGCAAACCGGATTGAAGAATTTCCAGAATTTCAATTTCATCAGTCCGCACTTGTGGAATTAATGTATCTCGTAAAAACTCCATACTAGTAATATAACGATTAAAAATAAAATTCCCTATACATTGACAATACAGCATATAAACTATTCCATGCCACTGTAAAGGATAAGGAATATATTTTTTTCCTAGTCGCAAGATTAAAGTATAAAATAAAAGTGATTCCATCGGTTTCCGATATGCTTTTATGTACTGGAATATAATCGGCATTACAATATCGTCAACATATTTTTGAATTGCTGACAAGGTTGGTGAATTAATAATCAATCGAATTAACCAACCTGGATAAATATCGAACCACCTAAACAATTCTAATCCGGTTCTGTAAATCTTACCTTCTTCATGAATAAAATATAAATATTGTTCAAAGCCTATTCGGAAAATAGAAGGAGCTAAATAGAATCTAAGATAACAAATTCCTACAACATCCACTATCATTTTTTGATAGAGGATGCCACTAATAAATCCAGTAAGAGAAATAATTAGAGCGGATCTTGCATCATATCTGAGTGTATAAAAACAAAATCGAATAAAAGAAATTATTACTAAAACTTTTTCTATTTCAGTAATAGTTAATCCAAATTCTAAATTTCGCCACGAAAACTTATAATAGTTCAGAAGATCTTCCTCAAACCAAAACATATCATAAGGACTTCGCATGATTTCAGGCCTCATCATTTGTTGATTATTCATGTTATACAATGACCTTCTAGAAAGCGTACGTAAAGCTCGTTTTGATCTAAAGTCGCGAATAGTGCTAACCCTTTCTCGAAGTTCTTTTTCTGCTCTGCGTTTTTGCTCGTTCTCCAAAATCAATTTATATTCTTTTGAAGATCTCGGTAGTAACTTACCCTGGTTTGCTAATTCGGTTCTAGTTTGGTAGGCCTTCCTTACCTCCATAAACTGTTTATATCTTTTTGAAAATCTTGAATCCCGTCTTGAATATTGGGCTATAATTTTTCTTAACTTAGTTCTGTCTCTATTAAAGCGTTTATCAAAATAATCGCGAGGTCGTCTTTCAAAAGGATAATACCTATTTCTAGGATCCATTGAGAGATCTCCATGGACATTCATCAAATGACAAAATATTAGCAGGGATAAAAAAAAATTTTTTATTAACATTAGTCCAAATAAATTAATCAATTAAATAGTAAGTTTAAACATGTAAACTATATATTATTATACAATAATATATAGGATTAAGAAAAGGTTTAATAACAAATATTATTATAAAAATTATTAATATTAAATATTAATATTAATTTTACAATTTTTATTGTTACTATCATATAGTATACATGAAATTTAAAATAAATTTATATTTAAATATTTTTGAGATAAATTCTTATAATTTAATATTCGGGTATTTTATCTAACAAATATTAAATTATTTACTATTTAATTTATAATAATAATTACAAGCTGACAAGACAATAGTAAAAATTAAAACTTTAAGGTTTACTTACTCACGTATTTTATTTAAGGATTAGAATATATGACCATTGCAATTGGACAAGACCAAGAACGTGGTTTATTTGATCTTATTGATGACTGGTTAAAAAAAGATAGATTTGTTTTTATCGGTTGGTCAGGATTATTATTATTTCCAACAGCTTATTTAGCTGCGGGTGGGTGGATGACAGGAACAACTTTTGTTACTTCATGGTATACACATGGTTTAGCAAGTTCTTATTTAGAAGGTTGTAATTTCTTAACAGCAGCAGTTTCAACACCAGCAAATAGTATGGGTCACTCATTATTACTTTTATGGGGTCCTGAAGCTCAGGGTGATTTTACTAGATGGTGTCAAATTGGAGGTCTATGGGCATTTGTTGCTTTACATGGAGCATTTGGTTTAATTGGTTTCTGCTTACGTCAATTTGAAATTGCTCGTTTAGTAGGGATTAGACCATACAACGCTATAGCATTTTCAGGTCCAATAGCAGTATTTGTTTCTGTATTTTTATTATATCCTTTAGGACAAGCAAGTTGGTTCTTTGCTCCTAGTTTTGGCGTAGCAGCAATTTTCCGATTCCTTTTATTTTTACAAGGTTTCCATAACTGGACATTAAATCCATTCCATATGATGGGAGTTGCGGGTATTTTAGGTGGTGCATTACTTTGTGCTATTCATGGAGCTACTGTTGAAAATACATTATTTGAAGATGGAGATGCTGCAAATACTTTCCGTGCATTTACACCAACTCAATCAGAAGAAACATATTCAATGGTAACAGCTAATCGTTTCTGGTCACAAATCTTTGGCGTAGCATTTTCAAATAAACGTTGGTTACACTTCTTTATGTTATTTGTTCCTGTAACAGGCTTATGGACAAGTGCTATCGGAATCGTTGGTTTAGCATTAAATTTACGAGCTTATGATTTTGTTTCACAAGAATTACGAGCAGCTGAAGATCCAGAATTTGAAACATTCTACACAAAAAATATCTTATTAAACGAAGGTATCCGTTCTTGGATGGCTGCGCAAGATCAACCACACGAAAACTTCGTATTCCCTGAGGAGGTATTACCACGTGGAAACGCCCTTTAATAGTAGTATAGCAGGTCGTGATATTGAATCGACTGGTTTTGCTTGGTGGAGTGGAAATGCTCGGTTAATTAATGTTTCAGGCAAATTATTAGGAGCACACGTTGCACATGCTGGCTTAATGGTATTTTGGGCGGGTGCAATGGTATTATTTGAAGTATCTCATTTTGTTCCAGAAAAACCTTTATATGAACAAGGTTTTATTTTAATTCAACATTTAGCTACATTAGGTTACGGGATTGGACCGGGTGGTGATATTACAACAACTGTACCATATTTTGCTGTTGGTGTAATTCATTTAATTTCTTCTGCAATTTTAGGTTTTGGTGGTATCTATCATTCATTATTAGGACCTGATACTTTAGAAGAATCATTTCCGTTTTTTGGATATGATTGGCGTGATAAAAATAAAATGACTACTATTTTAGGTATTCATTTATGTCTTTTAGGTGTCGGTGCTTTTTTATTAGTTATTAAAGCAATGTACTTAGGAGGTGTTTACGATACATGGGCTCCTGGTGGTGGCGATGTTCGATTAATTACAACACCAACTTTAAATCCAATTGTAATTTTTGGTTATGTATTCCGCTCACCTTTTGGCGGTGACGGTTGGGTCGTAGCTGTAAATAATATGGAAGATATTGTTGGTGGCCATATCTGGGTTGGTATTTTATGTATTGTTGGAGGTATTTGGCATATCTTTACAAAACCATTTGCATGGGCTCGTCGTGCATTTGTATGGTCTGGAGAAGCTTATTTATCTTATAGTTTAGCAGCCATTTCACTAATGGGTTTCACAGCGTCTTTATACTCTTGGTATAACAATACTGCTTATCCAAGTGAACTTTATGGCCCAACAGGTCCAGAAGCTTCACAAGCTCAAGCTTTTACATTCTTAGTACGTGACCAACGCTTAGGTGCAAATGTATCGTCAGCACAAGGTCCTACTGGGTTAGGAAAATATTTAATGCGTTCCCCAAGCGGCGAAATTATTTTCGGTGGTGAAACAATGCGTTTTTGGGATTTAAGAGCACCATGGGTTGAACCATTACGTGGTCCAAATGGGTTAGATATTAATAAAATTAAAAACGATATTCAACCTTGGCAAGAACGTCGTGCTGCTGAATATATGACACATGCACCATTAGGTTCATTAAACTCAGTAGGTGGTGTAGCCACAGAAATTAACTCAGTGAACTATGTATCACCTCGGTCATGGTTATGTTGTTCACACTTCTTCTTAGGTTTCTTCTTCTTAGTTGGACACTGGTGGCACTCTGGTCGTGCTAGAGCAGCAGCTGCTGGTTTTGAAAAAGGTATTAATCGTGCAAACGAACCTGTATTATCAATGCGTCCTATTGACTAATCTTTTTATTTTTACGTATTAATATTAATTGAATCGAGGTATTTTTAACTAATTTAATGACACCTCGATTCAATTAATATTTATCAATATTTTAAATTTATTTTCGTTAAGTTTCTAAAAAAAAATAAAATAATCACTTTAACTAAAAAAAATTGCTGGGTTAGGAAATCATTATTTCTTAAAGAATTAGAAATAAATTCATTCTTTAAGAAATAAAGAATTTTTAATAACTATTAAATTGATGATGAGATTCCATCAGCTGCAGCAATAACTATTACAAGACTAACCCAAGCTTGAAACGCTCTATTAAAAGTGCCTTTTGATGCTTCCCACTCTCCAGGTGTTGCTAGAGCCACGGGAACAGCTACTACTAAACCTAATGAAATTAAAACTAATAAGATCACTAAAGCTGTTATCATAAATATTCCTTAAAACTTTTTATAATAGTGATATAGTTAATTTTAATTTGTCGTAAATATTGTTCAAAACTATAAATTAACTACTGATTTGAGACATAATGTAAATATATAGCACAACCTAAATAACCCAAATCTTAAATTTAAGAGAGTTATTTATGAAAGCTAGAAATATTTTTTTAAACTAATTAAAGATTACCTTTCTTTAAAGCTAATAATATAATTACGATTGGTCCTGATAACATAATTGCTCCAGTCGCTATTAGCTGACCTAAAACTTGCCAATTAATCATTTTTTAAAATCCTTGATTCACAAATTTTTATTAGACTTTCAAATAACAAAATAATTTCTAGTATTATTTTTTATCCTGTTATTAATTATTTTACTTTAAAAGAACTAAAATAAAATAATTATTTTTCAGAATAATTTTATTCATGATTATTGCATCTAATAAAAATTTTTTTCTTTTGACTTTGATATTTAAGTGTCTTCATGTTAATATTAGTAAAAGGGTTGCTAACTCAATGGTAGAGTACTCGGCTTTTAACCGATTTGTTCTGGGTTCGAGTCCCAGGTAACCCATATTTGAGTAAGGTTAAATTTTATTATTTTAAACTTTTATCATTTAAAAGAATCTCAATTCAAAACAATAAAATTTAAATTTACAAGTTACTAAACTCTTGACCTTTTAAACACAATATCATATTATAATTGTAGCTAATTAGAGATCAATGTTTATTGAAAACCTACAACTGCGGGCATAGCTCAGTGGTAGAGCGCAACCTTGCCAAGGTTGATGTCGCGCGTTCGAATCGCGTTGCCCGCTCTCTCATTAATTTAGCTAAAACTTTTATTTTAGCCCCCATCGTCTAGAGGCCTAGGACAGCTCCCTTTCACGGAGCAGACAGGGATTCGAATTCCCTTGGGGGTAAACTCTTAATTTTAAGATTTATCTTAAAAAATACTAAAAAAAATTGCGAGATTTGTTATATATATATAACAAATCTCAGACAAACATGTAAGTTAAAATTAGCAATTTTTTGGTTTAGAGAGTCAATCGTTATTTTAATGCTACTTTTGCTCCAACTTCTTCTAATTGTTTTTTAGCATCTTCAGCTGTATCTTTTGCAACAGCTTCTTGAACTGCTTTAGGAGCTGATTCTACTAATTCTTTAGCTTCTTTTAATCCTAATCCTGTAAGACTACGAACTACTTTTAAAACTGCAATTTTCTTATCCGCTGGAACAGTTTCTAAGATAACATCAAATTCTGTTTTTTCTTCTACTACTTCTGCCGCTACAGGTGCAGCCATTACTACATTACTACCACCAACTGAAGCAGAAGCATCTACTCCAAATGTTTCCTCAATTTTACTTACTAATTCAGACGCTTCTAATAATGTTAATGTTTTTAACTCTTCTACGATTTGATCAATTCTTTCTGACATATGTTAGTTATAAATTGTAAATAATTATTAATTAATTAATTAAAAGCAGCTAAATCTACTTGAATTGAAGGTCCCATACTACTACAAATATAAAGATTTTTAAAATATTTTCCTTTAACTCCAGAAGGACGATTTTGTTCAATGGATTTATAAGTTGCAATTAAATTTTCGATTAACTGAATTTCAGCAAAATTTGCTTTTCCAAAACTTACATGTACAATTCCAGTTTTATCAGCTTTATATTCAAATTTACCTTTTTTAAACTCTGATAGAGTGTTGTTTAAAGTTGTTGTTACGGTTCCCGATTTAGGTGAAGGCATTAAGCCTTTTGGACCTAAAATACGTCCCAACTTTGCTAATTTTGGCATCATTTCAGGACTCGCGATTAATAAATCAAAATTAATATTTCCTTGACTAATTTCACTTATTAAATCATCATTTCCAACGATATCTGCTCCTGCAGTTTTTGCTTCTTCAAAATTACTCTCATTTGTTAGAACAGCGATTCGCGTAGTTTTCCCTGTCCCATTAGGTAAAGTCATTGTTGTTCTTAATTGTTGATCGGCATATTTTGGGTCAATATTTAAATTAACGTGTAACTCAACGGTTTCATTAAATTTTGCTGTTGCAGTTTCTTTAAGAATTTTAACTGCTTCTTCAAGAGTTAAATAAGGACTATTTTGTATTTTTTGACGATTATCTTTTTGACGACGGGATAATTTTTGCATATATTTTCTCCATCAATGAGCTTATATTATTTAAATATAGATTAATCTACAATGGAGATACCCATATTATGGGCAGTTCCTTCAACAATTCTCATTGCACTACTAAGTTTGGTAGTATTTAAATCAGGCAATTTAATAGTAGCAATTTCTTCTAATTGAGCTTTTGTTATTGAACCTACATTCTTTTTATTTGGAGTCGACGAACCTTTTTTAATTTTTGCAGCATTTGCTAATAAAACAGAGGCTGGTGGTGTTTTAAGAACAAAGGTATAACTTCGATCTTCGAATACAGATATTTCAACTGGAATAATTAATCCAGCTTTATCTCCAGTTCGAGCGTTATATTCTTTACAAAAAGCTGCAATATTTACGCCATGTTGACCTAATGCAGGTCCAACAGGGGGTGCTGGTGTAGCTTTACCTGCAGGTAAAGCTAATTTGATTACTGCTGTTATTTTTTTTGGCATATTTGATATATTGATTTATTTAGAATTAAAAAATGAATTTTACAATTTTTTTATTTTTTAATGTTTTATACAATTCTATTATCATATTATTAATAAACCCCTTCTAATAAGGGGAGCGCGCCCTGAAGGACTTGAACCCTCGACATCTAATTTTGGAGACTAGCGTTCTACCAACTGAACTAAGGACGCTCAACAGCTATTATACTTTTAAATAAAAAATACTACAAGACTTTAATCTTTTCTAAAGAATACTAATAATTTAAAAAAAAATCTAGAGATATAATGGAAAAAGTTAATAAAAAACCGGGTCTACTGAGAATTAAAAAATATCTACCACATAATTTTTTAGCAGAAAAAATTATTTTAACTAGTTTATTAATAAATCCGGAAGCAGTAGAACTTATTTTACACCATTTAACTGTCGAAGCATTTTATTTTAAAAATCATCAAGAACTTTATAAAGCAATTATTTTTTTATATCAAAAAAGAATTCCAATAGATATTGTTACACTTACTAGTTTTTTACAAGATAATGGTTTGTTAGAAAAAATAGGTGGTCTAAAAATATTAACAGAATTAATTAATCAAATACCTAATGTCATTTATTTAGAAGATTATATTAAATTGCTTCAAGATAAATTTTTACGCCGAAAATTAATTCAATTAGGATACCAAATTATTAATTCAAGTTACATTACAAATATTCCATTAGAAAATATTTTAAAAGAGTTAGAAACTAAATTATTTAATATAACTAATCAAACAGAAAATACTAAACTTCTCACTAGTGCAGAATTACTATCAAAAGTTTTTTTAAATTTGAAAGATAAATCTTTAAAAGAAAAATTACCTGGCTTAGCATCCGGTTTTGAAAATTTAGATTTAATGACTCAGGGATTTCAAAAATCAGATTTAATTATTGTTGCTGGTCGACCTGCAATGGGGAAAACAGCTTTTTGTTTAAATATTGTAAGATCGATTATTAAAACTTATCAATTACCAATTGTATTTTTCAGTTTAGAAATGGCAAAAGAACAATTGATGTATCGTTTGTTATCAAATGAAACAGAAATTAGTAACACTAATTTACGAACAGGAAATATTACTAAACAAGAATGGATAAAACTTAGTGTAGCTATTAAAACATTCTCTTCATTACCAATTTTTATTGATGATACACCCAACATTTCGATTCAAAGTATTCGAGTAAACCTAAAAAAAATACTTTTTGAACAAACAAAAATTGGCTTAATTATTGTAGACTATTTACAATTAATGCAAAATTCTAAAGTAAAAACCGAAAATAGAGTACAAGAATTATCAGAAATTACACGAAACCTAAAAAGCATTGCGCGTGAATTTAATATCCCTGTCATTGCTCTTTCGCAATTGAGCCGTAATGTTGAAAATAGAATTAATAAAAGGCCTCAGTTATCTGACTTAAGAGAAAGTGGATCGATCGAACAAGATGCTGATTTAGTGTTAATGTTATACAGGGATAGTTATTATAATTTTAAAAAAGAACAACCTGATTTGGCAGAAATAATTATTGCAAAACATCGAAATGGTCCCATTGGAACAATTAATTTAAAATTCGACTCAAAATGTACAAAATTTTCAACTTATACTTTTTAATGCCCAGAACCAGATTCGAACTGGTGACACGAGGATCTTCAATCCACTGCTCTACCAACTGAGCTATCCGGGCTTATACAGTTTCTATTATAATTATAATATAGCAGTAAAAAAATTACAAGAGATTAAACGTTGCAAGATAATTTAAAATTTTGAATTAATATAACATTTTATACAAAGTTAGTTGACAATCGTAAATTAGACAAAATATATCTAGTAAAACTAATTATTCTAAGCTAAAAAATATCTTTACTTATTTTCATTACTTATTACCTTGTAGATTGAAATATATAATTTCTTTGGTTTTTTTAAACATTGATTATTTGGATTAAATTTAGTATAATTAATTTGGGTATAGTCTTTAGTAAAATTTAATTGAGAAATTTACTATGTCAGGATTGTAAAATAGCAGCATAAAATTTTAATCGTAAATTAGTATTAAAGCTATACCTTTTTAAAATTTGTTAGTAGAATTATGAAATTTGTTTCAATGTTTTAGTATAATGAGAATAATAAATAGTGAAAACAAGTTAAAAAATAATATTAATTATGGTTTTTTTTCGAAAAACTGATAAAATTAATACTGTAGTTAATATTACTATTTTAATTTTTATTTAAAAATTGGAGTTCGAAATGACACCTTCATTAGCAAATTTTATATCTAGTTTAATAGCAGGGGGCTTCGTAGTAGGAGCTATTGCTGCTGCTTTAATTGTTATTAGTAAAAGCGATCGTGTTATACGTTCGTAATTTATCACTGCCTTAACTTGACTTAACAAAAGGAGAAATTAAAGTTTGATAAATATTGGTTTTGGTCCGAATATTATCTTAGGTTTTATTTTAGGATTTGGTGTAACTCTTCTTTATTTACTTCGAATTGTTAAACCCGAAGTTGCAAGAGATGAAGATATTTTTTTTGCCACAATTGGTTTATTATATAGTTGTATTCTGATTGTCCATGGATGGAGGTTAGACCCTATTCTGTTATTTAGTCAAGTATTAATTATCACATCTTTATTGGTGGCAGGTTGGGAAAATATTCGATTAAGAGGCTTATTATCAAATATAACAAAATTTAAAAAACAAGATAAAGATAAAAATAAATAAAATGAGTGTTTGTTTCTTGGTTTCAATGATATAATTGATGTTTCAAAAAATTATGTTTAAAAAATATTTTACGTATTTCACATTAGCTTTTTTATGTTTGTTTAATTTATTTATTGGAAATGCATCAGCAATTGATTTAGATGAAGCGACACGTACCGTAACTGTGGATGGGTCAGGTAATACTGCTGTTTTAACTTCAGAACAAGTTAAACGTGGTAAAAGATTATTTAATGCTACTTGTGGAGCTTGTCATGTAGGTGGTATTACGAAAACAAATCCAAATGTGGGTTTAGATCCTGAAGCTTTAAGTTTAGCAACACCACGCCGTGATAATATTGCAGCTCTGGTAGATTATTTAAAAAATCCTATATCATATGATGGATTAGAGTCAATTGCGGAAGTTCATCCAAGTATTAAGAGTGCGGATATCTATCCTCGAATGCGATCTTTAACTGATGAAGATTTATATTCAATTGCAGGTCATATTATGCTACAACCTAAAATTGTTACTGAAAAATGGGGTGGTGGTAAAATTTATTATTAACCAGAATCATATTACAATTCTTTAACGAATATCCATTAATAATAATGGATATTCGTTAAAGAATTATAATATGATTGTCAATTTTGGAATATTAAAGTAGAATTGAAGCGTGAGTAACTTTTTCCTATAAAATAACAAATGTTTTATATTTTTCAAAATGTTTAAGATAGGTTGAACTAAACTAATAAAAAATTTTGTTAGATTAGAAGCATGTAGCTCAGTGGATAGAGCATCAGATTCCGATTCTGAGAGTCGGGGGTTCAATTCCCTTCATGCTTATCATTTATTTTTTCTAACTAAAATAAAATTTTAACAATACGGGACTGTTTTGGTTTCGACATTTAAATATATTTAAAAGATGATACAGGTCGAAGGTGCATTCTTCGTAAAAATCTGCAAATTTTATAATTAAATGCAAATACTATAACTTCTTTTAATTCTAGATTAGCGAATATACAAATGTTTGTAAGGTTCGCTTAACAATTCTTTCACATTATTTTCTCTTGACTTTCAATTGTAGTGTAGATTAATATACATAATTAATTTTTTGTTTAGAATATTAAACTAAACCTGTGAACGAGTTTTTTGATCGTATTTAAATGGACGTGGGTTCAATTCCCATCAGTTCCATAAATGAAATTCTTTCGTTAAATTGTCAATCAATCTATTTTTTTAGAAGTTACTTTAACTTCTACTAAATAAATTTTTGTTGATAAAATAGATTGATTGTTGTCACTTGTAAGATTTAGTTTGCATTCGTGGCCGAGTGGTTGAAGGCACCGGACTCATAATCCGTTTTCCTATGGAACATCACTGGTTCGAACCCAGTCGGATGCATTTTACAAAGATTTAATATTGTCTTTTTAAAAAGATAATTGTATTATTATAAAAAGTAAACTATTTACATCGTTATTAGAATTGTATGGTTATTTTAAACAGCACACAAATTCTTACCAACTTACAAAATCAATTTTTAAAATCTAATTTACCAAAGATTAAAATAGGAGATAATGTTAAGGTTGGTGTGAAGATTATTGAAGGAAATAAAGAACGAGTTCAATTTTATGAAGGAACTATAATTGCAAAAAAGAATAGCTCAATTAATACTGCCATAACAGTAAGAAAAGTATTACAAGGTATTGGAATTGAACGAATTTTTTTAATACATTCACCAAAAATTGATTCAATTAAAGTTTTACGTTCTTCAAAAGTTCGGCGATCAAAACTATATTATTTAAGAAATTTAAGAGGCAAAGCTAGTCGTTTAAAACAACAGTTTTAATACTTTAGTTTAAGACCTAAAAAGCTATAAAAATAATAAAAAATTTTTATTTGTATTTAACAGAAGTAGTATAATATTAACTAGTAAAGTAATAAAAGAAATAGTATTATTTTTCGACTTTTACTTTATTATTATTATTTTTTAACGAAGGAGTTTTCGCGTGGCAACAACTTATAAAGTTACATTATTAAGTGAAGAACACAGTATAAATACTACAATTGACTGCGATGATACTACATTTATTTTAGATGCAGCTGAAGAACAAGGTATTGACTTACCATATTCATGTCGTGCAGGTGCTTGTTCAACATGTGCAGGTAAAGTAACAGAAGGTAATATTGATCAATCTGAACAAACATTCTTAGATGATGATCAAATGAAAGCAGGCTTTGTACTAACTTGTATTGCTTATCCAAAATCAGATTGTACTATTTTAGTTCATCAAGAAGAAGAATTATATTAATTTTTATTAAAAAGGAATGACGTATTAAAAGCGCCATTCCTTTTTAATTAGAAATTAAGTTCAGCTGCTTGAACTTTTTCAAATTGTTTTTTCTTTAAGATTAAGAAAATCTGAGTTAATAATACACAAAAACAAAAAGCTAAATACCCAATAATACGTAATGGATTTTGTAATACAATTTCTGTTTCTTCTTGACCAAAGCCACCTATATTCGGATCAATATTTAAAGGTTGATCAATTTTAACAAAATCGCCTTGTTTAACCTGTAAAGTTAACCCAGCAGGAATTGTTTGTAATAATTTTTCTCCACTTGAAGTAACAATAGTGATATTATATTCTCCTTTTTCAGAGGTTTTAATTTCAGCGATTTGACCTGCTTGAACTGCACCAAAAATGTTAAGATTACTTTTTTCACCTGTAGGATAAACTTGTCCTCGACCTCTATTACCTCCACCATAGATTGGATATGTTAAATATTTAACATTTGAATTTTTCTCAGGATCTGGTGAAAGCACTGGAAATATTAAGTCTTGATGTGTTTTACCGGCAATAGGTCCGACAACTAAAATATTATCATATTCAGTACTGTAAGGAGAAATAAAAACTCCTTTATTTTTTGCTTTAACTTCTTCTGATATTAAATTTTTTGGTGCTAATTTAAAGCCTTTTGGTAAAATTAAAATTCCACCAACATTCAAATCTGCTTTTTGGCCATTTGCACCTATTTGTTGCCGACTTAAATCATAAGGGACTTTTATTTCAACCTCAAAAACAGTATTTGGTAAAACTGCTTGAGGTGATTCTATTTCAATTGCTTTTTGATTTAAATGACAGTTAGCACATGCTAATTTGCCATTTGCCGCACGTGGATTAGCATAATTTTGTTGTGCAAACACAGGATATGCATACGAATTTTCGACATAAAACCCAAATAAACTTATAGCAATCGTTAAAGTAAATAAAAGACTTTTAAAAAACTTGTTAGTTGCCATAGATTAAATACTTTTTAAGTACGTAGAGTAAATTAATTTTTTATTAAAGACAAAATCCCTAACCCCGAAAAATATAAAAGTAATATTGCAAGTGAAAGTAATAATTGTGTTAAAGGATCAGTTGAAGGGGTTAAAACAGCTCCAATAATAGTTGAAATAAGTATTACATATCGCCATGCACCTAACATTTGTTTTACTGATATAATATTCAGTAAACCCAATAAAATTTGAATAATTGGTATTTGAAAAGCCAACCCTGTACTATAAAAAAGAACTAGAATAAATTCAAAATATTGATCAAATGACCATAATGGTTCTATAACTTCATCACTATAAGTCAGAAAAAAATTTAATGCAGCCGGAATAAGGGTATAATACGAAAATAATAAACCTAACCCAAATAACATTAAAGAACTTAGAAGGATCGGTAAAATAATTTTTTTTTCATTTTCAGTTAATCCTGGCAATAAAAATAAAATGATTTGACCCATTATAAAAGGACTACTAAATAATAATCCCGTATAAAAAGATATTTTTATTGTTGAAGCAAAATATTCTCCAGGGGATAATTGGAAAAATTTGACGTTAGTAACCGGTAATTCCAATATTTGAACTAAAAATTTGACTTCAAAAAAAGCTAAAAAGCTTAACAATAAAATTATCCAAAAGATATGAGATATTCGTTGTCGTAATTCTTCTATATGTTCTGAAAAGGGTAACTCTAAGGTTAAAGTGGCATTATTTTTAAAGTTAAAATCAAAATTTGATACCATATTTTTAGAGATATGTTATATAAAATTATTATGACTATAACATATAGAGTCAAAATTTATTTATTTATATTTTACTTAATAATTGTTAATAACAATTATTAAGTAAAAGTCTTGATTTAATTTAAGTATGTTACTGCTTCTAGACGGGCTGCAGCTTTTTTTAATTCTAAAGTTGCCTCTAAACGAGCTTTACTACTCTCTGCATTTTCAACAGCTAATGTTGCTTTCTTTAATTTATCATTAACTTCAGTTAAATCTAACGAAACAAGTTCTTCTACATCATTGACTAAAACAGTAACTTGATTTCTATCTATTTCAGCCAGACCTCCACATAAAATAATGGGTGTCCATTTTTGGTCTAGTTTAATTCGTAATAACCCTGTATCTAAGGCTGTTATAAGCGAAGCATGACCATCTAAGACACCTATTTGACCTGTAACACCCGGTAAAACTACTTCATCGGCTGTCGTTGAACAAATAATTCTATCTGGAGTAAGAACGCGAATGTTCATAACCATCGATTATTTTCTCCTTATTTTAAGGTTTCGGCTTTTGCAATAGCTTCATCAATATCACCTACAAGATAGAAAGCTTGTTCTGGCAAATCATCTAATTCACCATTTAAAATCATAGAAAAACCTTTAATTGTACTTTCTAAACTTACATATTTACCAGGAGAACCCGTAAAGATTTCAGCTACGAAGAATGGTTGTGATAAGAATCTTTCTACTTTGCGAGCTCGTGCTACTGTTAAACGATCTTCCTCTGATAATTCATCAATTCCTAGAATTGCAATAATATCTTGTAACTCTTTATAACGTTGTAATGTTTCTTTTACTTCCTCTGCGATTTCATAATGTGTTTGTGATACAATACCAGGTTGTAACATTGTTGATGTAGAATCTAACGGATCTACAGCAGGATAAATACCTTTAGCAGCTAAATTACGAGATAATACTGTTGTTGCATCTAAGTGAGCAAATGTTGTTGCTGGGGCAGGATCTGTTAAATCATCCGCAGGCACATAAACAGCTTGAATCGACGTAATTGAACCTTGCGTTGTTGAAGTAATACGCTCTTGTAAAGCTCCCATTTCCGTTGCTAACGTTGGTTGATAACCTACTGCAGATGGCATACGTCCTAATAAAGCTGATACTTCAGAGCCAGCTTGGGTAAAACGGAAAATATTATCAATAAACAATAACACATCTTGCTTATTAACATCGCGGAAATATTCCGCCATTGTTAAAGCAGTTAAACCTACTCGCATACGTGCTCCAGGAGGCTCGTTCATTTGTCCATAAACTAAAGCTACTTTTGATTCTGAGAAATTCTTTTCATTAATTACTCCAGATTCTTTCATTTCTTGATATAAATCATTCCCTTCACGCGTACGTTCCCCTACACCACCAAACACTGATACTCCACCATGTGCTTTAGCAATATTATTAATTAATTCCATAATTAATACGGTTTTACCTACACCAGCCCCACCGAATAAACCAATTTTCCCACCTCGACGATATGGTGCTAATAGATCTACAACTTTAATACCGGTTTCAAAAATTGATGGTTTTGTTTCTAATTCTGTAAAGGCTGGAGCATCACGATGAATAGGTAAAGTTTCATCATATGAAACATCACCTTGATTATCTACAGGTTCACCAATTACGTTGAAAATTCGTCCTAATGTTGTTGTTCCCACAGGTACACTAATAGGAGCACCTAAATCAATTACCTCTACGCCACGTTTTAAACCATCTGTTGAACGCATAGATACAGCTCGTACCTTGCTATCACCTAATAATTGTTGAACTTCAACAATTATAACACTTCCATCATCCTGTGTAATTTTTAGCGCATTATAGATTGTAGGTAAAATACCATCTGGGAAAGCAATATCTAAAACCGGACCAATAATTTGAGTAACGTAACCTTTATTTGTGCTAGTTTTAACCATTTTAATTTATTAGATTTAAATATTTGAGAATAAATACACTTTCGAATCAAAACTCAGCCTATCTAATTGATGTTTAAAGATAGATTATATAATAAAGTTAATAGCCGATAATTAAGTTTATTAAACATTCAGTGATAAAAATTTTAACATTTTTTCGGAAAGCTAAATTAGTAATAATTTAAATTTATTACCTAAAATATTTTTTAAACCCAATTTCAATTTAGTAAAAAATTTGTGCCATTTTTCTTTGAGATTTTACTAAATTGTACAACCTATTTTAACATTTAACGCTTCTATTATATTCAATTACTATCTTATATTGTACAACAATATAAATTGAATTCTTGAACTAAATCTACGAAAAATTTTATATTTGAATAGTTTAATAAAAATTATCTGATGTTAATCGACCTGTTGTTTTTAACCAATTTTGTGCTTCTATATAATTGTTTGGGGCTAATTTTATGGCCTGTCTCCAATATTCAGCTGCTTTATCAAATAACCCTTTAGCTACTTCTAAATTTTGTTTTTTTGACGCTTTAACTCCTTGATAATGATAAATTACAGCAATATTATTTAAAGCTTGGGGTAAATTTAAATTTAGTTCAAGGGCTTGATGATAATATTCTAAGGCTTGAAGATATTCACCATTACTGGAATAAATTAATCCTATATTATATAAAATATAACTACGATCATATGGGTCTTCTTCTAACTGTAAAGCTTCATAATAATTTTCTAAAGCTTCAGCATATTCACCTTCCGATTGTGCAGACATACCATCTCTATAATAAAAAAAAGCTTGTTTTTCCTGCTTACTTGCAGGTAAAACTTTTAAAAGAATATCAGCAACAATTGTAAATGTTTTATCAATAAAATTGTCATTTCGTTGACTACGGCCCATTAATTATCCTTTAATGTTTAGTTAAATTAATTTAAAAAAATAAGTAATTAATTAAATACGTTCAAATTTGAACGTATTTAGATAGAATTTGATGCAACAAAGGGTAATAAAGATAAAATTCGTGCTCGTTTAATTGCTTTTGTTAGTTTGCGTTGTTGTTGAACAGTAACACCAGTCGCTCGGCGAGGAAGAATTTTTCCTTGCTCAGTAATAAATAATTTTAATAAATCAATATCTTTATAATCAATTTTTTGATCAAAACTTAATGGTGATATTTTTTGTTTTTGTGTAGACATAATTTATTTAATTTCTTTGTGTATAGTAGGTTTATTACAATGTGGGCAATATTTTTTAAGCTCAATCCTTTCTGGATTATTTCGACGATTTTTTTGGGTATGGTAGCGTGAAACACCTTTTGAACGTTTATTTATATTTGACCGACATTCAATACATTCTAATGTAATTAAGATTCGTGCTCCTTTATTTTTTGCCATAGAACTTTCTTTTAAATAGAAATTTTAAATAATATTTTTATATTATTATATTGCATAAAAACTTCTATCTTATCAAGCTTTTAGAAAAAAATTATTAAAAGAATGTCAAAAAAACTTCAAATTTTTTCTTAAATATATTATAGTTAGTGAACTTAATATTTTAAATTATTTTAAAGTATTTGATTAAAAATGATAAAATTATTTTATTTTTCTTATGGCTAATAATCCATCTGCATCAAAACGCATTTTAATTAATAAACGTAATCGTTTACAAAATCGTTTTTATAAAAGTTCAGTTCGAACATTAACAAAATTATTTTTAAAACAAGTTGAAATTTATAAAAGTTCCCAAAATATTGAAGCCAAAAACAATGCACAAAAAATATTAAATTCCGCATTCAGCTTAATTGATAAAGGATGCAAAAAAAATGTTTTTCATAAAAATACTGCTGCCCGTAAAAAATCACAATTAGCATTAGCACTAAAATCAATGTAAGTTTCTATTTTGAATGAGTAGAAATTTTTAGAAGTATTATTGCTAAGTTAAGAAAGTTTGGTTAAAATATGATTAAATTTTCTTAACATTTTTTTAGTTTTGTTATGTGGAAAAATTATTTTTAAGTGAAAATTAAACTTTATTAATAAATTAAAATTATGAAAAAGTATATGAATTATGTCACAGCTTTACCTGACTTTATTGAAATGCAAAGATTAAGCTTTTCATGGTTTATTTCGCAAGGATTAGCTGATGAACTTTCTAATTTTTCTTCCATTTTAGATTTTAGTGGTAATATTGAAAGTTTAATTTTTGGCCAAGACTATAAACTAATCAAACCTTTTTATACGTCATTAGATGCAAAAAAAGATGCCAAATCTTATGTTGCCCAATTGCAATTATTAATTGAAATTCGTGATAAAACTGCCAACATTATTTTAAAAAAAGAACGAATTTCAATTGTTAACTTACCATTAATGACTAATTCAGCCACCTTTATAATCAATGGATGTGAACGGATAGTTGTTAGTCAAATTATTCGAAGTCCCGGTATTTATTTTGAAAAAAATAAGAAACAAAAAGGTCGAAAACGTAATTCTATAATTTTGTCAACGGCATCTCATAAGTTAAGACCATTTGTCCCTATTCCATGGCTTATTCTTAAATTTCCCGGTCGTTTCTCTAGTATCAAAGACGAATATAAAAAAAGTTCTCAAATTCTTAGTTTTTTTGAATGCCTACGACTTTATAAAATTATTTCGAAAACCTCTGTTCCTAAAAAAAAATTAAAAAGGGTTGAAACATTTTTAAAATTGCTAAAACAGTCGAATACCTTTACTTCTTTTATTCAAAAAAAATTTTCGACAACGCCCTCTTTAACTTCTTCAACGTCTGATTTTTTATTTTTAGAAGCGTACTTAACATTTAAACATCTCTCTGAAAAATATCAGCACGAATTGTTATTACAAAAAATTCTCTTGTTTCAAAACTCTAAAATACTAGAAGATTTAAGTTCACTTAAAAATTTTAGAGTAATGAAAATACTTCAGACTAAAAATGCCATCAGTAAACTTAAAATAGTTTTTTCATTAAAGAGTAGTGTTATTTATGTTATAAAGAAACATGAGATAAACTCGGATCAAACTAATCAAGTCCAGTTTTTAAAACTACCATCATTAATTAACACCAAAGAAATAAATACTATAGTTCAGACATGGAATAAATATAAAAATTTAAAATCTATCATTTTATTTTCATTTGTTAAAAAAAAATTTACTTCTCAAGATTTTTATAAATATAAAGAAAAATATGAAGAAAAAGATTTCTATAAAGGAAAATATGAAGAAAAAGATTTTTATACTGCTATATTAGTACCAGAATATGGGTCATGGATTCGATTTGGATTTCATAGAGAAAAAGAACGAGATTCATTAAAACATGTTTTAAAAAATAGATTTGAAGATGATATTACAGTTCAAATTGATAAAGTCAGCAAAAAACCAGTAATCCATTTATTAAAAGAGATGGGTTTAAACGATTTCGAAATATCTCAAAATTTACAACATTCAGATTTTTTCTATTTTAATATTCCAACTTTAACAAATTCGAAAGTATCAAAACTACCATTATTACGCTTTAATAATGAGAATTATTATCAATCGTTTTCAGAAGCATTAAAAATTTTTGATCCTAACTATTATAGATTAGGAAAAATTGGTCGCACTAAGATTAATAATCGTTTAAACCTAAAACTTTTACCGGCTTTGCATAATATAACATATGAAGATATTTTTGCTATTGTTGATCATTTATTAACTTTATCTATTTCAAAAACGCCCGGTGATGATATTGATCATTTAAAAAATAGACGTGTTCGATCAGTCGGAGAACTTTTACAGAATTTAATTCGCATTGGTTTTCAACGATTAGCACGAAAAATTTCAAGTCAAATTTACAAATCTGATAAAAAACTAAATATAAATCTTAATACTCAATTAATAGTTGTAACATTTAAAGAATTTTTTGGAGCAAGCCAATTATCGCAGTATATGGACCAAACAAATCCACTTTCTGCTTTAACACATAAACGACGAATTAGTGGTTTAGGTCCAGGTGGCTTTGATCGTGATCGTGTTAGTTTCGCTGTGCGAGATATTCACCCAAGTCATTATGGTCGAATCTGTCCAATTGAGACTCCTGAAGGACAAAATGTTGGCTTAATTGCTTCATTAACAACTTGTGCTCGTGTTAATCAATTAGGATTTCTTGAAACACCATTTTGGCGTGTTATAAATGGAAAAGTAATTAAAACAGGGAACCCCATATATTTGACCGCAGATTTAGAAGATTTTTATAAAATTGCTCCCGCAGATATTTCAACAAATTCAAATAATTATTTAACAGCACAATCGATTCCAGTTAGGTATAAACAAGATTTTATGACTGTCAAACCATTTGATGTAGATTTCATTGCAATATCAAATGTTCAAATTGTTTCAGCCGCCGCCTCTTTAATTCCATTTTTTGAACATGATGATGCAAACCGAGCTTTAATGGGGTCAAATATGCAACGTCAATCTGTTCCTTTACTATTACCGCAAAAACCTATTGTAGGTACGGGTCTAGAAAATCAAATTGCGGTAGATTCCGGTTTTGCTATAAGTTCAATTAACGCTGGAATTGTTACTTATGTCAGTGCTAAAAAAATTATTGTCCAACATAGTTCTGAAAAAACAATTTCATACAATTTACAAAAATATCAGCGTTCAAATCAAGAAACGTGTATTAACCAACGGCCATTAGTTTGGGTAGGAGATAAAGTAGAATCAGGGCAAATCCTTGCAGATGGTCCAGCAATAGAGGGAGGAGAATTATCTTTAGGACAAAATGTTTTAGTCGCATATATGCCATGGCATGGATATAACTTTGAAGACGCAATTTTAATTAATGAACGATTAGTTTTTGAAGATATTTTTACTTCAATTCATATAGAAAAATATGAAGTGGAAATTGCTCAAACAAATGAGGGTTTAGAAAAGACAACCAAAAATATTCCAAATCTAAATTCTACTGATATTCAACATTTAGATGATGAAGGAATTGTTTATAAAGGTACTTTTGTTAAACCGGGTGATATTTTAGTAGGTAAAATAACTCCTAAAGATGATTCTGAACAGTTACCTGAAGCTAAATTACTTCGAGCAATTTTTGGAGCAAAAGCAAAAGATGTTCGCGACAGCTCATTAAGAATGCCTAATGGCGAATATGGTCGTGTTATTGATATTGAAATTTTAAGACGAAAATCGAAAGTAATAAACTCATCTGATTTAGGTCAACCTGAGAAAATTCGAATTTTTATTGCACAAATGCGAAAAATTCAAGTCGGGGATAAAATTGCCGGTCGTCATGGAAATAAAGGAATTATATCTCGTATATTACCACGTCAAGATATGCCATTTTTACCAGATGGAACTCCTATTGATATTATTTTAAATCCTTTAGGTGTCCCATCTAGAATGAACGTTGGGCAATTATATGAATGCTTATTAGGCTTAGCAGGCCAAAAATTAAGCCGTCGTTTTAAAATTTTACCATTTGATGAAATGTATGGACAAGAAATTTCAAGAATTTTAATAAATAAAAAATTACGACAAGCTTCAATTGAAAACAATCAAGCCTGGCTATTCAATCCATATTCACCTGGTAAAATGATTTTATTAGATGGTCGAACGGGAAAAGAATTTGAGAATCCTATCACAGTAGGTAATGCTTATATGTTAAAATTAATTCATTTAGTAGATGATAAAATTCATGCTCGTGCAACAGGCCCATATTCATTAGTAACTCAACAACCTTTAGGAGGAAAAGCTCAACATGGAGGGCAAAGATTTGGCGAAATGGAAGTCTGGGCATTAGAAGGATTTGGGGCAGCCTATACTTTGCAAGAATTGTTAACAATCAAATCTGATGATATGCAAGGTAGAAATGATACATTAAATGCAATTGTTAAAGGTCAAGCAATTCCGAAATCAGGCATACCTGAATCTTTTAAAGTTTTATTACAAGAATTAAGATGTATTGGATTAGATATTAGTACTTATCGATTAGGAAACTTAAATTCTGAAAAAATATACGATATTGAAGTAAATTTAATGGAGAATTATGATGCATTCGCAAAACGTTTCTCACCTACTGCAAATATAACTAATCTTTCGTTCTACTAAGTTTAAATCAAAAAAAAATGGAACACTCTGAAAAACAATTTGATTATATAAAAATCAAATTAGCTTCTCCAAATCGCATTAAACAATGGGGACAAAGAATATTACCTAATGGACAAATTATCGGAGAAGTTAAAAAAGCTGAAACAATCAATTATAGAACATTTAAACCAGAAATGAATGGTTTATTTTGTGAAAGAATTTTTGGTCCAAATAAAAATTTGGAATGTGCGTGCGGTAAATATAAACGTGTTCGCTATGAAGGATTAATTTGTGATCGATGCGGTGTTGAAATTACGGAATCACGTGTCCGACGCCATAGAATGGGTTATATTAAGCTTATTTATCCAGTAACACACATATGGTATATTAATAGTCGACCGAATTATATGGCTTTACTATTAGAAGTCGAACAAAACGAACAAAGGTTAGATACAGGACTAAAAGAACGTTATCAAGAAAAACGACGATTATTTTTCCTAAACGGTCGAAAACCATTACTAACTTTTAAAAATTTCGAAAAACAAACAGAATTAGTATCTTTAAAACAAAATTCAAAACAATCACAAAATTTAATACAGATTAATAAACATAAAGCTTTATCATCCAATGATGTTGCACAAGATGATGAAGCTATTCAAAAATTAAAATTAGCGTCTTTAGCTTATTTTATTGCCGAAGATGAAATTGATTTTTATGGACTTCATTGGGATTTTAAATCATATCGTACATTTCGACGATTAAATTATTCCAATTATCCTACAAGATTTGACATACCAAATTTTACATCAATTCCACATAATTTAATTGGCTCAGTATTAATTCGAAATGAATTGGATAAATTAAATCTTCTAAACGAAATTGTTAAGACTCGAGAATTTATTGTTTATACTAGTAATGTGTTAGCTAAAAAAATTCCTGAGTATTTGGCATCGCAATGGTTTAGAAAATGGGAACATCAACGGATTTATAAATTGCGAGCTCAAGCGATTAAACGTGTTCGTATCTTAGAAAATTTAGTTGCCACTAGATCAAATCCTGCATGGATGATTTTATCAATATTACCTGTTATTCCTCCTGCATTACGTCCAATGATACAATTAGAAGGTGGACGTTTTGCAACTTCTGATTTAAATGAACTTTATCGCCGCGTAATTACTAGAAATAATCGGTTATTAAGATTATTAGAAATTGATGCACCTCAATTAATTATTCGAAATGAGAAACGAATGTTACAAGAAGCTGTAGATACTTTAATTGATAATGGAAAACGTGGTAAACTTGCATTAGGAGCCAATAATCGACCATTAAAGTCATTGTCAGATATTATTAAAGGAAAACAGGGACGTTTCCGACAAAATTTATTAGGGAAACGAGTCGATTATTCTGGGCGTTCTGTAATTGTAGTAGGACCAAGTTTAAAGTTAAATCAATGTGGCCTCCCTTACGAAATGGCAATTGAATTATTTCAACCATTTATAATTCGTGAATTAATAAATCAAGGGTTAGCAAGTAATATGAAAGTTGCTAAAAATTTAATTCATCAAAATGAGCCATTAGTTGATTCTGTTTTAGATCAAGTTTTATTAAATCATCCAATCTTCTTAAATAGAGCACCTACATTACATAGATTAGGTATCCAAGCCTTCGAACCTATTCTAGTTCAAGGCCGGGCTATTAAATTACATCCATTAGTTTGTTCAGCTTTCAATGCCGATTTTGATGGAGACCAAATGGCAGTACATATTCCTCTGTCATTAGAAGCGCAAGCGGAATGTTATATGCTAATGTTAGCCCCATATAATTTTTTATCACCTGCAAATGGTGAACCGATTATTATGCCAACTCAAGACATGGTATTAGGTTGTTATTATTTAACTGTCAATAATATACAAAACTTGCTAGGGTCAAATCATTATTTTGCCAATTTAGAAGATGTCATCTTAGCATATAATCAAGAACAAATTGAATTACATTCATCTATTTGGGTACGTTATGCAAAATCTTTAGAAATTTCAACACAATTAATTAAAATTATCAAATTAGCTGATGAAAGTTATATTGAGTATTATGATAATTTACAGATTCGAAAAGATAAAAATAAAAACATTTTAGTTAAATATTTACAAACAACTACTGGTAGAGTCATTTTTAATTATACTATTCAGAAAATCTTAAACCTGTTATAAAATAACAAATAGACCATTTAATAATTTGATATAAATATAGAAACTTAATTTTTTATGAAAAACTATACTTATCAAAATACTCTTGTTAGCAAAAAACAATTAAAACAAATTCTAGCTTGGAGTTTTACTAAATACGGTTCAGTACAAGCTTGTTTTTTAGCTGATGAATTAAAATATTTAGGTTTCAAATATGCAACTCAAGCAGGGATTTCCATTAGTATTGAAGATCTCCGTGTTCCAGATGTTAAAAATTTAATGTTAGTTAAAGCAAATAACGAAATTACTAATGCTGAAAAAATTTCTCTAAAAGGACAAATTACAGATATTGAAAGATTTCAAAAAATTATTGACACATGGAATATTACTAGTGAATCTTTAAAAGATGAAGTTGTTTCTTATTTTAAGAAATATGATCCACTTAATTCAGTCTACATGATGGCATTTTCAGGTGCACGTGGTAATTTGTCACAAGTTCGTCAGCTTGTTGGTATGCGTGGCTTGATGTCAGATCCTAGTGGACAAATCATGAATCTACCTATTAAAAAAAATTTTAGAGAAGGATTAACTATTACTGATTATTTAATGTCTGGTTATGGTGCTCGAAAAGGTATTGTAGATACAGCTTTAAAAACAGCTAATTCAGGCTATTTAACAAGACGTTTAATTGATGTTGCTCAAGATATTATTATTAGGGAAAAAGATTGTTTAACACCTTACTCATTTTTATTTACGAATTTAGATCAAAAAAACGATTCCAAAAATTCATTTGATACTCAATTATTAGGCCGCTTGTTAAATAAAAGAATTTATGATCCAACAACAAAACAATTACTTGCTGATATTAATACTCAAATAACCCCAGATTTAATTCGTACCTTTAAAGAAAAGTTTATCAACAGCGTTTATATACGCTCGCCATTAACATGTAGTTTATATCGGTCAATTTGTCAAAAATGTTATGGTTGGAATTTATCGAAAGAAAACATTGTTGATTTAGGTGAAGCTGTTGGAATTATCGCAGGTCAATCAATTGGTGAACCAGGAACTCAGTTAACAATGCGAACATTTCATACTGGAGGTATTTTTACGTCAGCCGCCAGTCAACAATTAATTAGTCCGATAAATGGAATTGTTGAATTTTCAAAATTTTTAAAAACATCAACCGTTCGAACTAATCGCGGTGAAAATGTATTGTTAACGGAAAATTCAGGGTTTTTAATTATTTTATCCGATACAAAAAATAGTTTTCAAATTGAATTACCCCGAAATACGATTTTATTTATTAAAAATAATCAGCATATTAAAATAAATACAGTTGTTGGCCAATTAGCAGGAAGCTTAAAACAAACTTTAACTGAAACAAAACTTCTTTTAAGTAATAGGTCAGGCGAAGTATTTATGCCACCGAGTAACCGAAAAGGAAATGCTACTACTATAAATAAACTTTTATGGCTTTTATCGGGTCAAGTTTACCAAGCTCCTAGAAATTCATTTTTAAATTTTTATAACGATTATAAAATTAATAAAAATAATTATATTTTTCGGTCAAAAATTATTAATTTACAACCCGGATATATTCAAGTTTCTAACGCTTCAACTTCTCAAGTTCAACAAACTATTAAAATTGTAAATATTAGTCAAATTTTCCAAAATTGTACAATTAATAAACTCTGTCGTTCAGAAAATAAATTGCATTATCTATTAAAGTGTAAAAATTTAATTTATGATTTAAATTTTAATGCAGAAAGTTTTCTGACTCATGAATCATCTAATTTACCAATTAAATTTACCACTTTAATTACAAATCAATTTAAAACGTTAACAGGTGGAATTATTTATTATACAGAAGAGATTAATAGAACGCAAAAATATCAAACCAAGATAGGAATTCATTTTTATCAACATATAAAAAGAATTAATCATCAATCAGTTATTTGGTTAACTGAAGAAACATATTTACCGAATTGTGAAAATAGTTTTTTATTGATCAGTGACAATAATTTTATTCCAGAAAAATTTGAAATAATTCCAGGACATTTTTCAAAAACATCTGGACTTGTAAAACTTTCAATAAAAAAGAATATTGTGCAAGAAATTAATATTCAATCTGGATCATTATACGAAGTCGTTAATCTTAAAAATACCGAAGAGTTTACGAATCAAGTTTTTTATCCTGGTGAATTATTATTAGATCATATTGAAATTACTCAACCTTCATTTATTGAAGTTATTGATACAAGTCTATCTATTCAATTATTAATAAGACCTTTAGAAATTTATGAAATTCCATTACCACAATCTATAGAAAAAAAAATAGGAAAAGAGTTAAAGAAAAATTCTCCGATTAAATTTAATAATTTAATGATTTGTCCTTATAATTCAAATCAAAAAATTAAACAAAGTAATTCATTAGATTTAATTTTTGATTCTTTAACTTTGACCCTTAGAGATTATTTTAATCGAATTTCTCACTTAAAATTAGATATTAAAATTAATTCAAATAATAAATTAGTCAAATTAATTACATCAGAAGAACTTTTGGTGACTCAATATATCCCAGCTAATTTAAAATATACAAATATAAATTTATCCTTGATCGTTAAAAACGATCAATTTATCAATTCTTATAGTACTTTAGGATATTTACAAGTTGTAGCAGATAAATCGTTACAATTAGTTAAATTTAAATCAAAAAATGCAAAAAAAAAACAAATATTTTTAATATCTAATGACGATTGTATTACTCTTTCAAAAAATAAAGTAAAAGATAAAACAATTAATCAGTTGTTACTTAATCCACAAAATGTCTTTGAAACTGGAAAAATTCTCATTGATAATGGACAAATTGTAACAATTCAGAAAGGTAGACCCTACTTTTTCCCTAATTGTAAAAATGATAGTTTTGTTGAAGAAACTATATTGCAATATAAATTAGTCTCAACAAATATAAAAACAGTTAAAGAAAAACTTAATTCTAGACACAATATTAATATTCATTTTTATGATATTAGAAATAAGTTAACTTCGATTCCAATTCGGAAAAATAAAAATCTTCAATTTTCTTTTTCAAAAATGATTATTAAAAAACAAGGAAAATTTTATATTTCCGGTGTTCCAATATTTTTACGAGAATTATTGATTGGTAGAAAAAATAATCATTCAAAGATTTTGTCGAATTTAAAACGAATTCCATTAAAAAATAAGACAGAAGTTAAAAATTCTCAATCTACAAGCAATTTGAAACCTTTTGTATTTGTTCAAAAAACTAATTTAAAATTAAATACAATAAAACCTATTGAAAATCGTAGAACTGATTTTGCTTCTTTATTACTGTTAGAATATCCGATACCTCAAATTGGTATACATTCTGTAACAGAAGATTTTTTAGAAAAAGAAGTAAACAGTGTTTATTGTAAAAATGGCGAATTTATTGAAAATGGTCAGCCCCTTGGATTATTAAATTTTGAGAAGGAAATTACAGGCGATATTGTTCAAGGTTTACCTCGTATTGAAGAACTTTTAAAAGCAAAAAAAAAGAAAAAATTAAGTAAACGTCTTTCAAAAAATCAGAAAAAAAGTTTATTAATTCGAAAAACAACTTTAGACCCGAGTTTTGAATTTCGAAAACTAGGAACAACAATAAAAAATAATGAAAAAATAAATCCCCATAATTTATTGAAAATATATTTTAATTATTATGCTAAACCAAAAACACTTTTAAGTCAAAATCAATTATCCCAATTCTTTAAATTAACAAATTATTACGAAGCAAGTTATTATAGTTTTAAAAAAGTTCAATTGTTAATTTTAAGCTCAGTCCAATCGGTTTACAAATCGCAAGGAGTGACAATTGCAGATAAACATTTAGAAATTGTTATTAAACAAATGACTTCGAAAGTACAAATAACGCGCTCTGGAGACACTCCTTTATTACCGCATGAAGTTATTGATCTATATCATATTAAATATATTAATCAAGTCATTATGTTTGAAAATTGTCAACCAGCAAACTATGTTCCTTTATTATTAGGTGTAACAAAAGCAGCATTAAACAATCCTAGTTTTATTTCGGCCGCAAGTTTTCAAGAAACAACAAGAGTTTTAACAAAAGCAGCTATTGAAGGAAGACGAGATTGGTTGAGAGGTTTGAAAGAAAATATTGTTATTGGTCAATTAATTCCTGCTGGGACTGGGTGCAAAACTTATTCTACCTTTTTTAAAAATAATTTTAACAAGTTTGACAAAAATAATTTAAAGTCAGCGCTATTAAAAACTTTTTCTACAAAAATGTAGACGATTTGATTTTAAATTTGCTACATTACTAGCTGTAAGTAGAAATTTTAATTAAGGAGTTAAATATTTTTATGGCTGATATTACTTTAGCCCAATTATTAGAAGCTGGTGTTCACTTTGGACATAAAGCTTATCGTTGGAATCCAAAAATGTTTCCATATATATATACTGAACGCAATAATATTCATATTTTGGATTTAGTTCAGTCTGCACAATTATTAAAAGAAGCTAATTCATATTTACAATTAGCAGCGGAACAGAATAAAACTTTTTTATTTATAGGTACGAAGCGCCAAGCAAGTACTCTAATTGCTCAAGAAGCTAAACGATGCAGTTCATATTACATAAATCACCGTTGGTTAGGGGGAATGCTTACAAATTGGGTTACTTTAAAAAGTAGAATTGATCGTTTAAAAGAGTTGGAACAACAAGAAGCTGATCAAATTTTTAATGTATTACCTAAAAAAGAAGCTTCATTACGTAAAAAAGAATTAGAAAAATTACGTAAACATCTAAATGGTGTTAAAAATATGGACATCCTACCAGATATTGCTATTGTTATTGATCAAAAACGTGAAATGACCGCTATTCGTGAGTGTAGAAAATTAGGTATTCCTATCGTTTCAATTTTAGATACAAATTGTGATCCCGATTTAGTAGACATTCCTGTTCCGGGAAATGATGATGCCGTTCGTTCAATTAAATTAATTTTAAAATCTTTAACTGATAGTATAAATTTAGGAAAAGCTAAATTAATTAATTCATAAATAACTTTTATATTATTATTGAGACATGTAGTATGACTGTAGATATTAATCCACAAACAATAAAAAAGCTTCGCGAAAAAACCGGTGCAGGAATGATGAACTGTAAGCAAGCTTTAACTGAAAATAATGGGGATTTTGATAAAGCTGTAGAATCTTTACGACTAAAAGGTATGGCAACGGCTGATAAAAAAGCTGGCCGAAACACCCAAGAAGGAATGATTTATTCGTATATTCATACAGGTAATAAATTAGGAATTTTGTTGGAAATTAATTGTGAAACAGATTTTGTTGCTCGTCGTCCCGAATTTAACGAGTTAGCTAAAAATATTGCAATGCAGATTGCGTCAAATGAAAACATTGAAGTAATTTCTTCTAATGCTATTTCTCAATCTCTAAAAGATGAAGTGTGGCAATTTGAAAGTATTAAAGAAGATTTAAACAATAAGCCAGAAGAAATTAAAATTAAAATTGTTTCTGGTCGAGTAGAAAAAACTTTAAAAACTAAAGTATTATTAGAACAGCCCTTTATACGTGATCCTAATATAACAGTTGAACAATATATTAAACAAATCATTGGTGTTTTAGGTGAAAATATTAAAGTTCGTCGTTTTGTTCGTTACGTTTTAGGTGAATTAGATAATCTTTAAATTGTTCTCTACTATTAAAAATTAAAGTTTATGATTTGGATACAAGTTTAATTCTATATCCAAATCATAAAAGCTTGAGAATAAATCTTAGAAATACAATCCTAACATATCCGGAAAGAAGCGATTGATTTCAATTATAAATCCCGCTGTAAAGGTCATCCATAATGTTAATAAAACTGGTGCTGTTGATAAATATTTTTGAAAATTTTCCATAGTTTTAAGTTTATTTATAAAATAGAAATGAAATATGGTTAACGAGGAGAAACAGTGACATTTTCATCTGATGCAACTAATTCCCCACTAATTAATTCTTGCCAAGCTGAAATTGGCCAAATGTAGCCTGTTGTCATTATTTTTAATGCTAGTGGTACGTTAATAATAATTTCACTTTCAGTTGGATTTTTAATTGTACTAATTGCTCGTAAATATTTTCTACCTACCCAGCCAATCCAACCAGAAATATAAATAAATCCAAATCCTGGAACAATGAATTCAGCAGCATGACTCCAACGTCCATCAGCAATTAAATGTGGTAATCCATCAGTTCCACATAACAGGTCTGAACGACTATATTTATCAAAACGGGCTTTTGTTCGTTCAATTTGTTGTTTAAGTGCTAATGATGCTGGTGAACCCTCATCATATTTACTTTTTCTTTGTTCTAATTTTTTTACACTTGCATTTAATCGTTTATTAAAAGCAGTTGAATCACTACATTTTGTTAATCCCCCAATATCTGCCAATGCAGGTTTCGGTGACATTATTAGTAAAACAGTTAACAGTAAAGCTAATAAATTAAAATGTTTCATTAACAATTTTTAATTCGAATTTATATTTTAGTAAAAAATTTCAAAATAATAAAATTATCATTATTACTTCTATATATTAGTTTAGTTTTACCAAAAAAACCATTTTTTCTAGTGGAATTAAAATTTTTAAATAATAAATAAAAATACCTGAATAATCCTATTAATTGTTAATATTTTGGAAACGTATGTTTTTAAAATTATTTTAGTATTTTTAAGTTAATTTAAAAGTTTTCATATTTTTAATTATTTAAAGCGACAGTTTTGTATTTTATTTGCTTTTAGATAGACGAAAAAATAATTCTATTTATTAATTTTATTTCTATTTCAATTTAAAAATATCGATTAATAGCTAATCGATATTTTTAAATTTCAAATTGATTTCCGCGACGATATTGTAAATACGCAGCTACAAAAAGTCCAAAGGCAGAGACAGTAATCATACCTAAAACTATACCTGATAATAAAGGTTCTACCATTTCTTATTTATAATTTAAAGATAAATATGTATTATATATAGACGTCTGATTAGATTTTTAAGATTTTAATTCAAATATCAATAAAACTTTAAAAAATTATTAGAGTTATAAAGAGTTTATTGTTACCTATAAATATAAATTAATGAATTATCTAAAACCAATTGCAGCTTGCCAAACGAATGCTAAAAGTAAAAAGAAAATTGGAATAATAGGTAATATGTCAACAATTGGACTAAATACTACGTATGCTTCAGGTAATCGAGCTAAAAGTAAACTTTCCATAATTAAACCTTCTAGATTTATAGATAATTAATAATATTAAATATTTTTAATTTAATATTATTAATTTTACTATAAAAAGTATTAAAAAGTTGATTTCTGTTTGTTATCTTTTTCTAATTATAAACTATTTTTATATATACTTAATAGTAAATACTAAAAATTATATTTTAGTATTTATCAATTTTTTAATTTTACTAATAAAAAATACTTATGGCAGCAGCATTTTTACCTTCTATTTTAGTTCCTTTAGTAGGTCTTGTTTTTCCAGCTTTTAGTATGGCCTTATTTTTTCTTTATATATCATTAGATAACATTGAGTAAATCTGAAATTAATTTCTCTTCTTTATCTTTGAGTTAAAAAATTAACTCAAAGATAAAGAAGAGAAATTAATTTCAGATTCTGTATTCTTTACCAAAAACCTAATGAAACTGCTTTATCAATAGGTAAACATGCACCAATACCCAGCCAAACAGCTGTTATAAATCCTATAATAAATACCAAACTAGCAATTGGACGACGAAACGGATTTTGGAATTTATTTACATTTTCAATAAATGGTACTGTAATTAAACCAGCAGGAACTGCAGCCATAGCTAACACACCTAATAATTTATTCGGTAATACACGTAATAAATTAAATGTTGGGAAAAAGTACCATTCAGGTAAGATTTCTAATGGAGTATTAAATGGATCTGCAGGTTCTCCAAGTTGAGTAGGAGCCATTACACCTAAGCCAATACAACATGCAAATGTTCCAAGAATACAAATAGGGAAAACGTATAATAGATCGTTTGGCCAAGCAGGTTCACCATAATAATTATGGCCCATACCTTTTGCTAATTTTGCTCTTAATTTTGGATCTGTTAAATCCGGTTTTTTAATTACTGACATAGCGATTTTTTTATTACAAATTAAATGTTATAATTTTTTCTGATTAAAGAGGACCTGAAATTCCTTGTTTACGAATCATTAAGAAATGTGTCAAAATTAAAACTGCTGCAGCGACTGGTAGCACAAATGTATGTGCACTGTAAAATCGTGTTAATGTACTTTGTCCAACACTTTCTCCACCGCGTAGTACTAGAACTAATGGTGGGCCAATAATAGGTACAGCTGCGGGTACACCTGTTACAATTTTACAGGCCCAGAATCCTACTTGATCCCATGGTAATGAATATCCTGTTACACCGAAAGAAACAGTTACTACAGCTAAAATTACTCCAGTGACCCAAGTTAATTCACGAGGTTTTTTAAACCCACCGGTTAAATATACACGAAATATATGTAAAACCATCATCATTACCATCATACTTGCAGACCAACGGTGAATGGAACGAATCAACCAACCAAAGTTAACACTAGTCATTATATATTCAACTGATGCAAATGCATCAACAACGCTTGGACGATAATAGAATGTCATTGCAAATCCAGTGGCTACTTGGATTAAGAAACAAGTAAAAACAATTCCACCAAAACAATAAAAAATATTTACGTGAGGCGGAACGTATTTACTAGAAATATCATCTGCAATGGCTTGAATTTCTAATCGCTCTTCGAACCAATCGTAGACTTTGCTCATACAAATATTACTAAAATATTATATTCGACCACAACTAAGCATATATTCTCATTTTAAGGCGAGAGTGGGATTCGAACCCACGGAATCCGCAAAGATTCATCTGATTTCAAATCAGACGCAATCGACCAACTCTGCCATCTCGCCAAAAGATTAGTTTATTAACTAATCTTTTTAAATTTAACTTTCATAGGTACTAATTCCGCTAAATTTAATTGAAGCAGGATTCGGGTTTTTTCCAATCGAAAAATTTCGACTATTTACAGCTGTACGACCTGGATTTACTTTTTCTGGGAAAACTCCATCTTTTGGATGTAAATATTGAACTTCTCCACTAGGAAAAATACGATAAATTTTATAATTATTAATTTTAAATGTTCGTAACTGAGTTCCTAAAGCTAAGCATTGTTCTTTTCTAGCTAAGTATAATAGATTTTCTCCATTACGCATAATAGCGGCTCCACCAGTTGGCATTTCAAAAATTTGCTCTTTATTACTTGTCCAAGTAATTGCATATTTTTCTTCTACTTCAGCTGCACGTAACCAGCCACCAGTGCTTCCTCCAAAAGTGGGAAATGGTGTTTGTAAATTTAATGTCATACGTAAAACCTTATTATTATTTAACGTTTGCTATTATAGTTTAATAAAAAAATTAATTTTTTATTAAGTTAAAAAATTTTCTAGCGGAGAATGGATTTGAACCATTGACCTTCGGGTTATGAGCCCAACGAGCTACCAGACTGCTCTACTCCGCGTGACAAAACACCGTTCTATGAAATTATACATAGTATTGATTGTTTTGTCTATAAATTAAAAGAATGTTTTTTAATTTAAAAATTTAATTTAACTGCTAAAATAAAATAATTTGCAATCAGAATCCAAGTGAATTGATTTAAAAATTTTTCAGCTGAATTAGGTGACCCCAATAAATTACTTTTTGTTGCAAAATTTTCTAATCCACTATTATTTGGAGTCCTTGTAAGTATAAGTGCTATCAACAAAATATTGCCTAGTAACCAAATAAATTTTAACATAAAGTTAGTTGAGAATCAAACAATTGTTTTTTAATTTTTGTCGGATGAGCGACTTTTTGATTAGTTTTCTATTTCAAATACTTCTTTAAAAACTTTTGATACTTTTTCTCCTGAATCAATTGATTCTAACGGATCTTTTCTTAAGCGGTGACGTAAACATAAAGTAATAATTGCAGCAATATCATTTGTTGTTACTTTTGTACGACCATGGTAAGAAGCATAAGCTTTTGCTGCTCGATTTGTTACAATATCTCCACGCAAACCATCAACATCTAATTGACTGCATACTTCAGAAATTTTTACTCGTAACTCATAGTCTAATTCAACGCTGGGTAATAATTTTTGTGCTGCGATAATACGAGTTCTTAATTCTTGTTGTTTGTCTTCATAATTTTCAATCCAAACATTTGGGGCTTGGTCAAAAGCAGTCCGTTCTTCTACGACTTTTACCCGTAAAGCAGGATCTTTTACAGTTCGAATTTCAGCATGCATTCCAAATCGATCTAACAATTGAGGTCGTAATTCTCCTTCTTCTGGGTTACCTGAACCTACTAATACAAATCGAGCTGGATGACGGATAGAAATACCTTCACGTTCCACAGTATTCCATCCTGATGCAGCCGAATCTAATAAAATATCTACTAAGTGATCGTCTAATAGATTTACTTCGTCCACATATAACAACCCACGGTTAGCTTTTGCTAATAATCCAGGCTCAAAAGCTTTTACACCTTCTGTTAAAGCTTTTTCAATATCAATTGTTCCACAAACTCTATCTTCTGTTGCGCCTAATGGCAAATCAACCATTGGAATTTTTATAAGTTCTTTTTCAAGTGGCTCACCTTTTTGAATTGCTGATTTAACTTCATTACTCATTAAATCTAAATCATATGGAGATGAATTAAATGGATCATTTTTAACAACTTCAATTTCTGGTAATAAATCAGCAATCGCTCGAATTGTTGTCGATTTACCAGTTCCTCTATCACCCATAATCATTACTCCACCAATTTTAGGATCAATCACATTCAATTGTAATGCTAATTTCATTTCTTCTTGACCTACAATTGCAGTGAATGGAAAAACGGGATTAGTAAATTTTTTTAAATCTTGTGTTATCATAAATTTTTAATAGTTATAAAAAGAAGTTTAATAATTGTCGTTTTGTTTATTTTTTTAATTCATGATTAGAAGAATATTTATTCGTAAAGTGTTGTACCTAAACGAATAGCAAAAACGCTTGCTAATAATGCGATTAACAGAATTGTATATACTTGAGAATCAGAGATCATAAATGAATTTCCTATTGGCTATAATTTGCAAATTATGCGATTCGTGAGAAATTTTAAATTTATTACTAGTTTATAAACTGCTTTTAAGATTTATTATAACATAGTTTTACTAACTTTGACAAAAATAATTGAATATCTGATATTTAAGGAAAAAAGTTTGAGTTTTTTTGAGTTAGTTTTTTTAGCTGGTGAAGGGACTTGAACCCCCGACCTACTGATTACAAATCAGTTGCTCTACCAATTGAGCTACACCAGCAGTTGACTTAATTAGATATTAATTTATGTTCGTGTAAAATGCAATACTTAAAAACATCTGGAAAAAATTTAAAATATTGCATTTTATCTCATATTTAGTTGGAAATAAACTAATTATTTTTCCGCAATTTTAATCAATTCATTTAATGCGAAATTATTAGTATTAGTACCACTATAATTAACATTTTCAAATCTTACTACTACAGGATAGCGAATTCCACTTTTATCAACTGTGGCAACTGTCCCAATTTGATTGTACCAATACGATTCTTTTCTTAAAATTTTAACTTTTGAACCTCGATCAATCATAATATTTATAATTTATTTTAAACCAATTACTATTATCTTAATTTAATTAGCTATTTTTAAACATAAAAATTTAAAAATATTGTTGGTTTTAAAAATTAAAAAATGTTAAACTTATTGATAAGAATTTATTCTCAAACATTATAAAGTTATAAAAGATAAAAAAACTAATGCCACGTAATCTTATTCGAAATGTATGTATCGCTTTAATTGCTATCAGTTTGATTCTGCTAGGTGTAAAAAACTTCAATGGAATTTCCAGTTTTAACAATAACGGAAAGCCTACAAAAGAAATGTCTCAAAATACGGCTAGTTCACGAATGACGTATGGACGATTCTTAGAATATTTAGAAATGGGCTGGGTTAAACAAGTTGATTTATATGATAATGGTCGAAATGCCATTATCCAAGCTTCTAGTCCAGAATTAGGGAATCGTCCACAACTTATTAGAGTAGAAATTCCTGTAGGTGCTTCACAATTAATTTTAAAATTAAAAGAATATAATATTGATTTTGATGCGCATCCAATTGAAAATAAAAATATTTTAATTACTGTTGCTAGTAATATTTTAATACCAATTATTTTTATCACAGGTTTATTTTATTTATTTCAAAATTCTGAAAATTTTCCAGGTGGAACAGGTTCCTCACCTATGAATTTAGGAAAATCAACGGCGCGTTTTGAGCGAAGACCCGACACTGGAGTTGTATTTGATGATATTGCTGGAATTGATGAAGCTAAAGCTGAGTTTGAAGAAATCGTTTCGTTTTTGAAACAACCAGACAAATACACAATTGTAGGGGCAAAAATTCCTAAAGGAATTTTGTTAGTTGGACCTCCGGGAACAGGAAAAACACTTTTAGCAAAAGCAATTGCAAATGAAGCCGATGTTCCATTTTTTAGTGTTGCTGGTTCAGAATTTGTTGAAATGTTTATTGGGATTGGGGCGGCTAGAGTGAGAGATTTATTTAAAAAAGCTTCTGAAAATGCTCCATGTATAGTTTTTATTGATGAAATTGATGCCGTTGGTCGTGAAAGAGGTGCTGGCGTCGGTGGCGGTAATGACGAGCGAGAACAAACACTAAATCAATTATTAACGGAAATGGATGGTTTTAAAGAAAATAAAGGTGTTATTGTTGTTGGGGCGACAAATCGAGTAGATATTTTAGATTCGGCATTATTAAGACCAGGTCGATTTGATCGACAAATTACAGTAAATTTACCAGATAGATTAGGTCGAATTGGAATTTTAAAAGTTCATGCTCGTAATAAACCATTAGCTAACGATGTTTCATTAGTACAGTTGGCAAATCGAACTCCGGGATTTTCAGGTGCAGATTTAGCTAATTTGTTAAATGAAGCTGCTATTTTAGCTACTCGTTATAAAAAATCCGCGATCACAAAAAATGAAGTAAATGAAGCGGCTGATAGAATTATTGGGGGAATTGCAGGTACTCCTATGGAGGATACAAAAAATAAACGCTTAGTTGCTTATCATGAGGTAGGTCATGCTATTGCAGGAACTGTTTTAAAATCTCATGATGAAGTTGAAAAAATTACTTTAACACCTCGAGGAGGGGCGAAAGGTTTAACATGGTTCACACCTGAAGAAGATCAAAGTTTATTATCAAGATCGGAATTATTGGCGAGAATTATTACTACTTTAGCTGGTAGAGCAGCAGAACAAGTTGTCTTTGGTGATCCTGAAGTTACAACTGGAGCTAGTAACGATTTACAACAAGTAACAAATTTAGCAAGACAGATGGTTACACGTTTTGGTATGTCAAGTATTGGTCCAATTGCATTAGAAGATGAAAATACAAATCAAGTCTTTTTAGGTGGTGGAACTACACAAGGAACGGAGTACGCAGAGAATATTGCTGATAGGATTGATGAACAGGTATGCAAAATTGTCAACTATTGCGAACAAAAAGCTATTGAAATTATTTTGGATAATCGAGTTATTATCGATTTAGTCGTTGAAAAATTATTAGATTCGGAAACGATTGATGGACATGAATTCCGTCAAATAGTTAGTAAATATACTGTTTTGCCCAATAAAAATTTACCGTATGTTTCAAAATTTAACTAAATTCTCATCTTTTAACTTGCGCAAATCTATTTATTGCTATATATTTCTACGAAAAATATAATCTAAAAAATAAACATTAACTGATTCTTATTACATTTAGATTTAAAATTTATTCATCAGTATTTAATATATATAATTTAGGCTTATCTTATGGCGAAAAAAAGTATGATTGAACGAGAAAAAAAACGTATTAAATTAACCAATAAATATGGTGAAAAACGTAAAAACTTATTGACGGAATATCGTAATACTCGCGATTTTAATTTAAAGCTTGAAATTCACTGTAAATTACAGAAATTACCTCGCAATAGTGCAAAAGTAAGAATTAGAAATAGATGTTGGAAAACTGGTCGACCTCGCGGATATTATCGTGACTTTGGTTTATCTCGTCATGTGTTACGTGAAATGGCTCATCAATGTTTATTACCGGGTGTTAAAAAATCAAGTTGGTAATATTGACTTGGTTAAGTGTTAAAAAGTAGTGCAAAGTATTTATAGGTTAAATTGCACTACTTTTGACTTTTTACTATTATTTTTTAATTAATATTTTCATTATTAACAATTTTATGGAAAATTGGTCCCAAATGGGTCGCTCTGCACCTAATTTTGTCGCTATAGGAGTATATAAACAAAAATTAGGAAAAATTCGTCTTTCCGATTATAGAGGGAAAAAATATGTCATTTTAATTTTTTATCCTGCCAACTTTACCGCTGTTTCGCCTACCGAGTTAATTGCTTTTAGTGATCGTAGTCAAGAATTCCAAAAATTATCCGCACAAATATTAGCTATTTCTGTCGATAGTCCATTTTCTCATTTGCGATCTTTACTATTAACTCGAAAAAATGGTGGATTAGAGAATTTAAAATATCCACTACTCTCAGATTTAACACAAACAATTACGAAACAGTATAAATTATTAAGTGATGATGGTATTTCACTTCCCGGCTTATTTATTATTGACAAGGAAGGTACGATTCAATATTATACTGTTAATAATTTATTATGTGGTAGAAGTGTAAATGAAATACTTCGTATTTTAAAATCAGTTCAATATGTTAAAGACAATCCTGGACAAGCTTGTCCTGTCGATTGGCATGATGGCCAGGAAACTCTATACTCCCACCCTTTAAAATCAAAATTTTATTTTAAAGATATTTATTATGTAGAAAAAACTTAAATAATTATGCTTAAACTAAAAACTAGAAAATCGGCCGAAAAACGATATAAGAAAACTGGAACTGGTAAATTTTTACGTCGTCATGCTTATAAAGGACATTTATTAATGAAAAAAAATAACACACAAAAGAGGAAATTATCTCAACGCATTTGTGTAAATACTAGTGATAGTAAATCTATTAAATTAATGTTACCGTATTAATAATTTTAAATGGTTAGAGTTAAACGTGGAAATGTTGCTCGCAAGCGTCGGAAAAAAATTTTAAATTTAGCAAAAGGATATAGAGGTTCGCATTCGCGTCTTTTTAGAATTGCAAATCAACAAGTTATGAAGGCGTTACGATATTCTTATATAGGTCGAAAACAAAAAAAACGGACATTTAGAAAACTTTGGATTACACGTATTAATTCAATATCAAGATTAAATAATTTAACATATAGTAAAGTTATTCATAATTTTAAGAAGTCAAGTATTGATTTAAATCGAAAAATGTTAGCACAAATTGCTATTTTAGATACACCAACATTTACTAAACTATTGTCAAGTGTTCGATAACAACAAATCGAGTTTCAAAAATTTAATCAGTTTCCTCATATCTTTACTCTTTCTTGAGCTGATTAATTTTAAAAATTGATCAATAATTAATATTTAAGATGTCTGATCGTATAACTATAGATGAAGACTTAGATAAGTTACTTGAAAATTTACCTTTTTTTATACAGGAAAATTTAGCGAAGCATCCAAATAAAGATCAATTAATTGAAATTGTTATGGATTTAGGTCGTCGACCAGAAGCTAGATTTACTACTGGTCGCGAATATTTATCTCAAAAAATTATCTCATGGCAAGATATTGATTATACGACCAAAAGAATTAGTAAATTTAGTAACGATAACCGAGCAGGAATCGAACGGACATTACATCGAATTAGTTGTATTCGAAACCGACAATCGCTTATTAATGGTTTAACTTGTCGTGTTGGGCGAGCTATTTTTGGAACTATTTGTTTGATTCGTGATTTATTAGAATCAGGACAGTCTATTTTAATTTTAGGAAAACCAGGTGTAGGTAAAACAACTATTATTCGTGAAATTGCTCGAGTTTTATCGGAAGAAATGGAAAAACGAGTAATTATTATCGATACATCAAACGAGATTGCTGGAGATAGTGATATTCCTCATTATGGTATTGGGCGAGCTCGTCGAATGCAAGTACCGAAAACAGAATTACAACATCAGATAATGATCGAAGCTGTTGAAAATCATATGCCTGAAATTATTATAATTGATGAAATTGGAACTGAATTGGAAGCATTAGCCGCTCGAACAATTGCGGAAAAAGGTGTTCAATTGGTTGGAACAACGCACGGCAATTGTTTAGACAATCTTATT
>Ga0154020_10000510_pt1 | contig 47513 bp, 33 predicted proteins | sample Klosneuvirus_201_FD_109709 | JGI IMG/M metagenome (GOLD analysis project Ga0154020, IMG submission 109709) | Active sludge microbial communities from wastewater, Klosterneuburg, Austria - Klosneuvirus_20160825_MG | ecosystem: Engineered > WWTP > Aerobic digester > Activated sludge | place... | reverse complement strand
CTACGCCTTCGCGGCGGACGATCGGCACGTCTACTACGTCGCTGCCTACGCGGGCTCGGTCGCGCGCGTGCCCCTCGCGGGTGGGCCGCGAGAGATCCTGGCGGCGAAGGCGTCCGAAACGGCCTTCCAGGCGCGCCCCTCGATCGCGCTGTCGAACGACGCCGTCTTCTGGGTGCGGAAGGGCAACCGGGTCCACTCGGTGAAGAAGGAGGGGGGCGCCGCGACGGAGCTGTTCGTCGACGAGAAGCGGAGGGTGTGGAACCTCAGAACCCTCGACGACGAGCTGTGGTGGGGCTCCATGGCCGACCCCTCGGTCGAGGGAAAGGCGAAGAGCTCGCTGCACCGAGCCTCGCTCGGCAACGAGGTGCCGGTCGGCCACAGCCTGGAGTGGCTCTCCTTCCCACCCGATCGCGACGCCACGAGCGTGTTCTACTTCGAGGGCCTCTCGTCGACGGGGCGGCTGGTCGAGGTCGACCACAAGACGAAGAAGAAGGTCGTCCTCGCGCAGCTCGACGAGAAGGCGCGCATCCTCCACTTCGACGCGAAGAGCGTCTACGTCTCCGAGAAGGGCGCCATCAAGCAGGTGGCGAGACACACACCGGGGCCGGTCCGCACTCTCTACGCGCCGACAGGCCCCGAATACGTCACCGGAACCCAGTTCGACGCGCAGTACGTCTGGATCTCCCTGCCTCACTCGGCGCTGCGGGTGTCTCTCGCGGATGGCAGCGTCACCCCGCTCACCACCACGTGGGCCCCCCTCACCGGGTACCTGGAGGTGGCGGACCCCACGGGGCTCGTGCTGCTCCTCGTCGTGGGCGAGGGCAAGATGGCGAAGCACGTCCTCGTGCGGATCGACAAGTAGGCCACCTGCGTTGCGGAGGGCGCATGCGGGCGCTCTTTGTCCAGGGTCAGGCCGTGCGCCGAGGTTTCCGCGGCTTGTTCTTTCCATCGACCTCGTCGAGAAACAACGCCCGTTGCGGGTCCGTCACGCTGGTGCCTCGCAGCAGCCAATCGAGCGCGGCCTGCTGCTTGGCCTCCTTGGCGAGCGCCGCCACGAGGGCGCCGACGTTCCCGCCATGGGAACGCGCGGCCTCTTGCTCGAGGATTCGCTGCGTCTCGCAATCGGCTGAGATCGAGAACGTCGGCTTGCCAGACTGCTTCTTCACGGGCTGGATGATGACACACGTCCGTGGCGCCGACGCCCTGCGAGAGCGACAACCCAGCTTGTCGCGTAACTCGGCGGTGTGGGCTTGATCCGGTTTCGCAGACACCTGGTGAAAGGTGGATACGATGGCGCGCATGGCACCCAAGGGGCAGCAGAAGCAGAAGCGGCGTAGCTTCACGGACGAGTTCAAGGCCGGCGCCGTGGCGCTCGTGCTGGACCAAGACAAGACGGTGGCGTCCGTCGCTCGCGACCTGGACCTGACTCCTTCGGCGTTGACCGCGTGGGTGAAGCAGGCCCGCGCGGACCGCAGCAAAGGCGCGACCGGGCTGACGACGGAGGAGCGTGCCGAGCTTGCGCGACTACGCAAGGACAACCGCGAGCTCCGGCTCGAGCGAGACCTACTAAGAAAGCCGCGGCCTTCTTCGCGAAGGAGAGTGCGTGAAGTTCGCGCTCATCGAGGCGGAGAAGGCGTCCTGTCCGATCGCGATCGCGTGCAGAGCACTCGGGGTGTCGCGTGCTGGCTTCTACGCCTGGCTGGACCGACCAGACTCGAGGCATGTCACCGAAGACCAGCGTCTGGGCGTCCTCGTTCGTGAGGCCTTCGCGCGGAGTCGCGAGACGTACGGCAGCCCGCGCGTGCACGCCGAGTTGATCGCCAACGGCGAGCCCGTGAGCCGAAAGCGCGTCGCCAGACTCATGCAACAACAGCAGCTCCGGGCTCGGAGCCGCCGACGCTACAAGAACACCACGGACAGCAATCACGTCCAGCCCGTGGCTCCCAACGTCCTCGACCGCCAGTTCGAGGCCGACGCGCCCGACGAGCGATGGGTCGGCGACACCACCGAGCTTCGTGTCGGCGCGAACGGCAGGATCTTCCTGGCCGCGATCCTCGACCTCTACTCGCGCTTCGTCGTCGGCTGGGCTCTGTCCGCCGTGAACGACCGGCACCTCGTCCTGCGCGCCCTTGACATGGCGCTCCGGCGGCGGTGCCCGAACGCTGGGCTCCTGCACCATTCCGACCGAGGCAGCCCCTACGCGAGCGAGGACTACCAGAAGGTCCTCGCCGCTCGGGGAATCACCTGCAGCATGAGCCGTCGAGGCGACTGCTACGACAACGCCGCGATGGAGAGCTGGTTCTCGACGTACAAGGCCGAGTTGGGCGAGTGGTTCGAGAGCTACGCCCAAACGAAGGAGAAGACCTTCGACTACATCGAGGTCTTCTACAACCAGCAGCGTCGCCACTCCTCGCTCGGATACCTCTCGCCGGCAGCGTTCGAGATGCCTCCGGGCCGGCCCTGGGGGACGCTGCTGCCCGCAGCTTGACGGGTCAGTTCGATTTGGGAAGAGTTGACGACGTAGACGAACAGGTTCAGATCAAGAGACTGCAGAAGCAACCTGTCTACGCGATCGGATCAGGCTCAGTCCTCGATGCAGCCGCTCCAGCTTGATTGCCGTGCGTGAAACGCTGCCTCCACTCAATCTGCGCGAAGCTCATCAAGCTATTCCGCCTTCGGCGAAGTAGCGCGCAAACGGAGCGGTCAGTTGACGCGGAGCGTTACGCGCCCAAGCTGCCAGCCGGGCAAGGTGGCAGAGACGCACACTCTGGCCACCACCCATCACCTGCGCACATGTCGGCGGGCGTCGCTCGACGCGAGAGCGCAGTAGACGTACTGAAGAGAGCGACCAGGATTCAGTCGCAGAACGCGAGCCACAATGAAAACCAGCTGGGTTGGGTTGGCCATTGCTAGCGCATTCTTGGGGTGCAGTTCCTCCACGCGCCCTAATGGATCGTCAGCGGGTCCAGCTGGCCAGCAGATGCTAGTGCCTTACACGGTGACGGCCGACCTGAACACGTCGGTCATTGATTGGCTTGGAAGCGTGAGGCCGTTCTCGGTTGCGGTGGGACGAGGACGACAGGGCGCCTTTGAGCGGACGGCTCGCGGATACCAACTCAAGGTCGAGCCGGGCGAGAGTGTGCATGCGGGTTCCTCGCTCGTCGCACATGCCCCGATTTCAAGTACCGGCACGCTGCACCTGGCCGCCGGTATGGTTGGTGCGGACATCGAACTTGTCGATCAAGTCAGCGTTGTTGGCCAAGTCTCAGGCGGGACTTTGGTCTACCGAAATGCCTCCGAGAACGTTGACAACGTCCTGCTCGCTGAGCACGGTCGGGTCGAAGACGTGCGCATTTTGAAGACCCGCGCAGCAAACCACACACTGCATTGGTGCATACGCCCAATCCCGGCTGATTCTACAGTTTCACTGCGGGAAGGCAGGGTTCGAATCGCGAACGCCTCGTCCACCGCACGCATCGAGTCTTTGCCATTGTTTGCAACCGATGCTCACGGAACGAACATCAAGATTGACGCGACCATTTCCACAAGCAACGAGCCACGATGCCCATTTCAATTGACGTTGTCAGTCGATCGAGCGCCTGACCATCCATTGGTGGTCGACCCAGTTTGGCTGGCAACGGGGTCAACCTCGACCTATTCAAGCCTGGATCAACGTGCCGTGTTGCTCCTTGATGGCAGAGTGCTTGGGCAGGATGGCAACCAGATCTATGACCCGATCAGCGGGACCTGGAAGGCTGTCAGTGGACTCCCAGTCCTGGCACAGTTGCAGGACATGGCTGTCCTTCTTGACGGTCGCGTTCTCGGAGTCGGAGCGGAGCCTCACATATTCGACCCCGTCGCTGCGCCCTACTGGACGAAGGCGTACGGAATGAAAGTGAAGCGAGGAGATGCGGCGGCAATTCGCCTCGCTTCCGGCAAGGTGCTCGTTGTTGGCGGGCGTGACTACGGGTCATCGGGTCCATTATCTGTCGCAGAGACGTTTGACCCGACGATTCCGGGCATGAGTGCTTGGAGCCTCGTGACCCCAATGAAACGTCCGCGCTCGGCGTTGGCTGGCACCCTTCTTCCGGACGGGCGCGTTCTCGTTGTCGGGAGCGCCAGTGTCGGCGACGCTGGAACCGCCCCAGAAATCTATGATCCTCTTGCGAACAACTGGAGCGACACCGGCCCCTGCAGCCCGCTCGGAGGCGGGACCTTCGTTCAGCTCAAGACTGGAAAGCAGCTCGTGTATTTTTACGGTTCGCTGCAGACCTACGATCCAGCTTCGAACAGCTGGTCTCCCATTTCATCGTGGTCGGCGAGTCGACCCTGGGCCGCCGTGACGCAGCTCGCCAGCGGCAAGATACTCTTCTCGGGCGGCTTTCCGACTGGAGGGCCCACAAGCATGGTCGAGATCTACGATCCGACCACTGATGGCTGGTCAACGACAGTACCGATGCTCACCGCCCGCGCTGGACACACGGCGACACGACTGCCCGATGGTCGTGTGCTTGTGGCCGGTGGGACCGCGGCGGGTTCTGTGTATCTCTCGTCGGCAGAGATCTACAAGCCTGGCGACGACCCGCTGGGAGCGCCCTGTTTCGCGGGAGGCGAGTGTAAGTCCGGCTACTGCGTGGATGGCGTTTGTTGCGATGTGCCCTGTGATGGAATCTGCGTAGCGTGCACGGCTGCGAAGAAGACGGCTGGAGCTGATGGCGTCTGCGGTCCTGCCAAGTCGGGTACCGATCCCCACAACACGTGCACCGATGATGGCTCGCCAGCATGCAAGAAGGACGGCCTCTGCGACGGCGCCGGCGCGTGCGCCTCCTACGCCAGTTCCACCGGCTGCACGCCTCGTTCGTGCACGCTGGGCAGCGACTGCACGAGTGGGTACTGCGTCGACGGGAATTGTTGCGACAAGAAGTGCGACGGACCATGCGAGTCGTGTCGAAAGGCCAGTAAGGGCGGCGGCGACGATGGGACTTGTGGGCCGGTTCCTGCTGGAACCGATCCTCGCGACCGATGCGCACCCGACATCGGTTTCCCAGCCTCGTGCAAGGCCGATGGTATGTGTGATGGCGCGGGATCCTGCCGCACCAGCGCCCCCAAGGGCACTGTCTGCGGCGCATCGACGTGCACTGGGGGCGAGATGAGCGGTTTGCAGTGCGACGGCGCAAGCGTCTGCGTGAAGGCCACCCTTTTCTGCGCTCCTTACATCTGCACCTCTGACAGCTCGATATGCCTAAAGTCTTGCGCTGGCGACACGGATTGCGATTCGAAGTCGTGGTGCGATGGAAGTGTCTGCAAATCCAAGAAGATAGACGGCGACAATGCCAAAGAGACACGGGAGTGCCAGAGCGGCATCGTTGCCGACGGTGTTTGCTGCAAGACTGCGTGCGCTGGTACGTGCGAGGCTTGTGACGACGCCACCACGAAGGGCACTTGCACAGCGGTGAGCGGATCGGCCAAGCATGGGACCTGCCCGCCACCGACTGGCGGAGACCCATGTTCGGGTGGCGCCTGCGACGGCAAGACACGCGAGAGCTGCGCGGGCAAGCCAGGCTCCGAGATCGTGTGTCAAGTCGGCAAGTGCGCCGCTGGCCTCGAGGTCCCCGAGGGTCGCTGCGACGGCAAGGGAACCTGCCAGGCCCCCGACCCGCGCAAGTGCGACCCCTACCCCTGCGACGGCAAGGCGTGTGCAACGACGTGTGCGAAGGACGCCGACTGCGTGACCGGCTATCGCTGCGACGCCACACGCTGCCTCCGCGGCTCCTCCTGCAGAGACGCGTTCTCCATGACCAGCCCCACCGGCGAGGTGCGTGACTGCTCTCCCTACCAGTGCGTGGGCTCGGCCTGCCTTGGCACCTGCACCTCCGCCGCCGACTGTCAGGCTGGCTTCGAGTGCACCTCCGCCGGCATCTGCGCCACGCCGACCGCCACTGGCAGCGAGGGCGGTTGCGCGGTGGCAGTGCCAACCAAGGAACAGAACTCTGGTGTGGCGGCCTTCTTCGCCATGCTTTTTGCGGCGCGACGCCGGAGGCGCTCCGTGGGCTAGAACCAGTAGCCGAGCCCCAATTCCGGCACGAACATCACGAAGCGCGAGTAGGCGGTGGTGCTCGGGTCGAAGCGGTGTGGGCTTGCTCCGGTTTCGCAGATGCCTGATGGAAGGTGGATACGATGGCGCGCATGGACCGAAGGGCGGCAGAAGGCGAGCTGTCCGGTCGCGATCGCGTGCAGAGCGCTCGAGGTCTCGCGAGGGTCAGCGGCGGACCGCCTGCGCACTTGTGCGGAGTCGCGCACGCCTCACGACCAGCGCGAGGACCGCGAGCCACACCGCGAGCGAGCGTCCGCGGGACAGCCCTGGTAGGGCGCAACCCCCCGAGTCGGCGGTGGGCTCGGCGACCAGGCACTTGCCGGCCGAGTCGCAGCGCGTGCCCGTGATGCAGTCGAGGTCGCTCTTGCACAACTCACCGCAGAAGCCCTTGGTGGGATCGCACAGCACGGGCGCGCAGGGGGTCGACTTCTCGGCGGCGTCGATCGAGGCCGAGCGGTCTGCCGAGCAGACGTTCGCCTTCGGAACGCACTTCCCGGTCGAGCAGCCGTATCCAGGGGCGCACTGCCCTGGCAGGTCACAGTCGGAGCGACACGTCTTCGCGTCGCAAGCATACGGAAAGCACGTCTTGTCGCAGCAGAGGCCGCCCGCGCAGTAGGTGCTCGCGCACTCCGACGAAGCCTTGCACGAGAGCCCGTCCGACCGTCGCGGTACGCACTTGCCGGCGACGCAGTAGGCCGTCGCCGGGCACTCCCCGTCGATCGCGCACGTGTCGGTGCATTTGCCTGCCGAGCAGACGAGCGTCGCGCAATCCTCGGCCTTGGTGCAGGGCCCGCCGGCGGCGACCGGCGCGTACACCTCCGCGCTCAGGAGCGCAGTGCTGCTGCTGTCGGCCCCGCCGACGGCGAGGAGTCGACCGTCGTCGAGGAGGATGGCGACGTGACGCTGCCGCGCCGTCGCCATCGCAGCACCGTTCGACCAGGTGTTGGTGGTCGGGTCGTAGATCTCGGAGGTCGAGAGGGTTCCCGAGCTGATCGTCGCGCCGCCACCGAGCGCCATCACCCGTCCGGTCGGGAGCAAGGTCGCGGTCAGGTTGGTGCGCGGCGTGATCAGGCTCGCCACAGCGCTCCACGCGTTGGTCTTCGGGTCGTAGATCTCTGCCACCGACGACGGACCGGCGCCCCCGACCACCATGAGCCGGCCGTCGGGGAGCGCCACCCAGGCCGCGTCGGTATGCGGCGCGGCCGTCGCGGGCACCACCGTCCAGCTGTTCGAGGCCGGGTCGTACGTCGCGTGGACCCGATCGAGGCCGGAGGGTCCGCTCGTCGACACGAACAGCAGGCCGCTCGTCAGGAGCACCAGCTCGGACGCCGCGTTGGGGTCGTGTCCCGCCGGCAGAGATGCGGCCGCGCTCCAGCTGTTGGTGGTCTCGTCGAACCGCTCGGGGACCCCACCCCCGACGACGAGGACGAGTCCGGTGCCCAGCCGGGCGCTCACCAGCGTGCTCCGCGAGGTCGTCGAGGAGGGGAGAGAGGACCAAGTGTTGGTGCCTGCGTCGAATGCGAACGCGGTCTTGGTGCCGGCCACGCCGAACAGACGACCGCTGGGCAGGGACGCGACTGCACTCGGCTGCGGCAGCGACGAGGGAGCGATCAGCGTCCACGTGTTCGCGACAGGGTCGTAGAACTGGCCGGTGACCATCGCTCCCGCGCGGCTCACGACGGCGACGCGTCCTGCCTTCAAGCGGTGCGCACGCTCGGTCTCCTGCACGGAGAGCTTGGGCGCTGCGACCGCGGTCCACGACGGATCCGCGTGGGCGATCGAAGCCTTGGCGAGAGCCACGAGAGCCGCGGCGCCGGCCGCCTGTGCGCGAGTGGACATTCACACATCGTGCCACGGATGGGGAAACGTCGAACGACTAGCTCATGGCGGGAGGTTAGGTTCCTTGCCGGCGCCTCCGCCGCACTGCCCACGCCGCAATGGCGATTGCAAAGCAGCCCCCGCGCCACTCTGTCTCGCGCGATCCAGGGGTCGAGCAACCACAGCCGGGTTCGACCACGGTGGCGGGCTTTGCGCAAGTGCGGTCCGAGCCGCACTCGTAGCCGAGCGCACAGTCCGCCGCGGACTCACACAGCTGCGCGCAGAGGCCCGTCTTCACGGTGCACAGGTAAGGATCGCAGTCCGTTGGAGTCCCTCCGACCGGGATGGACTGCTTGCGGTCATCGGAGCACTTTGCCGACGCTGCGACGCACTTGCCCGACTCGCACCTGTAGCCGATCGTGCAGTGGCTGTCGGTGGTGCACGTCGTTCGGCACGTCGTGCCGTCCGCGCACTTGAAGAAGTCGGGACACGAGGCCGGGGCACCACAGGTCCCCCTGCCATCGCAGCGCGCGATCTTGGCATCGCTGCAGCCGCTGCCGCACAGCTTCGCGGCGTCCGGGTAGGTGCACGTGCCGACCTTCCCCTCGCACGTCCCTGCGCACTCCTTGCTGTCGGTCGCGCAGGCCGCACGGCCACCGTGAGGTGCACCAGCGATTGGTGAGCAGACCCCCTCCGCCCCCTTCGCATCACAGGCCTCGCAGGACCCACCACACGCGGCGTTGCAGCAGTAGCCGTCGATGCAGATGCCGCTCGTGCATTCCTTGGCGCCAGAGCACTTCTCGCCATTCGGGAGACTCGCCACGCAGGTGCCCTTGCTGCTGCAGTAGGCCCCGTCGCAGTCCGCATTCGCCGTGCAAGAAGTCGCACACGCCGTGCCGCTCGCGTCGCACCGGTACGGGGCGCACGGGGTCGCAGCCGTGTCGCAAGTGCCCGCCCCGCTGCACGTCTTGCCGGCGACCGTGCCGCTCGTGCAGGCCGTCACGCCGCACGGCGTGCCCTTGAGGCGGTAGAGCCGGCACGTTCCGCTCCCGTCGCACATGCCATCGGAGGCACACGATCCGGGGCTGCTGTCCGCGGCGCACCGGTCCCTTGGGTCGGTTCCCGCTGCCACGTTGCTGCACGTCCCGTCCGTGCCGCTGCCCTTTCTGGTGGCCGTACAGGCTTCGCATGGGCCTGTGCAGGCCCGATCGCAGCAGACTCCGTCAGCGCACGCGTCTGTCTTGCATTGCGCGTTGCGCACACAGGGGGAGCCGACGTCGAAGTCGGCTGTACAGGTGGTCCCTGAGCAGAACGCCGAGGCGGCGCAGGCAGTGTCGGCCGCGCAGCTCGTTTGACATCCAGTGCCGACGCAGGCGTAGAGACCGCAGGAGATGGTCCCATCTCCGCGGCAGGCGCCCGCGCCATTGCAGACCTGCGCTTTGGTGATCAGCGAGGAGGAACAAGCCTGCGCGGCGCACTCGGTGTCTGGGTCGGTCCCGTTCGCGATCGGGCCGCAGGTGCCGTTCGTCCCGCTGCCCTTCTTCGCCGCGGTGCAGGCTTCGCACGGACCGCCGCAGGGCTTGTCGCAGCAGACACCGTCGCTGCACGACAACAGACACATCGCCGCGCTCGTGCACGGCGAGCCCGAGCCGAGCGCGGTCAACTTCGTCACGAACGCGTCGTAGGGGTTCCCACCGTACGTCGTGTCGAAGCCACCGCTCGTCGGGAAGTCCGTCGACTGCGTTCTGCCTGTCACGAAAATATTGCCGCTCACGTCAGCCGCGATCGCGAATCCCTCGTCTATTTTGGCGCCTCCAAGGAACGACGACCACAGCAGCCCCCCCGCGCCACTCACCTTGGTCACGAAGGCGTCTGCACATATTTGTGGATAGGCTCCGGTACACGTCCCGCCGCCAAAGGTCGTGTCGAAGCCACCGGTCGTGAGGAAGTCGCTCGACTTCGTCCATCCGGTAACGATGGCGTTGCCGCTGGCGTCGACGGCGATGCCATGGCCCTCTTCGTTGCTGGCCCCACCGAGGTACGACGACCAAAGGAGCGTGCCAGAGGCGCTCACCTTCGTCACGAACGCGTCCGTATTCAGACCGCCGTAGGTCGTGTCGAAGCCACCGGTCGTGGGGAAGTCCGTCGAAAACGTGAACCCAGTGACGAAAGCGTTGCCGCTGGCGTCAACCGCGATGCTGGTGGCGTATTCGCCTGAGGCGCCGCCGAGGTAAGACGACCAAAGCAACACGCCGGCGCCGCTCACCTTCGTCACGAAGGCGTCAGATACGGCAAGGGTCGTGTCGAAGCCGCCGCTCGTCGGAAAGTCGGTGGAGTTCGTGTACCCCGCGAGATAGGCGTCCCCCCCCCCATCGACTGCGATGCTGTAGCCGCGGTCCACGCTGGCGCCTCCGAGGTACGACGACCAGAGCAAACCCCCAGCGCCGCTCACCTTCGTCACGAACGCGTCCTCATACGTTCCCGCACCGAAGGTCGCGTCGAAGCCGCCGGTCGTGGGGAAGTCGCTCGACAGCGTGCTGCCGGTCACGAAGACGTTCCCGCTACCGTCAACCGCGATGCCGTTGGCGACGTCGACGTCAGCACCACCGAGGAACGACGACCAGAGCAACCCCCCAGCGCCGCTCACCTTCGTCACGAATGCGTCCTGCGAACCACCTAGGGTCGTGTCGAAGCCCGCCGAGGTTGGGAAGTCGCTTGAAGTCGTGCTGCCCGTCACAAAGGCATTCCCGCTACCATCCACAACGACGCCTGCCCCATTCTCGCTGCCTGCGCCGCCGAGGTAGGACGACCAGAGCAACCCCCCAGCGGCGCTCACCTTCGTCACGAACGTGTCGTTCCCGCCGCCAAGGATCGTGTCGAAGCCGCCGGTCGTCGGGAAGTCCGTCGACTGCGTCATGCCCGTCACGAAGACGTTCCCGCTGCCATCGACGGCAATCCCGCTCCCCTGGTCTGTGCCGCCAAGCGGCCCGGCGCCTCCGAGGTACGACGACCATGCAATCGATGGGTCGATGACGAGCGGCACGCTGCCATCCCACCCGTCGACCTCCACTCCCACGTCGCTGCCCGTCACGACCTGCCGCGCGGGCAGCTCCGTCCGTTGTTGTCCATGCACCGCGAACGCTCGCAGCCCTCGGACGGTGAGCTTCCCTATCCCCGTCTCCACATCGAGGCCGCGGCCATCGTTCACGACCTTCAGCGCAGTCGCACCTTCCCAGCGCAGCTTCACGTCCGCGACCTTCGCCCCCGGCGAGAGGACGAACTTGTAGGCGATTCCCCCCCGCGCCGGCTCGGCTACCATGTCGATGCCTGGGTAGACGTCCTCCCACGCCAGGCGCTCGAACGTCGGCAACTCGGTCGCCCACGCTGAGGGCAGCCCGACGTAGTGATTGACCTTTGCCGGAGCGGGTTGCTCGGCCACGAGCGAACCTTCGCGCGCCCCGACGAGCGTCATCGAGAGCCCCCAGCCCTTCCGCTCGACTGGCTCGTGCCTCGGCATCATCGCGTCGCGATCGACCGGCTTGGCAGGTGCCGAGAGCGACCAGGTGAAGCCGGTCGGCGTGAAGAACGTCGCTGAGTCACTCCGTCGCATCACGTACCGACCCGAACGGTCTGGCATCGGCGTGATGGGGTTCCGCAGGAGGAAGGTCGGCGGACCCGCGGGCGCCAGTGTGGGGACGAGGGGCAAGGCCGGCGAGGTGTCCAGCCCCGACCGCGGAAAGAGCGGCGCGCCCGGTGAACTCGCCGCCACGCCCGAGATTCCTTCGAGCGCCGAGGTCCTGCGAGCGAGCACGGGCAAAGCCGGCGGGGCCTCGCGCAGACGGCGTCGCACGGCGCGTGCGTCCTCGGCGGACATCGAGAGGCCAGCGTCGTTCTGGTCGGGGACTGGTGCGGTCGCGCTGCACCCCGCCACGATCCAGACACCCATGCGCCCGAGTCCCGCTATCCGTGATTGTGTCATCGTCCTCGCCCCTGAGATGGCTGACTCCAGCATGAGCTGTCGTGGGGCGAAAGCGGCATACGCTCGCTACCTTCGCCCAAAGCGTCTCATCGTCATCATGCGCCGACAAATGCGAAAACACCATCGATCCGTCTTGCGACCCGCCGCGTCAACCAAACCTCGGCCTGCACCAGAGTTGAGGACCGGGCTGTGGGTATAGTCTCGCGTCTTGGACGGGATGGGGATGTTGCGGCGCCTGCTCGAAGGCTCAGAACCAGTAGCCGAGCCCCGCTTCCGGCACGAACATCACGAAGCGCGAGTAGGCGGTGGTGCTCGGGTCGAAGCGCTGTCCGGCCGCAGAGTCCAGCGAGCTCAAGGCAGGCTTCGCCGGATTGCTGACCCGGGTGTCAGCCAGCTTCATCGTGGGCCCATCGAGGAGGTTGATCGCAGCCAGGAGCCCGAGCGAGATGCGCACGTGCTTCCCCGCCCAGATCCCGAGCTGGATCTCGGGGTTGGCGGTGAACATGACGGCAGAAGCGGCGACGTTCGAACCATCGGTCGCGGTGCCCAGTGTCCGGCCTCCACCGCTGACCGTACTGCCAGAGAGGTCGTCCGACACCCGGACGAACGCGCCGCCGAGGCCGAAGCGCAGCCCCAGGTCGAGCGACTCCCCGAATCCGATCCGATAGCCAATCCCCACGGTCGCGAAAGGCCCGCGAATCGAGATGGCATCGACCTGGGTCCACTCCGTCTCGAGCTTCGGGAAGGTGCCGACGGCCGGCAGCGTGCGCGAGTACACCCGCTGCATTCCTCGATTGAGCTGCATCCACCCGGCGCCGAGGAACACGTGGAGCTTCGAGGAGAGCTCGTAGACTCCCGTGAGGCCGACACGCAGCCCCTTCGGCGAAGCCGTCTGCTCGCACGCCGTCTTGGCGAGGAGGCACCAGGCATTGGCGTCGTTGCCCGTGCTCGTCGCGAAGGCGAAGCCACCAATGAGCTCCAGCGCGAAGCGGGATTTCGCCGTCGTGCCCCAGCGCGGGTGGGCGGCGTCGATCGCCAGCTTCACGGGGAAGTCCGCCGAGTCGTCGGGTGTGATGGTGAGCGTCTGCTTCTGCGCGAAGTACCCCACCTCGCGTGCCTCGACGACGTGCGCACCGACGGGCAGTCGGCCCTGGTAGCGGCCCTTGCCGACCGCGACGCCGTCGATCGAGAGGTCCGCCGTCGGCGGATCCGCGATCACGCGGCGCTCGGGCCCGAGCGGCTTGCCGACTGCGGTCATCGTGATCGTCTGACCGACGATCACGTTGGCGAGGGTCGGCCCCGTGCCCACGTCGCCCTTCTGCACCTGGAACACGTGGATGCCAGGCTGGAGCGTGCCCTCCCACGGCAGGCTCCCGACGCTGGCTCCATCGACGGTGAGCGTCCCTCCTTCGAGATCCGCCCCTTCGACCCGTAGACGTCCGGCCGAGGTGAGCGGCTTGAGGACCGCGTCGATGCTGCTGGTCTCCCCGAGCTTCACCTCGACCACCTTCTCGAAGGTCTCGAAGCCGTCACGGAGGATGCGCACCACGTGCTTCCCTGGCATCACCCGGATGGGCGCCGCCAGCGGGAGCTTGCCGCGCGGCCGGCCGTCGAGCACCAGCAGCCCGTCGATGTTGGCGGAGACGTCGAGCCGCCCGACCTTGGTCTCGATGTCGGCCATCGTCTTCTTGGCGCTTTCCCGAGCCTCGTTGGGGAGCTGCGTCGATGGGTACTTGGTCAGCGCTTCCTCGAAGTACTCGTACGCCTCGTCGTAGCGCTTGAGCGCGTGGAGGCAGACTCCTGCGTTGACCGTGTTGCTGGCGCGGGGGACGAGCGCGCGGGACTTCAGGTACGCCTCGAGCGCCGCCTGGTGCTGACCGGCCGAGCGCAGGGCCTCGCCCTGCTCGAAGTAACGCTTCGCCTCTTCGACCTGCGTCGGCGTGGGTCCGGCGGTCGGGGTCTGGCTCCACGCGGCGCTCGTCACGAGCCCAGAGAGCAAGAGGACGGCAAGGAGGGCACCGTGGCGACGCATGGGGCCGACCCTATCAAACTACGATGCGGAGCCACAGCGGCGCGTCGAGGGAAGTGCAGGCCATCCCACGTCAGAAGCTGCTCGCACCCACCGGCTGCGTGCCAGTCGCGGTCGGCGTCGTCGCTGGCGGGGCGGTGGTCGTCGTGGGCGTGACCGTGGCCACCGGCTCACCGATGACCTTGGCGGTGGACGTGGCCTTCCCCGTGACCGCCGCGGCAGGCTTCTTGTCCACGGTCACCTCGAGCGACTCGACCGAAGCCTTCCCGTCCTTGCCGATGATGACCTGACGCTCCTGCTTCTTGTCCTTGTACTTGGCGACCACGGCGAAGGCGTCCCCTGGCTCACCCTCGAGCGTGAGCACGCCCGCGGTGAGGACCGCCGCCTTGCCATCGACCGTCACCTCGGCCTCGGCCGGCGAGATCTTCACGGCCACCTTCAGCTTGGTCGCCGCCTGCATGGTCGGCTTCGGCTCGGGGTCGGGCTTGTTCTCCTCAGTCTTGGCTGGCGCAGCCGCGGTGACCTTCGGGGGATCGCGATTGAGCGCCAGCACCGTACCGATGCCACCCGCCACCACCACCACCACCGCGCCCACGGCGAACCACGCGGTCCGCTTCTTGGGGGCCTCCACCTGGGACGCAGCTGCTGCCGTCGTCGACCCGAAGCCAGGCCGATCGAATCGCGGAGCGACCCGTGACCGACGCTCCCTGGTGATTGGCGTGAGCGTCACCGCAGACACCTCGCGCGCCGCGAACGGCCCCAGGGCAGCGGCGAATGCCTCCATCGTAGGGAACCGCTGCGAGGGCTCCTTGGCGAGTGCTCGGTGGACGACGGCGGCGAGTCCCGGCTCGATCCACGGCGCTGTTTCCTGGATCGGCGGGACTTCCTGGGTGCAGATCGCGACGATCAGGTCGCCGACGGTGGTGCAGTGCTCCCAAGGTCGGCGCCCGGTGAGCGACTCGTAGAGCGCGACCCCGAGGCTCCAGACGTCGGTCGTCGCGTCGACATGCTTCGCGCTTCGTGCCTGCTCCGGCGACATGTACATCGGCGAGCCCAGCATCCCCCCGGTGCTGGTGAGCTCGGTGGAGGTCTGCTCGGCGTCGGTCTGCAGCTGCTTGGCGATGCCGAAGTCGCAAATCTTCACCGTCAGGCGCCCCGCGACCTCGTGCAGATACACGTTAGCCGGCTTGATGTCGCGGTGGACGACCCCCTTCGCGTGGGCTGCTGCGAGACCCGTGCAGGCCTGCAAGAACACGGCGACGACGGCTTCGGGTTCGAGCGGCCCTGTCTGCTTCACGAGTCGATCGAGATCGGTCCCCTGGAGGAGCTCCATCACGATGAACGGGAAGCCTCGTTCGCGATCGGTGTCGATGTCGAGCACCCGCACCACGTGGGGGCTGTCGATCGAGGTGGTCGCGCGCGCCTCGCGGACGAAGCGGCGCCAGAGCTCCGGCTTCTGGTGCGCGGGGTCTCCGAGGATGATCTTGAGCGCGACGTGCGTGCCGTCCGGCGCAGTGGCCGCGTAGACCGCGCCCATGCCACCAGCCCCGAGCAAGTGATCGAGGCGATACCGTCCGGCGAGGGTCTGTCCGAGCAGCGCCACCAGCGCAGGATCTTGAAGAGAACCGGCCCTCGGCGACGTCTCGGCCCACGAGGATGCCCGTTGCCCGCGTGGCGCTGTACGGGACTGCAGCTCGGGAGGCGCACCAACCAGATCGTCCTCAGTGAGCGCTTCGCTGCCGCCGGCGAAGGGAAGCAGCCCCTCGAAGAGCGCGGCCATGCTCGGGCAACGCTGGTCGATCTCGGAAAGCAGGCATGCGTTCACCAACCTCGCGAGCGCCGGATCCACCCAGGGAGCGACGTCCTGCAGCCACGGCACGGGCTTGGTCGAGATCGAGACCATCAGCTCGCTCAGCGACTGCACGCCCACGAACGGCCCTCGCCCAGCAAGCATCTCGAAGAGCGCAATGCCGAGGCTCCAGACGTCAGACCGTGCGTCAACATGCTTGGAGGAGCGGATCTGCTCCGGCGACATGTAGAGCGGGGAGCCGAGGATGGCGCCGGTCGCCGTCATGGCTCCGCCCGCACCCGCGTCCACGAGGGACTTGGCCACGCCGAAGTCGCAGACCTTCACGACGACGCTGCCGTCCCCGGGCTGGTGCAGGAAGAGGTTCGCCGGCTTGATGTCGCGATGCACGATGCCGGCGTCGTGCGCCGTCTGCAGGCCACGCGCGGCTTGGAGGATGATTCGAACGGCCGTTCGCGGATGGACGGCACCCACCTTGTGTACCAAGCCCTCGAGGTCGGACCCGGACAGCATCTCCATCACGATGAACGGGGTCTGGGTGGGTGAATCCACCGCCAGTTCGAACACCTTGACGACGTTGGGCGCGTCGATGCTCGTGGTCAGTCGACCTTCACGGACGAACCGCCCGATGAGGTCGGCGTTACCTCGGTAGTCGTCGTGGAGGAGCAGCTTGATTGCGTAGCGGTAGTCGTTGCTCGCATACCCAACGTAGACAGCGCCCATGGCCCCTGCGCCGAGGAGCTTCTCGAGGCGGAAGCGGTCGTCGAGGATGGTCCCGACTCGTCGCTCGGCATCGTAGTTGGGGGACACTTCGGGTGAAGCGTACCTTAAGGTGGCAGCCAGCGAAATCTGGCCAAAGTCCCGACCACAGGAACGGGGCGAGGGGTTGGTGTGTGACCCAAACTACCGCACCTCGCACAATCGCCGCTCAACAGCCCGCCGCAACTTCTCCGCTGCTTCTGGGACTCAGAGAGATGCCTCGCGGGCGCAGAGGCCATCCAGCGTGAAGATCGGGGTATGGGCGATATGTGAACTCGAGCGCTGGAATCCGCCGAGGACGCTTGGACGCTCCCTCGGACGCTCGACTTTGAGAAAGCACCCCTATAGCCTCGCGAGAGCGTCTTTTCTGGGGGAACACATGGCCAGCTATCGCTCCCGCTTTGCGATGATTTTTGGCATTTCTTGCGTGGTCGGTTGTTCCACCGGCGGAGAGTTCTCCGACCAGGTCGCGGTCGAGACACCATCGCAGGATGCCGCGGTTGCGGACGCCGTCTCGACATCACTAGGATCGACGTCGACGTCGACGACAACGCTGCCGCGAAGCAACGCGAGCTCGGCCTCGCAGTCGATCGCGGTCGCTGAGCGCATCGTCGCGCACGACCCTCTGCTAGCCAGTCTCCTCGCCCCAAACGCCCAAGGATGGCAACGCTCTGGCGACACGATCACCTCTCCAGGCTTTCGCGGTGCCGACGCGCGAAGATTGGAGGGTGTTGGCGCGAGACTCCCAGAGCATGCCGACGGCTTTGTCGAGATCGCCCTCGGCCGAAGTGCACTACATACCGTGAGCTTGCTCCCCACGGCGAGCCGCGCGAGCAAGATCGATCTGATCGAAGGCCGTGCGACCTACCTCGACGCTTATCCGTCGACGGACGTCCTCTGGACCGCAGCGCCAAGTCGCATCGAACTCTTCCTCTTGCTCCGAGACGAGAACGCGCCGCGCGAGTTTTCATGGAAAGCCAAACTTGGGGCCGGGATCGCTCGGGTGGAAGAGACCCTGGAGGGGGAATGCCGCTTCGTCGACGAGGTTGGAGATCCCGTCCTCAAGATTGCAAAGCCGTTCGCGATCGACACACACGGGACTCGGCGTAATGTGGCGATGAAATGCCGCGACGGGGCTCTTTCCCTCCAGATCCAAACTGAGGGGCTTTCCTATCCGGTGCTGATCGATCCCGCTTTCGAGACGGGAGTGTGGACGAGCAAAGCCCTCGCACCTGCCCCGACGGCGCGCTTCAGCACATCCATGGCCTACGACTCGACGCGTGCGGTGAGCGTGCTGTTTGGTGGAGGGCGCCAGCCCGGCGTAATCTTTTGCGACACCTGGGAATACAACGGAAGCGCTTGGATTGAGCGAAGCGCGCCCAGTTCGTGCCCGGCACCTCCGGGGGCGACCTCGCCATCCCGCCGCCAAGGTCACGGATTGGTCTATGACTCCACACGGAAGGTGACGGTCTTCTTCGGCGGCAATGGCGGTGGCAACCACAACGACCTATGGGAGTGGGATGGGACGAATTGGGCGAAGCGGTGCTCGCCTTGCACACCCAGCCCGACGGTCCGGTTCGCACACGGGATGGCTTTCGATTCGGCGCGGTCGGTGACCGTCTTGTTCGGCGGCGCGGACGCGACAAGAATGTGCGACACGTGGGAGTGGAACGGCACCACCTGGACTTTGCGCAGCGTTTGCGGCCCCGGCGTTCCGTCAGCGCGTTCGTCGATGGCAATGGCGTACGACGCGTCGCGTGCCCGCACCGTGCTCTTCGGCGGCACCGACGGATTGGTGAACTTCGGCGACACGTGGGAGTGGAACGGTGCGGCAGGCACGTGGTCGCTCCGCGCAGCAACTTCGGCCGTCGGGAGTCGGCACTCCGGAGCGCTCTCTTACGACAGCGTACGAAAGAAGAGCGTCCTCGTCGGAGGAACCTCTAGCTCGACCTGGGAATGGGACGGCTCGTCGTGGGCCTCGATGGGGACCTCCGTGCCGATCGCATCCGGCAATGGTCCCGGTGTCGCCTTCGACTCCTCCCGAAAGCGCACCGTATCATTCGGAGGTAGCGATGGCCCCGGAACGTCGACCGCCGAGTACTACGCGCACGGAGGCGCTTGCATTTCGGCCGCTAGCTGCGACACGGCTTACTGCGTCGACGGCGTCTGCTGCGACACCGCCTGCGGCACGTGTCAGCGGTGCGATGCGGGTGGCGTCGTCGGGATCTGCAACAAGGTGACGAATGCAGAGGACGACACCTGCACGGGAACGAACTACTGCGACGCAACCGGAGCTTGTTTGACGAAGGGCGCGCTCGGCGCGACCTGCACGCCGGCCGCGCTCGGTACGGACTGCACCTCGAAGAACTGTGTCGACGGCGTGTGCTGCAATACAGCGTGCACCGCGCTCTGCATGGCGTGCTCCGCTGCCAAAACAGGTGGCACCAGCGGCACGTGCGCCAATGTCGCGACCGAAACCGATCCTGACGCCGAGTGCGGGGCCAAATGGTGCAGCGTCGGAGCCTGCGTCGACCGCCACCCGAACGGTTCAGCGTGCGTGTCCGGCACAGAGTGCGCGAGCGGCAACTGCGTAGACTCCGTCTGCTGCGACAAAGCCTGCACCGGTGACTGCGAAGCGTGCAGTGCGGCGAAGAAAGGCAGCGGCGCTGACGGCACCTGTGCGTTCGTCGCCGCCGACACGAACCCCCGCGCGAAATGCGTCGTCGACCCCGGCTACCCGACGACTTGCCTCGCCGACGGAAAATGCGACGGCGCTGGCGCATGCCGCAAGTACGCGACGAAAGGCGCGGCGTGCGGAGCGACCACGTGCACCGCCGGTGTCGTCTCTGGCAAGATCTGCAACGGCGGCAGCACGTGCGACACGTCGACCACGCCGTGCGACCCGTACGTGTGCGGCGCGACCACGTGCAAGACGACCTGTGCGACCGACGACGACTGCGCGTCGGGTTCGTACTGCACCAGCACCTTCGCCTGCGCACCGAAGAAGAAAGCGGGCGGCGCCTGCGCGTCCGCGAAGGAATGCGCTACCACCTACTGCGCCGACGGCGTGTGCTGCGGTGCGCCGTGCACCGGGCAATGCGAATCGTGCGCGGAGCCCGGCAGCGAAGGCAGTTGCATCCCGGTCACGGGCGCGCCACGCGGCAGCGTCCGACCGAAGTGTGCAGGCGATCCAGCCGTCTGCGGCGGAACGTGCGACGGCTCGAGCGCAGCCTCGTGCAAGCTCGCGCCCTCCACGAAATCGTGCGGCGGGGCGTGCGCCGACGGCAAAGCGACGAAGAGCACGTGCGACGGCCTCGGCGCATGCGTCGCGGGCACGCCGATCGCGTGCTCGCCTTACACCTGCGCGGACGCGACCCAATGTCGCGACAAGTGCACGACCGACGCCGAGTGCGCCGCTGGTTATGCGTGCCCGGCCGGCGCGTGCACGCCGAAAGGCACGAAGTGCTCGCTCGATCGCAAAGCGTCGGTCGACTCGGCCGGCACCGCGACTCCCTGCTCACCAATACTTTGCGATGGCCCGTCCGGAATCTGCGGATCGTCCTGCAAGAGCGATGCTGACTGCATCACCGACACTACGTGCAACTCAAGCGGCCAGTGCGTGAATGCAGCACCGACCACACCATCCGGCGGGTGCGGATGCGCAGTGCCGGGTGGATCTTCGGATGACGGAGGTCGATCGTACGGAGGCGTCGCGCTCCTCGGCCTTGCGCTGGCCGCGTACGCAGTGCGCGCGCGTCATCGGTAGCGGCCCAAAGCCGAGTCCGAGCACTCCCCGCCAGCGCACCAGCGCACCCGCCCTACCCCACCGGCACCCATCGGAGGGTAAGTAGTCCAAGCAGCCCTCGTACACGCTCACGGGCCAAGGCTCCTGCAGACCATCGCGAGTTTGAGTACGTGCTGGAACGGCCATGCCGATCCGCCCGTCAGGCAGAAGTCGAAGCATCTGACGTCGGCCACGAACCGGTCGACCCCGTTGGTCTCGTTCGATCGATCCACCTCGCACCTCCTCACCATGGACGCCGCCATCGGTTGGTCCTGAGTGTGCGCGCCGTGTCGAGCCCGAGCAACGATCGGGCGGACGAAGGATGTCTGGAGGTCGACAGGTTCCGCGCGTGGCTGGCGCTTGACCCGTCGTCTATTCCGACGCCCGCGCCGGTGTTCTTGGCACCACAAGGTCCGAAACGTTCGGACCGACCATTGTTCGTCCGTCGGTCGATCGCACCCATCGCCCACCATGATCTACAATCGGCGCGGAGGGAGGGCGTGGCGATGACGATCGGGAACAAGGGCGTGAGGTCGGTGCCCAGTCTGTGGGTCGCCGGAGCTGAGGTGTCCCGTGGACGATAAGCTCTTCTTCCTCGAGCGCATGTCCTTCGAGCGCATCGTCGCTCTCGCAGTTCGGCTCGGATACCCGATCACCGACAAGCGGTGGGGCGTGAAGGCCATCGCCGACCACCTCGCCCGGAAGCGGAAGGTCACGCGCGACATCGCGTTCGACGCGCTGGACGACGTCGAGATGGCCAGCGCAGCTCGGGCGCTCGGCGTCGACCCGACGGGCGGCCCCTCCGCGAGCCGCGTGCGGGTCCGCGCTGCGATCGAAGGCACGACGGTGAAGGCCGCAAGACGGGCAGCACTCGCGAGCATGCCCACGGAGATCGTCGCGATCCCCGCGAAGCTCCTCGACGTCGTCGACGGAGACACGATCCGGGTCGAAGCCGAAGGCGAGCACCACTGGGTTCGCATCCGCGGGATCGACGCACCGGAATCGTCGCCCAGCGACAAGCTCGAGAAGGACCTCGATCACGCGCTCATCGCGTCCGAGCAGATGACGGCCATGGGCCGAGCCGCCACCGATTGGCTGGGTCGGTGTCTCGCCGGCCACGACCTGTATCTCCACGTGCAACGGACCCCGCTCGGCCCGCAGCAGTACCTTCATCACAACCAGCATCGCCTGCTCGCGTACGTCACCCTCGACACCCCTGACGGCGTCGACGTGGGCGCGTCGATGCTGGCGGCCGGATACGCGCTGGTCTGGCCCCGCAACCTCAAGACCCGGCGGTACGCGCATCCCCGGGATGCGACCTATGTGGTGGCCTGCCACGGCTCGCTGGTGGGCAAGCCCGGTCTGTGGGGCCGCGAGCTCGGCACCATGTGTCCGAGTCGAGAGAATCCCGACGGGTGGTCCCTCGCCGCGTGTCGCGGCACCTGCCTCGCGACCGCCCCCGATTCGGAGTGAGGAACCATGGACATCCTGGCGCTGGCAGACCAACTCGATGGGGAGTTCCGCACTCAGTGCGCACGTCTCGACCGCGACGACCCGTGGTTCGGTCGCTTCGAGCTGCGGGTCGACGGGAAGGCGCGCGCGTACAAGATCGGCCCGGCACGCGTGACCGACGAGCGCATCGTCGACTGGCGGCACCCGCTCGCACGCGTGTACTACGAGTCGGCGCCGGGTGAGCCGTACGAGATGGACGAGAAGGGGTTCGCGCAGTTCTCGGGCGTGGTCGAGAGCGTCGCCACGATCGTCGCGAACGCGCGTGCGCTACGACGGGTGTCGCTGCGCACGACGTCGGGCGAGCAGCAGGCGATCGCGGCCGAGGGCGGCTTCGAGATCGCGGGCGCGGCGGCGCGTGGGCCGCGGTCCGTCGACGGCCTGCCCAACGTGCTCGCGTTGCTGACGCCGGCCCAGTACCGACTCATCACGGCGAGCCGGAACCACCCGGTGATCATCCAGGGACGCGCCGGATCGGGAAAGACGACCGTCGCCCTCTATCGCGTGGCGTGGCTCGCGTATCCGGAGACCGAGACGGGGCAGCCCCCGATCGACCCTTCCAGGGTCCTGATCGTCATGTTCAACCGCGCGCTCACGACGTTCGTGCAGGGGACGCTCGCGCCGCTCGGGCTCGAGGGAGCGCGGCTCGACACCTTTCATGCCTTCGCGCTCGACGAGATCCGTCGTGCGTACATGGGCACGATCGAGCCCGACGCCGTGACGCGGGACGGCGCTGAGGTCGCGACGGCGATCAAGAAGCAGATCGGGATCCTGCGCGCGCTCGAGGAGTTCGTCGCCGACCAGACCAACAGCGTGGAGGCCTGGCTCGAGGAGAAGCTCCGCCCGTACCGAAGCCCCATCTGGATGGAGCGCTTCCGCGCGATGAAGTCGCCGATTGTACGACGTCTCGTCACGCTCCGCGGTGAAGCGCTGCGAGCCCGCGACGCGGCGACCGGCCTCGCGGCGAAGAGGCTGACGCAGGTTCACCTCGTGCTCGTCACCGCAGTCCGGCGGATCACCCAGTACAAGGAGGAGCTGCTCAAGTTCCTCACGAGCAAGGACCTCCTGCAACACTACCTGCCCGCCGTCTCCAGCGCAGACCTCGACACGCTCGCCCGCCACCAGCGTGCCGTGCAGAGTGATGGCGCGAGCGAGCGTCGCGTCGGACCGAAGGTGACGTTCGACGACTTCGCGCTTCTCCTTCGGCTCCTCCAGCTCAAGAACGGCGGCTTTCCGGACAAGGACAACGAGGACGAGGTCCGCATCTACGACCACCTCGTCATCGACGAAGCACAGGACTTCGGAGCGGTGGAGCTGACGGTGCTCCTCGCTGCCGTTCGTGTCCGCACGGGCGTCACCATCGTTGGCGACGTCAACCAGAAGATCGTTCCAGAGGCCGACTTCATCGGCTGGGACGCCCTCGCGCGCGAGCTCGGGATCGCCGGTGCGTCCGTGACCAAGCTCGAGGTCGCCCATCGCTCGACGACCGCGATCATGGCCGTCGCGGATTCCATCATCGGCGACACCACCCCGCCAGGGCGACCAGGCCCTCGCCCGACCTTCACCCATGCCGACTCCCCGACCGCGAAGCTCGAGCGCGTCGCGGAGCTCGTGCGCGCGGCCGTGAGTGACGACCGAAACGCGCACGTCGCCATCGTCTGCCGGCAGCGCACCGCCCCCCCGCTGCTCCTCGACGAGCTCGGCGCCTTGCTCGGCGACCTCGGCACGCCTCTCCGCCTCGGCTACAACAAGGAGTTCGCGTTCGGGCGGGGGGTGACCGTCACGAACATGCGGCAGGTGAAGGGACTCGAGTTCGACGTGGTGATCGCGCTCGACCCCACGGACGAGGGCTACCCGGTGACGGCGCAGGGCCGACGCTGGCTGTACACCGTGACGACCCGCGCGAAGCAGCAGCTGCACTTCGTGAGCGACCAGGCGCCTGGGACGCTGCTGGGCGCCACCATCGAGGCCGGACTCGTCGAGCTGCTCGAGCGAACGGAGGTTCCGGAGGTCGAGCTCACCGCGGCCGATGACGAGCCGTTCTGACGGCGGCTCAACGGACTTGCCGGGTCTGGGTGCACGGGTTCACGCTGGCGGGGTGCTGCTCCCCGGCGTCTACCCTCGACTCGGTCCACGTCCGGGCTGCCCGTCGGGGGAGCGGGCCCTCTGGAATGCCCTGTCCGAACGCCTCCCCGAGGGCTGGTTCGCTTGGCACTCCTTCCGCGTCCAGCGAGACACCTCGCGTGCGAAGGTGCGTCCAGAGTGTAGATCGGGGTATGGGCGATATGTAAACTCGAACGCTGGCCTCTGCCGCTGCCGAGGACGCTTGGAATTCCTACGCTCCACGACGGGGCCGGCTACGGTGACCAGTAGAGGTTCGCGATGGCGACGGTCGAGATCCCCGACGAGTTGTTCGAGGCGCTCCGCGCGGACGTGAAGCTCCGTCATTGAACCGACGACCCGACGAGCGTCCTCGTGCAGCTTGCTTCGAGCCACCTCCGCGAGGTCTGCGCTCCGGGTTTCGACCACGACGGGCTCACGGGCCTGCGGACCCGGCACGCCCTTCGACAGCGCATCAACGAGGCGACCTTCGGCAAGTCGTGGACCGACGACTCGACTTATCGCGAGCGGTTCCTCTGCGTCGACCTCGACAACTTCAAGCGCTTCCTCGACGTCTACGGGTACGCGGACGCCGACGCCGTTCTTTGCGATCTCGCCGCCAGGCTTCGGCAGCGCTTCGGCTTGAACGACGTCTACCGCTTCGGCGGCGACGAGTTCGTCGTGCCGCTCGGCGAGCGAGAGGTCTGGCTGCCCGAAGCTCCGCACGACGTGACCGTCACGCACGCCCTGGTCGTCGAAGCCAGCACCGGAACCACCACGTCAACCGATGGATCGAGCTGCACCTCGACGCCGGCATCCTCGCCTCGACGCCCCAGGGGACGCGCGTCGAGTGCGGCAGCCCCATCTGGCTCGAACCGCCTTGAAGGGTGAAGGGCATCGCAATGCAGAACTCCGCCATCGAGCTGCACGACTCCGTGATCACCGCCATGCGCACGGACGACGACGCGCACGTCGTGATCGACATCGAGGCGTACGTCCACGTCTCCGACGGCCAGCCCGGCGTCGACCCCGGAACCGGCTGGAGCCGGACCGTGCAGATGACAGTCTTCGAGGGCGCGGTGAGCCGGAGCTTCGAGGGGCGCGACCTGCGGGTCTACGACGGGACCGTCACGGTCGGCTCACGCAGGTTCGAGAACACCTTGCCGCTCGTCGACGAGACCGAGCGGGTCGAGATGACGCTCACGTTCGGCGGCGAGGTCGACGCGCTCTCGGTGACCGGCACGAGGCTTCGCGTAGAGCCCGTCGGCGATGCCGTGTTCGTCGAGGAGTTCACGGGTCGGGGCGCGAAGAGCGGCGGGGCCAACGCCTCGGAGTGTCATCACCGGTCTCGTAGGGTCCCACTTCCACCGGAATCACCGGGACCCGGGTCCCTCCGCCAAAAAGGTGCGCGCGGTCATGCTCGTGGGTGACGATCGCGACTGCGCGAAGGAGGTGACGTGTGGGGGTGCGACGCGGCGAGGCCAACGATGTGGGACGAGGTGATTGTCACGGCTGGGTGCAGGCACAGGCGGATGTACCGGGAGCTGGTGTCCAGCGCCCGCTGCCGCCGTCGATGATGACATCTTGGCCTGTTGAACGGACGCCTCGGCAGTGAGTGCAGAACTTGACGGCCCGGTTTCGATACTCGTCGCACGGGCGAGAAAACCCTGCGACGGACGCATGGTCGCTGCGGACCCACGTCCACGTTTGGACCAACGCCGGGTGCTCAAGTGCTAGTCGCGCATATGCGTGGAGGTTCTCTGGCTCGGCGGAACCGTGGTGCGGAGCCGTCACGATCATCCCAGCGTCCGCCGGAAGAGTCTTCGAGAATCCGAAGCCAGAATCAGCCGAAAACAGCACGCCCGGCGCCTGCCCGTCGTGCGGCGAGTACAACACCAAGCTGTCACGGTTCACCGGCGTCAGGAAGCGGAGCACGTCTCGCAGAACAAGGTTGGTCTTCCTAATCGAGCGGACGTCGGCACCGTTCACGACATTCAGCGGAGCGGTGAACGGCTGCTGTGGCATCGTGCCCGGATCGAACCACTTGATGGGAATCCGCTGTCGCGTCGCAGCGATCGCGATCCGCAGAATCCGACCGGCGTCCACGAGCAGTTCGAAGTTCACGTCTCCTGGGAACATGACCACGCCCAGATGTCGCCAGAAGACTTTCGGCAGCAACGACGCACCGTCCAAGTCGGGATCGTGGTCAGCCTCACGTTCCAGCCTGCGCTCAACTGCCTCAGCATCGATCTGATCGCCACTTCGCTCAACTCGATCCGGGATGACCGCATCCTTGGCGTCGGGTTCGAGCATCAGGTCGAACATGGCGTCGGAGCCCGAGGCGTCCAAGAGCCCATCGAGAGCTTCCAACCATGTTGCCGGAAGCCAGCACTCGCCTGCGCCGAACCCGCTGTTCAGGTAGTGAAGGATGCCGTTGGCGTGGTCGCTGTCGTTGTGGGTGCAGACCAGCACGTCGACCTTGGTGCGCTTGATGACGGTCGCGAACAGCGTTGAAAATCCATTGGAGACCCCGCCGTCGACGAGGGCAGAGAAGTCACCTCGCTGCAGGTGGAAGGCGTCTCCCTTTCCGACGTCGATTGCAACGAAGCGAGCGGCCATGCGCGGCAGCTTACACCTGCCGCCTCAGGACGCTGAACTTGGAAGACTGGGCGGCCAATCGAAAGCTACCCGCCAAACGGCACAGTCAGCAGCCCAGCAACGGGCCGCTTCGCCTCTCCCCCCCCGCGGTCGTACCTGGAAGTTGTCGTCGGGCTCGCCTGCGCGGCCATCTGCTGAACCGTGGCGATGTCGGCCCCGCGTCGAGCATGTCGGCCGCGACTACGATCAGCATGACTCCGAGAGGGCCTCTTGACCGGGAGCTCCGGGTCGCGAAGCCTCGGCTCTTGATAACGCTCGGCACCGAAGTCGCCGGAGTGGTGCGTGGTGTGACGAGCACGTCGGGGACGGAATGCTCGCCCGGGACCGACTGCGTCACGCGTGCAGATCGGTGGTGTCGAGGTCGCCGTGGTGCACCTGGCCCATCCTGGCATCATCATGCGCGACGGCGAAGGCGGGAGGAACCCCTGGCCGCGTCTCCACAAGGAGGAGCACATTCCCGCACTTCGAGACCTCCTCCAAGATCTGAACGGGAAGGCCCGTCGCTGATGAACAGCAGACCCAGCCGGCAGCGCCGAGTCGAGCTGTTCGGGCTCAGCAGGAGCTCGCAAGCGCGGGTGCGTCCACGCCGAGTCAGGCGGTTACCAACCTGTCGAGAGCCACCCGACCCCACGCCGCCGAGTGGTCGCTCAGCTTTGCCTTGCGCCACTCATCAAAGAACCCCGCGTCCTCGACCACGAAGTCGCTTGAGACGAGCAGATGGTCGAAGAACCGAAGCTGGTTTCGGACGAGGTGAGTCACCGGTGTGTTCTCGAACCCATGCACGGCGTGATGGATGTGGCGAAGGCCATGGGGTGCGTCGGAACCCAGGATGCTCTTCACCCCATCGTTCCACCGCTTCCGTGGATGACTCTCGACCACGATCCCGGGACGCGGACTCCTCGGCGACCTCTTGTTCCCCTCCAGGCAGTACGTGCCGTCTCGGTTCTGCTTCGCGCCGAAGCTCACCACCTCCCCACTTGCCAGGATCGCCTGCGGCTCGTTGAAGTCGCCGCCCACGATGCGGGGCATGCTCGGTGAGGCGGCCAGGGCCGCGGCGAGGGCCTCGAACGTCTCGATCTTCTTCCAGCCGTTGCCTGATCCATTAGGCATGTGGGCAGAGATGACGTCGATCTCACGGCCATCGACCGTGACGCTGGCCCGGGTCAAGAGCTGAGGCCACGGGGCCTTCGCCCAGCCGACCTGCACCGGCCGAAGTGGTGTCCGGCTCGCGATCACGTTGCCGTACTTCTTCTCGGCCGCCCCCTCAACCCCACCGAAGAAGGCTGCGAACCCGCACGCCTCGAGCTCGGGCAGCAGATGCCGGGCCACCTCGTTGCCGACCTCCTGCAGCAGGACGATGTCGGGCTCCCTTTCGGCGAGCCGGGCGACGATCGCATGCCGGCGGTCCTGCCCAGCGCCGACGATGGCGTGGATGTTCCAGGTGAGGACGAACACCCGCCGCAGCGTATCAGGCAGTAGTCTTACCTGCGTGGCGCGGTCTCGACGCACCCTCCGCTGGCACCCGCCCGACCTCTCGCGCTTCGGGTTCACCGAGCTCCGCCGCTTCTCCCCACCTGCGGGCTGCCGCGTCGATGCCCTCGACCTGCGAGCCGACGACCTCTTCGGCGGGATGTCGCTCTTCTGGGCGACCGAGAAGGGGGCTTCCTATCGCGCGATCGTCGAGCGCGCGATCGACCGCTGGTGGCGTGACCTGGGTCGAGGGCCAGCCTTCCAAAGGCTCGCACCGGTGCTGACCCTGCACGCCGCCCGACGAGCTGTCGAGTCCCCGGCCTCAAAGGCGCCCCCGCTGCGCGCGCTCATCGAGCGGGCGATCCGCGAGCTCGATCCCGATTTCGCCGCAGCGATCGCTCGGAAGCTGGACGAGCTCATGGGAACGCCCCGCCGCACTCCAGCCAAGGCGGCCCTCGCCACGACGGCGGTTCGCCGTTCCTTCCGTTCAAGAGGCTTGCGCGGTCGCTCGTGATTGCTGCGGAGCTCGGACGACAGCCGTCAAGCTCGCCAGCAACCCACGCTTGGCCACGACGTGCGGAGGCAGCTCAGCGCTCAGAAGCGCCGAACCCGGGGGATGCCACGTAGCGTTCTTCTCCCTAGCCATGCCTGCAGACCGTACAATACCAAGGTGCGTCCCCTGACTCTTCGTGAGCACCTTCCCGCCGAACACTCGAGAGTGACGGAGAGGGACTGTTTTGACTTCAAACGGTGGGACGCCACGCGTCCGACTGATGGCTTTGAGTTGGCCAAGGATGTCGCAGCCATGGCCAACACACTCGGTGGCGCGGTGCTCTTCGGAGCCAAGGGCTCCGGCGACTTCCTGGCGAGCTACGAGCCCGTTACGCAAGATGCCGCGAACGAGATCAAGCGCCTCGTCGAGCAAGCAGTTCGGGACCGGTGTTCCCCAGTGCCAAACTTCAGTGTCGACCCAATTCAGGTTGCCGAAGCGCCCCCTGCTTTCGTGGTTGCCGTCAACGTCAGCCCATATCCGGGTCAGCTTGTAGGTGTCGAGGTCAAGAGGGGAGAGGCCAAGTGCGGTGCGGACATGAAGCAGCCAGAGATCCTCCACTGGTTTCCATACCGCATAGGCACCCACACCAAAGGCCTCAGACCGGAGCAGCTACCCATGTATTTGGACCCGCGAGTACGTCGAATTGTGCAAGTGCTATCGCCCGCGATCGGGAGTCGGATGCAGGTCATCACGCGCGGTGTCGCTCCCCCCGGGGTATGCACGTATCTGGTTACAGTAACGAGTGTCGACATCGCCGAGAACGCCCTGTCTTTTACAATGGTAAGTGGCAGCGCAACCCATAGCCCGGAAGCCATCAGCGTTCCACTCGATGGCGTTCTTCACGCGTGGCGCGTGCCGGGCAGGTGCTGGTTTGCGACCTTGAGCGGCGAATTGCAGAAGATCAATATGGCGGATGACAGGGGCGTCTACAACGTAGACCGATGGTCATTTGTTCCCGGCTAGCAATGCTACGCCTGACGCTCAAGCGGTGCGCCATGACATCAGTACTATCGGTCATGAAGCTGCAACGTATGGATGGATCGTTTCACGCACAGTGTTGATTGAGCCAGGCGGCAACGTGGTCGCTGCAGTCGGGGTATCGCTCGCCGATCTGGCGAACCGCCCGTTCGATGCTCAGCGCGCGTAGCAGCTGCAGCTCGCCCAGGTGTTCCACGTAGACCCCGCACAAACGCAGGGTTGGCACCCAGATGAGGGCGTCGCTAAGCCCCGGGTATGCCCACAGGCCGGCGCCGCTCATCCCGGCCGGCTTCGGCAGCGCATGCGTCTCCGGGTATTCGAGGCACAAGCTATTCGGCCCAGCCCTTGGTGGCGGCGCGACGAAGTGTGAGATCCACGGCGCGAGGGTCGCTGTCACTCCGCGCGAGTGCAGGCTCGTCAGCTCGCCGGGTGCGCCGACAATCACGCCAAACGAGCCAACCGGCGGGGAACACAGTGTCATGCCGTCAAGCGTCACGAACTCCCGCTCCAGGGTCGCTGCGGCCTTGGGATGCAGCTCGAGCAGACAGTGGTCGACGGCCTCACCAACTCGCTGTCCGCCCGAGAAGAGGGCCTCTCGAATCCGTGGACTGGTGTTCTTGGGCCTCGTCGTCGAGAGGAGCAAGATGCGGTCTAGACTGGTGGCCTTCAGAACCACATGGGCGGCGGTGAGGACGAAGTAGCGGTCCGCCACTTGGATGCAGGTCCCGCTGCCACCGAAGTCCTGCTGCGGCAGATCGGTCGCATCGTCCGCGTACGCGAGACCAACGACGAACGGCTGCACGGCTTGGGCGGCACCGAGGCAGAACGCGCGGTCCAGTTCGCCCTGACGGCTACTCAAGTGGCCTCCACGCGATGCGGCTCGAGCGCGCGGAACACCCCCTCGTGCACGTACCACCCGTCCAGCGCGGGGTTGCCGTCCCACCCCACGTAGGCCGGCGTGGCTGGCGGGATCCCCTCCACGAGCGCACGGTCCCCTGCCCGGCCGACCACGATGCAGGCCTGGCGGTGCCGGGTCAGCATCACGCAGAGCCGACCGGGGTCGAGATGGAAGTCGTCCACGTCGAGCAGCCCGGCCAGCGGGTGCCACGCGACCACCACCTCGAACGTCAGTCCCTGCAGCTTGTTCGCCGTGCTCACGACGACGTCCCCCAACCCCTCGTCCTGGAACCGGGCACGGAGCAGGTCCTTCTGGTCGTTGTGGCTCACCGCGATCGCCACATCCCCCTGCTCGAGCTTGCGACCACGGGGGTGGTTCTCGCAGCGCACCGTGGGGCCTCGGACGAACAGGCGCTTCACGAGTCGCACGATCAGCTCGATCGTCCGCTCGTCGGCCATCACGACCGCCGCCGCCGGGAGCTCGAGGTGGGCCCACCCGTCCTTCGCGGCGTGGTCGAGCGCGGCATCCTCCGCGGCGGTCGTCCGTCCCCCTCCTCGCTGCAGGGCGAGCTCCCGTACACCGGGGAGCACGGCCGCACCGAAGGAGTGGTTGCGGTAGAAGGCCTGGGCGACCGGCAGGGCTCGCGGATCGAGCCGACGGGTGATGGGCAGCTTGTGCTGCCGGGTATTCGGGTGGTTGCGACAGAGGATGTCTACCGCCGTGAGCAGCGGATCCTCCGCGAGGCCTCGCCAGCGATTGGCTTCGGGGGCCGTCGAGAACGGGGCGAGCTGGCCGCTGTCCCCCATCAGGAGGTGGCGGGGCGCGAGCTCGGCGATGTTGAAGTACTGGACGGCGTTGGCCTGGAAGGCCTCGTCGATCAGGAGGATGTCGACCGCGGAGAGATCCTGCCGGCTGAGGGCGTCGCCGAACTTGCTCAGCGTCCCGACCAGGATGCCCTCTCCGCCGATCTGGTTGGCCTTGCGGACGTCCACGTTCTTCCGAACGTGCTCGTCGGGCAACGAGACGCTGCTGGCCGGTACGAAGGTGACCCGCTCGCCTCGCGGGACACGGTCGGCCAGGCTGCTCACGAGCGCGAAGGCCTGCTCGTTCGTGGGTGTCGCGACGGCCACGCGGAGCTTCTCCTTGCGGACGGCCAGGACGGCCGTGGCGACCGCGTACGACTTGCCGGCACCCGCAGGGGCGATGCCGATGACGGCCTCGTGCGGTTTGGTGCGGAGGAGGTCGTTGATGGCGCCGCCGACGGCCCGCTCGGCCTCCGCGACCCTCGTTTCATCGTACTTCGACATCCCAGCTCCCCCCGTCGTCCTCGATGGCCTGGCTGTGCTCGGGCGGCGCCTCGTGCGTCCACGGCGTGGACTGGGGCCGCTGGAAGTACTCGGGTGGCTTCGTGCAGTGGATCGAGAAGAGCGCCTTCTGCCCCTTCGCAGGGCGGACGACGTCGCTGCCCGTCTGGTGGACGAGGGTGACGATCGAGCGCTTGCCGTCCTTGTGCGGGCAGACGTCCGTGATGACCCACTCCCGACCGGCGGCGTGGTTGGTCCAGTACATCTCCTTGCCGCGAGGGATCGTGCACCGGCCCTCGACCTCGAGCTCGACGACCGGCCGTCGAACCGCGTTCTTCTTCCCGATCTCCCGGTTCTCGCCGTCGAAGGAGATGACCTTCCCGAAGACCGCGTCGTTGCTGAGCAGGTACGGGATCATCCGGAGCGGGTCGTCGACGGCCTCCTCGGCCTGCAGGCGCAGGTACTCGTGCTCCCAGTCCCGCAGCGTGCGGGCCGCCTGCTGGTAGGTCTGCCGGGTTCGGTAGCCGCGGTCCTGCGTGACCCAGTCAACGTGCCGACCGAGGTCCTCCACGTCACGCTGCCAGCGGCGCGCGACGCTCGGCGCTTCCGGCAAGGCTCGCTCGCGCTCGAGGCAACGCCACAGGAGGGGCCAGCCGCGGTCGACCAGGACCTTGTAGTGGGCCTCGATGGGCTTGCGCCGCGGAGCCACGAACGACTCCTCGGTGCGTCGCGCGCGCGCCGCACCGAACTGGCGGATGAGTCGGTCCATGATGTCGTCGTCGGCCTCGCTGGGCAGCGGCCCGATGTCGATCGCTTCGGCCTCGAAGGCGGCGTCGTGGGCCGAGCTCTTGCGGGGAGGTTCGATGGCGGCATCCAGGGCGGGCAGGTGCTGGACCTCGAGCGGCGACAGCTCGGTCGTCCAGTGGGTCGACAGCAACTCGGTCAGGACGACCACCAGCTGTTGCCCCGGATGGCGCGCGTGATCGGCCAGGAACTTCAGGTGCCGCCCGAACCGGACGAGCGCCGGATCCGCGGGCTGCGGGCCGGTCGTGGGGAGGTAGGCCAGGCGCCGTCCGAGGCGGCCGAGGAGGGTGAGGTTGCCGCGGTTCGGGAGGACGATCTGCGGCTCTCCCTGCTCGAACCATGGGTTGAAGTCGCGGGCGACCTCGAGCAGCGCCCGGAAGGCGAGCTCGCGATCGCGGGGCTCGCCGGGCACGGCGATCTTGTGCGGCTGGCCCTCGAAGCCCCAGGCGATGGCCGCGGCCGTGAAGGGCTCGGCGCCGAGCTGCCAGAACAGGAGGCCGAGGGGCTTCTTGGTCAGGAAGCGGTGACGGACCATGGCCGACCGCACGGCGCGTCCCTGCTTGCGCGCCTCGAGGACCAGCAGGGCTTCGAGGTAGCTCATCGCCTCCCCCTCTTGTCGGTCGGCGCGAAGGCCAGGCGGAGCTTGGCGGCCCGCTGGAGCTGCTCGGCCACGGACTGCTCGTCGGCCGTCGGCTTCGCTCCGTCGGCCAGCTCGGTGGCGCGATCGAGGTTGTCGATGTTGGGCAGGAGTCGAACGAGGTGAGACCCCACCCGGCTCGCACAGCCCTCCTCGCGGGCCCGGTGGCGACAGAGGCGCGAGAGACCGCACGACGACAGACACTCGGGCCGGTAGTTCGTGCCGACCTGCTCGGCGAGCTCGTGGGCGGCCTCGATCCGCGCGACCGGATCTCCCGCCGCGACGACCCCGAATCCCGGAACCCGCGGCGAGAGGTCCTTCGCGAGCTGGTCGGCGGTCGGGGCCTGAGCGAGGATGCGGGCGGCCCGGTCGATCTCCCGGCCCACCGACTTGACCACAATGGTCGGCTGGAGGCCGGTGTTCTTGGCGGTGATGACGAGGGCCTGGTCGGTGACCTGGTCAGCCTTTCCCCCCACCTCCTCGGCCAGCTCGCGGAGTAGGAGGATGTAGATCGAGACCTGCGCGATCGCGGCTCCCATCTTGTCGGGGTCGGCCTGTCCGTCGACGGTCGGGAACGACTTGATCTCGCCGGCATGGATCGGTCGCTCGAAGTGGGCGGCCACGGCATCGGCCTCGAAGTAGGCCATGGTCCCGCCGATCGACCGGGAGAGGACGGCCCCATCGAGGAGGTTGGGAGCCCCCCGCTTGCCGCTGACGATCTCCTTCACGAGCGCGCGGGTCCGAACGCTTCGGTCCTCCATCGTGCGTCCAGCGCCCTTGCGGAGGTTCTCGACCCGGGCGTTCGCGGTGTCGTAGTCGAGGGCCTCTCCGAGGAGGCCGAGGAGGGGCGCGTGGCCGTTCTCGCGGAGGGTCTCCTCGAAGCGGTTGCCACGACGGAAGGCGAAGGGCGACTGACCGAACGGGGCCGCGAACCGCGTGCCCGCGAGGAGCTTGTCGAAGTCGACCCGGGCCGCGAAGCCGAGCGTCGCCAGGCGACAGCTGCTGTTGGCGGCATACTTCGCGAGGGTGCGCACGTTGGGGTTGCGCGGCGGGGCACCCGCGGCGAGCGCCTGCAGACTGGGAGGTGTGTTTGCCAAGCCGTTGGAGGGTACGAGTCGGGCCGAAAACCGTAACTGCGCAGCTGTTCCCTGCGGACTGAGTATGTCCGCCGGTCACGCCCACTTGCGCTTGCGTCGAGCTACATCTTCGTACGAACGGAGCCGCGATGCGCGTAGCCTACCTGCGAGAACGAGGAGGGAGGAAGGCGATGAGTAGAATCCGTTTGGGTGCGTTCGCGCTCGTAGCAACCGTCGTGGGCTGCGCGCGCGGCCCTAAGAAGGAAGAGTCGAAACCAACCGTCGAGGAGACCGCGCCCCCCGTGCCGCAACTCCCGGATGTCTTCGCTGAGGTGCGGCTCGGAATGACGGTGAAGAAACTTCTCAAGCTCTTTCCCGCAGCCGAAGACACCGACAAATGCGCGCCCGTCCTCTTGGGAGCGAACCCTGCGCTCCCAGCGCAGGTTCCGGGCGCCGACAAGAAGGCGGCTTCGCGGTGCGCGAGATCGATCGACCTGGCAGGACTCACCTTTAGCGAGTTCACTCGCGTTGCAAAGGTCTCCCATTCCCTCGGTGGTGACTCGAGCAGCAAAGTGACCACCTCCGACATCCTCGAGGGGCTCATCCTTGCAACCGCACAGGTCCGCAGCGCGGTCCGGGCGGGACGCCTGAGCGAGGCGGCGCTCTTCAAAGCCGCCGAAGGCAGCGCGAGCACGACGTTGGCCGCATCTCTTCCGGTGGCTGCAACGCTCACTGATGGCACGCTCGAATTCGGCAAGGACAAGTCCGGTCGGCGAGTCCTCTGCGCGCTGATGGCAGAGGACTGCGAGGATCTCGATCCCGCGCGAGCACGAACGTACACCGAGGGGGGCTATCGGCCGTTCCAGATCGACGCCGACGCTCACTCGCGCGTCGTCTACGGCAAGTGTCGAGCGACGTTCCTTAGCCGGGAGGGCTTCTTCCGCGGACGCCTACTTCGTCGCACGGGCGGCCTCGGCGGCATTGGTCTCGCGCGTGCAATGCGCGAAGATCGCAAGCTCGACCCTGAGGCGACGACGACCTTCGACACCTTCAAGTTCAAGTCCAAGCTGAAGGGTGACGTAGCGAAGATCGCGGTCACGGTGGCAAATGCGCTGCCCGAAGTGGAGCAGTATTTCTCCCACACGATCGTTCTCCGGGGCGGCGGCGACGTAGATACTCGCTGGGGCGTCGCAATCGTCTGGATTCGAGACGGAAAGGTCGTGCGGATGCTCGTGAACTTGAGCAACGACGAGGCCATCCCGGACCTGGCGAAGCAGCTCTCCAAGGGGTACGGAGACGAGGGGGCTACGGTGGGAACCGTCACGACGTGGAAGGTCAGCGGTGCCCGCGTACGGCTCGACATCGGGGCGGCCGCGTCCCTCGTGGTCGACGACGGCAAGGAACTGGAATCGGTCGCGGCATCGGGCTCGGCTTCTGCCTTGCCCTCATCGAGTTCATCGCCTTAGCGCGCACGCATGAATATTCAGTCTTTGAATGGAACCCCGGCATGGCGACGAGTCCTGCGCTTCGATGGGCATCGTGGACACGATTCGAGGGAAGTTCGCCGCACTCGTGCACATCCTGGACGATCCTGGACGAGCGCCAGCTGCGGCTCTGGCGGCTGAGGCGAGGAGCCTTGGGCGAGGCGGCGGTAACGGCGGCGACCGGCATTCACGGCGAGAGGATTGATGCGGCGCGGGCGAAGGAGCAGAAGCCGGCCCTCGGGAGCCTCACCGTGGTAGCGCCAGGCACGGCGGAGGTGACATGGCCAGCAAAGCGGCGATGAGGGGCAGGATCGCGAAGGCCGCGCGGGAGCTCGCAGTCCTACACAAGGACCGGCTCGACGCCCTGAAGGCGCACCACGAGGAGTGCGCGCGTCCGGACTTCCTCTGGCACTTCCTGCTCCAGAGCTTCGCGACGATGGGTGGATCGGCGGGGTGGGCCGGACTGGTCGGTGACCCTTCGAACTACTCGCGGGTGACGTTCGAGGCCGTCGAGCGGATACCGGCGACGAAGCGGCACTCGCACATCCGTCAGGCCTGCAGTGACGCGAAGGTGCGGTGGCCGGACAGGAAGGCGGGCTTCCTCGTGTCGGCCTTCGACCGCATCGCCGCCCTGGGTGGGCTCGCGGCGGCGAACAAGGCGCTCTTCGAGGCCCCGGGCCGGGCGGGCAAGCTGAAGTTCCTCGCGTCGTTCAAGGGGATCGGCCCCAAGTACGCGCGGAACATCATGATGGACGTCTACCACGAGGATTTTCGCTCCTCGATCGCGATCGACTCCCGCATCACGGCCCTGTCGGATGGGTGGGGTCTGACGTTCGAGAGCTACGAGGCGCAGGAGCTGTTCTACTTGGAGGTCGCCAAGGAGGCGGGGCTCAACGGGTGGGAGCTCGATCGGCTGCTCTACAACTTCCACGACGAGTTCGCGGCGCGGGTCGTCGCATAGTTTGTGAGGGTGGTCGGCAGGCTGGCTGCACGCAATGCCCACGAAACGGAGATCGTCGATGTCACGCCGTGAGCGTCGTCAGGAGAAGCGACAGGCGGCCGCCGAGCGAGGCCGGAGGTTGGTGCTCGACACGTCGTGCGTTCGCGGGACGTCGAGACCCATCCTCCATCACCTTCGGGACCGCGGCTTCTCCCTGGTGGTCAGCACAACCGCGGTCAGCGAGCTCGCGGTTCATCGCATACGCGCCAGTCAAAACAGCAGCGATGCGACAGCGCTCGACCGGGTGTGGAAGCGGATACGTGCCATCCGTGAACTTCTGGACCGTGAGGAGCCGATCGCGCCAACGCACGCAGGAGTCATCCTCACGGTTGGCGGCCGCATCGCCGATGCGCCCCCCTTCGACCTGGCGTTCTGGAGAGCCAACATCACGGCCGCGTGGAATGCCTTGGCGGATGAGACCAATCCCATCCCCGCGCCGGCTCTCGAGAGTCTCCGACGTATTGCGTCGTATGTGGAGGACACCGGCGCGGACTTCGTTCGCACCATGGCGTTCGGGGTCGGACCCGACCGCACGGATGTGTTCGACGGCGTCGATGAGCGCCAGTTTGCGCGACTCTGTGCGGATGACATGGGACGCCTCTGGTCGCGGATGTACCTCGTCCCAGACGATGGTCCGGACATTCGCGAGAGGTTCGACGCCTGGATGCGAGTGAGCGGTCTTCATGGCCGGCGCGCGCACGAGCGAGCGACCGGCAGGCGGCGACGGTTTGAGCCGAATCATGCAACCGACCTCACTCTCCTGCACCACCTCGCTGAAGGCCTGCCGCTGGTGACGCGTGATTACGAGTTGATCGAGGAGGTCGATGCGTCGGGGTCGTTTCAGGCACCCTGGGTGCGCACTCCGGGCGAGGTGGTTGAAGGGCGTCTGCCCCTCGGCCTCCCCTTCGGGCAGAACGGAAGGAAGGCGCTCGCGCAGCATCGTCGTCGAAGGCGAGCAGACCTCCACGCTCTTGATGCTGCCATCGAGGTGTCCGTCCGGGACCTGGTCGGTGCAACGTGTCCCCAAGGCGCGACATGAGGCGACAGCAACCCGACGCAAGCGGGATCACTGCCGCCGCCTTGTGTGCGCCGGCTCAAGCGGCATAGGCTTCTTCCTCCCCGCCGATGGTCAAGAACGACGAAAGCGAGTGGAAGACCCGCAAGAAGCGGATCGACCCGAAGCTCGACGCGGCAGGCTGGAAGCTTGCTCGAGGCCAGGCGCGCCAGCAGCGGCCGTTCCGCACCGAGGAAGAGGAGACCGAGAACGGACCTGCCGACTACGCCCTCTGGCTCGACGAGCGCGTCGTCGGCGTCGTGGAGGCCAAGAAGGTGACCGTCGGCCCGCAGAACGTCCTCACCCAGGCCGCCCGGTACTCCCGGGGGATCGACCCCTCCGCCGCGTACGCGAACTACGACGGGCACCGCGCCCCTTTCCTGTACTCGACGAACGGCGAGGTCATGTAGTCGTCGATCTCGGCGGTCCGCTGCACCGCCACCGGGTCGTGCTGGATCACCAGCTCGATGACCTCCGCGAGTTCGAGGTCGTCGGCGACAAGCACCGGGTCGAGCTGCGGCACCTCGTCGTCCATCTCGTAGAAGGGGGTCATGGCGTCTGGAGGCCCGCAAGAGGGCTTCCGTCAGCCCAGTGCGACTCGGGTCGGTCTCGGGTCTCGGGAGGCGTACGTGACGCGATGCCGGCGGTCTCGGGGTACATGCAGCGTCTACGTGGCGACGGTCGCTCGATCAACGTGAACGGCCCCGTGTATCCTCGGCCCCCACCGATGCCCACGAAGCGTGACGTCCTCGCCCATTTGCACCGCGACGAGCTGCTGGCCGTAGTCGACCGCTTCGAGCTGACCGTCGAAGACCGCCGAGTCAAAGAGAAGCTGCTGGAGGCGATCGCCACCTCCAAGAAGGCGACCCTCATCGCCATCCTCCCCGAGTACTCGCGGGACCGCCTCAAGGAGCTGTGTCGAGCCCTCGGGCTCGACGATTCTGGCAAGGAGAAGTCCGTCATCGTCGAGCGCATCGTCGGTGGGGAGCAGGTCGCCACCGCCCCGGTCGCACCAGCCCCTCCGCCCGCACCGACGCCCGCAGAACGACGCCAGCCGGCCACCGGCGGTCCGAACCTCTCCGCCTTCATCTGGTCCGTCGCCGATCTCCTCCGGGGCGACTACAAGCAGTCCGAGTACGGCAAGGTCATCCTGCCCTTCACGGTCCTTCGACGCCTCGACTGCGTGCTCGAAGGTACGAAGCCCGCCGTCCTGTCGGAGAAGGCGCTCCGAGAGAAGGCCGGCCTGAACCCCGAGCCCTTCTTGCTCAAGAAGGCCGGCCAGCTCTTCTTCAACACGTCGCCGCTCGACCTGAAGAAGCTGATGGGCGACCAGGACCACATCGCGGAGAACCTCCGGGCGTACATCCAGGGCTTCTCCGCTCCGGTGCGGGACATCTTCGAGAGCTTCGAGTTCCACACGCAGATCGACAAGCTCGCGAAGGCGAACCTGCTCTACCTCGTGACCGAGAAGTTCGCAGGGATCGACCTGCACCCCGAGGTCGTCAGCAACGCCGAGATGGGCCTCGTCTTCGAGGAGCTGATCCGCAAGTTTGCCGAGCTCTCGAACGAGACGGCCGGAGAGCACTTCACCCCGCGCGAAGTCATCCGGCTCATGGTGAACCTGATCTTCATCGAGGACGACGACGCCCTCGTGAAGCCCGGCGTCGTCCGCTCCCTCTACGACCCGACGGCCGGCACCGGCGGCATGCTGAGCGTGGCCGGCGAGCACCTCACCGCCCTGAACCCCGGCTCCCGCCTCGTGATGTACGGCCAGGAGTTGAACCCCGAGTCCTACGCCATCTGCAAGGCGGACATGCTCATCAAGGGGCAGGACATCGCGAACATCATCTTCGGCAACACGCTCTCGGCGGACGGCCTGCCGGGCAAGCGGTTCGACTACATGCTGTCGAACCCACCGTTCGGGGTCGAGTGGAAGAAGATCGAGAAGGAGGTCCGCAAGGAGGCCGAGCAGCAGGGGTTCAACGGTCGCTTCGGCCCCGGTCTGCCTCGCGTCAGCGATGGCTCCCTGCTCTTCCTCCTGCATCTGGTGTCGAAGATGCAGCCCGCCAAGGACGGCGGCAGCCGGTTCGGCATCGTCCTCAACGGCTCTCCGCTGTTCACGGGCGGAGCGGGCTCGGGTGAGAGCGAGATCCGTCGTTACATGCTCGAGAACGACCTCGTGGAGGCCATCATCGGCCTGCCCACGGACATGTTCTACAACACGGGCATCAGCACGTACGTCTGGGTGGTGAGCAACCGGAAGCCCGCTCACCGCAAGGGCAAGGTCCAGCTCATCGACGCGAGCGGCTTCTTCCAGAAGATGCGGAAGAGCCTCGGCAGCAAGCGTAAGGAGCTGGGAGCCGACCACATCGACGACATCACCCGGGTCTTCGGGTCGTTCGAGGAGGTCACGCGGGACGGGGTGCCGATCAGCCGGATCTTCAGGAACGAGGACTTCGGGTACCGGACGATCACGGTCGAACGCCCCGAGCGCGACGAGAAGGGGAACGTCGTCCTCGGCGCGAAGGGCAAGGGGAAAGGCAAGCCGGTCCCCGACGCCGACCTCCGTGACACTGAGAACGTGCCGCTCTCCGAGGACGTGGAGACCTACTTCAAGCGGGAAGTCCTGCCACACGCGGCGGACGCCTGGATCGACGACGAGAAGACGAAGGTCGGCTACGAGATCCCGTTCAATCGGCACTTCTACGTCTTCAAACCCCCGCGTCCCCTGGCCGAGATCGACGCCGACTTGAAGGGGGTCACGGACCGCATCCTCACGATGATCGCGGGGCTGTCGTCGTGAGCCTGCCCCGCTACCCCGAGTACAAGGACAGCGGGGTCGAGTGGTTCGGTGAAGTGCCCGTCCACTGGGATGTTCTTCGATTCCAAAGACTCGTACAGGTCGCCGAAGGTCAGGTTGATCCGGAGGATGCACGTTTCTCGTCGATGCCGCTAATTGCGCCGAACCACGTTGAGTCTGGGACCGGCAGATTGCTGGCGTTGGAATCGGCGTCGAAGCAAGGAGCGGAGAGCGGAAAGTACCTGTGTCACAAAGGGGATGTGGTCTACAGCAAGATTCGGCCTGCCCTGCGAAAGGTCTGCATTGCGCCTGAACCGTGCCTATGCAGCGCCGACATGTACCCGCTGCGAGCCCGATCGGGTTTATCGAACACGTTCCTGCTCTGGCTGATGCTCTCTGAGCAGTTCTCCTCCCTCGCGGTTCTGGAGTCTCAGCGAGTTGCTATGCCCAAGATCAATCGCGAGTCCTTGAAGGATCTGGAGCTCCTCGTGCCCCCGCTCCCCGAACAGACCGTCATCGCCGCCTTCCTCGACCGCGAGACGGCCAAGATCGACGCCCTCGTGGCCGAGCAGGAGCGGCTCATCGAGCTGCTGAAGGAGAAGCGGGAGGCCGTCATATCCCACGCCGTCACCAAGGGGCTGAACCCCGACGTGCCGATGAAGGAATCAGGGGTCGAGTGGTTGGGGGAGATCCCGAAGCACTGGGAAGTAGGTCCTCTCAAGCGATATTGGACCGTGACGGACTGCAAACATGTCACGGCAGAGTTCGTCGACGATGGGATTCCGGTAGCAAGCATCAGGGAGGTCCAGGGGAAATGGGTCGCCCTCGAGGACGCGAAGCGTACTACTGAGACGTTCTACGAAGCACTCATTGAGGGAGAGCGTCGGCCTCAGCCGGGTGACCTGATCTTCTCCCGAAACGCGACGGTCGGTGAAGTAGCGCAGGTGGGTGTCAACCATCCACGCTTTGCAATGGGGCAGGATGTGGTTCTTCTTCGAAAGATGGCAGCGGACGTCTCCTCTGACTATCTACAGCACCTGATTCGATCCCCGGTTGTCATGGAACAACTTGCGTTGTGGATGATCGGTTCGACCTTCAAGCGCATCAACGTCGATGAGATTCGCTGCATCATCGTGCCGTCGCCGCCGCCCGACGAGCAACGGCTCATCGCAGATCGTCTCGAAGCAGCAGTGACGCGTTTCGACCCCCTCACTGCTGAGGCTCAGCGGGCCATCGACCTCCTCCGGGAGCGCCGAACCGCCCTCATCTCCGCCGCCGTGACCGGGCAGATCGACGTCCGCGAGGCCGGTGGGAGGGCCGCATGAGCGTCTACAAGGAAATCGCCTTCGAGACCGAGGTCTGCGACTACCTCGCGACACACGGCTGGCTCTACGAGGGCGGCGACGCGGCCAAGTACGAGCGGGACAAGGCCCTCTTCTCGCCCGACGTCCTCGCCTGGGTCCACGCCACGCAGCCGGCCGCCTGGCAGGTGCTCGTGAAGAACCACGGCACCCTCGCCGGCGAGACGCTCCTGAAGCGCCTCCGCGACCAGCTCGACCAACGAGGCACTCTCGACGTACTGCGCCACGGCATCGAGCTGCTGGGGCTCAAGCAACCCCTCAAGCTGGCCGAGTTCAAACCGGCCCTCGCCATCAACCCCGACATCCTCGCCCGCTACGAGAAGAACCGCCTCCGGGTCGTCCGGCAGGTGCGCTACTCCCTGCACAACGAGAACGCCATCGATCTCGTTCTGTTCCTCAACGGCATCCCCGTCGCCACCGTCGAGCTCAAGACCGACTTCACGCAGAGCGTCGCGGACGCCGTCGACCAGTATCGCTTCGACCGACTTCCCCACCCAAAGGGTCAGGCCCCCGAACCCCTGCTTTCGTTCCCGAGCGGCGCCCTCGTCCACTTCGCGGTGAGCAACCTCGAAGTCCAGATGGTCACGAAGCTCGAAGGCCCGGCGACCGTCTTCCTGCCCTTCAACCAGGGTGACGACGGGGGCGCGGGCAACCCCGTGAACCCCGCAGGCGGCCACCGGACCGCCTACCTCTGGGAGCAGGTCTGGGAGCGCGAGAGCTGGCTGGAAGTCCTCGGGCGCTACCTCATCGCGAAGCGGGACAAGAAGAAGCAGATCGAGCAGATCATCTTCCCCCGCTTCCACCAGCTCGATGTCACGAGGAAGCTCCAGGCGGCCGTGCTCACCGATGGCCCCGGGGGTAGGTATCTCGTCCAGCACTCGGCCGGCTCCGGCAAGACCAACTCGATCGCCTGGACGGCGCACTTCCTCGCGGAGCTTCACGACGCGAACCACAAGAAGGTCTTCGACTCGATCCTGGTCGTCTCCGACCGCAACGTCATCGACTCGCAGCTCCAGGACGCGATCTTCGAGTTCGAGCGGACCACCGGCGTGGTGGCGACCATCACCAACAAAGAAGGCAGCAAGAGCGGCAAGCTCGCTGAGGCCCTGTCCGGCGACAAGAAGATCGTCGTCTGCACCATCCAGACGTTCCCCTTCGCCATCGAGGCCGTACGGCAGTTGGCGGCCACCCAGGGGAAGCGGTTCGCCGTGATCGCCGACGAGGCCCACAGCTCCCAGAGCGGCGAGGCGGCCTCGAAGCTCAAGGCGGTCCTCTCGGCCGACGAGGCTGCCGAGCTGGCGGACGGGGGCGAGGTCAGCAGCGAAGACCTCCTGGCGGCGCAGATGTCCGCGAGGGCGGACGACTCCGGGATCACCTTCGTCGCCTTCACTGCCACGCCGAAGAACAAGACGATGGAGCTGTTCGGCACCCGGCCGGACCCGTCCCGCAAGCCCGCGGACGACAACGTGCCGACCCCGTTCCACGTCTACTCGATGCGGCAGGCGATCGAGGAGAAGTTCATCCTCGACGTCCTGGCGAACTACACGCCGTACAGCCTGGCGTTCAAGCTGGCCCACGACGGCAAGGAGATCGACGACAAGGAGGTCGAGAAGAGCGCCGCCCTCAAGAAGATCATGGGCTGGGTCCGGCTCCACCCGTACAACATCGCCCAGAAGGTCCAGGTCGTCGTCGAGCACTACCGGGCCCACGTTGCGCCGCTCCTCGAGGGGAAGGCCAAGGCGATGGTCGTCGTGGCGAGCCGGATCGAGGCCGTCCGGTGGCAGCTCGCCATCAAGAAGTACATCAAGGAGCGGGGCTACAAGATCGGCGCCCTCGTGGCCTTCTCGGGCGAGGTGATCGACAAGGACTCCGGTCCGGACCCGTTCACGGAGCAGAGCCGGTCGCTCAACCCGGACCTCAAGGGAGGCGACATCCGCGAAGCCTTCAAGGGGGGCGAGTACCAGGTTCTCCTCGTCGCCAACAAGTTCCAGACCGGCTTCGACCAGCCGCTTCTCTGCGGCATGTACGTCGACAAGCGGCTGGCCGGCATCCAGGCCGTGCAGACGCTCTCGCGGTTGAACCGCGCGTACCCCGGAAAGGACACGACCTACGTCGTCGACTTCGTGAACGAGCCCGGCGACGTCCTCGAGGCCTTCAAGACGTACTACACGACGGCAGAGCTGTCGGCGACGACGGATCCGAACCTCGTGTACGATCTGCGGGCGAAGCTCGACGCCGCTGGCCACTACGACGACTACGAGGTCGAGCGGGTCGTGCAGGTCGAGCTCGACCCGAAGGCGAAGCAGAGCGACCTCGTGGCCGCGGTCGAACCCGTGGTCGACCGGTTGACCCGGCGGTTCAAGGTGGCCCAGGAGGCGTTGAGGTCGGCGACCGACAAGGCCGACGCCAACTCCATCAAGGACGCGAGGGCAGAGCTCGACGCCCTTGCCCTGTTCAAGGGGGACATGGGCGCGTACGTCCGGATCTACACGTTCCTGTCGCAGATGTTCGACTACGGCAGCACGGCGATCGAGAAGAGAGCGCTCTTCTTCAAGCGGATCCTGCCGCTCCTGGAGTTCGGCCGGGAGCGCGAGGCCATCGACATCTCGAAGGTTCGGCTCACGCACCACACGCTGAAGGGGCACGGCAAGGCCAGCATGCAGCTCGGCGACGGCGACAAGCCGAAGCTCGACCCCCTCACCGAGGCCGGAGGCGGCAGTGTGCAGGAGAGGGAGCGGGCTCGCCTCGACGAGATCATCGAGAAGGTGAACACCCTGTTCGAGGGCGAGCTGAGCGATCAGGACAAGCTCGTCTACGTGAACAACGTGCTGATGGGGAAGCTGCTCGAGTCCACGACGCTGGTGCAGCAGGCGGCGAGCAACACGAGGGAGCAGTTCGCGAACTCGCCGGATCTCCAGACCGAGATGATGAACGCCATCATCAGCGCCCTCGACGCCCACACGCTCATGAGCACGCAGGCGTTGAACTCCGAGGTGGTCCGGGCCGGCATCAAGGACATCCTCCTGAACCACGCCAACCTCTGGGAGACCTTGCGGGCCAGGGCCGCGCCGTGAACGTCGATGGGCAGCGCTTCGACCACGGGCGACACGCTGACACCTTGCTTCACTAGCGCCACAGGCGCGGTCCGCGGCTTGACCATGACGGGCCAGGATGCGCGTGCCGCGGAGCTCTCTACCGGGGTCGTCGCCGCTGCTACAATGCTGCCATGAATGGTGCTCGCGCGGTGGACCGAGTCGGGGCGGACCGGGTTGGGGGCGGCTGGGTCGGCACCGTGGCGGCGCCCGGTGGTGACGAGGCCAAGGTCGCTGTGATTACGACCGTGGCATCCACGCGCGACGCAGCCCTGGAGGCTGCTCGACGTTGGGTCGAGAACGCCGAGAACGGCGGTGAGCAGCGCGAATCGCACGGCTGGTGCCCCAGCGCGGAGTACCCCGGCCGCTTCGACGTTGTCCGTCGTGGCAGGCTTGGTGACACTCGCGTGCCGGTCGAAGTCGCATGAAGCGCCCCTTCGTCCGCCTCCGCTTGGCTGCTGTCGTTCCGCTGCTCGTGCTCGTCGCGATCGGCACTGGCTGCGAGCGGAAAGCGCCCGAAGCGACCGAGCAGGTTCCCCCCGTCGAACCCACGTCGAAGCCGAAGGTCGCTGCCCCGAAGGCCATCAAGGTCAAGGAAGCGAGCGAGCCGCCGCCACCGCCGACTGCGAGCGTAGACACGCCGACGATCAACGCACCGAAGGTCGTGAACGTGCTGCACACACCGGGCGCGTTCTGGTCGCCTTGGAAGATCCCCGGCTTGAACGAGCTGCCGATTCCGGCCAGCCTGCCCTCGGTGATCCCGCTCCCCAGCGTGGTGCCGTGGCCAACGAACATCGCCTTGCCGACCGCCACAGTGCCGACTCCCCCATCGCCGACGGCTCCGTCGCCGACGGCGGTGCCGGTCCCTGGGAAGAAGGCGCCGCTCGTGATCCTCTACGGCGCCGACTACTGCGCCGCCTGCAAGCAGGGACAGGCGCACATGAAATCGCGGGGCATCGCGTACACCTTCAAGGACGTCGGGGATTCGGCCGCGAGCACTGAGATGGCGACCAAGGTCAAGAAGGCCGGTCAGAAGGAGGGGGCCATCCCCGTGACCGACGTCGAAGGCGACCTGTTGGTCGGCTGGAGCGACCAGTCCTTCGACAAGCTGTACGACGAGAAGGCAAAGTAGCAGCGATGGCGGCCGATCGTGAGAACGAGCTGCCTGATTGGATGAGCCCAGCCGGCGGGAGGAAGAAGTGGGCCGACTGGATCGAGCGGCAGGCGGCTCGCTGTCGCAAGCGGGCGCGCGACTGGTACGCGTCGCGCAAGCAAACGGCCACGGTCGCGACCAAGGCCGAGTGGAGGTTGGCGATCTTGAACGCCGCGGAGGCCTGCGGTGGTCGCGGACACTTCTCCCAGCTGCCGCTTTCGTTGGAACTGCCCGCGACGGACGCCCGATACCCGTCCCTTGAGCACCTGCGCGGCCCAGCGGACTGCACCATCGCTATCGAGCTCCGCGTCGTCAACGACATGAAGACGATCCTCAGGTCGACGAGGCCGGTGGTGGTCTGGAGGGGTCAGGCGGTGCGCCGAGGTTTCCGCGGCTTGTTCTTTCCATCGACCTCGTCGAGAAACAACGCCCGTTGCCGGTCCGTCACGCTGGTGCCTCGCAGCAGCCAATCGAGCGCGGCCTGCTGCTTGGCCTCCTTGGCGAGCGCCGCCACGAGGGCGCCAACGTTCCCGCCATGGGAACACGGGGCCTCTTGCTCGAGGATTCGCTGCGTTTCGCAATCGACGGAGATCGAGAACGTCGGCTTGCCAGACCGCTTCTTCACGGGCTGGATGATGACACACGTCGGTGGCGCCGACGACCTGCGGAGTCGACTCTGGACGCGGGCGGAGTCGATTCTGGATGCAGGCGGAGTCGACTCTGGACGCGGGCGGAGTCGACTCTGGATGCAGGCGGAGTCGACTCTGGACGCGGGCGGAGTCGACTCTGGACGCGGGCGGAGTCGACTCTGGACGCGGAGCAGAGACGGTGACGCCGACAGCTGCGGTGGGCCCAAGGGCCCACCGACAGTGGTCGGGGCGAGAGGATTTGCTCTGCTCCTGTACGGAGTCCACGCAGTGGACGGAGTACAGGTGCAGCAGAAGCCTCGAGCTGTGGTCGTGGGCCCGAAGGCCCACCGACAATGGTCGGGGCGAGAGGATTTGAACCTCCGACTCCTCGGTCCCGAACCGAGTGCGCTACCAGGCTGCGCTACGCCCCGAATCCCGCCTCGTCGACGGGGCGCGGGTTGTCGCATTCGCACGGTCCCTTGTCAACCCCGACACGACTGATACCCCTCCGGAGGCGGTGACTCCCCAGCTCTCCCTCCTCCGCTGGCTCGGCCCCTGGGCCGGCGACCACGCCACGCCGCGCGCCATCCCGCGCGAGCAGCGCCGGCTCCCCACGCCCCGCGGCCCCATGCGGGTCTACCGCTACCGCCCCCACGGCGAGCCACGCGGCGCCTACCTCGTCG
>Ga0154020_10000509_pt1 | contig 47530 bp, 40 predicted proteins | sample Klosneuvirus_201_FD_109709 | JGI IMG/M metagenome (GOLD analysis project Ga0154020, IMG submission 109709) | Active sludge microbial communities from wastewater, Klosterneuburg, Austria - Klosneuvirus_20160825_MG | ecosystem: Engineered > WWTP > Aerobic digester > Activated sludge | place... | reverse complement strand
CCCATTATAATTGGGTTTCGGCGCTAGCTTTACATTATAAAACACAAGGCGATTCACTGCCTTTAAAAAATTAAGTAAAAATCCATTCTTAAAAACAAGAATTAACACAAGTCTGTTTTTCAACTTCAAGAAGTCTGTAGTTCAAAAAAATCAACGGCAAAAATAATTTCCTTACAAATCAAGATCCTAAGAAGAACAAAAAAATTGGCATGGATCATGAATACAATAAAAACAAACCTTATCAAGGAGAATAACATGAAAAAATTAGTATTATTATCACTCGCTGTTGCTTCTTTCGCTTTCAATGCTTTTGCAAATGAAAAAGCTGCTGCACCTGCTGCTGAAAAACCAGCTGCTGCTGCACCTGCCGCAGAAGCTAAAAAAGAAGAAACAGCACCTGCTGCTGAAGCTAAAAAAGAACCTGCTAAAAAAGCAAAAAAAGGTAAAAAAGCTAAAGCAGAAGCCGCTGAAACAAAATAATAAGCGACATTCAGTATGACTGCGGGTGTATGCTCGCAATAAAAAAGCCCACCTTGCGTGGGCTTTTTTATTGCGCCTCTTTTAAAAATTTTAAGGGTTTTATGTTGCGTGTCTTATGTGTAATTCCTAGCCGTTTAGGCTCTACCAGATTACCCAAAAAACCATTGGCTAAAATAGGCAATCGGCCCATGATTCAATGGACTTATGAACGTGCCAAACAATGTGCAGAACTCACACATCTTGTCATTGCCACCGACAGCGAAGAGATTGCCCATGTCGCACAGCAATTTGGCGCACCCGTTGTGATGACCGATAAAAACATTAAAACGGGCTCTGATCGCGTTGCTTATGTGGCAGAGCAATATCCAGATATTGACGTAGTTATTAACCTACAGGGAGATGAGCCATTTATTCATCAAGACATGTTGCGCTTGCTTATCAAACCTTATTTAGAAGGCCACACACCCGATATGACTACGCTAGCTTTTCCCATTTTATCACCGCAAGAAATGCAAGACCCGGGCGTTGTTAAAGTACTTTTAAATCAATACGGGCAAGCCCTTTATTTTTCTCGTGCGCCTATTCCTTATTATCGGCAAGAAGGCCAAGCACCCGTGTATCATCACATGGGCCTTTATGCCTTTAGACGTGATTTTTTATTACATTACACAACACTTAAACCAACGCCCTTGGAACACATAGAATCCTTAGAGCAATTGCGTGCGCTTGAACATGGGCATAACATTCATGTCAACATTACTTCGATGAGAACATTAGAAGTCAACACCCAAGAAGAGCTTGATCGCGCACAGGCATTTGCCCACAGCATTGTTCCGTAGCATAAGAAACAGAACAAAAAAGCACTCAATGCCTATGCCTTGAAATAGACTTATTTTTAAATCTCTGCCAAAAAAGTGCCATGCATGTCACTCATTTATCTTCTTTAACAGACATCAAAAAAATTCATTTAGTGGCCGTATGCGGCACAGCCATGGGTACATTGGCGGGTATTTTAAAAACGCAAGGCTATCAAGTCAGTGGCAGCGATAAAAATATGTATCCGCCCATGTCTTTGGAACTAGAAAAAAGAGGCATCGTTGTATTTAATGAATATAACCCAAACCACATCAAACAAGCACAGCCTGATTTAGTGATTATTGGTAATGCCGTACGCAAAGATAACGCAGAAGCCGTTTATGTGATTGAGCAAGGCATTCCATACATGTCTATGACAGAGGCTTTATCTCACTATTTAATTGCCGTTAAAGAATCTGTAGTGGTGGCAGGCACGCATGGCAAAACAACAACGACTTCTTTATTGGCCCATATGCTTTATGAATGCGGCCAAGATCCCAGTTTGTTTGTGGGCGGTGTAGCGCTTAATTTTCAAAGCAGCTTTCGCCTTGGGCAAGGGCCTTATGTGGTGATAGAAGGCGATGAGTACGATACTGCGTTTTTTGATAAAACGCCTAAATTTTGGCATTATAAACCCAAACATGCCATTATTACACATCTAGAATTTGACCACGCAGACATCTATAAAGACATCCAAGAAGTAGAAGCGGCATTTAAGAAATTTATTACATTAATTCCTGTCGATGGAAGTTTGCTTGTTTGTTCGCATGTAGAAAAACTCATGGCACTTGTGCCCTTTGCCTCTTGCCCTGTCAGCACTTATGAGGTGCAAACAGACTACAAACAAGTCGCACCCAAAGCACGCCACTGGCTTGCACATGATTTAGAGTTATTAGAAGACAGTTCTCGTTTTTTGGTCACCTATTGGAATGAACAAAACCAAAAAACCAGCTACGGCATTTTTGAAATTCCTTTAAGTGGCACACACAATATACAAAACGCTTTGGCTTGCATTGCGCTAAGCATACAACTTGGATGCCCTGTTGAAAGCATCAAAAAATCACTCCTTTTGTTTTTAAATGTTAAACGGCGCATGGAAGTACGCGCGGTGGCTTCTGGTATTACACTTGTGGATGATTTTGCGCACCATCCAACTGCGGTTACAGCCACTCTGTGTGCAGCCAAGCAAAAATTTCCACACGCACGTATTATTGCTATTTTTGAACCCAGAAGCCAAACTAGTAGACGCCAAATTTTTCAAGACGCCTATATTCAAGCATTTCAACACGCGGATATTGCAATTATTGCAGACGCATTTGGCAATCTTGAACCGCATGAACGATTTAACTCTTCTTACGTATGTAAATCGTTACAAAAAAACGGCATTCAGGCCTACGCTTTGGCTGATAATCAAGATATTATTAATTATTTATCGCAACACAGCCAAAAAGGTGATGTTATCTTGGTCATGTCAAATGGCGGTTTTGGTGGCCTTATTGATCAAATCAAGACCCAGATTTTAACTTAAAGTCAATAACAAATTTTGTAATAATTTAATTTGATCTCTAATCTCTGCGGCCTGTTCAAAGGCCAAAGATTTGGCGGCGTCTTTCATTTCTATTTGTTTTTTAGCAATGGCACGTTCAACATCTTTTGGCTTTTTAAAACTGGCCATTAATGTATCAAAATCTTTATTTACTGCAGACGTTGTTTTTTTATGCTCTTGATGTGTGCGAATTTGACGCACAGATTTTATAATGCTTTGAGGTTCAATGCCGTGTGCCTGATTATAGGCTTGTTGTATTTCACGACGTCTGTCTGTTTCTGAAATGGCCTTTTTAATTGAATCTGTAATTTTGTCTGCATACAAAATTACATGCCCTTCTTTATTGCGTGCCGCACGACCAATGGTTTGAATAAGCGCAGAACTAGAACGTAAAAAACCTTCTTTATCCGCATCCAAAATAGCCACCAATGCTACTTCTGGAATATCTAATCCTTCTCTTAATAAGTTAATGCCCACTAAAACGTCATATTCACCAAGCCGCAAGCTTCGAATCAGTTCGATGCGTTCAATGGTATCAATATCCGAATGCATATAGCGTACACGAATGCCTATTTCGGTATAATACTCCGTAAGATCCTCTGCCATTCTTTTTGTTAATGTAGTCACAAGAACACGTGATTTTTTTGCTACTGTTTCACGAATTTGCATTAAGCAATCATCTACTTGATTAGAAGCCTTGCGAATTTCTACAGGCGGATCAACAAGACCAGTTGGCCGAACAATTTGCTCTACGATTACACCTTGACTACGTTCAAGCTCCAGCGCAGCAGGTGTTGCGCTCACGTAAATCACTTGCCCCACTAACTTATCAAATTCTTCGCGCTGCAGTGGGCGATTATCTAACGCCGATGGTAATCTAAAACCAAATTCTACCAAAGTCTCTTTGCGTGCACGATCGCCACGATACATTCCGGCAATTTGTGGTAATGTTTGATGACTTTCATCTATCACGCAAAGAAAATCACGTGGGAAATAATCAATTAAAGTAGGTGGCGCTTGTCCTGCTAAACGCCCTGTTAAATGTCTGGAATAATTTTCAATACCCGAACAAAACCCTGTTTGTTCAAGCATTTCTAAATCAAACATCACGCGCTGTTCCAATCTTTGTGCTTCCACCAGTCGCATCTGTTCTTTGAGTGTATGCAAGCGAACAGAAAGTTCTTGACGAATAGAGGTTATGGCTTTTTTTCTTAAATCTTGTGTAACCACATAATGAGAAGAAGGATAAATACCAACGTGTGCAAGCGTGCCTAAAACTTTGCCTTTCAATGGATCAATTTCACAAATACGAAAAATCTCATCGCCAAAAAATTCAATTCTTAATGCACGTTCGCTTTCGTAGGCAGGAAAAATTTCAACCATGTCTCCGCGCACTCTAAATGTAGCACGATGAAAGTCGTAATCATTGCGTTCATATTGAATGCCAATGAGTTGTTCAAGCAAAGTGTCTCGTTCTATTGTTTGCCCCACAAACAAGCGCACCAACATCTCGGCATAAGCATCTTTAGAACCCAAACCGTAGATGCAAGACACACTAGACACAATAATCACATCGCGGCGTTCTAACAAAGAACGTGTGGCAGACAAACGCATTCTATCGATTTCATCATTAATTGTGGCGTCTTTTTCTATATAAGTATCCGTAGATGGCATGTACGCTTCTGGTTGGTAATAATCATAATACGACACAAAATATTCAACTGCGTTATGCGGAAAAATTTCTTTAAACTCTCCATAAAGCTGAGCAGCCAAGGTTTTATTGTGCGCCATCACTAACGTGGGCCTTTGTGTTTTTTCTATTACATTAGCAATTGTAAATGTTTTACCACTCCCCGTAACACCTAGTAGTGTTTGATAACGATCTTCCCGATTCAAGCCAGTAACGAGCTCCATAATGGCCTGTGGCTGCGATCCGCTGGGTGTCATTGCACTCACAATTTGAAATTTTTTAGCTAAAGATTGCATGAAGTCGCACTCCTGTGTCTTTACTTTTTTTGTCTTTTATGAAATTTCATCAGAAATATTAACTGTATGTTGTAACTATTTTTTGACAATCAAGTTATCCTATTTATACTTACCAAAGAAGAGCAATGTACGGTTTTTTTAACGTTATATTTTTTAAAGGAGAATAAAACAACATGGCAACAGCAAAAAAACCAGCCGCTAAGAAACCTGCAGCAAAAAAACCAGCCGCTAAAAAAACGGTGGCCGTTAAAAAGCCTGCGGCTAAAAAAGCACCTGCAGCAAAAAAACCAGCCCCAAAAAAAGCAGTGGCCGCTAAAAAGAAATAAAACGCCTTTTATTCTTCTTGCCTGTTCTCTTCATAATTGATTAATTCATTTTTTGTGTTCTTCTTAAAACCCCTTAATTCTTTACGTAAAGTTTTCTTTGTGATGGGGCTCTTGGTGTTACTCCCATCGCTTGGCATGATGGTTTTTGCCATCAGTGCCGCACTAAGCCCATCTTATGTTCATCTTAAAGTTATCTTATCTGTGGTGTTTGGCTTGCTTTTTTGTTTGGGCATTTTTTTAAGTATTCGTAGCCACTACAAACAAATCAGATTAAGCCGTTTGCAGACCGATTTTTTATCCCATATTTCACACGATTTACGCACACCTCTTACCTCTATTCGTTTATTTGTAGAAACCTTGCAAATGCAACCAAGCTACCAAAATCAACCAGACACCACAGAATGTTTAAAGTTACTCGCACAAGAAACAGAACGCTTGTCTTTAATGGTAGAACGCATTTTAGAACTTGCGCGAATGGAGTCAGGTAAAAAACAATATCATTTAAAACCAACACCATTACTGAGTATTTTTCAAAACACCATCAATGCTTTTCGGGCGTCTCATTTATTTATTCAAGAAGGCGCATTGCAAGTGACTTATCCTTTAGAGCATGTATGGATGATGGCAGACGCAGGTGCCATCACAGAAGCACTTCTTAATATTTTAGATAACGCGTATAAATATACTGGCGAACATAAACATATTGAATTCACTTATGAGTGCACAGGAACACATATTTTGGTGTGCATTAAAGACAACGGTTTTGGAATTCAAAAACAAGAATTCAAACGTATTTTCGATAAGTTTTATCGCATTGATAATTTATTATCCAGAAAAGGAGCTGCAGGTTCTGGATTAGGATTGTCTATCGTTAAACATATTCTAACCGCTCACCAGGCACGCATTGAAATTGAAAGCGAACAAAACAAGGGCACTTGTTTTAAAATTCACTTTAAAATGAGTGCGCGTAAAGATTAATAATCGCTTCTGCTGCACGCACGCCATCTACAGCAGCACTCACAATACCACCCGCATAACCTGCGCCTTCGCCCACAGGATAAAGACCTTGGCAAGAAGGAGATTGAAGATTAGATTGGCGCAAGATACGAACGGGAGAAGAAGTTCTGGTTTCTACACCAAGTAAATAAGCATCCCAAGAAAGGTACCCCGGCATGATACGATCAAAGCGTTTAAGCGCCACCCCAAACGCCTGATTCATCCAATCAGGATAAATAGACAATAAGTCACTTGGCACCACACCAGGCAAATAGCTTGTTTTTTCAATGTCACTGGCTTTTTTTTGACCTGCTACAAATTCACTCACACGTTGTGCAGGTGCACGAAAACTAGAACCTGCTAATTCAAAAGCTGCACGTTCAAAACGACGTTGATACAAAACACCTAAGAGCGGATGTTTGGTATCATCCATATAATCTTCTGGATGAACACTTACCACTAACGCACTGTTGGCATAAGGACTTGAGCGAGATGCGTGGCTCATTCCATTAATGCACAAACCATCAGGTTCGTTGGCAGTAGGCACAATTACACCACCCGGACACATGCAAAACGAATACACACCACGCGCTTGTTGATTAATTTCTAAATTATGCGTCAACCGATAATCGGCCGCGGGCAAATAATTTAAATGTTCGCCACGCCCATATTGAATTTCATTAATTAAAGCTTGCGGATGTTCAATGCGAAATCCCATGGCAAAAGGTTTGGGTTCTAGTGCAATATGTTGTTCATGTAAAAAACGATACACATCTCTGGCGGAATGTCCTGGCGCTAAAATCACATGTTCGGCGTCTACAATAGATCCTGACTGTAAACGCACACCTGTCACACGTGCATCTTTTATAACAAGAGAATCTACACGTTGTTCAAATAACATCTGAACGCCATTAGCCAACAAATAAGTGCGCAAAGCACGCAAAAATTTAACCAAACGATTGGTGCCTAAATGAGGTTTGCCTTCGTATAAAATTTCGTTTGGCCCACCCAAGCTCACAATACTTTGGAACACATAATCAACCCGAGGATCGCCAATACGCGTGGTTAATTTTCCATCAGACCAAGTGCCTGCACCGCCTTCGCCATAACAAAAATTAGATTCTTCGTTTAAAATACGGTAACGTTTTAATTTTTGTACGTCTTGTGCACGTGTTTCTACAGGTTTGCCGCGATCTATCAAAATCGGACAAAATCCAGCTTGCATCAATTTAAGTGCCGCAAAAACACCCGCAGGGCCAGCACCTACAATTACAATTTTGGCTTGTTTTTTATGTGACGGCAAAACAGGCAAATTTAAATCTTTAGTTTTAAAATGAACATGCGTGCGCACTTTTAGCGTGTGCGGTATTTTTTGCGGCATTTTATGTAACAATAACGCCACATGATAATGAATGAACGGATTTCCTTTTTTTCGCGCATCAATTGAACGTTTTATGATTTCTAAATAAAGCACGTTTTCTTCGTCTATCTTTAATAAACGTGCAAGATTTGTTTTTAATGGCCACAGCACATCTTGTGCTGGTGAGAGTGAATATTGTGCGATTTCGATCCATACAGGTTGTGATTTAGCCACATGACATCCTTTAAAGCCGGACATTTTAGTATCAATGTATTGAAATGTCTATATTTTCTAACTAAACACATAAGTACACACAACTAGGATTTAACCCATGACACCATTTAAACATTTAATAGAACAGATAGAACAAGAGCAACACGTAAGCTCTATTTTACCCATCAAACGCCTGCAGCGCATAGTCGAACTTATCCACGCCCATTACCCAAGACATCAATGGACCGGAATTTATTTATTAAAAGATAATTATTTAGAACTTGGACCTTTTGTGGGTGCGGCCACAGAACACAGACGTATTGCCATTGGTCAAGGGTTATGCGGGCAAGCGGTGGCCCAAAAACAGGATTTAGATATTGCAGATGTGTTGTCTGCACCGGGTTATTTGGCTTGTTCTTTAAGCACACGCGCCGAAGCCATTGTTTTAATTTATCATCAGCACTGCATCGTGGGGCAAATCGATGTTGATTCAGACACACCAGGCAAGTTTGGGAATGATTACATGCAAGAACTAAAAATAATCGCCGACACAATCAGCGCATTGGTTGCAGAATGCAGTAAAAAATAAACCAATTGGACCAACTTTTTGGAGTTTGTTTTTCAGTGATTTTATAAAAAATGCTTCTTTTACGGCAACAACAAACATGCGTCTCCATAACTATAAAAACGGTAAGACTCACGAATGGCTTCTTGATAAACACGATGAGCCAACGCAGTCCCTAAAAAAGAACAGACCAACACAAACAAAGTAGATTTGGGCACATGAAAATTAGTCAATAAGGCATCTACTACTTTAAATTCAAATCCCGGAGTCACATACAAACGCGTATGTCCGGTGTCTGGCTTAAGTGTCCCATATTTAAGATAAACAGATTCCAAAGTACGTAAAGAAGTAGTTCCAACGGCCACCACAAGATGTTGTTTCTTACGTGCGTTATTAATTGAATCAACACATAAAGAATCTATAACATAAGACTCTTCGTGCATCACATGCTGTCTAATGTCTTGCGCGGCATGTTCACGTACAGGCAAAAATGTGCCCAGTCCCACATGCAGTGTTAAGGTTTGAATATCTACCCCTTTTAAACGCAGTGTATCTAGTAGTTCATGTGTTAAATGTAACCCGGCTGTAGGTGCCGCAATCGAACCAGGAACTTTGGCATATACCGTTTGATAGCGTTGTTCATCCAATGATTCGGTCGTTCGGTTCATATAAGGCGGTAACGGCATATGTCCGTAGCTATCAAGACAAGCTTGAACCTGCATATGTTTTGATTTTAACACATACAATCCTTGCCCTAACACTTGCATCACTTCTAATTCACAATTTAAAGCCACAATAAGCGTCTGCCCCACAATTAAAACCTTAGATGTACGTACCATGGCTTCAAAACAGTCGTTTTCTAATATACGTACCAGTAAAATTTCTGCTTGCCCTCCTGTTTTTTTATGTGCCCATAAACGTGCCTTGTGTACTTTTGTGTTATTCATCACAAGAACATCTTGTGGGGCCAAAAATTGAGGCAAATCTCGCATATGGGCATGAATGATTTGTTGCGTATGTCGATACACCACAAGCAAACGAGACCCATCGCGTGATGGAGTGGGATATTGGGCAATTAATCTTTCTGGTAATTCAAAATCAAACATAGACAATTGCATAAAAAACGCCCTTGTTTTGCTGTTAAGCCTTGACGCTTGAGTTATTTTTTTCTATGGACGGCTGCTCAATGCCTCAGGCGAGGTAGCTCAGGTGGTTAGAGCGGCGGTCTCATAAGCCGTAGGTCGAGGGTTCGACTCCCTCTCTCGCCATAGAACTCACCACTATCTTTTGGATGAGTAAATCACAAACGGCAGAATAACAGGTCTTCTTCCTTTTTGTTTTCGCCAAAATCGGCGCAGTCCCACACGAATCACTTCTTCTACTTTTTCTTGATTAAGTCTGGTGTCGCGCGTTTGTTCTGCAATCACTTGCGAGACTTCTTTTTCTGCTTCTTTAAGCAATGAAACATCGTCTTGAGTAGACACCGTAAGATCTGTAATGCCACGCATTTTTAGGGTAAGCGGTTCACACAAGTGACCATCATGCGCATCTAAATGCGCCACACAGATAAACAAACCACCATGGGCCATTTGTTGGCGTTCACGAATCATTTCTTCGTTCACATCACCAACACCATCGCCATCCACTAAAATTTTACGAATGGGATAATGAGGACCACGCATGGCTTTAATTTCGTATTTGTGTGGTGCAATCTCCAAAGAATCCCCATTTTTTAGAATAAAAATATTTTCGCGCGCCACGCCACAAGATTCTGCAATATCTGCATGCGCAGACATATGGCGATATTCTCCATGAACAGGTATAAAAAATCGCGGTTTTACCAAATTAAGCATTAATCGTTGTTCGTCTTGATAGGCGTGTCCAGAGGTATGCACTTTGGCAACTTGACTATACACCACACGCGCACCTTGCTCCATTAATCCATTAATTGCACGCGAAATGCTGCGTTCATTACCAGGAATCGCGCGTGAACTAAAAATAACCACATCTTGAGGTAAAATGGCGACCAAAGAAGCCGGATCTCGATAAGCTAATTTAGCAATAGCAGAGGTGGGCTCTGCTTGACTTCCAGTTGTTAAAATGGTGATTTTAGACGGATCCAATTCTGACACTTGGTCCATGTCTACAATGTCTTGATCACGCACAGAAAGCAAACCCAAACGCCGCGCCAGCGTCATATTAGACAACATGCTTCGGCCATTAAAGGCGATTTTTCTACCACACGCAAGGCTAATATTAATAACCAACTGCATTCGGTGAATATGGCTTGAAAACGACGCAATAAACACACGTCCCTGTGCCTGTGTAATTATCTGTGTCAAACTTTGTTCAATGTCTTTTTCAGACCAGGACACACCCGGTACTTCTGCATTAGTAGAGTCCGATAACAACAACAACACACCTTGTTGACCATCTTTAGCAAAACGCCCCAAATCGGTAGTTTGGCCATCTACAGGACGATGATCAATTTTAAAATCCCCCGTATGAATCACGCGCCCAAGTGGGGTTTGAATAGACAAGGCAAAGCTGTCTGGAATAGAATGGGTTACTTTAATAAACTCAAATTCAAAACAACCAATCTGAATACAATCAGTCACTTTGACTTCTTTTAAATCATAGGTCAATTTCCATTCATTGAGTTTTTGTTCAATTAATCCGCATGTAAATCGACTGGCATAAATAGGTGCGTCAATTATAGACAAAGCATAAGGTAACGCCCCAATATGATCTTCATGACCGTGCGTTATCACATACGCCCGTACTTTAAACGGACACTGTTTAAGTACACTTAAATCGGGAATCACATAATCAACACCAGGCAAGTCAGCATCTGGAAACAACACCCCACAATCAATCACCACGGCATCTTCGCCGTAAGCAATGACCATGGCGTTCATCCCAATTTCGCCTAATCCACCTAATGGAAATATCGTTAATTTTTTTTGAGTTTGATCACGCATAGAGTGCCGGCAGTATAGCACAGCCATGCCAAAATCATAGTCCTAATAGATAACCACCCAAAGAAGCAGCCAATGGAATTGTTAAATTATCATCCACACGAGACGAAAAAAGCTCCGTGACAGTGGCCCATACACTCATTGATAAAACACCAATAAGCGCACGCCCTAAAGGCAAGGGCGTCCCCACATAAAATACAGCCAATAAACAGACAATCATGGCCACCACCAAAAAAGTCAAAGACCCAAGCACACTTTTTTGCCGATACAATTTAACACGACCATATTTTTTACCAATCCAAGCTGCAGCAGGGTCGGCACAGGCCAACACCAAAATACTCGCAATCACATTCACACGCGAAAACAAAGCCGTAATAATACTCAACGCAATCACATAATAAGTAGATGAGTTTATTTGATGAAATTCATGCGGTCTGGCAATGGGCCTAAAAATAGGGCTTTGTAATAAAAATGTATTCATGCCAGGAAATAAACGCCGCAACGCCTCTAATGTAAAAAACACACTTAAAATAGACAATAATACATACATGCACTGTCTTTGCGTTAAAACAAATTGATACATCAAAGCAGCAAATATCCCCATGCTTGCATGAAACAAAGACCGCCAAGAAATCAAAGGTTTAAGAGAATTTAAATGTTTAGGCACGCGTTGACCCAAAGACTTTGCTTGTGTGCGCATGGTGGCAATCAACCGTTCATAAGAACGCGATAAATCTTCGTAATAAGACAACAAAGAAGACGCATCCAAAGATTGGCTAAGCGCCTGATAAAAACGCTTAAGCATGGTACGCAGCTGTTCCCATAAGCCTTTAAAAGATTTATGTTGTGCAATTTTTTTGGGTGTATGCGTTAACAAGCGATAGCATTCTTGCTGTAACGCCAAAGTTTCTTTGTGTTTAATCGCTTGCGGGGTTTTTTCTAAAAATTCGTACAACCAAGTTAAATACTGCTCAATCGACACAGACACAGGATCAAAAGAAGCCGAAGCTGAATTTGAATTCATAGCGGGCAACATCATAATTTATAATTGTCACTATTTTGTCACCGCAATGTATTTTTTTGCATCAAAACACATCTCTTATTCGGCATCTACAAAATCCTCATCTGCATCTCTTAATCCCAACTCTTTCATTTTTAATTGCAACCCCTTTCTGCTAATTTTAAGAACCTTGGCCGCATGCGTTACGTTGCCTGCGGTTTCTTCTAATGCCTGCACAATCAGTTGGCGCTCTATTTCGTTAGTTTTTTGTTTTACAATATCTTTCATGGATAAATCTTTAATTGGCCGTTCTTGTGACTGATTGATTTTAATAGAAGACTCAGGCGCTACAGATACAAGTGGCAAAGACAATGGATGCACCATTTTAACTTCGCCCCTTAATTCGGCAGGCAAATCTTTACGTTCAATCTTAGCGCCTTCTGTAAATAAGAGTGTACGTTCGATTACATTCTCTAATTCACGTATATTGCCAGGCCAAGGATGTGCTTTTAGCGCATCTAAGGCATCTGTTGTAAGACCTTGTACATTTTTTTTTAATTTTTGATTGTATTTAACCACAAAATATTGAGTCAAACGATCAATGTCGTCCATGCGTTCTCGTAAAGGAGGTAACACAATGGGCACCACATTGAGTCTAAAAAACAAATCTTCTCTAAAGTGTCCTTGTTCGATTTCTTTTTTAAGATCGCGATTGGTGGCCGCCACAATACGCACATTGACACGAATAGTTTTAAGCCCGCCCACCCGCTCAAACTCACTTTCTTGCAAAGCACGTAGCAATTTCACTTGCATGTCCACAGGGATTTCACCGATTTCGTCCAAAAACAGGGTACCGCCATCTGCCAACTCAAAACGCCCAGGTTTAGACGATACAGCACCGGTAAAAGCACCCTTTTCATAACCAAACAACTCACTTTCCATTAAATTTTTAGGAATGGCTGCACAGTTAATTTTAATAAAAGGAAATTGTTTTCTAGACGATGTTTCGTGGAGTGCGGTGGCAATTAATTCTTTTCCTGTGCCAGATTCTCCCGTAATTAACACAGTAGACGGCGTATCTGCCACTTTGTCTATCATTTGATAAATATCAAGCATATTAGCAGAACGGCCAATTAATGTGTACTGCCCAAATACGCGCGCCTGCGCATGCGTTTCTTGCGGCAACGCCAAGGGCGAAAAATAAGATTGTGGGCTTAGTTCCAATGTCTTAACTGCCTTTTGCACGGCAATTTTCATCTCGTCTTGGTCAAAAGGCTTAAGAATAAAATCAAATGCGCCATGCTTAAGTGCAGACACCGCGGCATCGACCGTGGCATGTGCCGTCATTAAAATCACAAGAACAGTAGGAAACTCTTTCTGAATTACATCAAGTAAAGACAATCCATCCATGCGTGGCATGCGAATATCCGAAATCACTAATTGCACCGATTGTTCTTTTAGTATTTTAAGTGCTTCTTCTCCATGTGCGGCCAACAAGACGTCGTGCTTGTCTTTTAAAAGCATAGCTTTTAAAATCTTACGCATATTCACTTCGTCGTCTACAACTAAAATCTTCATACGGCCCCTTCTGGTGCTTCGTACACGGGTAAGCGAATCGTAAACACCGTGCCTTCGCCCAGTTTTGATTCAAGATCAATACGTCCACCATGCGATGTAATTAAACGTTGAGATATCGCAAGCCCAAGCCCAGTGCCATGTGGCTTGGTGGTAAAAAATGGCAAAAAAATACGTTTTTGCTGTTCCGTATCGATCCCGCAACCATTATCTTTAACGGCAATTTCTATCCACTCATTTTTATAACGCATGGGGATATAAGCACGCTTGGTGGTAATAACAATGGTGGCCGACTTACTTTCACAGGCATCACGCGCATTGAGCAATAAGTTAAATAAGACTTGTTTTAATTGATCTGGATCGATTTTAACGGCAGGTAAATGAGCTTGCAACTCCAAATCAATAGACGCACCCATTGGTTTATGGCCTTCTTGAAACAGCACCACCACTTTTTGAATCACTTCGTTCACCCACGATATTTGCAAAGAAGGTTTAATGGGACGTGCATATTCTAAAAACTGAGAGACCACACGGTTTAAACTGTCTACTTCTTCTGTAATCACATTCAATAAATCTTGTGTTTCTTCTGTTAAATCTTTGGGTTCGAGCATTTGTGCGGCCCCTTTAATCGCACCCAATGGATTTCTAATTTCGTGTGCCAACCCTGCGGACATTTCGCCCAGTACAGCCAGTCTGTCACGTTCTTTAATACGTTCAAACTGTTCTGAATTTTCTACAGAAATCGCCATTTGATTGGCCACTTGATAAAACAGGGCGATTTCGTGCGCCGAAAACCCAGACGAAAACCGAACATCGCTTAAGCAAAAAAAACCAATTAAATCTTGGTTCATAGACAACAAAGGCAAAATCAAAGACGAATGAAGCGCTAAAAAAGAAGCTAATATATGTTCGATGCGTACCTTATCTGCATCTGTTAGCATTTTTTTGGTTTCTGGATCGGGCTGTAAGCGTCGCTCAAATTGTTCTTTTAAAAGAGGCGTTTTTTGTCGCGATAATTCGCTTAACAAGGCACCATGAGATTCTACATCAACAAACACATCGGGCTTTTGTCCACGGTAAGACACTAATGCAAATGACAATTCGTTTTGTCGCATCAAATAGACCGATAAATGCATTAATTGTGCCGCATCAAATAAGCCATTTAACGCATGTTCAATTAATTTTTTAACATCCAAAATATGTCTTAGTTCTGGCACAATTGTTTGTACTTTTTGATGCAGTTCAAAACGTTCTCTAAAAATCAAACGCACCGTTTTTTGTTCAATCCAAGATCGCAACTGATCATACAAAATCAAAATCACAAAAGACAATACAAACGTATTAAACAAAGAAGGTCCAAATCCTGTCCCCACAAAAGACACCAAAATCTGAGACAACAATACAAGCACCAAAGTAAGTGCCGCCAAAACAGACGCCTTGGCAATAATTTCTGTTATATCAATAAATCTATAGGTAATAATACTTTGATATAAAAAATAAACATACAAGGCCACAGACACATGAGATAAAACAAAAAAGCCATCATACACACCCAAAAGGCCAAGCATGGCAATAAAGACAATCAACACACCAGACAATGCCAAACTTCGTAAACGAAGCCTGTCTGATTTTTGCATCATGTGTTGACTTTTTTGCCAAACAATTTGGAATGTAAGAAATAAAGACACAAGCACATAAATAGCCACGACCGCCCGCGCCCAAGACGCTGTAAGAATGGGGGTAAAAGCCAAGGTTGAAAACCCCACACTTAAGACCAACACCACTCGCTTAAGTGGTTTCATCGCGCGCGATCGCACCCACGCCAACATCGAAAACAAAGACACAGAAGAAGCCGGTAACAACACACCTGCAGCCAATTGCAATTGCGCTGCCATAGGCATAGACAAAGCCAAAGATAAAAACGAACTTAAGTGCCAAACAAAAAGATTAAATGCAAACAACGAAAAACGAACGTAAACGGGCTTACGTGCATCACGTAAAAGCACCGCAATAGTCACAGCCAAACTCACACACGCGGCCAATAATGCAGAAGATTGCCCTAGATTCATAGAATCACATCATTGCATGAGCCGAAAAGATTATTCAATCCACAAATCTTGTGATTGCCGGTATGCACAAAAATCATGTGGTAAACGCACGTGTCCATGTGGCTTTTTTTGGTTTACCAAAACCACTAAAGATTCTACATGCGCACGTTGCCATTCATGCGCTTTAATCATTGGATGTGCCGAAGAAAAAGACAATAAAAACTGCCGCAACACACGCTTTAAATGCGCCAAATGAAGATTTTTTAGTTTATCAATATCCAACCCATGCGCTTGATGTGTGCTTTTTGCTGCAACAAACAATAACTGACTTTGTTCTGATAAAACCTGATTATCTAAAAAAAGATCGGTGCCAAGCTGCAATAAATGAGTGGCAAAAGAATCCCCAAAAATACGCTCCACGACAGGTGTTAATTCATGTCTGATGCGGTTACGCGTATATTGCAATGTAGCATTAGTGGGATCTTCGAAATAAGGGATGTGATGTTTGGCCACAAAACGATCAATGTCGTTTCTTGATACATTCAATAAAGGCCTAATACGTGTGGATGTAATAATTTGAATACCTATAAAAGTTTCAGAAACAGCCCCACGAAACAATCTAAAAAGCATGGTTTCTACTTGATCTTGACGATGATGCGCCAATGCAATGGCTTGGCAATCTAAACGTTGCCGCAAAGATTCCAACGCCTGATAACGCGCCTGTCTTGCCCAAGCTTGGGCACCTTCTGGCATGTTATCGGGTGGATCTAAATAAATCACATGTGCGGGCACTTTAATGTGATCACAATAATTTAAAACGCCCTGCACTTCTAAAGTAGCTTCTTGGCGCAATCCATGATGAACAGTCGCAATTTCTATTTTAATAGGCGCACAAGAGCGTTGATTAAGCAGATATAATCCATGCAGCAACGCCATAGAATCACGTCCGCCAGACACCGCCACGAGTATTTTACTAAACATCGGCTGCGTATTAAAAAAACGGCGCAATTCGCCCACAATATCTCGCTGAGGAAACTGCAAAGACAAAAAAGACATACTGTGTTTTTACTAAAATGGATGAAGCAAGCAAGACTATCTGAATTTATAAAATCTGTGGCGACCCCAAATGTGAGGGTTAATTTTTTGTACTCTGGTTAACGTCATTTAATTGTTGTTTTTTACGATAATCTTTGTAGAAAATGCTATTATCAATAGCGTCACGAGTGTATACAAAATTACGGGCGCTCATTTTTTCATAAAAACGAACAATTTCATAACGAAATGCCTCTGGTAATTCTTCAAAAAGTGCCTGGCCGTCTTTATTTGTAAAATAATAAGCAATCAATGTTTCAATCTGTTTTTTTTGATGATCATAATTACGGTCTAAAGAGTAAATACCGGATAGAACATCAAAAAACAGAGGTGCTTCTTTTAAAAGGAGCTGGTGGTCTACATGGATAGCAATCAACCTTAAGGCTTGATGCGCTTCTTGATTAGTTGAAAAATTAAATCGAGAAAAACCTACAAACCCCCAAAAAGCAAGTCCTGTTTGTCTTAAATTTTCCCAATATTCGTTGGTGCTTGAAAGTTTATATAACAAATTAGTCTTTGATTCCGGTGTAATATTTAAAAGGCTAGCAAGAAACCCATTTGCCGTAATAATTCCTAAATCATGAAGCATCGCAACAGCAAGAGAATAAAGTACAGGATTTGTTTGTCCAATACTGCTTTGGGCTTGGATTACTTTTTCAAGAATTAGTTTTTGATCCTCGCGTTCTAAATTTTGAAACATCTCCATCAATGCCAATGCATGCTCATTATTACTTGTGAGCTCTTGTTCGGTTCCAATTTTGATATTGGCAATTAAAGCATCTACAATTGCAGTTCTAACACTTAGAACAAGCGTGCCTATTCGTTGCATCGGCATCCAAAACGATGCCATTACAAAACGATTATTGTAACTTAAGTTACCTTTATAAAAACAAATAATCAATTCGCTTATTTGTTGCTGTCTTACGGCGACTGATAGTCTAATGTTTGTTGCAATATCAACAAGTTTGTGACTTGCAAACTTAAGGAACCCAGTGATTGCTTGATCAATATTACTCGCACTTTGCGTGAGGCCTCTTTGTGTTAAAATATCTTTTAATTGAGTCGTTAAAAAAAACAATTCGGTAAAATTATTTGTTTTAATGGAGTTGAATTCGCTTTCCAAAGTTGGCACTAATGGAACAAAAGTAATAAGTGTGTCGTTCGATAAGTGGCTTTGATTGTCTAAATCAGTCAGGGTCCGAAGCATTTTTAAAAATGGCGCTTGCCCTTCTTTGGATCTCAACAAATCCGCAACAAAATTGGCTGGAAATTGCCCTTCGAGATCAACTAAAGTAACAACATTTCCTTTTTGAAAAAGAGAAATGTGTGAAAACGCCTCTATTCTAATCTGTGAATTAGACGAATTTAAAAAACGCTTAAAAACTTCTACCTTATTAGACTTAGGCAATGATTTAAAAAATTCTGCATCTAAAATTTTGCCAACCAAATCTTTTGATTCTTTTGAGTAGAGTGCCCGGCCAATAAGGTTGTTGTTGTATGAAAAAATGTCTAAAACTTTATCAGCAACAAGACCTGCATGTTCGTTTAAAAATTTCTTAAGTACGTCTTTAACGACGTTATTAACAAAATACCTTTCACCTGAGTTAGAAATAAACAAATCACATAAAGCATGATAATCTGCCACAGGATCACTTTTTTTAAATACATTAACTACATCAGCACCAAAATTTTTAAGCAAACGTTCACATATATTTTCTTTTGCTTCATTCTTAAAGTAATTTGCTCCATTATAAATCTCATCTAGTGAATTAAACATCCAGACAAGTTCATGAAAATCTGAAACAGATTGAATGACTTTAGACGCCATATTATTAAAATCGGCCTTATCTGTCACTAAAAGATTTCTTTGTCCCAAACGTGCGTCTGCCGCTTTTATAAATACAGCCAATAATTTGGCTTTGTTTTCTGGTTTTAAAAAAGGTAAAATTTTGTCTAAGATTGTTTTTGCGTGCTCAACAGCAATATCCTTAAAAAGATTTTCTATTTCTGCATAGGTTAATGATTCAATCAAATAATTAGTGTTTGCTTTCCGTTGCGCACATTCTTCTTGTTCACAAAAATAAGGATTACCGTTTCCTACGATGTCATCAACAAGACTCCACACATTGCTATTATCAACATAAATCAGACTTGCAATTTCTTTTTTAATTTCTTCAACTGCGGCTTTGGCTTTTGCAGAAGGTGCTGAAACATTTGGTTGAGCTGATCCAGTCGAAAAAGCACCAGCAGTGGCTGGCGGCGCCCCACTTTTATCTCCACCTTTGTCTTTGTTTTCAAAGCGATCTTTTTTAGGCGGTGGCGACGCAGCGATTGGAGCGGAGGAAGCGGCAGAACCCGCAGGAGCTTGTAAGCTAGTGTGTGTTTTTATGGGGGGGGGTAAGCTGTTTCCAATTGTCATGATAATTCTCCCAAATAGTCATTTTAAAACCAAACTCAACCAAAACTTAGAATTGAGCCGTGCGTTTTAGCTATTATATTATCATAATATTTTAAAAATTGGTGCCTAAAAAAAACAAAAAGGCGTTTTATATTTTAAACAAGCATGGCGCATCCTAATAAAAAAATGAACGTGTTTTAATATGCGCTATCGAAAGCCCTGTTTGAGATACCTCTTCTTGTGTAATCGCACCGCAATCGTAGGCTTGTATAAAATAATTTAAAAGCCCTTGTCCTGTGGCAGCATCATCAAAAGTTTGCCCAAGCAACATCGCCTGTGCGGCGCGTTGCATAAATTCACGCAGACGTTCTGTCATAGAAGATAAATGTAATAAAAAGAAATAATACACTGTAGCATAGCGGATAGGTACTTGCGCAGGATGAAGATCCCAGCCTTGATAAAATCCTTGGTGCAATGCACGCAAAATCGCGCTTTGGCTTTTTTTCCAAGCCATTCTTATGGCCGCACGATTATCTTGCATTTGTGCTTCTGTTAAAAGAGCGCCTCTATGTGGTCCAACCGGAATTTCATTCACAGCGCCATCGGCTAAAAAAATTCCCGTTTCAGAATAGGCTACTTTCATTAATTGCCGCACCCAATCACAAGCCGGGTGATCCAGTGTTTGCGAAGCCCACACGACTTGATGCAATGCAGTGTAATCATAAGCCCCCAAATGCGCCCCCAAACACCGATTTTCTGCTGCTTTAACTAAATCAAGAAGCTGTAAACGGCCTGTATGATCAAATAAGGCTTGTGGCGTTTCTATCATGATTTCTATTTTTGTTGCACCCACACTAAAGCCGTAACAAGATTCCAAAGCGCTTAAATACTGAACCAAAACCTGCACTTGCGCGATATGTGTTACTTTAGGCAACGTCACAATAAAGGGTGTTGGCAATTCTTTTAATCCCGTATTTTTTAAAGTTTTAAAAAATACATCTAAAGTACGCGTGCTTCTAGCAAATAAAGCAGGCGTTAATGCTTTTATGCGCATTCCAATACTTGGGCTCAAGGCTTGATTTTGATACGCTTGAGACAATGCAGTAGCCGCATGAACAGCATCTTGATCTTCTTGAGAATCATCTCGGCACCCGTATCCATCTTCAAAATCAATTCTAAAATCTTCGATTGGTTGCGTATTTAATTTATTACACACACGTTCGTACACGGGTAAAACATGTGAATCCAAAACAGACAAATCCCCCAAAAGAGGCTTTAAATATGTAGAATCTGGCACCATAAACTGCCAAGTAGCACGCGCAATTTCACCCATTTTTTGAATGGTATTGGCTTTAAACAAATGTGCGCCACCGTACAACACATGAATGGGCTGTTTAAAGGGCGCCAAAGAAGTACACGGAACAGATACACATGTATTTATTTTTTGATGTAATTGATTAAGCAATAATTGAACAGATAAAGCGTCATGCGTAGGAATAACAGTAGATAGAATCGCCATGGGCACTGTTTGTTTTAGTTTTTCTTTTTAAAATCAAGTGCCGCCCGAACAAATCCAGCAAAAAAACACGCCAATTGCTACTTTTATTTTTACGAAAACTCACCAAGCAAAGCTGCCTTTTTGTCAAAAGTAACAGTGGTAGCGCAACATGCATGCTTATTTTTAACACCAATAAGGCAATCCGAAAAATCGGCCGATGCATTTTTAAAAACATGCATAGCGGCCCACACCGTATTTTTGTCTTCGATTTCGAACTGCCTTATTGTAAGTATTTTTTCAAGTACATCAATAATTACATTTTTAGAACATAAATAACCACGGCTAAGCACCCAAACTGTTTCACAAAGTACGATTTGATTAATGTATATTGACTCTTCTTTCTCAATGATATCACTCGCTTTTTTAGACTGCGTAACATCATCCTGAACAAGATAACGAACAAGTACGTTTGTATCAATTCCAATCACCGATTGCCTCTTTGCACGTTTTTGGAAATCACATCGTTCATTTCTTCAATGGTTAATTTTTTAATCCCTTTTTTGTTGAGCAGTCCTTTAATGCATTGGACATCTAACGTGGATGGTCTAAGCACTACGCGCCCATCTGATTCTAAAATAAAATCAATACGATCGCCGCTATGCAGGTTTAAAAACTCTCTAATTGGCTTAGGGATTGTGGTCTGACCTTTACTTGTAATAATCGCACTTAGCATAGAAATTCCTTACTTTTTGTTTTATTCCTTACTTAAGGCTATCTTGCTGGTAGTTTGGTGTCAATTAAATCATCAAGACCCTGATCCATTGAATAAATTTAGTTTTTCTTTTTAAAATCAAGTGCCGCCCGAACAAATCCAGCAAAAAGAGGGTGTGCAGAAAAAGGTTTAGACTTAAATTCAGGATGAAACTGACATCCCACAAACCAAGGATGCGCCGGTAATTCAATCATTTCTACCAAATGGCTACCGGGCGACATGCCCGATAAACGCAAACCATGCGCAGTCAAGGTTGAGCGATACTGATTGTTTACTTCATAACGATGACGATGACGTTCCACAATTTCGGACTGCCCATACATGCGTTCTGCCAAAGAGCCAGATTCAAGCGAACAACTAAATGCACCCAAACGCATCGTGCCACCCTTGTCTGTAAGATGATATTGTTCGTCCATTAAACATACAAGCAGATGCGACGCATGACGATCAAACTCCATAGAATTGGCGCCTAATAATCCACACACATGTCTTGCAAATTCAATCACTGCAATTTGCATCCCAAGACAAATACCAAAATAGGGCACCAGATGTTCACGGGCATAGCAAACAGCTAAAATCTTACCTTCTATGCCGCGTTCACCAAACCCACCAGGCACCAAAATACCATTTAAATCATGCGCGGCAAGTAACGATTTATAATTTTGTTCGGTCAATGATTCGGCATCAATCCAATCCAAATGCACACGGCAATCATTGGCAATGCCGCCATGCACTAACGCTTCTATCAAGCTTTTATAGGCTTCTTTGAGTTCTATATATTTACCCACAATACCAATGCGCACTTCATGTTTTGGTGCTTTTAATTTATGCACCAAATCATGCCACTTATCTAATTGCGCAGGCGCCGTTTTTAACTGCAGTAAATCGCAAATTTTATCGTCTAGTTTTTCTTGATGCAATGTTAATGGTGATTCATAAATTACAGCAATATCGTACGCACTAAAAACACGCTCTGCGGCCACATTGGTAAACAAGCCTATTTTTTTCTTAATTTCGGCAGGTAATGGTTTTTCGCATCGGCAAATTAAAATATCGGGCTGAACACCAATTTCTCTTAATTTTTGTACCGAATGTTGAGTGGGTTTAGTTTTAAGCTCACCTGCGGCTTGTAAATAAGGCACCAATGTCACATGCACATACAGGGTATTAATTTCGCCTTCATCAAAACGCATCTGACGAATGGCTTCGATAAAAGGCAAAGATTCAATATCTCCCACGGTGCCACCAATTTCACAAATAGCAACATCGCTCCCTTCTGCCGCTTGTCTTATATGGCTTTTGATTTCGTCTGTAATATGAGGAATCACTTGCACTGTTTGCCCTAAATACTCACCACGTCGTTCTTTGCTAATTACCGAAAAATAAATTTTACCTGTGGTCACGCTATTTTTTCGGCCATAAGAACCTGTTGTGTAGCGTTCGTAATGGCCTAAATCCAAATCGGTTTCAGCGCCATCGTCAGTCACAAATACTTCGCCATGCTGAAAAGGACTCATGGTTCCTGGATCTACGTTAATATACGGATCCAACTTAAGCATCGACACACGCAATCCTCTAGACTCAAGCAAAGTACCGATAGACGCCGCAGAAATCCCTTTTCCAATGCTAGAAACAACGCCACCTGTCACAAAAATATACTTTGTCTGATGATACGTGCGAGACATGGTTTAAACTCCTTATAAAAAATAAAGCCAACCCCAACACACAAAGAACATACAAAAGCGTATTGGTCTGGCTCTAAAAAACACTAATTTGAATGAAAAAAGCAAAACTCCCAAAAAAACACCGCCGTAACGCCTAAATTGAGCAAGGTTACGACTGAGAGTCTGCGCGGCTCATGGGGAAGCCTACATATGCTATTTAACAGGATTTGGTCAACTCACAATTCAATTTCACAGTCATTTGAAGCAAAAATCTAACCAAGCACACACCCTAATAAACCTCTTTCGAAACTATCACGAGCGGTCAAAATGCAAGAAACCGAGGCTCCAAAAAAACCGGAGCATACACGCCAGCCTGTCAGGATTTTTTGGATATGGTAACAGCGCAGTTTGGCCCTGCAGTAAGTTTCAAAAAGAGGTCTAATGAAGAGAAGGTTGTTCTTTTAGTGTTGCTTTGACTTGAAGTAGTGCTTTTTTGGCTTTTTGATGTGCTTCTTTAAAGTTTTGATACCGCGTACGGATTTGAGTGTAACTATCTTGTAAGGTATTTATTTGTTGACGTAACGTATCTATCTCTTGTGTCATACTCAATTCGCGGGCTTGGGCTTGTTCTAAAAACACTTGTTGCTTCTGATGTAATGTTTGCATATCAGACATCAATGCTTCGTTTTGTGTGGTTCTTTGTGCCAACTCTTCTTTGGCCAAAGCCAAAGTTTCTCTAAGCCCATCAATAGTTTGTGCCTGTTCTCCAAGTGCTGTATCACGCATTGTCACAATCTGTTTTTGTTCTTGCAATTGTGCGTATAAATGCGCAATATTTCCGTCACGCAAGGCAAAACCAGCTTCTTTTTCTTGTGTGAGTAAATGAAACGATTGCGTTTGCTCTTCGATGCGTGCTTGTTGCTCATCTTTGATTTGTCGCAAAGCCGAAAGATCTGTCTGCTGATTTGTTACTTCTTGCGCTAAACGGTAAATCTCTTCTTGTCGTTTGATTAATTGCTCATCACGCTCTAAGAATCCATATTCTTTTTCATCTATGGTTTGTTTTAAGGTGTTGCGAGTTTGCGTTAGTTGTTCAGAAATTTGCGCGGCGTGTACCTGCGAATCTTTAAGCTGTTGTTCTGTGTTTGTTAATGCAGTTTGTGTGTGAAACAAGACAGATTGCGTATCTTGTAACGATAACGTAAGCTGGTGAGTGTCTTCGGTTTTTTGTACCAATTCGGCTTGGGCATTTTGCAAATCTGCATTAAGCTCTGTAATGCGCACATCACGTTCTGTAATTTCTTGACCGTGGCGCATGTCTAGTTCATCACACGCACGAGCATGATAGGCATCTCGTTCTTCTACCTTTGCTTTAAGATCCGAAATTTCGTCTAATGTGTGTTCTAAAGCTTGCGTTTTTTCTTGTAATTGATTTTGTACATCAAAAACTTGCTCTTCTAACGCACTACGTTCTTTGCCCCATACTTCTACACGTTCAGAAATTTGTTCACGTAACGCGGATTGTTCTTCGTTCCAAATGAGCGTTTGTTTTTCGTATTCGGCACGAATACGATCTTTTTCCATGCGTTCTTTATCTGCTTGTTGCGTGGCCAAAGATAGTGCGTGTGCCAAAGATTGTTGATGTTGCTCTAAGGCAAGCACATGGTCTTCTAAACTCTTAATTTTATCAGTGGCTGCAGCAAGTAAACGAGTTTGTTCTTTCACTTGCACTTCTTGTTCTTTATGTTGCGCAGAAGATTGTTCACGAACTTGGCAAAGTTCGTCTATGGCTTGGTGCAAACGCGTTTTATGATTTTGAAATAATGTTTCTAGTTCGGTCATTTCGCGTTCACGTATTTGCCAAGCTTCGCGCATACGAATAAAATCAGATTCCATGCGTTTTAAGCGATCGCGATAAAAATCAAGTTTTTCTTCTAATCCAGCCCCACTTGCAAGCAACGTGGTACTTTCTTTGGTGGATGCAAACAAACCGTCATAAACCGTGCGTCCACGCCACTCGTCACGTAAAGGTCTCATGCTGCCTGCGCCGCTGCCTTGCGTATGCGTGGATTTTTTTAGTGGTGGCGGTTTGGTTGCATCTTTTGTGGTTGCATCCAAGGTAGGTTGTGTGATGGTTAAAAATTTTTCAATTAACGCTAACACTGCGGCCTGCGTAATCGGTTTTTTAAGATACGCATCTGCAGGTGTTGGGGATTGTTTATGTTGATAAAGTGCTTCTTCTGTGGTTTCTGCGGCAAGTAAAACCACAGTAGTCGAACGCGTATCTATTGCCTTTTTTATTTTATTACAAAAAGAAAACCCAGAAGATTTGGGCAACTCAACTTGCACAAACACAAGATCGGGTTTATGTTTTTGCACTAACTCAAAACCCTCTTGTGGGAGCGATGTACGCATGACCTCCACTGGTAAATTTTGAACGGCTTGCACTATTACTTCATAAAAACTATCGTCCTGCTCGATGACTAAGATTTTCTGATTCCCCATGCAGGCAAAGTAACATGCTTCCGTGTTTCGTCCAACAGCAAATTGCATCTAGGCATATATTTTTTGCAACAAATAAGAAAACAAATAGCGTTTACACTATAATTGCAGTGACATCGCAGTTTCGTCGCGCGGTAAGTTTCAAAAAAAGGTCTATTGCTGGATCTTTGCGATTAAACACGTTATTGGGTAAAAAACATCATGTCCGTATTTAACGACATATCTATTTGGCCACGCACAAACTCACGCTTGGGCTTATTTGTAACAGGCTCTATCCTGTTACATCTAGGCTTATTTTTTGTTTTAACCTGGCAATCACCGGTCAGTACACCACTTAAAGACGCAAAAAAACCAATTAAAGTTGCCCTATTAAAACCAGACATAAAAAAAGAACCAGAACAGATCCAAGCTCAACAGCCTATCGATTTAACGCGCCGGGTAGAAATCAAAAAGAAAATAGAGCCCAAAAAACAAGACCCCATTAAAAAACCATTAAATGAAAAACCACGGGTTGAACGCGTAGATCCCAATGTAACACCACCACCCGCAATTGCAGGGCTCACCGAAAAAAGTTTTAGCGAACAAGGTGTAGGCGTGGCTTCTGCAGGTAATACCACCATGGCAGTACCAACAGATAAAGCAGTAGCACCCGCCCAAGTAAAACCACTTGTGGGCAATGGCAGCACCACTGGAAACGCCACTCCACTCAACATCACACAAATCAGCAAAATGCCACAAGTGATGGGCGATTGCCCGCCCGGAAACACACGAGATTATTACAGCCAAGAAGCCATTGACCAAAACATAGAAGGCAAAGTGGTACTTGAAATTGTTATTTCCGAACAAGGTTTGGTTAAAACAGCTAAAATCATCAAGGGGCTAGGATACGGACTGGATCAAGCGGCGCAAAAAGCCATGTTACAGAAATGCCGCTTTAGCCCTGCAGAATTAAATGGACAAAAAGTACCTAGCACCATCAAATACACCTTTAATTTTGTGCTTGATGAATAAAACTTTTGGCAGGCAAAACTTGGTATCCCAATAATGGGTTTTTTTCTAAATTATTGGAGTATCGTGAATCAGTATGGCCTGCGAGGTTTTTAAAAAAGTAGGCATGTCTTGAATTGTGGATTTTTTAATCAACGCAAGAGCGATGCCTTCTTCAGGCATATCTGTGGGCCAACAAACAGCACTGGTCACCACACCCACGTCTTGGCCTTGTTCGTCTAATACACGCTCATCTGCCTGCACCACGCCTTTGACTTTAAAGCGGCACAAGGTTTGTTTTATTTTTTGATACGTATCTAAACGCGCAATCACTTCTTGCCCTACATAACATCCTTTATTCCAATCAATCACATGCGACAGACCAATTTCATGTGGATTATAAAGTCGTTTTATTTCGGCATTAGCAGCCGGTAGTAAATGCATGATGCGCTGATAATCAACCGCATATAATCCAGCCAAACAAACCTGCGCTTGCATTAAATAAACCAAAACACTTAAAATTAAAGATTCGTCCAACAAAAGATGTAATGATTGCAAACCCTTATCTTCTATCATCAAAATATCTATAGGCCGCCCTTGCCAATCCACCCAAATTGCAACATTGGCATGCCAATTTAAAGAAAGACCAAGTGCACGGTTCAAAGATAATACCGCATTGGGCCCAGAAACAACCACCTGATGCTTGATATTTTCACGTACCACAAACTGAATATCTTCTCTGAACACCATACTATCAAGCCAAGATAAAAGTTCTTGATGACACGCTTGGTGGCACATCATAATATCTTTTTCTTTCCCTAATATATAATACACATAATCAATGATTCGACCATTTTGATCTGGGCATACAGTTGCCACTATTTGCGTATCGCAAGCGGATTTAAGATTTTGTGTGCTCATCCGGTGCATCAAATCGCGTCTATCTTTTCCTGTTACATCAACCAAACAATACTCATCGTTTATCGATGCACCACAGTTATTCATTAATGCGTGAATTTCTTCTTTTACAGAAGACCAATACAACACCTGTTGAGATTGATTCGTATGCGCATTCATGCGTTTAAAAAAATCAATCAAAGACATGGGTAACTCCTTTAGCGCTTATTTAGTTTGTTACGTTTACTAGGCGCTAAAAAAAACCAAACAAGAAAAAGTGGGCACCAAATGTATAAAATTTCATACTTAAGAACTGCCCACAAACGAACACTCAAAATATGGTGCAAACGCAAAGGTGCAACAGGAATAGGACGCCATGGAAAAAAATAGCGCCTTTCATTAAAAGGCGAAAAAAACGCAACGCCTAAGCCGCCATCGGTCATGGCATCTAAAACACCATGAGAAACCGCGCATAAAGTAAAAAACAACCACAAAACAAAGCCATTTTTAGATAACGGATGATGCTCTTTAAATGCAATCAATACGGCTATAAATCCAAGCAGCAGAGCACATAATAGGCTGTGAGAAAAACCGCGATGTCCAAAAAAAGAACCATACGGCACATGAAAATAAAACCCCAACACATCAATATCTGGTGCCATCGCCAACAACATAGCGACAATCGTAACTTTTAAAGAAAAAGCCTGCGATTTTAAAAAACGAGATCCAACCAACCCACATATGGCATGAGAAATTGCAGAAGCCATTTATAGAAATCCTTACGTAAAAGTAAAACTACGTTAATTTGAAAATCACATACGCTTAAACTGCTTTAACAACACGGGTGCAAATATCAATAATCCTTCGCACGTAAGAAACACAACCATCATCCACAATAAGATATCAGAAAAACCATTAAATTCTTGCGCATGAATTATTTTTTTAGACATAGGCAACGTATTTTTTGATTCTTGCTTCACTTGTTCTGGCGCAAGATTCCACTGTTTTACCAACAAGGCAGGTGTCATGATGTGAAAATCTGATTCTTGCAATGAAGGGGTGACTGTGAAAGCAGTCTGTGGCAACGGCGTGTTTAAGTCTTGCTCTTTAAACAAAGCATAAGCACCCGCTTGTTCAAAATTTGCATCTAAAGACAATGCCTTTGGTTTTACAGCATTTAATTGTGGCACACGACCCAAAAAATCCTGATTTAGCAAGATGGGCTTAAGATATAATCCCCTTTCTTTTGCATAATGCGAAAAATAGGCTTGATAGGCAGGTGACAAAGAAGCATTAAAAGCGGTCAAAGAAACTTCTGGTGCTAACGATAATTCTTGTGTCAAATAACGCACAATGGAGACCATTAAAGGTTGAAACAAAGGAGAAATAGCCAAGTGTGACCAATCTTTATCTATTGTACTTGTAAGTAATAATACACGCCCAGAGGTGGTATTATTTGAAATACGCTGTTCAATCAACAAAGGCGCACCAGAAGATAACGCAAGCAATATTTGTTCGGGTTTAAGCGCTTCTGTTTCAACAAAAAAGTGTTGCATCACGGGGGTTTTAAAAAACACTTCTTCTATGTTTTTTTCCCATTGCTGAAACAAAGGATGCGACCACTGTAATTGCTCAATCAACACCCGTTCATCGGGTGTTGTTTTTTGATTAGACCAGCGCTGTCTTAACGGTGCCGGCAAAAAATCCTTGAGTGTTATATAAGCAGATTCATCTATGATTTGATCACCCAAAGAAAAGAAAAAACCTTTATTGTTCTTAAGTAATGCTTTCATTTTAAGAACGCTAGATTCTTTAAATTGCCCCACATTTGCAAAGAAAAACGCTTGGTACTTATCTACCTGAGCCAACGGGAATTGTTCTGCTTTTATCGTGTCATAATCGATACGCGGCACCGCTGTTTGTAATGCTTTTTCCAGGTAAAATAATTCATCTAAATAGGCAGGCGATTTGGCATCTCCATTAACTAATAAAATGGGTTTACGTAAACTTCCATCCAAATAAACAAAAGCCTCATTATCGTAAGCATATCCGTCTTTATCGCTTATCAGTTTGACTAATATGGAATGGGTTTGTTCATCTTGCAGATTTAAAGAAAAATTAATTTGTGTTTTTTGTTCGGGTGATAAATTTAAAAACTGCCTAGACAAAATACGGGTTTGTTCGAGCAAACGAATTTCAACAGACGAAGGTTCATGTGAAAAATTTTGAACTTCCACCTGTAATTCTTGTTGAGATTCTGCATTTAAATGTTTTTCAATTTGCACCAATCCAATATTGGGCAATGACCACAATGTTGGTGTTTCTTTTTTAAAAAAAGAATCGCTTTCTGCCCATGCAGGCACCAAATGAATAGATTCAATTTTTTCTGAATTTAGTTGTGTGAGTGCATGAATTGATACATCGAACAGATTTTTTGATAAATCCGAAAAAATAAAAACAGACACAGGATTTTGGCCATTTTTATTTAAACTCTGTTCAATTAAATGTGCAATTTGCACAGATTGATGAGCGGGCTTTATACGTTGACTTACTTGCAGTTGCTCAATCATATTGGGTAATGTTTGCGTATTATTACCTAAAGACAATGATTCTTTATCATTATCTTTAGCCGTTAAAAAAACTTCTACGTTATCTGCATGGTGGGCTTTAAGAAAAGCCAGCGCTTGCTTTTTAGCGGTTTCTAATAACGTTTGACCATGGTACTGATAAGCCATACTAGAAGAAGTATCGATAATCACAACCCAAGTCAGTTTATCGTATTGAACCCTACTTGGTTTAAGAAAACCTGGTTGCGCCAAAGCCAAAACCAAACACAACAAAAACAATAAACGAATCAATAAAAGAATTTTTTTCTTAAGTCGTTCTTTTTGTGCCATATGCACAATCATGTTTTCTAAATATTCAAACGCAGAAAAATAAACGCTTTGTGCACGCGGTGCGCGAATCAAATGAATAAGTAAAGGCCCAAACAAAGCCAATAAACCCAAAAGCAACCAAGGGGAAATAAACGTAAAAGCATTCATGCTTGCGCCAATAGGTGTGATAATTGGGTGGCTAAATCAAGATGAGGCACACAAGTACCATAAGATATCCCCAAGCGATTTAATGTTTGTTGCAATTGTTGCCGCATCGTTTTTAATTTTGCTGTGACTTGAGATTGCAAGCTTTGCGCATTCATAAATAGCGATTTATTCTCCTCCATTGATTTAAAAAAATAAGGCGCAGAAAATGGGAACTCAAGTTCATCTTGGTGAGTTATTTGAATACAACGCACATCAAAGCGTTGGGCTTTAAGCATGGCCAAATGTTCATAAACACGGGGATCAGAATCAAAAAAATCACTCACAACAAAGCATAATACGGGCCGTTTGGTTTGCACAAGTAAGTGTTCAATGGCTTGTGATAATTGTGCTTTACCTGCCCATTGTTGTTGTAGCATTAAGTGCACAAGCACGTCCCAATGAGAAAGTCCCTGTTTGGCCTGAACCAATTGCGGCGCCTGTTGATTACCTGTCATAATAAACCCAACCGCATCCCCTTGTGATAAACCAAGCCAAGCCAAGCTCGCAACCAACGCTTGAGTGCACAACCGTTTACTAGAAAAAGGGGCACGTTCATAGTTCATAGACCCAGAATGATCACAAATAATATACACATCCAAACGCGCATCGTGTTGGAATTCTTTGATGTAATATTTTTCTTTCTTTGCATACGCTTTCCAATCCATGCGACGCGTATCATCTAAAGGTGTATAAATTTTGTGCCCGTAAAATTCGATGCTTGCACCCTTTTGTCTGGACGAGTGCATACCAGACAAGACGTGCTTAACAACCATGCGCGCAGTCATCTGCAAATGATCAAGCGTGACTAATAAATCTTGTGTATTTGTATCCACAAAAAACCTATAAAAGAAGCATGTAACAAAAGCAATTAACGTCTTCTGTCTAAAACAGACTGCGCTAAAACAAGCAAAGGAACTGCTCGGTCGCCCAATAAAGAGAGACTCTCGCAGGCCTGTTTTATACATTGTTCCGCTTGTCTATGCGCACCTTGAACACCAAATAAATCAACATAGGTTGTTTTGCCTTTTAATTTATCTCTGCCAGCTGTTTTACCCATTTCTTCTTGCGTGGATTCAACATCCAACACATCATCTACAATTTGAAACGCCAAACCCAATTGCTGCGCGTACACACGCACCGCATTCACCAAAGAAGGAGAGGCACCACCAATAAGTGCACCCATGTGTGCCGCTGCTTCGATTAAAGCACCTGTTTTTAACTGATGCAAACGCAACAATTGAGATTCTGAACAAGTCCCTATATTGGCGATATCTAAAACTTGCCCCGCAGTCATGCCATGTGCGCCCGTAGCCAGGGCCAACACACGCACTAATTCTAGTTGAACGGTTAAGGGTAATTGACTTTGATAAGTCAAGCACACAAAAGCTTCTGCCAACAGTGCATCTCCGCTTAAAATAGCCAAAGCATCTCCAAATACACGATGATTAGTGGGTACACCACGTCTATAATCATCGTTATCTAGTGCCGGTAAATCATCATGAATCAAAGAGAAGGTATGAATAAATTCAACGGCACAAGCCGCATCTAATGCACAAGCGATATCTGTACCCAAAATTTCGCACACACTCAAAAGCAAAAATGGGCGCAGTCTTTTTCCACCCGCCAACACGCTGTATTGCATTGCGGCCCTTAATTGCGGGGGCCAATCAGCATATTCTAAACGCATTTTAAGATGCGATTCTATACGTTCTTTTTTGTGTTTTAAATCGAGTTCAAATTGGTAACAAGTAGAATTCATAAATTGGCCGCATGAATGGTTGAGTGAATTAAATGTGCATCTGGTCCCAAAGAGGCTTCGATAGTTTGTAACACACCTGGAATTTGTGCCAACGTAGAACGCACGGTGTTAACATGTGAAGCAAGCGTTAATACTTTAGGATGTGGCCCTGCATCACATGTAAAATAAGCCAAGACGCCTTGTTTTCGTAAAGCACACACGGCATGGTAGGCGTCTAACGTAACACCTTTTAGGTATACGATCGCAGGTTCTGCGCTCATGGCTAATGCATGCATACATAAAGCACTTGTTTCTGCCACTTGCCCTAATGATTCAAAATCTAATTCATGTAATGCTTTTATTGCACGTTCTAAGTCTCGTTTAGAAAAATCAACCCAAGAAGCATAATAACGTGCCGTATTTTTAGTATGTGCCATCGCCTTTGTAGACGACACCTCTTTGGCTTGATGTGTCACAAGCCCCACCACCAAACGCATCTGCGGCCATGCATGTTGAAGCAATACAGGTTCGGCATAAGCCTGCCTAGAATCATGCATACCAGCTGTGTGTAGTTGCACAAATCCACCGAACAAAGACCGTGCCGCAGAAGCAGATCCCATTCTTGCCAATACCGATAGTTCACGCATATTCAATAAGTGCTTAGAATCTGATCCTAAACGTTGTTGACAATATTCTTTTAGTGCGATTGTTAAAGCCGCAAATGCCGATGCAGAAGAAGCCAAACCAGATGCCGTTGGAAAATTGTTATCGCTGGTTACTAAAAAACAAGGCCACTCATTTAACCCATGAGCCAGACAAACCCGTTCAATATGCTTGCACACCTTGTCTTTAGCGATACCTTGTGTGTCTACACCATTTAAAATCAATGTATGCGTATCGTTGGGTGATTGTTTTAAGTTTGGGTAAGTTTTGTTTTTAATATGTAATGAAGTGGTTGTATAAAAACAATCCAACGTCATAGATAAACTAGGCACCGCAGGAATATGTGATAATTCGTCTGTTTTTCCCCAGTATTTAATTAAAGCAATGTTACTATACGCACGTGCAGTAATATCCATAAGATACGGACATAGCGCGGATAACTTGCAATTGTGAAGAAGCTAAAAATAAAAATGGAACCGATCTTAAATGCGCTATTCAGGTATATTTTTCTCGTTATTCCGCTCGCTAAAAAAACTCATCATAGATGCACTGTCTGGAGTTAATTCATGTTCTGAAAAACCAGAAAAGGCAATGGTACGATGAGGTCTTATCAAGGAAAGTTCATAGAGCTTTTGATAAGCACACAAAACATCTTGATCTTTCTTTAATTTTTCATAGGCAGCACCAATTGCGATTGGATACTGCGCTTTGGCTTTTGCATTTAATTCAGCAATTTTCACTTCTGTTTGCGCACTTAACGTAGCCGATGCAATTTGCCCCATTTCTTCTATTTTTGCTTTTTCATGATTTAATCTTGCCGCAATTTTATCAAAAATTTGTTGTGCCACTTCTTCTGGTATTCTAACCTGCTTGATAAATAAGTTTTCAACCACAATGCCCCATCTTTCAAAATCTTGAACAAGATCGCTCAATATGCACGCACATAACTCTTCTCTGTCTTTGATAATATGCTCAAAATCCTGATGACTTAAATATGCGGTACTACTATGTGTTATCAAATTAATCATGGATTGTTTGTAATTGTCTATCTGAAACACAGCCTTTAATGGGTCTTTAATTTTATATTCCACAAATAAATCGAGTGTCATTGTGGTGCCCTTGACATCGTTCACATGTATGTTTTCTATGATGTAAAATTTTTTCTTTAAAGATACAAAAATACACTTGGTCCAAGGCAAAAAATGATCCCAAATAATATGAGGCCCTGCAGTTTTAATCAACGTTGCAAGTTTTCCATGTTTTACCACGATTACATTTTCATTGTCTTTTACTTCGATTATAAAAAATTTAAACACATAGTAGATAACCGGAATAAAAAACACACCAAGAAAAATGCCGCCAAACAAAGAATAAAGCTGAGAAGTAACCATAAACCAGCTCCTTTACTATTTAACAATTGATTGTGAATTTTTATAAAACAAGGTCTTGGATGCGGATAAAACTTCGTTTTTTCGTCTATCGATATACGCAGACAAAGTACCCTGATGTTTGAGTGTTTGTAGATACGCTCCAAGTTGTTCAATTTCTATTGCAATCGCATCTGCTTGATGCGTTGCAATTGTCACGGCATGCTGTGCAGATAATACTTTTTGTTCACACTCACTTTGTGTATGTGCATAAAGCGCCTCCATCTGATTTTGAGACTGTAGTACTGCGTTCAATGCATTAACAAGCTCATCTGGTGGCAAGATATTGATCAAATCAACTGATTGAAACTCAACACCGTATTTAGTTTGAATGTACTGTGCACACCTTTGCGCAATCGCTTGATTAAGCTGAATACGTTGCTTTTTAATCACCGCATAAGCACTGTGTGGTGTAATAAGACTCATTGAATCTTTAGATAAAAATGATTCCAAGTAAACATGGTTCTCTTTTTTCGAAGCCCATCCAAAATTGGCAATCTCGCTTCGCACCAAACAATTAAAAAGAGAAGAAAGATGCTCTTTTGGAGATTCAATACCAAGTAAATACTCGGCAAGAAAATCAGGATGAGGTGTTAATCTGAGAATAGACTCAATCCTTAATAAAGTACCATCAGAAGCAATCACACTTGCATCTAAGCCGTCTTCTTTAAGTGCAATATTTTGTTCCATTTTATTGATCACGTGTAGTTTTTGCCACGGCCATTTAAAATGAATCCCCGCCGAATAAGTAATAAGTGTCTGTTTATTTTTAAAATGAACAGCACCAAAAGTACTCAACACGCCTACGTAGCCTTCTTGAACAACGAAGTAACAAGAAAGGGATAAAATAAGAATTAAAAAAACAAAAAAACCGATTAAAAATCCAAGCATAAACATAGAAAATTTCTCTTTTAAAATTTAATTTTGTGTTGGTGCCTAAACCAAGTTTCGGCCCATGATTTTTCTTGTTTAACAACATCTCGGCTCACATCTTCTTGTATTTTTTCTACAGTGGCCACATTCTTTTGAATTTCGTGATAGGCACTAGCCAAGCCTCGATTAACATCCACTACGTCTTCATTAAATTCTTGATGCGTGGACGTTACAGAGGGCAACATTTCAACAGCTTCTACAGAATCTACCAACTGACCATGAGGCACGAGCTTATAATCCGGAATTTCAACACCAACCACCACCGCATTGATGCCAATAAAACAATGTGCGCCTACAATTGAATCATGTACAACTGCCTTAAAACCCACAAAACTATGATCACCGATATAACAGGGGCCATGAATCAACGCATTATGTGCAATCGAAACATCTTGGCCAATATAAACGGCAAAAGAATCTTGGCCAACCATGACTTTTTTATTTTTCAAAGCATGAATAGTTACCCCATCCTGAATATTGGTATTTCGGCCTATGAAAAATGGAGTGCCTTCATCTGCTCTAATTGAACTTCCTGCTGCAACATGCACATGCTCTCCCATAATAACTTGGCCAATAACGGAAGCCTGTTCATGAATAAACGCCCGTTTAGAAATATGCTGCCTTGCTTGAATATGAGACACCCACATTTGTTTATCTGGTTTTTCTTGATACACCTGAAGTTCTCTTGCCTGCGCTTTATCTTGAGACAAAACAGCCCTAATACCACGCTCTCTTTCTTTTTGAAGCTGAAGTAAAGAAGCGCGTTTATGCCTAGTTGCGTAATGGTAAGCAAAGTGAATGATAAGCCCCAGCGTAAGTCCGGTTATAAGATAACCAGAAGCAGTGCCAATCATAGCGGCTAAAAAAACGATGGTTTCTACGGGTTCTGTTTTTAATAAGTGCTTAAAGGTTGAAACTTCGATTAACCTAAATCCAATAAGAATTAAAAGGCCAGCCAAAGCAGACAAAGGAACTTGTGCAATGAGGTTGCCCAAAAATATGATTGTGACAAGTAAAAGAGCACCATGCAAAAAAGCAGACAAGCGTGTTTTGCCACCACTTTGGATGTTCACGCTCGATCGCACAACCACGCCAGTCACAGGCATGCCACCAAAAAAAGAAACGGCTAAATTGGCGATCCCCTGTCCCCATAATTCTAAATCAGGGTGATGCGGGTTTTTATATGCAGTCATGCGATCAATTACACGCGAAGAAAGAAGAGATTCTGCAGATGCAAGCAGAGCCAAAGGAATGGCTGCAATAAAAAAATCAAGCCACAGTTCATCGGCCAAAAAAGGAGGCAAGTGCGGCACTGGAATCACAGAAGACACCGCACCCACGCGTTCAATATCCCAGTGCAGGTAGACAGATAAAGCAGTCACAAAAAAAATACCAACCAACGCTGCAGGAAATTTTTTAAATTGCTGCGTAAGTACAATTAAGAACGCAACTCCCATTCCACAGACAACCGCCAACCAAGATACGTGATGTAGCCATGCCGGTTGATGCATCATTTGCGCCATTTCAAAAACTTTATAATCAAACCCCAAAAGTTCAGGAATTTGATTATCTAAAAGTTTAAGCCCAACCCCTGATGTAAAACCAGCAAGCACTGCTTCTGGCACAAAGTGAAATATCTTACCGGCACGTAACGACGCCAATGCAAATTGAACAAGCGCTGTTATCAACGCGGCCAAGGCCGCACCTTCTACGCCATACGTTTTAACAATTCCCAAAACAATCACATTAAGCGCAGCAGCAGGACCTGTTGCCTGCAGTGGTGTACCCCCAAATAAGGCGGCAAGCATCCCACCTATTGCACCGGAAATGAGCCCTGCACTAGGGGGCAATCCACACGCAACAGCTAACGCAAGGTTAAGTGGAATGGCCACTGCCGCAACTGTAATGCCAGCAACAATATCACTTCCAACACTTTTTTTGTTCAAAATACCAAGGTAAGATGCAGCCCATATTTTAAAAAGACTTAGTGTCTGAACAGCCTGCTCTGGATTATTATTTTTTTTACTCATAATTTTAAAGGTTAGGATTTAAAGTACTCTTACTTTTTTAGTTTTTTCAAGAGCTATTCTTAACACACACCCGTTAATAGCTGTATTCCGCCAATGCAATACATTTTGCAACTATAAAAGTAAAAGCAAAAAATTATTTTACGAAAACAGGAGGCTGGCACTTTAACAACTGTGTTTGAGTGGTACGTTCTAACCAATGGTTCACATTAAACCAAGCTATCCATGAGGGTAGACTTTGATAAATTAACTGACAATGAGAATCAATTAAAGGCATGGGTTCTAATTTGGCAACGCGCATAGAGCGCATATAAAAAAATGCTTTTTGCTGTGCCAATAAAAGTTTTATGTCTGACTCCACGGTGTTTGGTGTTGTTTTTTGCGGCTTGATATGAGCGGGATTATAAAACGCCATAGATAAAGATCCAAAAAATGGAGATGGGCCTTCTACGAGCAGCACCGTAAATGTTTCCTGGACATGGCGTTTTTCAAATAAAATTTGAGTTGCTTCCAGCGGAAAAGATAATGCCACGCTAGAAATGACAACTGAAACAATGCAATTAAATACAAGTAAAGTTTGGCGTAATTTTTGGGTGTAAAAAAATTGGGGTAATCGATGCGCAACCTCTACCAGCATAATAGGCAATAAGTGAATCATTGGAAATAAAAATCGTGTCTCTTTATGCCCAATTAAACAATGCACCAGCACAAAAGGAACAGTCACAAAAGTAAACACGTGCCAACGAAAGAAAAACCAGAACAAAAAAACAACCAAACAAAACACTAAACCCACGCCAGAATGATTGGTTGCAAATAGTTCAAAATATCCCCACACAGGCAACACACCAAACTCTGCCGCTTTATGTTGTAATAAATTAACATTAAAATAATTCCAAGGTGTAAATACAAAATGACCATACAACCAAACGTCGCAATACAAACTAAATGTGACGCCCAATAAGGCGCCCGCAAATAAGTAAATCCACAAAGACAATGGTTGCACACGATTAAGTAACAAATAAAACAATAACCCTATAATTAAAAAAGCAACCTGAAAACGGGCAAAAAAAGCCAAACTCAAAATAACACCTGCGCCAGCCCATAACCATGGAATATATTTTTTAGAGAGGCTAGAACTGCAGGACCAAAGAAGTAACGCTAATCCCAATGTAAAAAAAGAACCAGACACGCTTTCAGAAGAAAAACGCGCATCCAAAAGAGGTAAAAAAAACAAAGCATACAACCAAGGCATATCCGTTGCCTGCCAAGCTTTATGTGATTTTTGATTTTGCATGACAGCACACAAAAAGACTTGGCTTAAAAAGCCCAATAAAGCACTTAAGCCACGTATTAAAATCATCACATTAAATGGCTGAAAAATCCCTAGATTTTGCATCCATTTAGATACCACATAGAGCATAAACGGTTGCAATCCAGGCCTTATTTCGGCTCCAAACTCCCAAGCCAAAGACGATGCAGGCGTGAATCCTAAACGATAAGCCGCAAATTCTAAAATTTGAAAATGTTCATCGGCCTGCCACACACCAATCGTGCGATAAGCAGCCCAAAGGTGTAACAAAAAACTTATTCCAATCCAGATATTACGTGTGCGACGATGAGAATCCATAAACGATATCATTCTCTTTCTGTTGTTAATAATGTGGTATACATACCATTTTTATTGGCTTGCGCTAATGCCGCTTGGAGCCACGTTAAATCGGGTGCAAAAATTAAAGATAAATCGCCACCACCTGCACCAGATGGCTTACTCACCGCATAAAAAGGTTGGCAAATCTGCACAAGCGCTTGATGTGCAGGCGTAATGATAGGGGCGCGGATATGTTGCCCTAACATGTTTAATGTTTGATTTATCTGTTCAATTAAGTGCAATGCAGGCTTTTGTATCCTTGTTTTTAATGAATCAATATAATCTGCACTTAATTGCCCTAATTGCATAAGCAGTGATTCCATATGGTCATCATGCCCAGATATTCGTTTTAAAAAATCAGGTGTTGATGCACTTTCTGAATGAAAACATAAACCCATCGGCGCCAATGGCTCTTTTAACACACACACACGTGGCTCTTTGGCTTGAACAGAAAACACAATGGGCGCTTGATAAAAACTTGTTGCGATATCTGCACCACTGCCTTGACTGTTTTGAGCCTCATTGTGCCAAGCACGCAAAATAGCCAATACCTGCAAATCCTGCAAAGGATCCAGACAAGGCGCCTGTAATATAGATGCAGCATGGACCAAAGACCATAACTGACACACGGCCCTAAACACCGCTACAGTGACTGCCGCGCTTGAACCAAGCCCTTTTTTACCTGCATTTAAATGATATAATTCTTCTGAATCCACATAAATAGTGGCTGTGGGAATAGGTTTATTTAAACCCATTAAATTTAATACATCACGTGCAGCGTAAATACCTGCCAACACAAATCGAATTCTAGGATCTGTTTGTGTTAACAAAGATTGAGACTGCGTTTGTAGTTTGAATTTAACTACATGGCCTCTGGCACTATAAAACTGCCAATTGTCAGAAACAGAGGCTTGAATATGCACATGCACACGTTCTTGACTAGGCACCAATAAGGCAGGGTAGCCCCTTAATACTGCATATTCACCAACAACGAACACTTTACCACAAGCCTGTGTTCGAATAACACTTGCGTGAGTGCCCCACAAATCAAGTGGCAAGCTGGTCATGAAACTCATCCATCATCAGATCTTGCACATCAATTAATCCAACTACTTGCCCTTGTGCGTTAACAACAGGTAGATTATCTATTTGATATTGACGTAAACATTTTTGAACCTCCAAAATCTGGGTATCAGCATAAACCACACGTGGATTTTGTGTCATTACTGTATAAACACTAGCACTTAACACCAAAGATTGTTGTTCTATTAAGCGTCTTAAATCTCCGTCTGTAAATAATCCACACAAATGTTGTTGTTCGTCTACAATCAGGGCACATCCTGGACGTCCTTGCGTGCTAGTCATAACATGAAGCGTATCTTGGATGGTAGCCGAACAAGGCACCCGCGGTACATAAGTATCGCGTCGCATTAAATCACTGGCTGTCATTAACGAATAGCCCAATGTGCCACCTGGATGATAACGTGCAAAATCAGTATGCGTCACTTGCTTTAAACGCGCTAAAGTAAGCGCCAGTGCATCGCCCAAGGCAAGCATGGTCGTGGTTGAACTACTGGGTGCCAGTTGTAATTCGCAGGCTTCTTCTATGTGCCCAAGACAAAGTACATATTGTGCGCAACGGCCCAATGTAGACATACGTGCATGAGTGATTAAAACAACCGGAATCTGCATTGATTGTATTGTTTTTAATACTTGTAAAAATTCTTGTGTTTCTCCACTTTTAGATAAAATAATTAATACATCACCTGTTTGTAATCTACCTAAATCACCATGCGCTAAATCTGCCGGGTGCACATAAAAAGAAGAAATACCCAAAGACGCCATAGTTGCAGAAATTTTTTGTGCAATAAAGCCAGATTTTCCCATGCCGCTCAATATGACTTTGCCTTGTATATGTAGCAATAAACGTATCACGTCTACACAAGCAGCATCCACACAAGATAAGGTCTGCATTAAGGCTTGGGCTTCTTTTTGAATTACGGTCTGAATAGAACGAATAATCCATTCAGGATCTGTTACACTCATCGTCAACGTCCTTCACATCATTTACACGGTTGCCAAAATTTGTTGTTGTGCCACCAAAATTTGTGAAATTGCACGTTGTCCCAAATCAAGCATATCGTTTAATTGTGCGCGAGAAAAAGGCGCATTTTCTGCGGTGCCTTGCACTTCTATCAATTGCAAATCGCCGCCCATCACCAAATTTAAATCGACTTCCGCTTGTGCGTCTTCTTCGTAACACAAATCAACACATATTTGCTGACGAACGATCCCCACAGATACAGCAGCCACCGCTTGTCTAAATGGCATGTTTTTAATTTGTTGTGTGGCGATTAATTTTTTAACAGCCACACAGGCAGCCACATAAGATCCACTAATGGCGGCGGTTCTTGTACCGCCATCGGCCTGTAATACATCACAATCAATCAAAAGGGTGCGTTCGCCTAATCCCTTTAAATCGGTCACTGCACGCAAAGAACGTCCAATTAAACGTTGAATTTCTTGGCTACGTCCACCTTTGCCTTGATCTCGCCCACTGCGTTGAGTGGTCGCTCCAGGCAACATACTGTATTCAGCTGTTAGCCAGCCCTGTTGTTTGCCATTTAAAAAAGGTGGCACTTTGTTATCGATATTAGCTGCGCAAATGACGCGTGTGTCACCATAAGAAACAAGCACCGATCCCCAGGCATATTTTTGTACATTCAATTCAAAAGACAACGGCCGCATATCTTGATTGCTGCGTTGGTGCGATCTTGGCATGACTAACTCCTTTAAAATAACTACATGGCTTTAACAAAAAAACCTGCTTGTTTAAGCGCAATCAATAATTCATCGGCGTGTGATTGGCCCTTGGTTTCGAGCACTAAACTAACTTCTGTATCATTAAGCCCAATATGATGAATCGATCGTTCATGTTGAACATCTAATACATTAGCAGAACACTTGGCCACATGCGTTAAAAGTGCGGCCAACATCCCCGGTCTATCCGGTAAAATAACAGATAATCTAACGCGCCTACCATCTTTAATCAAACCCCTATCAATAATGCGCGCAATTAAATTCACATTAATATTACCACCACACACAATCACGGCGACTTTTTTACCCTCTAAATTAAGAGGGCGATGCAATAATGCCGCCATCGCCGCGGCGCCCGCACCTTCTGCTACGGTTTTTTCGTGTTCGATTAAAGTTAAAATTGCATTGGCAATTTCTTCGTCATCAACTTCGACCATCCGATCGATGTATTTTTTGGCCATCGAAAAACATAAATCGCCCACTTTTCTAACCGCAATACCATCGGCAATTGTACGGTCTTTAGGCACTGTAACTGTTTTGTTATGTTTAAATGCTTCTACCATGCTAGGAATTGCTTTGGTATTAACACCTATAATTTCAGTTTGTGGATGTATGTTTTTAATCACACATCCAATGCCCGCCACAAGACCACCACCACCAACAGCCACAAGCACGGCATCTACGTCATGCAAGTCATTTAAAATTTCAAGACCAATGGTGCCTTGCCCTGCAATCACCGCTTTATCATCAAAAGGATGAACAAAAGTCAGGCCTTCGCTTTGTTCTAATTCGCGTGCACGTTGGTATGCTTCGTCGTAATTTTCGCCATATAAAATCACATGGGCACCATAATCTTGTGTGGCTTTGATTTTAATTAAAGGGCTTACTTCTGGCATCACAATGTGGACAGGTGCGCCTAAACGTCGTCCGTGATAGGCCAGTCCTTGCGCATGATTACCTGCGCTGGCTGTAATCACACCACGTTTTAATACAGGCGCTTGTAGTTCTAATAATTTATTTAAAGCACCGCGTTCTTTAAACGAACCCGTGCGTTGCAGATTTTCGAATTTAACATATACTTGGCAATGACAAATTTCAGACAACGCATCACTGCGTTGCAACGGAGTATGCGGGATATAAGGCCTAATGCGTTGCAACGCCGCATAAATATCTTTAATTTCTAAAACATCCAAAGGCTCAGACACAGTATCAGTCATAAAACACTACACCTTAAAGTAAAAAAATATTAGGTACCCGCCACTTGAACATTATCAAACACCAAAGAAGGGGTTTGATAAGACGAATAAGGATAAGGATCATTACCAACGGCAACCAACTGCTTCCACAAATCCTTTTGATTAGCAGCTATATTTAGTTCAGATACCGGCATATCAATCTGCCCACGAACAATACGAAACCCTAAAATTCCCAAAGAAAAATCGCCCGTAGTGGCATTAGAATTACCGCCCAAAAATCCAGTCACCAAAATTCCTTCTTTGATGTTAGAAATCAATTGCATTAAATCAGATTGGCCATATTGAAACTGTAAATTAGATACAGACGCCGTGGTTGGCTGTAGCCCCAACTTAAGGCCATAGTAAAAATCAATGTAGTAATTTTTTAATATTCCGGCTTCGATAACAGGAAACGCATGTGCGCTTAGTCCTTCCGAATCAAACAAACGAGACCCAAACCCTTTTTTTACAAATGGCGCATCCACAATTGTTAACAAAGAAGAAGCAATAGATTGATTTTGATGTTGTGCAAAACAAGAACGTTTTTGCTGAATAGCATAAGCAGACAAAGGCGATAACAACAGCCCTATCAAGCGCCCTGCGACTCTATTTTCTAACACCAAGGTTGTTTTTTGAGAAGGCAAAGAAGTAGACCCTAAACGCTGCAACGCACGTTTTTTTGCAGACAGGCCAATCTCTTTAGCGGGCTTAAGATCTTGCCAAAATCTGGCACCTGCGTAATCACTTTCTTCTGGACGTTTATCATTGTTATCTTGTACGCTCACCTCTGCGGAGACAAAAAAAGAAGTGCCCGATTTTTCTCCATAAAAACCATTAGAATGCATACGCACACTATGCGCCAAGGTATCAGAATAAGCGGTTGTAACAGAAATAATACGCGGATCTTGCTCACGGGCTGCGGATTCTGCTTCTTTTAAGCAATTTAAACGATCCTCTGGCGACACATGCACATAATAAGGATCTTCTAACTGCAGTTCTTGTTCTTGGCGCCCTTTATAATAGACAGGATCTGGCAATCGCCTAAAAGGGTCGGGTTCGAGCGCACGTGTCATGGCGATTGATTCTTCAATAAACGGTTTAAGCGCTTGGCTTCTTAAATCGCTGCTTCCCACAGACATATAACGACCATCTACAAATAATTGCAGCGAAAGACCCCGCGAAGTCGATCGCATTAAGCGTTCCACTTGATTGTCTCGCCAGGCAATTTCGGTTTCTTTAACTTCTGATACACTCACAGAAACTTCTTGTGCGCCTTGCTGTTGCGCGTGTTTTAAAGCCATGTCGGCAATGGCTGTAAGCGTTGTTGGATCATTTACGTTGTCATGTTCATGGGTCATTATGGTTATCCTTTAAAAAACATTTAATGCGTGGGCTGCGATGTTGCTGATGATGGGCATTGGTTTAAGAGTTTAATTAAACGCGCGTCGTGATAAGTACCTGATTTTTCTAAATTCCATGGTGGATAAGGGTAATATTTGGCTTCTGCGCATTGTCCTTTACGAACAACTGCCCACTGTCTATCTTCGCTGCTTGCCGTTACAATTTCACCGTGTTTATCTTGAATAGCGACTGCAAATGAAAACACCTGAGACTGTGTGCGTAAATCTGTACCAACCAGCATATTGCCCTGTAATACACGTTCAACCCCCACTACCTCTCCCAGCACCGTACGAGAAAAAACAAACGGGTAATACACAATACTTAAAACTAAACTTCCTAGAAACAAAAAAACAAACGCAATCAAAAACCATATTTTTTTAGACATGAGCGGGTTAGACATAACACAGCTCTTAAACGCAAAGAAAATCTTTAGTCTAGGTACTAAGCTATAAATTTGCTTCATTATTGTGTTGTCATTTTTGTGTATTTTTAAGTAAAATGGGCTAAGATGATCTCATGGGAATACCCTATCAGAAATTGTTGCATGAACTTAACCAATCTCATATTCGTTATTTGATTGCGGGTGGCTTTGCGTTAAATTTCCATCAAATCAATCGCTCAACGATTGATTTAGATATTATCTTACACCTCGAAAAAGAAAATATTCTAGCGTTCCATCAGGTCATGTCAAAATTAGGTTACCAGTTGAGACAACCCATCGATATTCACGATTTTACAACAGAACAAAACAGGCAAACATGGCTTATCGAGAAAAATATGGTGATGCTGAGCTATTACAACTCTCATAATTTCATGGAAATTGTTGATGTATTTGTTAGTGAACCAATCCCTTTTATTGACATCTATCCTCGACGTTTAGAAATAAAAGCGTTTGACATGTGTATTCCTGTAGTTGGCCTGGACGATTTAATTGAAATGAAACAAATTGCAAATCGAGATAAAGATCAATATGACATAAAAATGCTGTTAGGTATAAAAAATGGAACACATCAATAATGCTTCGTCTTTTCTTGTTTTAAGCCCAGAGCAAATTATCATGTGGTTGGAAAGTATGCGCGAATGGACATTTGAGGTTTGGAAAAATAATCCTGAACTTTACTTGCGTTATCAGGAACAGATACAGCGAGATCGCATTCAATGGGCAGAAAAAGAAAAAGGAAAGAGGTCTATTACTTAATGCTTTGCCAAACTCTGGTTTGCGCCAAATATTTACGCACTTCTTCTACAAATTGTGCAGAATTAAAAGGATGTCCATCTCCGCCATTACCCCAGGTATGAACACCCACCACTTGGCCAGATTTATTAAAGACAGGACTTCCACTGCCGCCATGATCGCCATAGGCATAATAGAAAAATCTTTTCTTTTCTTTATTCACTGCAAATAAATCCACGCAAAAATCATCTGTTAACTCGGCAAGATAACCAAAATCGGTTTGTAACCATTCATTGCAAGTTTGCACATAAAAAGCAGGCCCGTGAGATAAACGAGGCCCTTGCACTAAAGGGTATCCAATACTAAACACTTCGTCGCCCATTTTTAAAGAGTCATCGTTGATTGTTTTAACGGTGCTCGCGCTCAACGGCAATGGTGTTCTACCACTTAGCATAGTGGTTGTGGGTTTAATAAGCGCTAAATCGGCACTGTCTTCGCGTTTAGCCACTGTAGACCAATCAAAATCGGTAACCTCGTAGGCATCAAAATCAGTCGTGCTAGGCTCCCAACCAGAATAAGATAACCCTTGCGCCATCACCTGACTGCCATTCAGTGTTGTTTTGGGCAGATATAGTGTGGCTTTGGCTAGTTTGCCTGGCACCACTAAAATCACAGAAGTTCGAGAATCATCAATTTCAATGGTTGTTTTTTTGCCATTAATCATCATTTCTTTAAGCTTAAAAATGGCGGGATTAGCATTGATAAATTCATTTGTTTTAGTTGTGAGTAAAGTAGAATTACAGTACTGATAAGCCCCAACAGGAAGTTTAGAATTCACCAATGTATCTTTACCTGGCGCACTGGCCACATGATGATTAGTTACAAATACCGGATCTTTACCATCTAATTTAGTCAACCACGCGGTTCCTGCCGAAAGTTTTAGTTTTTTAGGTTTATATTCATCAGCCACGCAAGTATCACCGGTAAGTGCTGAAACTACAAAAGATTTTTCAAATGCTTTATATGCCTTTTCGCCTGGCTTAGTTGGGTGATCAACTTCATATTTATAAGTCGCAGTCACTTGAACTAATTTTTGAACATCGTCACTTGCGTATTCATAAAATGTTTTAAGAATGCCCACACTTTTAAAGTATTGATTATAATTTTCTTGCGCAATTTGTGCAAATGAAACAGGCTCGCTGCTTGTTAAAAGCTGCCAATCTTTGCCATTGCAAGCGTATATTTTATCACTTTCTTTAACAATCCCCAACGCACCTTCTATCGATGCCCCGCAGGTTGGCAGTTTATCCAACTCATCTGCCTGAAAATGAGTAGGTGCTGCTTGAACCAACGGTTTTTCAACCGGCGCCTGGCCCGGACAGGCCACAAAACCCAATAAACTCAACAACGCTAACGACTTAAACGATTTTTTTATCACATTTTTCTCCATTTATGTAAAAATACAGCGCGCTCATTGTAATTTTTATACACACAAAAAGCAATCTAAAAACGCACTGCAGGCATGAAAAAAATAAAATGGGATGATAAATAAGCGCCTGGAGGAGAAAATGGGCGCAAGAAAAATAGAAGCAGGGCTAGAGAAAGTATTTTCAGGCATAGAAGATCCGCGGTCAAAGCGTAAT
>Ga0154020_10000508_pt1 | contig 47536 bp, 43 predicted proteins | sample Klosneuvirus_201_FD_109709 | JGI IMG/M metagenome (GOLD analysis project Ga0154020, IMG submission 109709) | Active sludge microbial communities from wastewater, Klosterneuburg, Austria - Klosneuvirus_20160825_MG | ecosystem: Engineered > WWTP > Aerobic digester > Activated sludge | place... | reverse complement strand
TATTAGCATTAAGCTGGATCAAGCAAGAAGTTATCCACAGCTACTCGGTAAAAATAAATAAATCCTGTGGATAACTCAAGAAAATGAACTGATTTTCAAATTAAATCTCCGAACTAACTCTACCTATATTCAAGTCAAAAATGAATTGAAGAGTGATATGAAAAACCTCCAAGAACGCATCAATAAAATTCAAAGGGCACTTCAAAGTCAATCTCAAGCTACTATAGTTTTAGGCCTTATTATGGGCAATTTGCCTAAAAATATTCAAGAGAAGGACTTAGGGAGTATTGATTCCTATACAGAAGAGTACCAACCCACTTCGATCAAAGACCATGCATACGGAGGCATGAAACAAATTAGAATAAGCTGGCAAGCCGCTAAAAATTTGCAGTATGGAGCTGGGATTCTAGCTCATGAGTTTGGACACATTGTTTCTTATGAGCTAGGTTTGACTCCATTAGCAATAGCTAAAGTTTGTACAGCTAATCGCCATCAGCTTTCAAATTCACTTTATGATAAAGCAGTTCCTTTGTTTCAAGCTGAAGAAGATTGGGCCGATGTTTTTTCGGCGGCGGTTGTTTCTAGTCTTGCGGCCGAAGGCACATTACAGCCTTTGAATATGGCATGTCTTCTTGTAGGTTGGGATGGAGAAAGTCGTGGGTATAGCACTTTAAGTTTACATAACTCTTTTCAAGGAGATGAGCATTCTAGTGGTTTTTATCGCTTGATTCAAACTCAAATAGACATGAAACAAACACTGCCGAAGAGCTGCATGCAAGCCCTAGGACTTCCTGAGAACTCTGATTTTTTCAAAGCTTGTTTCTAAAAAAATAATTAGTGAAAATATCCAATTAACATAAGAGATCCAACCATGGGTTTCTTATGAGTTACTTCTGTTTCGTCTGTTAATATCGAACCCCTAAAAACCACTCCAAAATTCGTGGTAGAAGTTCTAAAAAATCTCAACCCCAGTCCCAAGCCAAAAATCCACCCAGAGGATCGATCTCTGGAACTACAAATTAAAGAGTTACTAGAGCAACCTCTCGACACTGTCGCCGTTCCATAACCCAAATGTCCTTCAATAAAAGGGCTAAAGTTTCCTTCAGTAAAATAGTGATTGACCCCAAAGTTAAGTGCTAAAAACTCGGCATCATCTTCTGAGTGTCTTTGAGTCGATAACCAATCTATATCCAAATGCATATCCCAATCAAAATCGATTTCATAATTATAACCTAAATTCCACAATATCGTTTGACCAGCAATATTCATATCCGTAGTCGTGGCTGGTCCAATGGCAAAAGTAAATTGAGATAAAACTTCTTTACGGCGTCTTTGATTTTTTTGTTCATCTAAAGTGACATCTTTAACCTTGGCATTGCTATCAGCAGCCTCTTCATTATCAATAGCTCGAACGAGTCTTCTCACAACCACATCCATATCAGACATCAATGAGGCCTTCAAACTGGTTCGAAAAATTTCGTTAGCCCCTTTTTCTTTGATCAAAGTTAATGAATACGCCTCACCCAGTTTTACGAGACGTCCTGAAATGGCATAATCACTTTCATCGTGATTATTCACTAAACTATTTTTAAGATCCTCAATAACACTTGTTTTGATGAGTTCTTCAATCGTTGCAGCATCGGACTCTGACACTGATATCGCTTTGATGGAGCCTACGAAGACTTTGCTCTTTGCCTCTGCAAAGACAGAGATTATAAATGTTAAAAAAATCAAAATAAATTTAACTTGTTTCGTAAAACTAAAACTCATATCCACTCCTTAAACAAAAAGTGTTTTTTTCAATACTTGTATTATTTAATTCTCTACTCGTTAAGAACTCAATGTTGTTTCAAGGAGAATGATAATAATTCCAATAATGGAGCCTCCAGCAATGATGCCCGCGGCAGTGGTTTCCTGGTTTTCTACCAGGGCTCTGTAACTAAAACTTTTTTTGTCTTTTGAAGTCTGACTTGCAACCCAAAAAATTAGAGTCCCTAGCGCCATCGAGAGTGCATCGGTAAACCTTAAGACAAATCCTAAACCTAAACCCACTCCGGATAATGGAAACTTACCTCTGGTTTTTTGATTTAATACCTCAAGAATAATTCCTAAAAGTGCGCCAATAAGTGCTCCCAATTGGGCGGTGGGATGAAGAGTGCTGAGTCCTTTTGTTAAAGCTTCAGCAACACCTTTCCATACCATGGCACCAGGCAGTGGCATTTTATCTGAAGTAAAAAGAGAAATATCACCATTAAAAATAGCATAAAATACGGGGACCGCCACAAAGGCCCCTGCGATCACGCCTAGTATATGTCCCAAAGCTTGGTGCCGTGGCTTTCCACCAAGCATATAAGCGGGCTTAATATCCATTAATAAATTGCTTGCATTAAGACTCACCTCAGAAGTGATCCCTGCTGTCATCAGATTTGTAGTTATATTTCCGGGAGCCAAAACACTATATGTGATTTGTGTCAGTTTTCCTAATGCTCCTCCCGGTGTGATGGCCGTTAAACCTGTCGCCGTTACTGCGATCAAGGTAAAAATAAATACGAGCGGAATTGCTAAAATCCCTAACCAATAATTTACTCCAAACCAAGCATGTCCCATATAAACTGTAATAGCTCCGACAACAGGTATCCCCACGACAAAAATCCACATTGGTAACTCAATGTCTTCTAAAAGATCCTTCTTTTTTTCACCCTTACTAAATATTTTTTTAAAGGATTCTATAATAATTTGTGGTTTTGAAAAAAATGAATAAAGTGAAGAGGTCGTCATCATTGCAGCTCCACACCACAAAGACCACATTGTGATGGCTTTGAATTTAGCTTCAGGAATCACACCATGAGAGATCAGCCATGGAGCTAAAATAAAATAGTTTATAAAGCCAGCCAACAATATCGACATCGACGTCTTCATACTCATCAAACCACCCGTTCCCATCATTACAATGGATGTGTCCCATTGAATAGTCAGATCTTTTAAGGGTGAATTCATAATTTTAGGGGTGGCAAATTTATAAATAAAATCATCCCAATACTGAGGAAGTGTTAAAAATTTTAATTTGATTGCACCCATAACTGGTTCACTTCTTAAAGTCTCAATGAGAGCTGATATTCCTGCGCCTCCCAGAAGAAGTTTCGCTTTAAACGAACCTTCTTGTCCCTCATCACTATGTAAACTATCCAGTACAATTCCTGCGGCATAACCTTCAGGAAAGGGTAGTTGCTCATCATTGATAAATCTTTTTTTAAGTGGAAAAGCAAAAAGAACACCTAGGATAGCCAAAGCAATAATCCATGCAATTAACTGCCATTGGGGTATGACTTGGTTAGTCACCATCATATATGCTGGTATCGAAGCACAAAGTGGTGCCGTCATATATCCAGCACTTGTGGCAATAGACTGCATTGCGTTGTTTTCAAGAATGGACATTTCTTTTCCCAATTTCAATCGCGATATTAAACGAAAGAGACCAAAAGAAATCACGACCGATGAAATTCCAACTCCAAGAGTCCAACCTGTTTTTATTCCCACATAGAGATTTGTCATACTTAAAATACAACCAAGAACCATACCGGTAAGAGCTGATCTTAAGTTTAATTGCGGCATATTCCCTTTATAAACTTTTTCTAACCACCAACGATCCTTCTCTTCCAAAGTCATCGTATGAATTTGTTCTGGTGTCAGTTCTTGAACAGCCATAATCCCCTCCGCTCTCAGAAGGCCACCAATCTCTCACATGATTAAGATTATTTCGACAGCCTCTATTTTTAAAATTGTATGAGTCACAACTAATGCACAGAATTAGATTAATTGTCTAGAAAATCTCATATTCAAAGACAAATTGTTGAATATGCTAGCATTGTGTTCTATTGATGCTTTTGAAGTCTTTGAGAAAGCAATGCTCTGAGATTTGAAACTCGACATCAGTTTTTAAAAAGGAGTACTCAAAAATGATATTAAACCCATGGATTACAATCTTAAAATCCCTCACCCTAGTCACTTTTGTTTCGGCTTCATTAGCAAGCGCAACGACTTTACCTCACCCTCATATGGATCTAGAATTATCAGGAGCTGAATATCAAAAAATTCTAGAACAAGAACGCAATTCTTCACAGACCATATTGAGCAACGAAATGGTTCCACAAAAACATATTTTTGATGATATTTTTGCTACGGGGAAACGAAATCTTGATTGGTTACAGGTCATAAATAAAAACCGCACCACTCCTATTTCACTCACAACTCCAGAAACGCAAGTCGGTTACCCCATTGATAACCCAAGAACTTACAATCCAAAAATTATTCGAGATGCGTACCTTCAACTTCAACAAGAGATGCCGAGCGAACTAAAAAAAGTTATTTTTGGAAACGAAGAACTTCCCAATACTCTGCCCGTCTCAGATGAGGACTACATTCTTTGGGGACTTAAAGTTGATAGGGAATATCAAATCGCAGCTCGTTGGAAAACCATGGAACCTTACATGGATTATCTTAAAAGTAATAGCATGAACGATATTCGTGGGTACTACTTTCTAACAACCACTGAAGGGTTTCCAAATAAACTTAAAGATTGGCCCAGCCTAACCCAAGAAGAACAAATGAAAGTTAAAACTTGGTTGCTCCAGGTCTGTCGTAACGATTTACAAAGTAATCAACGTTGTCTAACCCAAACTGAAAACGCCATCAACGCCAATAAAGCATTTGATTTTTTTAACCAACATAAAAATGCAGGCCAAGACCTTCTCAATGAAATGATGTTCATCCCATCCAATGGAAAATATTCTAGCGCACATTGGACTGCATCGAATGAATTTCATGTGCCCTTTGTAGATCCAATGACTGACCCAATGAGATTTTTTCTTACCAATAATATTGAAACAGAATGGAAATTTTTACCATTCACGCTTCTCATTGATTTTGTTCAAACTACTAATTCTGGTGTTGAAGTCATTTGGGAACCCGGTATTACACCCCATGTTCCATCTCTTGGTTCAAATAAAATTTATATGGACTCTAATGCTCCTATTTCCGAATATGATGTTCAGTGGACAATTCGCCATGAGTTTGGCCATGTCTTAGGATTTCCAGATTGTTATATTGAATTTTATGATGGTGATATTCAAGCCATTGTTGGATATCAAATTGATATTACTGATTTGATGTGTTCCAGACGAGGACATTTAAAAGCACGTCATATTACAGAGCTAAAGAAAAATTACAATTAAAGTGTATTTAATTTTATTTGTTATTGAAATAGGAATCATTGATTCAATTTTAAAACTAAAACTACTTTTGGGAGTCTATTTTTGAATAAAAAAGAATTTTCAAATAAAACGGCTTTTATCACAGGTGCTGGTACTGGAATTGGTGCCGCCACGGCTTTACTTTTTGCTAAAGAAGGTGCTGATCTTGTTCTAGTAGGGCGGAGAAAAGAAAACCTAGAAACTACAGCAAAAATAGCCAGTGATTTTGGTTCCAAAGTTTCTATCCATAGCATGGATGTTAATGACAACACATCTCTGAAAAATCTTATTACTTCACTACCACAATTAGATATCGCTGTTAATAATGCCGGAATAGAGGGTGCACTGGGTGATATTATAAATCTCACTAGTGACGACTACGATATACTTATGAATACCAATGTCAAAAGTCTTTGGCTTTGCATGCAAGAACAAATTCGCTGGATGCGTGACCATCAAAAACCTGGACATATCATTAATATCTCATCAGTTGCTGGAATCAGAGCTTTTGCGGAATCAAGCCTCTACGTAGGAAGTAAACACGCCGTCATCGGAATAAGTCAATCGGCGGCTCTCGAACAAATACGTTACGGAATTCGCATTAATGTGGTTTCGCCTGGAGCTGTCGACACACCGATGCTCTCGCGTATTTTTTCTAAAAATATGGATGCCCTTTCTAAGGCTCAACCTATTAAACGACTGGCTCAACCGCAAGAAATTGCGGAAGCCATAGCTTGGCTCTCATCTGAAAAATCAAGTTTTGTTGTTGGTCATAATTTAATCATCGACGGTGGAAAAACAATTTAAATTTTGCAAATAAATATTTTTAACTCTACTGAATAAAAAGAAGCAGGATTTCAATTTATGACACCAAAAAATATGGAATTCGTTCCAGAAAAAAAAATATCAGTTTTGTTTGTCTGCCTCGGGAACATCTGCCGATCCCCTACGGGAGAATCCGTACTAAAAAAAATAGTATCTGAAAAGGGATTCGGACACTTATTCCATATCGAAAGTGCCGGAACAGGAAACTACCATATCGGTGAAAGACCAGATCCTCGTACACGACAGCACGGTGAAAAAAGAGGATTACAGTTTGATAGCCTTGCCCAACAATTTAACCCTCAGCTCCATTTTGAATTATTCGATTACATCCTTTGCATGGATCAGAGTAATCTCAAAAATGTCAGTCTCAAAGACTCAAATCAAAAATACCAAAACAAAATCCTCTCTATTATGAGTTTTGCTCCCGAATCAGGATACTCTATCGTTCCAGACCCCTATACTGGTGGTCCTCAAGACTTTGATCTAGTTATTGATTTACTTGAGGTTGCCTGCCTGAAATTCTATGAACATCTTAAGCTTTCTACACGAGTGCAACGCTAACTATTTGCATTAGCAGGTCAATATTTCTAATAACTACGCTACAAATAAATAAAATTTCCTTATCTATCGTTCTATAAAATTGAAGTCTAGACTTCAAACTTATGTAATCAAAACCGAGAAGAGTTATAGCGCTCAATTTCGACGGAGGATCCTATGAAAGATTTAATAAATCTATTACTAATTGATGATAATCAAGAATTTTTGGAAAGTCTTGATGATCTTTTCAGAGACCATAACTATACGATTCGCTCCGTAGAATCTGTAAAAGCAGCCGAGAAAGTACTCGAAAATAGCGAAGTTGATGCCATCATTTCTGATTATAACCTTATTGATTCAACGGGGATTGAATTGTTATCAAAAATTAGAAAAGAAGGAAAAAACATCCCCTTTATTCTTATTTCTGGAAACGTAACAACCGAACTTGTTTTTGCAGGATTAAGATTAGGAGCCTTTGAGATTTTAGATAAACCACTTGATTTTGAAATTTTAGAACAAACCGTACTACATGCCATTAACTGCGGAATTCAACAACGAAACTTACTTGAGAGAATTCGAACAAAGGTAGCACCAGAAGACGCAAAAATGATGCTTCATTTATTAAAAACACCGACGATGCTTCGTTTTGCCAACTATGATCGCATCCGTTTACACCAATTGACAAAAGATCAAGCTGGTTAAGCCTAACCAGCCATTTTATAGAGTGATAATGATTCATGCGATTAAGGTGTCATGAATGAATCGCGTCTTTAAATACAATTTAAAAAGGGATGGAAACAAGGATATCATCGCCCTTGGGCCCTTGAGCAAGAAGATCTTTAATATCTTTAAAATCAGGTGTGCCATTCGGCCCGATAGACCAAATATATAATGTTGAGTTTTTAATTCCATCACCTTTTACTTGAAAAGAAAATGGTTGCCCCCAAGCATCTCGTCCCACATCACCACTTAAATTCTTTTTTATAATGGCAACACTGTCTCCGGTGGAGGCAAGACCTCGCTCTTCTTTTGGTGTTTCAGGTAGAAAAACCTTTTGTTCAAAGTGCGATTCAATCAAATTGGCTCCAACTAACTGTGCTCGATGTTCGGTTCTGGCTTCTAAACTAAAAGACTTGTTCTTTCTATAAACAATAACCACATAACTTAAAAATGCAACGACAATTATGAAACCGTAGAGTAGACCAACTTTATTTATCTTAGACGTCATATGATTTCTCCTCTCTTATGGGCAACATTTGTAGTTGATATTTATACTCGTTCCCGCAGGCAAAGCAGGAGTAAAATTCACTTTTTTACCAACTAGTGTCCAATTATAACCGACTGGAATATTTACAGTCGGAGTTCCAGCGGGTGTACATTCTAGATCTACGCTTGTTACACTCGATAAGATCGCATCTTTAAAATATTTTAAGTTAGACGAATAATCCGTATCACAGATACTACCTATTCCTCCATTAGTTAAGTTAGAGAGCTCCATATACTTAACTCCAATAAAAGATGGACTTCCTTGCGGATCTTGTGCCTGCTTACAGGTATTATCTCTAACCACAATACTATTAACAGCCATTCTCTTACCAGCGCCAAAGACCGCATTGGCTGTATTAATAAATGTTGCTGGATAATTCTGAACACCAAGGGGTTTATACTGTTCAGTGCTCAAACTGGAGTTTCCTCCCACTGATCTTTCATCTTCATCAGTGATAATCACAGTAGCCAAGGCCGCTCCCGTGCGATAACAAGGATACACAGGATTATTAAGAATAGATAAAATCGATGCTTTAATACCCTGTTCATCATTGCCAAAGCCAGAACCAATATCGTAGATCGTTTGTTTAAATACTGTTAATAAACTCGGAGTTGTTTTATTTATAACTCGAGATGTAGTACCAGACCATTCTATTGGACGACCTTCATAGTAGTTCACATCTGTGGTTGTTATACACATTTGCCAATCCAAATTGTTGTTTTGTAAATCCGTAACGAATCCACCTAATCGATCTGCGAGTTTTAAATTGTCAGGACCCATCGAAGAGGAATCATCGACAACAACTAAAATATCGACTTTATTATTACTTGCTGGAACTACTTGATTGTAAGTTTTATCAATCGGTGAACAAGTACATGCTTGGGTATTACATGCTTGTTCCGTTGGAGGCTTGGCCTCTAAACATGCACTATCAGGTTTCACCCCACTCGTGTCACGACATTCAACTGTTCTTGTTTGCTTTCCGCCATCACATAAAGCAGAACAAGTGCCCCAACTCCCCCAGTTCCAAGCTGGAACAGTTGAGTTACAGTTACTACTTGAATTACATGATTGAGTGCTATCCGGTTTTTTTTCTTTACATCGATCTTCTGGTACTGGCTGATTATTTTCGTTTACACAAGCCACTGATCTTGATTGTGTGCCATTACAAGACTGAGAACAGATCCCCCAAGTTCCCACTTTCCAAATAGACGTGCCATCATCTGGTGGAATGACACAAGATTCATCGGCACAAGGGTTTGGATCTGTACTTTTTGCATTAAACTTAACAGGAGAGCAAGAAAGCATCCCCAAGACTATAAGACTAAAAAAAATAATTTTCATCATCATACAACATCCTTGTTGTTAATGTTTTCAGAATAACCCTCATAAACCTGAAGATACCAGCAGAAAGTAAGATACCTCGACTTTAGTTTATCAATTTTAACCTAAATTAATTTAATTTATTGCTAAAGTCTGGCTCTAAACAGTTGTTTTGGTCACATGCAAAAGGAATCGATGCCGTAAACTCATCAATGTAAAGACCTTTTATAGAGCGCATTGCGAACTTCTTGTATGTCATCAAGAGTAAGCTCATAGGGGCGACCGCACATTTGACAAGTGATATGTGATACTTCTTGTTTTGCAATCATATCATCTAACTCTTCTAAACCAAGAATGGATAATGCATTTTTAACTCTCTCGGCACTGCAAGGACAAAAGTATTCAATTGGATAATCATGTGGAATTTCTGTAAATGCAATGCCTTCCATATAGGGTTGCACTAATTCTAAAGGCGATTTTTTTTCTCGAATCAATTTAGAAATTTCTCTCGAAGCATTTTTTTGATTTGCCTCAATCTTCTCAATGACATTGTCTTCAACCCCTGGCATGACTTCTACAATCACACCACCAGCGGCTTCAACACGACCATAGGTATCTAAAAATACTCCTAATGACGTCACACTTCGAATCTGCTGTGATTGATGAAGATAAAAAGCAATATCGTCGCCAATTTCTCCACTCACCAAGGGAACTGTACCTTGATACGGTTGACGTTGAAAAGGTTGATGTCGCACAACTGTTAACATTCCCCCACCAATGGCTTCTTGTAAACTCAACACGGAGGAGTAACTAGGTGGTTCATATTGTGGCACATTTACATAACCACGAACTTTTCCATGAAAATCAGAGTGGGCATAAACCCTCGACAAGGGTCCTTCCCCTTGTACTAACACTCCAATTTCCTGACCTTCTTTGAGTTGACTGGCCATTAATAAAGCTCCAACCATTGCTCTTCCAACAGCAACTGTAGGTAATGGACGTGTTTGTTGCAATTGTTGCATTCGTGCAACTACTTCAGTTGCATTGACACTGGCAATTCTCACCGCAAAATCATTACTCACAAAACGATGCACACGATGTCCGTTCATATTCTTATTCCAATGCCTCAAATTAGGGCTCAAAAATGTGACCTTTAATTAACCTTAAATTAAAAGTTCCTAGAACTCATTTTCACTCTATCGGAGATTATTAATATCACACTGACAATTAATCTAGAAGAAAGTCCTGCGTCATCCCTATTCTTGACTCACTAACATATGTCAGTATTTTATTCTATGGCACAAAAAGAAATCGTCTTATTTAGGCATGCAAAAAAAGAATTTCAATCCTCTGATCCAGATCTTTCGCCTGAAGGTGTTAAACAAGCCCAAATGATTGTTCAAATCGTCCAAAAGCATAAGCTACCTCAGCCTCAACATTTGATTTCATCCCCCAGACGCAGAGCTCAACAAACTCTGGTTCATCTACAAGAAGAATTTCAAATCCCACTTATTGTTGATCCTGCCTTAGACGAACGAACCACCCATGAAACCAGACTTGAATTTAAAACTCGAATTAATCATTTTTTATTTAAAGACTTACCACTTAAAAGTTTTTCCTGTGCTTTTCTCTGCACTCATCTTGATTGGATTGAAATGTTTGCAGAAATCTCTCCTCTCAATGTGGATATTTCATCAGATATACTTCATATTCCACCTGCTTATTATTATCATATGTCCATTAGTCACGATGATGCCAAAGAATGGACTCTTATCCAAAAAGGGCAAATCCTCTAATGACTCAAAATATATGGGGTGTGGGTCGAAATTTTAAGGATCACGCTAAAGAAATGAACTCAGAAGTGCCTATGACTCCAATTATCTTTTTAAAAAGTGGGGCATCAATTAATCCTAAGCCTCATCAAGTTTTACTTCCAAAGTGGGTCCAAGATGTACATCATGAAGTCGAATTGGCAGTACAAATTTTAGCTAATGGAAAGCCTCAAAAAGCAAGCATCGCTCTTGATTTAACAGAGCGCCATTATCAAAGTTTGGCCAAAAAGGCAGGCTTACCTTGGACTCTCGCAAAATCCTTTAGAGGTGCTACGGCCCTGGGACCATGGCTTCCATGGAATAGTGATTTTTTGAATTGCGACATATCACTTTCAGTGAACCAAGAACTTCGCCAAAAAGCCCCAATGTCCGACTTGATTTTTTCACTCGATCAAATCATTCAGTATGTCATTGACCACTTTCCTGTTTGTGATGGCGATATCCTCTTAATGGGTACCCCTGCCGGTGTGGGGCCCCTTAAAGTTGGTGACTTCGCAGAAGCGCAACTGGGATCCTATTTAAAGCATTATTGGAAAATTGATTCTCTTTAAAAATTGAACCAATGTCCCCTTTTATACTTTAAAAAGTGACGTCTCCAAAATCAAAATTTAGCAACGAACTCGAGTTAAGAAACTGCTTAAAAAGCACCATCGCCATCGTTGCGCTCACAAAGGTGCTCCTCCAAGAATCAGTTACTTCCCTAGTTTTGCCTCACTTTTATCATTTTAAAAAAAGTCGATATCAATGCGGCGTATTATAGCGGCAAATGATTGATCTGTCTTCTCAAAAAGTGTCATTTGATCCATATTCCATAGTTAAAAACCATCAAAACGTGATGGCAAAAGGAGAGTAGGCGATGAATTCCAATCTTCAAAACCAAATTAAACAAAAGGGTGAGGAAATTCTTCAACGAATGGAAACTCAATCAAAGGGTTCTATTTTTTCAAAAGACTTTTGGTACGGTCGCATTATGGAATGGAGTATGAAAAACGAAAGCTTTAAAACCCGAATGTTTCGTTTTGTAGATGTACTTCCTACACTTACTAACAATAACGATGTGGCCAGTCACTTGAAAGAGTATTTCACCGAAGGTGGAGAAGAGCTACCCAGCGTTTTTAATTTTGGACTGGGATTAGGATCTCTAGCACCTTCTTTTATGGCTGGAACTATTAGAAAAAATGTCACGCAAATGGCCAAGATGTTTATTACCGGAGAATCTCCTGAAGAAGCACTCCCCGTTTTAATTAAAGGACGTAAACAAAAAATATGTTCCACTGTGGATCTCCTCGGAGAGGCCACCCTTGGTGAAAAAGAAGCTCTCCTTTATCAACAAAAATACATGGAGTTAATTACTTGGTTAGCCAAAGATGCCCAAAAGTGGGATGAAGTACCATTGATTGATCGCAATCATCTTGGTCCCATTCCGAAAGTGAATGTCTCAGTTAAATTGAGTGCACTGTATTCACAGATTAATGATAAAGCGTGGGAGCATTCTAAAAAAGTTTTAAAAGAACGTCTACGACCCCTCTTAAAAACAGCCATGGAAAGAAACGTTTTCTTGAATTTGGATATGGAACAATACGCTCTCAAAGATCTCACGCTTGAAGTTTTTAAAGAACTACTCATGGAGCCAGAGTTTCAAAGTTATCCTTTTTTTGGCTGTGTGATCCAAGCCTACCTTCGCGACTCCTATCAAGACATTCGAAATTTAGTCGAGTTTGCTAAAATGAGAAAAACAGCGATCACGATTCGCTTGGTTAAAGGTGCCTATTGGGATTTCGAAACAATCGAAGCAGAGCAGAGAGCCTGGCCTATTCCTGTCTACACCAATAAAGCTGAAAGCGATGCGAACTATGAATCTTGTGCTGGTTTAATGTTAGAACACTGGGAGCATATTCACGCCGCCTTTGCCTCTCACAACGTACGATCTATCAGTGCAGCACTGACAATGGCTGAAAATATGAAGGTTCCCAAACTTGCCTTTGAAGTTCAAATGCTTTACGGAATGGGAGATCCCATTAAGAAAAGCCTTGTCGAAATGGGTTATCGCGTTCGCGAATACGCTCCCATCGGAGAATTAATTCCGGGCATGGCTTATTTAGTGCGTCGCCTTTTAGAAAACACTTCGAATGAAAGTTGGCTACGTAATAAATTTGCAGAAGGGCAAAGCACCGATCAACTTCTAAAAGATCCGACTCATGGCCTTGTCCCCAGTTCTTCAGATACAACTCATCAAGAACGCTTTCAAAATGAAGCCTTACTCGATTTTGCATTACCACACCATCGCCAAGAAGTTATAAGCAAAATTAATTTACTTAAAACATCTCCCATTAAAACCTATCCACTTTGGATTAATGGTGTTGAAGTTCTCACTCAAAAGCAGTGGACTGTCCATAATCCATCATCGCCCGAATCAGTACTTGCCCACATCTCCCTTGCGGGAGAAAGTGAAGCTCTCGCCGCTGTTGATTCTGCTTACCAATTTCATAAAATTTGGAAAAACACTTCTGTTCAAGATCGAGCAAGTCTCTTGAATCAATTAGCAGAACTCATGAAACGTGATCGGTTCAAACTCATTGCAGATCAAGTTATGGAGGTTGGTAAACCTTGGGCTGAAGCCGATGGCGACGTAGCCGAAGCTATCGATTTTTGTCGCTACTATGCAAGATCCATTGTCGAAACCTGTTCGGCTCAACGAGTAGGAGCCGTTCCAGGCGAAATGAGTCTTTATCATTATCAATCACGTGGTGTAACGCTGGTTATTGCCCCTTGGAACTTTCCGCTGGCTATTCTTACTGGCCAAGTCGCAGCCGCCCTTGTCACGGGAAATACTGTGGTCATTAAACCTGCCGAGCAAAGTTCACTTGTAGCACAAGCCCTTTGCCGACTTCTAAAAGAAGCCGGTTTTCCAGGTCAATCTTTTCAATTTATACCTGGTATCGGAGAAGAAATTGGCCCAATCTTAGTAAAGCACCCTCATGTTACAACGATTGCCTTTACAGGATCTAAGGCGGTTGGACTTGAAATTTTGAAATCCTCAGCAATCGTTGCTCAAGGACAAACACACCTCAAACGATGCATTATCGAAATGGGCGGAAAGAATGCGATCCTTGTCGATAGCGATGCTGATTTGGATGAAGCGGTCAAAGGAGTCGTTACCTCCGCCTTTGGATTTGCTGGACAAAAATGTTCTGCCTGCTCACGAGTATTTGTCGTTGGAGACGTGTATGAAAAATTTAAAGAGCGTCTCATCGATGCCACCCAAAGTCTAAAAGTACTACCTCCTGAAAATCCATTGGCCTCACTCGGTCCAGTGATAGACCTTGAAGCTCAAAAAAGAATTCAAAACTTTATCGAACTCGGTAAACAAGAAGGCCGACTTTTATTTCAAGCACCAACTCCTGATTCTGGTTTTTTTGTTGGCCCTACTATTTTCGAAGGCCTCTCTCCATATAGTACCGTGGCTCAAGGTGAAATCTTTGGTCCAGTCTTGACGCTCTTTAAAGTTGAAAGCTTAGAACAAGGTGTAGAGCTGATGAATAGTGTGGAGTATGCTCTAACCGGTGGAATTTTCACCAGAAGTCCTGGTAATATCGAATACGCCAAAAATAATATTGAAGTCGGAAATCTTTATATCAATCGGGGCATCACAGGTGCCCTTGTTGATCGTCATCCTTTTGGTGGATTTAAGATGTCAGGGGTGGGTAGCAAAACGGGTGGTCCAGATTATCTAAAACAATTTATGGAGCCCCGAACAGTCACGGAAAATACCTTACGTCGAGGTTTTGCTCCCTCCGAGAACAACTAAAGTGGTATTGTATTAAGACCGATATGCATAAACATGGATTTACTTGATAAAATTATTAAACAATTTATATTTATTTTCATACTTTCAGTACTTTTTACCCTCATAGGTGAACACACTTTAGCAAAATCAAAGCTGAGATCAAAACCAACACTCTCTTCTCCTATTTTATACCTTAAACAACGTCTTAAAAAAAATCAGTTTCCAACTCCTTTTATCAATGCACTATTAAAAAACTATGAAGAATCCAAACGTGAACAAGTTGTAAAGCTCAATGTTATGGGTTTTTTGATGTCACCAGATTATAGTGGCCATATCACACCAGATAGTGTTGAAAGATGTCGAACTTTTTTAAATGAAAACTCTCAAACCTTCATGCTTGCAGAAAAAAAATATGGGGTTAAAAAAGAAATCATTGTTTCATTACTTTGGGTTGAGTCTCGCTTGGGAGATAATCATGGAAACTTCCATGTAGCGAGTGTTTTTATGAGCCTCCTTCAGTCGGATCACCCTACGTTAGTGAAGACACTTCTAGAGGATTTATCTCTTCGCTCACCCTCACCGTCCAAAGCATTAATTAAAAAAACGAAAGAACGTGCTAAGATCAAGGGTCGTTGGGCCGTCGGTGAACTCTGGAATTTTTATAAAATGTATAAAAAAAATCCATCAATTATCTCACAACTTAAAGGATCATATTCTGGTGCCTTTGGATATTCTCAATTTCTTCCATCCAGTTATATCAGTTGGTCTAAGAGTTTTACACCAAAAAAGCAACCTGATCTTTACTCTCCCCAAGATGCCATATTGAGTGTCGCTAATTATTTAAATAAAAATGGATATAAAAAAAGCAAACCACAAAGTTATAAAAAAGCACTCTTTCACTACAACCGTTCAAATGATTATGGCGAAATTATTTTAAAATTATCTGAAAAGATGTGAGTTTTAGGTGGTTTCTAAAAGTTCCTTAATTAGTTTTGCGAGTAGTTTTGAGTTCATATACATTTTGTCTAAAGTTTCTTCTAGTTTTTTTTTATCGCCTTCATTACTTTTTAAAATATCGATAGATCCTTGAATTTCATTTAAAGGTTTATGTAGCTTATGAGATACCATGGAAAGGTATTGATCTTTAAGTTGTTTGGAGGTCATGATTTCTCTGAGTCGATTTTGTGTTTTTCTAAGCTCACGCTGAATGATGGGGGTGAGTCTTACTAAATGATCTATAATGACGTAATCATTGGCCCCTTCTTTAATGCATGTAAGACCAATTTGCTCCAGCTTATTGGAGTTGAGGATTACAACAAAAGGAATTTCAATGTTCATTTTATTTATTATTTTTAAAGCAGCATTAGCACTAAAATTGAGTATTGATATATTACAGATTACAATATCCCATATTTTGTTAGTGAGTGCTGATGAAAAATCTGAGGGTGTAGAGACACAATCAAAGTTAACAATAAATTCATCTTGTTCTAGTTCCGATTTTATTAATTTCACATTTTCAATTGATTCTTCAATTAGTAGTACATTTAATACTTTCATTGCAATCCTTACCTAGAACTGATATAAACAAATTTATAGTTGTTAACTATTAAGATACCTTTTAACATATAAACATTGATTCTAATTCAACTTTACATAATTTATTATCCTAATACTTAATATATAAAAATGATTTGTAGAATCTAATCGTTACTTTAATCAAGATTTCTTAATCTTCTTCAATTTTATAGCCCTCACCTCGGGCTGAGTGAATGATGACAGGGAGTTTCTTAATTTTTTTCCTCAAACTTGAAATATGCGTATCAACTGTTCTAGGGGTTATAAATACATCAACACCCCAAACTTTATCTATAATTTGTTGTCGAGTATAAATTCTTCCTAAATTTCTTACTAGCAATGCCAATATTCTAAATTCATTTGGTGTGAGCATCAATTTTAATTTGTTTGAACCATTAATATGATATGCCTTTAATAAATCAACATTTAATTCTAATCCAATCTTTTTAAAAGATAATATTTTGACATAATCTTTATCACTAATAATTCTTTGAACTCTTGCCCTTAACTCCATAGGTGCGTATGGCTTAACAATATAATCGCAAACTCCACTTGAAAAAGCTGCAATTTTACTACTTAAATCGTTATCGCTTGAAACAATAATAGTTGGAATACTTTTATCTAATAAGCTTGTCTGCATTTCACCATAAAACTCTAATCCATTACCATCTGGAAGTCGAAGATCTAAGACAACCAGATCTGTTTTATTATTCTTTAGAAAGTGTCTCGCTTCTTTTATAGTTGATACCATTCTAATTTGAGCCAGCTTTTTCAAACTTCCTAAAATCAAATTTTGACAAACTAGTGAGTCCTCCAGTATTAAGATAACCTTATCCATAAAATTGCCACCTTTGACTTAATAACTCTTGTTTATAACCAATTTTAAATGCTTTGAGTTCATTTTAAAGTAAATTGCAATTTTTTGACATAAAGATATACATAATTTCTCAAAATATTATAATATTAAATCTTGGACTCACTTTAAAACGTTTCATTTTAAATCAATTGATGTGTTTTAACTTATTAAGATTATTTTTAATTTATGCGCCACAAACCTAAGAGTTCAAAGTGATGACTTTGAGGAAACTGATCAATCACATCTAATTTTTGCAACTGATATCCAAGTTGGTCCAGAATAATTGAGTCCTTTTTCATAGATTCGATAAAACAAGACATATAAATAAGATATAGAGGTCGTTGATTGCGCTCTATTTGATCCAATGATTTCAAAAAATCTCCGATTCCAGAGCGTGGTGGATTCACCAAAATAGTATCTGAATCTTTAAATAAATCTTTACTTTGCAATTTATGAAAATTACCAGATAAAAATGAAACTCGATCTGAAAACAAATATTTTTTATTGTAATATTCAATCGTTTTTTTCAAACTAACCAATGCTGTTTCTTCAAACTCACAGCATTTAACCCTACGCCCTTGGGCTAAAGTTGGTATCGTGAGTGTTCCAATACCGCTTCCAAACTCAACAATTGATTGTGCTTGAATCTGTGAAAGAACTTCTTGCAATAGTGTTGCAAATTTTAAACTAGCGACGCTACCCGTCTGAGTGAAGGAACTCACCGAAGAAAAAAGGCCAACCTCTTTTCCCTCATAATAAGTGACAGACCACGGAAAATATTCTGGTTCTACTAATTTTAGCTGACCTGCCACAGAAATCACTCGCTTTTGTTTCTGCCCTACTTCTATATAAAAATTATTCTCTAATAGAGAGGTTATTAATTCTTTTGCTGTCAAAAGAATTTTAATATCTAGATTTGCAAAATCGAGCCATAATCCAGCTTTAAAATTTGAATTTGCAGGAGCTTCGCGAAATCGTATTGAACCTTTCTCAATTGGCCAATTTAATGTTTGCAACTCTTCAAAAATTAATTGAGTCCGAGATGTTAATTGAGGGCATTTTTTAACTGCAACCAGTTCTCTCTGCCCGTTTTCATTGGGCTTTGAATACAAACAAAAATTATTTTTATAAATAATAAAGTCACCACGCTCTCTAATTCCATGAGATCCGAGTGAATGAAACTGAGGTGTCACTTGTGGAAAATTTAATTGTGTTAATGCCAACTTCGAATTTATTTGCTCCATATAAGGAATTAGACCTAAAGCACACCCTCCACACTCCTTTAAGACTGAACATGAAAACTTCTCAAAACTCATATTTACCCTAATCTTGCCTTTCAAAAATTAAACGATAAAAGCAACTATTTTTATCACAAATTCTAAAGCTACTCACATAAAAGCTACGATTGCTTTTGAAAAGTATGGCGCATCATTATCTTTATTCTCCAATTATGGTTTGTGAATCTATCTATCTATCTATCTATCTATCTATCTATCTATCTATCTATCTATCTATCTATCTATCTATCTATCTATCTATCTATCTATTAATATTATTTTAGTTTAGCTGAGTTGCAAATTCAATCAATACTCTATTAACTTTAAATTTCTTTCTTGAATTTACTTAAGTATTTAAGCTAGTCTTTTACAAGCAATAACATAGGTTAGCGGTAAACACTCCACCTCGAGTCCATTTTCTGCCGACCTCTTAACAAACACCACTGTCTCCGCGGTCGCGTTCATGCGATTTCATGAGGTAGTGAAAGAATAAGGAGAAAAGATGAAAAATATAAAATATTATTTTTTATTTATTTTGAATTTAGCACTCATTGCAATCAATCCGCCACTTTGGGCTGATGAAATCGGAGCTTTTGCCGATGTGGATCCTGGTAGCAAATTAGGAATAGTACAAGTTGAAGCCCCGGGCGTCTCTCAACAAATTCTCGAACAATTTAAAATTGTTCTTGAAACTAAACCTTCCCCAATCTATTCTGTCGAGCTTTCAAATTCTTATAAAATTGAAGAACAAGAATTTTGCCTTATGGCACAATCAAAAAGTACAACGAATCTCTCCAGCCGTTTCTGTGGTTTTAATGTCAAACGCGGCGAAAAAACTGTCATTACACTGGCCAGTTTTGTTGCTAAAGCTAAGGATACCTATACCATTGATTTGGGACCCTTAATGAATTTTGATGTCCTTGCTAAATCAAGCCAAACTGGCAAAGAATCCCAACTTCAAAATGAATTCCTAGAGACTTATGACCAAAATAAAATTGCATTAATTCCTCTCGGAAAACTTTCAGTATCCTATATGGTTCAAGCAAAAATACTTCATGAAATGAGTTTTGATGTAAAGCCAGGGGAGAATCATTTTGACATCACCCCTCCTGATTTCAGACAAACTATTAAAGCTCGAATGAAAGAAACTCCCGCCAATCGATTACAAAATAGCAATAATGCACCCTTTTTAAATTTTAGTACCTTAAGCTATCGCTCGACAGATCAAATATGTGGATTGTCTGCAAATACGGATCAAGCTCATCGCTGCATTTCGGGTGAATATCGTACTGATCGTAAACTATGGTTTGGTCTCGATTTATCAAAATCCTTCGAAAGTACGGCTCGTGCTTACGAAGTAGCAGGTGAACCACGATATACTCTTGATATCAATGGTTACTCCTTCCCTGTTAACTTAAATTCCACTGTTGATCTTGAACCCATCAACGTCTATGATTTTGACTCTAGAAAAAGTGGTGGAATTTTTACTATGGAACGATTGGCAATAGATAATAAAAAATTTATTCCAATCTTTGGTTATACTTATTTTAATGGAATCAACAATTCTTACACCCCAACTCAGATTAAACCCTTAACTAATACATCGATTGTTGTCCCTAAAGGTTTTTTGTATCAAATCAGCACCTTTATAAAAGATGATACGGGCAATTGGACTCCACAATCAGTACACCAAGTTGATTTAAGATAGAGTTGAGCTGGATAGGATAGGATAGGATAAAATGATTTCTTTAACTAATGATTTTTTTATTCATAGATTATTATAATCCTATCTAAAAAAACGGGCTAGTTATCATTGTTTGTTATTTAAATAAAAAGAGGCTACTTTTTGGTAGCCTCTCGCATAATTTATAAATAAAGTTTTGTGACATCTCTGTTTAGTTTTTAAAAGGTTTTACTTGATCTAGTCAGTTACTAAAAAATTAGTGTTTGGCTTCTTTCTTAGATTTTTTAGATACTGGAACCATAGTTTCACTCTCCATATCATCCATTCCTTCTTCTGAATTATCACTACTTTTTGTTATAAGCAGTTGACCAATTCCCTTTGACGTTAATATTTTCTCTCGCAAATCCTTCATAATTTCTGGATGTTCATGTAGAAAAGTTTTTGCTTGATCGCGACCTTGCCCCATGCGTTCGCCGTTGTGGCTAAACCAAGCACCAGACTTATCTACTAAATTTGCAGCAACAGCTAAGTCAAGAACATCGCCCTCTGCTGAAATTCCATTTCCATACATTAAATCAAATTCTACTTTAGCAAAAGGAGGAGCCATTTTGTTTTTCACAACTTTCACGGCTGTACGACTTCCAATCACATCTTCACCTTGTTTGATTGCTCCCACGCGACGAACATCCAAACGAACTGAAGCATAAAACTTTAAGGCATTACCACCCGTTGTTGTTTCGGGGTTTCCAAACATCACACCAATTTTCATACGGATTTGGTTAATGAAGATAACAAGCGTTTTGCTGCGGCTGATGGCGGCAGTTAATTTTCTTAAAGCTTGAGACATCAATCGTGCTTGTAAACCCATATGGCTATCGCCCATATCACCTTCAATTTCAGCTCGCGGAACCAGTGCCGCAACCGAATCGACCACTAACACATCAACCGCCCCGGAGCGCACTAATGTTTCTGTAATCTCCAGAGCTTGCTCCCCAGTGTCTGGCTGAGAGATTAGTAAATCTTCTGTGTTTACTCCTAACTTCCGAGCATAACCCACGTCTAAGGCATGTTCCGCATCAACAAAAGCAACCACTCCACCCTTTTTTTGCGCCTCTGCGATCACTGACAATGCCAACGTCGTTTTACCAGAACTTTCAGGGCCGTAGATTTCTACGATACGACCGCGAGGTAATCCACCAATTCCTAAACCCACATCAAGGCTCAAAGAACCTGTACTAATAACATCCACATCCTTAGCAAGAGCCTCGTTGGCTCCCAATCGCATGATCGAGCCCTTTCCAAATTGCTTCTCTATAGTTGAAAGCGCCAAATCGAGGGCCTTGGTTTTTTCCACATTTAAATTAGACATCACTATTCTCCTTGTTATTCTTGTTATTTTTGTTATTTTTTTCGAAGACATCGAATCATCATTCTTAGAGCGTGTTCACAACTCTGAGCTTGTATGGATTCTCGATCTCCGGTTAATTGTAATGTTTCAATCTCTTCAAAGCCTGGACCAGATATGGCAATAAAAACAAGACCAATTGGCTTCTCCTTAGTTCCGCCGCTCGGACCAGCTATTCCGGTAATCGCTGCACTCACATCTACCTTCAATATTCGACGAGCACCAACTGTCATTTCCCGCGCCACCTGACTACTAACAGCCCCATGATTCTCTAACGTAGTATGTTCTACCTGCAAGATATCTTGCTTAACAGCATTAGAATAACTCACCACAGAACCCAGAAAATACTGCGACACACCTGGTCTTCTAGTTATCCAGGCAGATAAAAGCCCACCAGAGCAGCTTTCTGCAAATCCAAAGGTTAGGTTTTTCTGTCGCATCAAATCAATAAATTCGGAAATCAATAGTTCTTGCATAGTCACGAAACTCCTCATTTTTTGCTTTTGCTTATTCTTGTTCATAAATACCATTAACTTAATGATATCTAAATTGAAACTAATCACACATTTAATTTATTATTTTTAAAAGTTTAACTATTTAACGAATTGAGATTTAGACGATTCAATAACTGATCATGATTAAAAAATTATATCATGGCCAGTTATTTTTCCTGTTAGTTTGGGATGATTTTCAATCACCCTGTATTATGAAAAAATTCCCTTTGGTCAGTATTTTCATAATAAGATTTCGGAGCTTCGATACAATCTAAACAAGCGATTTTAAAATGCCTTTAGTATAAATTATTTTTGCTTAATATTTTCGTTAGCTCTTTTTACTCTAGTTGATAGTGTGATCATTAATGCCCTAGACCATGATGGTTTTTGAAAAAGTAGCTGATCCAAGTGATTCATTGGTATTTCAATTAATTCACAATCACTAGTTGCCACAACATTGGCAGAACGCGGCTCATTATTAATATAGGCCATTTCACCAACAAACTCACCTTCCTGAATCGTACCAATATCAACCTCTACATCATTTCGTTGAATAAAGGCACGAAGAGCCCCACGCCTTACCAGATAAACATAATGAGCCGTATCACCCTCTCGAATGAGGACATCACCTTGAGCTAAAAATCGCAAATAAAACTCAGCTACTTCACCATGGGTTACAAAGTTTAAGGCTTTAACAAAAGCCTTAAGAAGGGCTGAATCATTGTTTGGGTCAATATACTGAGCTCTCCCAACAACCACTTCATCGATATATTTTTCGTACTCTGGAGCCGGGGATAAGATAATAATGGCTGTTTCTTTATACTTTCGCTCTCCAAGAACATGACTTATAACCTGCCAACCACTGGTTTTATTTAATTGAGGATCAATTAGCAAAACATGAGGAGGTGCATTTTCAAGTTTCATTAAAGCTTCAGATCCATCCTGAGCACTAAAAATTGTTGTGTTTGAAATATGAGCTTCGATCAACTCGGTCAGTCGTTTCCGAGTCTCAATCGCACCACTTGCGATAAGAAATAATCTTCTTTGATCTATATTTTCAGTCATTTAAAAACTCTAGCAGAACGAAACATTGCTGACAATCTAAATATTCTAGCTTAGGTTATGAAGATTGAATAATATTGGCAGATTGAAATTTTCTTCGTGTCTACTAATTTTGATAATCTTGTCTTACGTTCTTCATCAGATAAACTGAACCAATCTACTTCTTTCATTTCGGATCACGATAATACATACATGCATTTTTCAATAATTTGACTCGATTATTCTACTTGATCGAATCTGTCTGAACTAGTAAAATATTTTTGTACAAATAAATATGAAGATATATTTTATTTACCTAGTTTCTGAATTTTCTATAATACCAGCTGAGCGTCCTTTAACAGGATCTAGGCAATTGACGAAGGACTACTCAATTTAGATTTTACTTTGAAAAACTATAATTCAAAATTGGGAGGGACCAACAACTTTTATGACCCTCTCACTATTCCAAACTTTAATTGGTTTTGCAGAGAATAATACCTGAATTATTCAGTTGCAAAATTGATGATTGCTCCTGGATTCTATTTGAAAAACCTGCGCTTACACTCATTTGCTTGGATCTTAATGTGATACTTGTTTTAACATATTCAGATTTTTCTTCATTAACATAAATAAGATTTGCACTCACGTTAACAGCAGTGTTCTCACTGGGAATAAAGAAAACTCCTTGAGCTAAAGGAAGATAGCCTGGCTTTTCAACAAATCTAAAAACTTTTGTAATCTCTGGTTTGGCGCCAAAATTCAATCGAGTAAATGTACAAACTAATACTCGATCACTCATCACAGTAGCATAAATATTATGTGATATTAAAGTTAAAAAAACCATTAAAATATTTTTCATCATTACCGCCAAATTTTTGTTAAAAACTCAATACTAAGCTTCTGAGCAATTAATACTAGACATACTATGTATATGTAAAATATAATATTATTTATAATTAGTATAGGTGATTACTTATGAAATATCGTATCAATGATATTGTAAACTTTGTAGAGACTAGTTCGTGTACAACGATCGTACAATCTGCCTCAAGGCTAGAAATCAGCCAACCAGCTCTCTCTGAGAGTATAAAAAGATTAGAAACTGATTTAGGTTATATTCTTTTCTATCGTTCACGATCAGGCATTCAACTGACTCCAAGTGGCAGAGCCTTTCTGCAGAAAGCTCTGCAGGTTATACAATCTATTAATGATCTTGATTTTATGACTGAAGAAAATATCTTTGCTGGAAGAAAGGTTATTATAGGCTGTCACCCAACGGTAGCACAATATTCAATTCCAAAAGCAATTTCGTATTTAAAACAGAAAGCTCCAGATTTTAAAGTTGAATTACGACATGATTTATCCAGAAATATACAAGAACACGTGCAAAGTGGTCGCATCGATATTGGAATAATTATTAATCCAACCGAAATTCCAGATCTGGTTATATATAAACTAGCAACAGATATAGTAGGAGTTTGGTCATTCAAAAATTCGAATGACTACGACACTGTGATTTGCAATCCCAATTTATTTCAAACCATATCAATTTTAAAAAAATGGAAAAATAAACCCAAAAAAATAATTACCACCGATAGTTTAGAGCTTATTTGTAGACTTTCAAACGAAAATATTGGATTAGGAATTATCCCAACAAGGGCTGTTACATTATCTGGATTCCAATTACACCAAATTAAATCATTACCCACATATCTAGATACAATATGTTTAGTCTATAGACCAGAGTTTGGAAAAACATCAGCAGAAAAAATTGTAATTGAATCTTTAAAAAGATCGATAACCAGAGACCAAAATCTTCAAATTAAAGATTTGAAAAATACTTAGGCATTTAAATCTTTTTTATTTCATTGATGCATTACCAGAATACTAATTCTTCAAGTTTAAGTGCTATTCACATTGAATCAGAAGCATTGCTAAATATAGATGATGCTAAAAATTATGAATAAATATTATTCTGCAGTGAATTAAAACAATTTAAACAGTCTGTACTTTTATTCATATCACGAACACATTAGTAAATAACAAATAGGAGAATTTATGAAAAAAAATTTTAATACAAAATATATTTATCTATTATCAGGAGCGATGGGATTACTTTTATCCCAAGTTGGGTATGCGGAAGGCTCTGCTAAACTCACAGATCCTCAAATTGCTGCCATCGTAGTTACAGCTAACTCAGTCGATGTAACCGCTGGTCAACTTGCGACTAAATCTACTAAAAACAAAGAAGTGAAAAAATTTGCAGAACAAATGGTTAATGATCATACATCAGTGAATAAGAGTGCCGTAGAGCTTGTTACTAAACTCAATGTAAAACCAGAAGAGAATGATACTAGTCGAGGATTGCAAAAAGGGGGAGATGAAAACATTGCTAATCTAAAAAAATTAAAAGGTAAGGCATTCGATAAAGCTTATGTCGATCAAGAGGTCGCCTACCATGAAACAGTGCTTGGAGCGATCGATACCGCCTTGATTCCCTCAGCAACAAATACTGAGCTCAAAGCATTACTTGAAAAAGTTAGACCCGCCATAGCGGCCCATCTTGAGCATGCTAAGCATATTCAATCCACCTTAAAATAAATGAAATACATAATTAAACTAAAATACACATTCGTCGCAACTATCCTTTCCTTAGGGATGGTTGCGTTATCTCAGCAGCCTACTGGCATTATCGAAATAAAAATTTCTCAAATGAAGTTTAATCCTTTAAGTGCCACAGTTAAATTAGGTCAAACGCTTAAATGGGTAAATGATGATCTTGTACCTCATACAGTAACTTCAACTCACGGTGATTTCGATTCTAAAGAAATTTCACCAGGTCAAAACTGGTCATTTAAAGTAAAAAAACTGGGACGATTTGAATATCTCTGCGCTTTTCATCCTACAATGAGAGCTTCTTTTTTAGTTAAGTAATCTATTTTTTCCCAGCCTCTCACTGTAAAAGATTAAAATGAAAGAATATTTTAATCGAGGATACTTTATGATTTCATGTGGAATAGAAAGGTTATAACCCTCCCCGAAAAAGGAATCGTCAAATACGATTCTTCGCTCTATACCAGAACCCATGGGTCTTTTTTGTGCGATATTGATTGTGGGTTCGACAATAAACGCGCAACGATTTTTCATCACTACCTCCGCCTTGACTCCAAGGAATGACATGATCCCACTCTAGTTGATGTTTGCTCTGACATCGTTTTCCATTTTCCCCAATAAACTCACAACATCCTCCTGATCGTTGAAACACTTTACGCTTAGTCTCTTGAGAGATAAACCTAGTCTCTTGAGGGATAAGTCTGGTGCCCCTAGAGGCTTGAGATAAAAAGAGTGTTTGCTGATTTATTTGATAAACGTCAGGGTCAAGTTTAGTCTTACAATTGGTTTTTACTTTTACGTCAGTGCCGCCATCTGTCAGAGAATTTGCTATATCTGTTACAGGTGAGGGGACTTACCCACCCTTCCCACATCCCATGAAAAAGAAAATCCCTTCGGGCTTTTTCATGGGTGCGGAAAGCGTGGATAAGATCCACAGGCCTATTCGTATTTAATATTTAAAGTATTGTTTACTTAAAATGAAAAAATCCTTAAAAGATAAATATTATTTATAAAATATGTTCTTCCTGACGCATCCTTTACACTTTATACCGGAGACATAATTTATACTTTTTAACTTAAGGAGGAAATTCTATGAGTAGGACAGAGTGTAATATGGATGAAAAACTAAAATTTATGAGAAGTCCAGAGGGAGGGACTAGAGCAGTCAACGATCGCAGAGGGGGAAACTAGGTCAGTCAAGGATCGCAGAAGGGAATTATCGAAAATTTGAAACCTTACAAAATGAATCAGAACCTTATTGCCTAATAAGGATTTTCCACGCTCTTCTCGCCGCTTGAAAAAGCCCGGAGGGATTTTCTTTTTCACAGGCGATGGAGAGGGTGGGAACCCCGTTATTCAAAATTAAATTTAGTTCACAGACAGATTCAAACCTCTTCCTTCTCTTTAATTTGACAATCAACGATTTCAAAATTTGTACCTTGCAAGTCACATCATCGATTGAGTATTATATCTGTTCCGGCCATGGACCTTCTCCTTTATATGCTTTTTGTCGTAATTAAAGATTTAAGTAGCATCAATGGCTGTTTTTAGCCTCTAGTAAGTATCTCCCCTCAGCAATATAAGAATAAAATCAAGAAAATAGATGACATCTAACTAAAATTACTTTGTTTCACTCAAAATCATAAAGAGGCTAATCGAGTGACGTTTATTGTGTAGTAACATTTCTTGGCTTGGTGTCTAAATAATAACAGTTTACTAATTATAAGTTTTGCTCTACATTGCTCCAGATCAAGGCCATTCGATAAAAATGCGAAATTAATCCTACAATATTTGGAATGGTCACTGAAATTAAAATGATCATTAAGACAACCAGGAGGAACAAATGAAATTATTTATTATCACATTAGCTATTATTATAAACTTAATCTCGACAAATCTATTGGCCGCTGAACAATGTGATATGGTTTTTGTAAGTCCAAAATCTATGTCAAAGCTAGCACGCTCCTATGTTGACTTAGCAAACAAGAAAAACTATTTAATCAATCGTATTGCAGAGTTTCTTCAAATCCCATTAACAAAAGATACAGATTGGAGGTTCTACTATCTTCAAGGCAAAAGTTTTTTTGGAAAGACTTTGAATCTTCAGGTAGAAAACTTGACTCATGTCTTGTTTGAATTAACCCCCGAACAACTCAATATCCAAGCTGAAGAGGCTGTTTTAAATAAGAATCCTTATTTGAACCCCTTCACTGGGTCTGGTCGTCTTTCTATTGCAATTAAAGGGGCTGATTACCACCATTCATTAATTTTAGGTAATCATTCCACTGAGTATGCAGACTTTTATTTGAGAGTTTCAAATCAAACTGAAATTGTTAGTTATAAGGAGGTCGGCAATGTACTTGATGTCGTCATTAAAGAAAACTATACAGATGACAATGGTAAGGACTATACGTATTTTCAAAGACTTGTGATTGATCGATCATCACCGGAGCAGTCGTCTATTATTATCACTGAGTGGAGTTCTAGTCTCATTTCGATAAAAAAGACGAAGAGATTTTATTTTAATAATAATCTTAATTGGACACCAAAACCAAAAGTTGAAAACCAGTCATTTGGATTATAATGAAAACACAAATTATTTTTAATAATATATGAAATCATATTGTGGTACTTTTTAAAAAGCTATTCTTCTCATGATTCTGGAATTTTAATGTAAACTTATGGATTTGAATCTAATTTTGGATTTGTTTTTTTCTGACGTAATTTATCCATAAAATCAGAAACAAGATTTTGTCTATCAATGCCGCTGACAGGACGAAAAATTGAATCATATTGAATATAAAGATCGGGAGGAATTTCTAATAAAAAACGCGAGGGGGCCACATTTTGCGGACGACCATAGCGCATACGTTTCAAACAACGCGAAATGAGCAAATATTTTTTAGCTCTTGTAACAGCAACATAAAAAAGTCGACGTTCTTCTGTAATATCAGATCCCAGCATGCGATGAGGAATGAGATCTTCCTCAACACCAATAATTATCACCACCGGATATTCCAATCCTTTTGAAGCATGCATCGTTAAGAGTTGAATTTCTTCTTCATTATCTTCATTGCCTTCAAAATCTCTTAACTCCATCGATTCTAAAAAGTTCATTAAAGTCAATATATGGCGTTCCCCTTTTTGAACAAAGCCATCTAAAATTCGACCTAAAATGGCAATTAAATTCCAGCGCTGTTCTGCCGCATGAGGTTCTGGACTTCGTTCTAACAGTTCATCTCGATATCCAATTTTTCTCAAAAAATCTTCGAGCTCTTGCCCTGCTGTCAGAGAAGACGATCGATCCACTAATTTTTTCCCAAACTCCTCAAGTTGATTACGACGTTCCTTTAAGCTTTCTTTCGCATTATTTTTGATCAGTAGATTATCGACTTCCTTATTAATCACAGTCAAAAGATCAAAACCTGTTTCGGCAATTCGTTCATTTAAGGCCTCCAGCACGGCATCACCAATTCCTCTCGGAGGAATATTTAGAATTCTTTTTATGGAATAATCCGTGGGAGCAATGGCACTACGAATGAAGGCAAGCCCATCTTTCACTTCCCTGCGATCAAATAAAGTAGAACTTCCCGTAATTTTATATTTCACTTGATGACGTCGTAATGTTCCTTCCAGGAGCGCGCCTTGTCCATTGGAACGAAAAAGTACTGCAATTTCAGACGGCTTGATTCCTAGGCCCACAAAGTGGCGTACCTGTTGAACGACAAACTCGCACTCTTCTTCCTCCGTTTCACATTGAAATATTTCTGGCAATGGGGTCTCGTCGGCATCTTGTGCTTGTAAAATTTTGCCATGACGATGTTCGTTTTTTTCTATAACACTATTGGCAACAGCAACAATCGCAGGAGTGGATCGGTAATTTTTTTCTAACTTAACAACCTTACAAATTAAATCACGATTTACACCACCTCGACTAAATTGCTTTGGAAAACTGAGAATATTTTGAATCACAGCACCACGCCACCCATAGATAGATTGATCATCATCTCCGACGACAGCAAGATTCGATTGAGGACGTACTAACTTTTCAATTAATTGCATTTGTAATGCATTGGTATCTTGAAATTCATCCACCATTAAAAATCGGGTTTGCAACTGAATTTCAAGTAAACTGCTGGGATGTTCTCGAAAAAGCTTTAAGGGAAGCAGTAATAAGCCTTCAAAATCAACGGCTCCTAAAAGTTGCAATCGTTTTTCATATCTCGGATACAACCATTCTGCCACCGCTAAATACTCTTCTTCAGCAACACCTTTGGAATTTATATCCGCTCTTTTTTCATTCACAAGATTTAATAATTTATCTGTAGCAAACTTTTCTTTTCCAGCCACAGTCAAATCTCTCAAAAGATCTTTAATTATACCCTGGGAATCACTTTGATCGAGGATCACAGGAGAGCTGGGTAAACCTAATTCTTTGTGATATTTTTTGATTAATTTCAATCCAAAAGAATGAAAGGTTCCGGCCCAGATTTTTTTGGCGATTTTTCCAAGTCGATTTTGAACTCGATGTTTTAATTCACGAGCGGCTTTATTCGTAAAAGTTAAAACCGTCAACTCATCTGGACGACAAACACCTTCAGCAATCAGACGACCAGCACGAGCAACTAGGACCGTGGTTTTTCCTGAACCGGCTCCTGCTAAAATCAAAAGCGGTCCTTCGTTATGAAGAACCGCTTCTTTTTGTTCTATATTGAGACCTTGTGTCCAAGCGCCATCTTGTGCATTATTTTTCATTATACAACTTTCATCATTTGTTTTCTGAGTTAAAGCTGAAGCAGCTCAAAAATAGTTCAACCAAGGGGCCTGGGTAATCTAAATTCATTAAACAATAATGATTTATTTTAATTGGATCTAAGTACGACCATGTACGAGATATCGTACTTCGTCTTCGAAAAAAACTTCAATTTTATCACCTTGAACAGATCGAACAAGTCCCAAACCAAATTTAGGATGTTGAACTACTTGTGATTCCTTAAATGTAACTTTCATACTATAGTTTGTTGCATTTGCAGCCGTGGCTCCAGTTTTAAATGATTCAAATTCGGCTGCATGAGCTGCGGCTTTGGCGGAAATTGTTTTCTTTGATTCTTTGGGACCTTTCGGCTTTGATAAAGAAGACGATTTTTTCACCTCTAAATTATGATTCCCTGTCTTGCCACAAACCTCGCACTTCAGTCTTACCGTCGTCTCATTCGTGTGCGTGACTACTTTATGATAACGATCCAAGCCACATTTCGAACATCGACAATAAAAACTTGAGGCCACTGCAGGTAATTGAATCATAATTTTATCCTTTGCTTTGTTTGGGAGTGTAAATCGCTAATGGTTCAGTCAAACTTTGCGCTGCAATTTGAGCTGAACTTAAAAAGTAAGGTCCGTCCCCATTTTCTAATTTCTTCTGCAATAGTAATAAGCTATTTCGGTCCTTCGGGTCAACCGTCATCCCTGAGAGTCGATAGGTTTCTAAAAACTCTAAATCAGGCTCCCTCGTAAAAAAGAGCATCCAGCTGTTCACATTCACCTTGAGACGGTAGGTTAAAGTTTCAGCATGTGAATGAACAGGAGTATAACTCGTCAGAATTTCCATGGGTCCATAATGAGAGTGGAGTTTTCGAGCGGGAGAGGCCCACTGAGTCATACCTACACAAGTTTCTACATTGGCATACCACAACCCAAAAGCTTTAGATAAAAAACCAAGACCATAAAACTGATTAGAAACAGGTAGTAGCGAATTAACAGAGCAGAGATTATGCGCCACCCACTCTCCCCTTGCCATAGTTGGGATAATTATAAAAAGGCTTAATGGAGTCCAATCAAGATCAGGCGACTGGCGCAAAGTTTTTCTAAGAAATGGAGGAAGTGTTGCCGTTCTATGGGCAAAACCAGCAACGAAACCAGGAACAACCGCACAATCATAAAAAACCCAACGAGGCATAGCTAAATTAGCTGGGCCAAATGCACTTTCTTCAATAAAATAGATTTGCTCTGCAAACTCAAGATCTCCCAAATCTAAGGGATTTTTGTATATTGGCTCTATTCCTTGAAACCAGTCTAAGTGATGACGCTGTCCTGGATTTGTTATGTGATTCTCTTTTCTCACATAAACATAGGGGCGGATATCCTGTGATTTAATCCAAGGTGCCTTCAAAATGAGTTCTTGCAATAAGCCTCCGAATAAATAAATATTTTACCATTCTATTCAACTAATTAGCTAGTCAATACCCTTGGTTATTTTCAAATACACACTGAGATCAAATGGTTAATTAGAATCTTCTAAAATATTTATCCTATATTCTATTATAACGGTAAGATTAAAATTTCTCAAGCAAGATTCAGAGTTGAATTGAAAGTCAACTCGGCTTAATTGAATGAGCTCAAAGAAAAAGTTATAAAAGTTAAGCCTACTTCCTTTTTGACTGTTAATCTTGCAGTTATTCACTTTAGTTGTGCTGATTAAATCTCATATATAGACCTCAATAACAAACTTTATTGCTTCCTGACCCTTTGAGAACACGGAAATCTCTCTATATAATTATTGATTTCAATTTTATGATGACTTTATCCATCGACTTAAGACTAGACCAAGCCCCCGAAGATCAATTGGTTTTGAAATAATATCTACAATTCCAAGTTCTATACATTTTTCTTTATCCTGAGGCATCACTGCTGCAGTAAGAGCTATAATCGGTACGGCCCTTAATTTGGGATTCAATTTTATTTTTTGAGTTGCTTGATAACCATCCATAATTGGCATATGAAGATCCATTAATACAACTTGAAACTGACCTTTTTCGAGTAAATCAATGGCCTCCCCACCATGATTGGCTACTGTAACTTCAGCTCCTAATTTTTTTAATAATCGATTGGCAACCAGTTGGTTAACTTGATTATCTTCAACTAACAAAATTTTAGCTCCATTAAAATTATAATCAATCCTGCCAGGTTGATTTAAAAACCTATGATCCATAAGTTTTTCAGTGGAAAGGTATTGGTCAAAAATAGCTGGAGAAAATGGTATCACAAACGTAAACTCAGCCCCTTTACCTAGTTCACTTTGTACACTGATGTCTCCACCCATCATTTGAACTAATTTTAAACATATAGAAAGTCCCAGACCTGTCCCACCATATTTACGTGTAATCGAACTATCTGCCTGTGAAAAAGCCGAAAATAGTGAATTCAACTGTTCTGAACTTAATCCAATCCCTGTATCAGAAATATGAAAATGCAACTCGTGGATGCCTGATTCAATTTTTTTGGACCAAACTTTAACCTTAATCGTACCTTTATCTGTAAATTTTATTGCATTTCCTATTAAATTATTGAGTATTTGCGAAACTCTTAATGGGTCACCCAAAACTTCCAATGGAACATCCGGTGCAATTTCTAAATCCCAATTCAAACCTTTTTGGCTAATTTGAGCTGAAAAGAGATCCTGACTTTCTTTCATCAAATGATGAATATTAATGGGAAGTTTCTCAATCGTTAATTTACCTGCTTCAATTTTTGCATAATCCAATATATCATTAAGCATCGATAGAAGCGCTCTTGAAGAGGAATAGACTTTTTGCAAAAATTCTTTTTGTTCGACGTTCAATTTAGTTGTCAAAACCAACTCAGTTAAACCTAAGATGGCATTCATGGGGGTTCTAATTTCATGGCTCATATTTGCTAAAAAATCACTTTTAGCACGGCTTGCGGCCTCAGCTTCTTCTTTTGCCATACTTAAACGGTCATTTGCGGTTTGCAAATCTTTAGTTTTCTCTATAACTCTGGCCTCTAATAAGCCTTGTTGCTCTTCAATACTTCCGGCCATAAAGTTAAAACTTCGTGCCAAACTATTAAGTTCGGCAATTTCTTGTGTTGGAACTCGCTCTGTGAGCTGCCCCGTTGCAATCAGTTGTGTGACTCGGATAAACTGTTCTAATGGTACAACAAAACTTTTCGCTAATGCATTGGCAAATACTGTACCTAAAATTAATAAGAGCACCAAGGATAACATCACTGTTTTTCTCAAGCGGTAAATCGGCTGATAGGCTTCGTCTTTATCAACTTTTGAAACAATACCCAAACGAAGTGGTGAGATATATCGCCAAACGGCTAAAACTTCTTTTTGGCTTTCATCCAAAGTTAATCCTGTACTGCTTTCTCCCGTAAGTGCAGCATGCATAGGTTCTGATAATTTTGTTAATGGGAGTGAAAACTTTAAGGCTGAATTTCGTACATGTTTTGAAGGCCCTACATATAACGCTTCTGTCGCACCTCTTTGCGCTAATAAAGTTTCTCCTGAAATACCTAAACCTGTATTATCTGCAATTACTGATTCAATTTGGTCCACATCGAGTTGAACGGCAAGAGACCCTAAAAATTCATTATTTTCAAAAATCGGATAAACTATAAAAATCGCTGGTCGGCCAAGTGAAGCTTGATAAGATTTGCTTAATAAAATTTGAGCATCTAAAAAATTTCTAGTCTCTCTAAAAGCAAGAGCGAGGTCACTACTATCCGCAGTTTTTTCAAACAAATTGGTACCCAAATCAGGCTCGTGGATCACTGAAAAAACAATATCTCCATATTTACTTATTAATAACATATCATAATATCCAGATGTAACTTTAGTCATTTGAAAAAATGGTCTAAAATAAAATAAATTTTTACGAAAAGCCGGATCTAAAATTGATTTGGTTTTATTAAATTCATCCGTCATTTTTCTGAGAGTTAAAAATGTATGATCCATTTTGGATAAGACAGCCACCTCGTTCATTTTCTCATTTAAGAAAGAATTAATTTGATCTGTCTTTTTATCCGTAATAGAAACAAGATTTTCCCCGATTGTATCTAACATTTCAGGTTCAAAAGTATTAAGATAAAACCACGATAAACAAGCCAAAGGCAATGGCGACAACACAAAAAAACTAATCATCAAGCGTGGAAAAATTCGTCTTGAAATCATTGAGAATACTCTTGAGTTTTAAGTTTATTTGCTAATAACTCGCTCCATTCATCACGTGTTCGATAAACGGGCCAAGGAGAGGGTTTTATGGGATTTGCCGAACGGCTCATAAGTTCAAAATGTCCGTTTCTAGCTAATTTCACAATCATTGAAAATTTCCAAGCATGTCGAGTCATAGCATCTATAGCGACAACGCCAGATGGCCCAGGAAACGATTGTCGCAAAAGAGATTCGTTATTAACTTGCAATGGATCTAAAGACTTCTTTTGCTTTACTGTTTCTGCCCAAAGATAAATTGAAGTGTAAATACTTTCCATATCAGAATTGACTACAACATCATTTCCTAATTCACTTTTTAAATTTGCAACAAAACGCCGATTGGATTCAGAAGGTAAATCATCATAATAATTTTCTAAACTGTAAATATTTTTTAGTTTATATTTATTGTAGAATTCAAGAGCAGTTCTTTCATCTAAAACTGAAAACATGGTTGGAATTTCTTTTAAACCAGCTTCAGATAATGCTTTTATAAAACTTTCATTTGCTTCTCCTGTTAACGTATTAAATATAAATTGAGGTTCAAGAGCTTTTATTTCATTTACAATTTGAGAATAATTGATTTTTGATTCTAATGACGATTGTGAAATTATTTTTTCTCCTATTACCTTTGCTTTGGATATTTCGGCGAGATCTCGTGCCATTTGATGAGATATCAATGATCTCATTTCATAGCTACCAATTAAATAAAATTGGTTTCCTAAATGATCAAGTGCCCATCTTATTCCCGGCATAATTTGCTGATTTGGAACAGAACCTAAATAAATGACATTCACAGATTGATCAAATCCTTCGTAAGATGCTGGAAAGAAAAGAAGTGTACGGTACTTTTCAATAATTGGTTTAACTTTATTGAGACACAGGGATGTCAAACAACCAAACAGCACATTTATGTTTTCTTCTAAGATTATTTTTTCAAGATTTTGAACAAAAGTTTCATTGTCACTATCAATTAATCGAAATTCAACAGAACGACCCAAAAGTCCACCCTTTTGATTAATTTCCTTTAATGCTAATTTTGCAGCTTCAATAAGAAAATTTTTTGGGTTCGATTGAATATTTGAATTTGATTGAATAATACCAATTTTTATTGATTCTACTCTTGATGGTCTATTGATCAAGAATATGATAACAATGCCACCAACTATGACAAGCACAAGACTTTTCAAGTATTTTTTGAATTCAATATACTGAAACAATCCTGACTCACTTTCCTTAAGAAACTAAACATGAAAGCTATGCAAGTCTCTTATTACTGGAAACTTTAACCCAACCTAAGAAACGCTCTCTGCGTGTCGAAATCATTTCGGCACAAACACCAGCTATTGATGCAACTAAATAAGAATCTATTTTCAAAAGTAACTCATCGGCACTGAGATTACCTACAAAAAATTCTTTTAAATAAGCTAAATACTCGATCATTTTTGCTTGTCCCACACATTTATAGACAAAGGCCGCCAGAGGTGTTTTTCTAAAGTCAAGCACCGATACAATATCGGCTTCGAATTCAAGTAATTCTAAAACTTTTTCATTAATATCGGGAGCCATCTGAACAGGTATTTTATTAATTAAATCATTAAATTCATATTTAGGTTCCACATTCCCTCTTGAATTATTCCCCATGATCATCAACACTGGAGCATCTCCCCCTGTTGACATACAAAGTGCCTCTAATAATCCCGTGGCTAAAAGCCTTCCTGTTAAATAAAATTTAGCTAATTCCACATTTTTGTCGGCCTGATCTTGCATTCTTTTTAATTCTTTGGCATTTGGAGAATTCTTGTAGCTATGATAAATGTCCAATACATTAACTCGATTAAAGAATGTTTCCATTTTCTCTAAGGCTACTCTATAATTTTTAATTGTATAAACTTTATTTGACATTAAATAAGGGTTGTTTTCTGGAAGGAGCTTCCAGGTGTTATCTAAAAACTCAGCTGGACTTTCGCAGGAAAAGTTTTTGACATCAAGATTTGCAAATTGAACTGATTTTTTGACAATATCAATGATTTCGTTTGTCGAAAAACCACACCCTCTTGTTCTATTAATTTTCTGTAAGCGTGCTTCTAATAAATCAAAACAAGTTTTCCCATTTTCGTCTTTTGCACGAAATGGCTGACTTCCTTCAATACATGAAATAACTCCCAAAAATTCCTTTAAACCTAATATGGGGTAAAATATTTTAGCAAAAGCTAAGGCGCTCAAAAATTCGTTCAAACCAGCAAATGGTGTCAATAGTTGACCATATTCAAATCCAAAAACATTTAAAACTAAAGGGAGAATCATATCATTTTGAGGTCCTCGTCGTCGTATAAAAACTTGCTCTAATTCAACTGTAATATAAGGAGAAACGAGTTCATCAACTCTAGCAATGAGACCACCATCTACATTATAATAAACTAAATCATGAAATAAAGCTGATAAAACTAGAATAGGATCGCCATTTGGATCCGACACATCAAAAACATGATCAGTCGTATGAAAACGACGATATGCTCCAGACATTCCTTCATGAATTAAAATAGCAGTTGATTCAATAAACTCTTGAGTTGGATTTACATTTAAATCCAAGAGGGCTTTCTCAATAAAATTTACTAATCTTTGTATTGTTGTGCCAGCCAAATCTTTAACCTTTCTACATTCTTATCATATGACTCATCGGTACTACTCCCAAAACCAATAGGTCCGGTCTATCACTAATAAACTATTTTTAATTGAAGTGATCTTGATATTAACTTAGGTCTGGCCAATAATGTGAGTTTGACTCTTAAAACTTAATGCGGATTGAAAGCAATCAAATTCCCTACCTCAGTATATGCCTAATATATAGGCATATACTGAGGACAATTAGTGGGACGGGGCAGCTTCGCGGATTTATCTCGTTCTTAGCTCTAAGATCGATTATTATCTAATATTGCTGCGGGTTTGAGTTAAAATAAATAAGAACTAGTTTGAAAAAGTATCCTATTCGGAGCACGATGAAATTGAACGGTCCAGTCGAAAGTGAGCACCTTATTTCGACTAAAAAGATAGCAAAAAATAAGGGTGATGATCCTTGGTTTAATGAGGATCTAAGTATTATTTGCAAGTGCTTTGTAGTGATACAATGCGATTAGAATTAAAAGGGATTTAAAGAATGATGTTACAATTGATACTAACCTTAATTTTAGGAACCTTAGTGGGCGGACTTTTGTCTTGGTTTTTAATGAACTACCTGGGAAGTCTTGAAAAAAAGAGAGCCATTTTAGAAGCCAAAGAACTTTTAGAACGAGCCAATGATGCCGCTGAATTAATTGAAATGGACCAAAAGGAACTCGCTTTAGAAATTGAAGAAGAACTCTGGACTAAGTCTGAACCAGAGCTTTTTAAAATGGAAGAAACCATAGAGGATCTAGAAATAAAATTTAATGAATTAAAAGAAAAAAATGAACTCGAAATTAAAGAATATAAAAGCTCACTGATTCCCAGACAAGAGGAACTCGCTATAAATGAAAAATTATTTCAACAAAATGAAGCTAAGTTTAATTATTTAAAAAAAGATTTATCGACTCAAACAAATAACTTTGTTGATCAATTAGCATCAAAATTGAACTCTTCTCGAAGTCTTTTTATTAAAGAATTAATTCAAGAACAAATTAATGAAACTCAGGTTCGATGCTTAAAAGAAAGTTCTGAATATCTAGCTGATCTTTCTAACTCAATAGAACAGAGAGCAAAAAAGATTTTATCTACGGCCATTGATCGTTTTGCTCGTCCCTATTGCCCAGAAAGGGGCCTTGGATCAGTAGAGTTTCCAGAACCTCAATCTCGCCAAATTTTAGTAGATAAGAATAATAGAAACATTCAATTAATCCAAGAAATCTGTGGTTGCGACTTACTGATTGAGGATGACTCTGAAGTTATTAGTATTGCGGGATTTGATCCCGTTCGACGCGAATGGACACGGAGATCACTAGAAAAAATTCTAAAAGAAAAGAAGACAATTACAGAAGATCTTATCAAAAGAAGAACTGCTGAATCCAAAAAAGAACTCTTTCGACAAATTAAACAAGATGGTGATAATATCGCTCGTGAATTAGGTCAGAGAGATTTACATCCTGAAATACGACAAATGATGGGAAGTCTTCGATATCGATACTCCTTTACTCAAAACCAACACTTTCATTGTAGTGAGGTAGGATGGCTTTGCGGCTTATTGGCAAGCGAACTCAAATTACCCATTCTTATGGCTCGAAGGGCCGGAATGCTACATGATATTGGCAAATCCATGGACCACGCCATGGAAGGTGGCCATGCTGTCATCGGTGCTGATTTTATCAAACAAAGAAATGAGTCCCAAGAAATCGTTCATGCCGTAAGGGCCCATCACTTTGATGAACAACCAAGCTCAGATTTAGCTTTTCTTGTAATTGCTGCCGATGCCATCAGCGGAGCACGTCCTGGCGCACGAAGATCTGTATTAGAGTCCTACGCGCAAAAGGTAACAGAACTTGAAGGAATAGCCAAAAGTTTTCCTGGAGTTGATGACTGCTATATCCTAAGTGGTGGAAGAGAAGTTCGAGTCATTGCAAACGAAGAACAATTGGATGATATTAAGGCCCTTGCTCTTTCGAAAGAGTTGGCCGCACGAATTGAAAACGAAGTAAATTATCCGGGACAAATAAAAGTTGTTGTAATTCGAAATACACTCATTCAAGAAACGACTAAAGCTAATTAATCTAAGATTTTTAAATATACAAAATACGGCGAAGAGTTACTTTAAATTCATACGATTTGATGCGCTAGGTTAATTTTATTTAGTTAAAATTTTACCTAGAAGAAAAGCAATGCATTAGCTAACATTAACCTAATTTGAAAATAATGAATGGAAAATCGTTCATTTAAAAATATTGTACTAACTTTAAAAAGAGACGACGATATACCTCTAACCACTTTATTAGAAAAATAACATGTTATGATATTATTTTTCAATCATGGCTAGTTTTTTTAATATGACGAAAGGGATTTTGTCATGAATGATGAGTTTATAAAGAATCTACAAGATGGATTTTTGGTTGAAGCGGATGAGCTCATTGATCAAGCCGAATCACTTTGTTTAAATATCGAAAGATCCAAAGATGGTGATACGAGCGGAAGTTTTGATCAAATAAAAAGAGTTTTTCATAACTTTAAAGGCTCATCTAAAGCAGTAGGCTTTGATGAGTTAGCCAATTTTTCACATCATCTTGAAAATTTACTCGTAGCACTTAAAAACGGAGAAGTGGCTCTTACTACTAAAGTGACCAATACACTATTAGAGTGTGTCGATAGATTAAGAAATGATGTCAAACAACTTAAAAAAGATAGAACTATTAAATTAGATCACACTCAACTTAAAGCCAAAATTGTAATGGCACAAACAGGTTTAGAAGCGCAAGAAACTTCAAAAAACTCAAATTCATCAAATTTAAATCAAAAAGGGCATCCTAATGCTAAGAAAACTTCTGCTGGTGCGCAGGATCACCCCAAGAATGCATCAATTCTTTCTTTGCAGAACAAAGTAAATAAAGATGCTGCTGAAGAATTTATTCGAGTACCTCTTAAAAAAATTGATGATCTACTAAATGCTTTTGGCGAACAAGTTATTTATTTGTCAGCACTGGATTTTTATAAAGAGGATCTAAACAAATATAGAGATGATATTATTCGTTCGATCTTTAACCTTAAAAAAACAGCTTTTGATTTGCAACAATCTACCCTCACATTGAGAATGATTAATTTAAAATCCACTTTTTCTAAACTTGAAAGAGCCATTCGCGATGCCGCACATATGACAGGTAAACAAGCTCAATGTATTCTTATTGGAGCAGACAATGAGTTAGACAAAGTGATCGTGGATCAACTCTCTGATCCTCTTATACACTTGGCAAGAAATGCTGTTGATCATGGTCTGGAACCAGCAAAGGATAGAAAAGCCAAAGGAAAACCCGAGAGTGGAACCATTACTTTACGTGCACGACGCGAAGGTGTTTCATTTGTAATAGAAATCGAAGATGACGGTGCAGGGCTTGATCCACAAAAGCTCTCAGAAAAAGCCATTGCACTAGGAATTATTCCTGCCAATCACACAAAATCAAGAGATGAACTGCTAAATCTTATTTTCGAAGATGGCTTTTCAACTAAAGATGAAGCTTCAGAAATTTCAGGACGAGGCGTAGGAATGAATATAGTAAAAGAAACAACTCTACACCTCAAAGGTTCCTATGAAATTTTTTCTGAAATCAATAAAGGAACATTATTTAGAATCAAACTTCCTTTAACTCTATCACTTTTCAATGGGTTACTTGTCATTATAAGCGGACAAAAATTTATCATACCTTCATCCCAAATTCATGAAATTGTTAAAGCACAAGATACTAAAGGTTTAGATGTAGATTCTGGTAGTAGAGTGATTCAAATTAGAGATGAGATACTCGAATTACTTGATATTAGCCGTATACTTGGTCGAAATGATGGTGTTGATTATCGTGACCCGAAAAAGGATATGATTTTAATTGCCACTATTGACCGGCAAAAAGTAGGTTTCTTAGTGAGTCAAGTTCTAGGAGTCCACAGAACAGTACAGAAACCAATAAGCCCCGAAATGACGACTTGTCCAGGAGCGAGTGGTGTTACGATTCTAGGAGATGGAAATCCTGCCATCATTCTCGATCTTCGATACTTAAGGGATTATATCCAAGGAACAAAAACTTCTTCCGGTGGAAGAAGTTTCGCTTAAAACATAATTTCAAAACTGAATTTTAATTTGAGTTATTCTATTAAATATTGAAAGTTTACATTAATTATTTGACCGCCTGAAGTTCCTTCAAATGGTTTACCACTCATTCTATCTAAACTTAATTCAAGACCCAATACTTCTGTTAACTGCATATGACCGCCTAAACTTAACAGCATATCTGTGCCTTTAACTTTTAAACTACTGATACTACATCCACCCGTTGCTTTGCATGATTTACCAGCATTTACTTTTATTACAGGCCCAATAAACATCAAAAATCTTTCCGCAAAACGATATCCAAGGGTCAAAGGAACATTAATATAGGTTAAATTTATCGTTGTGTCAGAAGAACCAGCAGATGTTGCCGTAAGATTTTCTTGACCAAATAATGCACCCATTCTGACTTCAAGTAACTCATTCATTGGTTGATAAAAAAGAGCACCTAATTGATAACTTCCATTACTGCTCACATCAACTCCAGATGCGCCTTCAATTTGAATTTGCGACAAACCAAAAGTGACGCCTGCTTTTTGAGCGAAAACAGTTCCCGAGAAACCTAACAATAGTAAATAAATTGCAATTAAACCTTTCATAAAACCTCCAAAATAAAAAATAAAACCCGATTCCAAGAGATCAAATCCTCATGTAATCAGGATCCAATACTTGGAATCATGTATTCCTTTTTTTCAAAAGTCTAGTTTTACTGTTATCAGAGGATGCAGAGTCCAATTTTAAATTGCACTTGTTAATGTTGAATAGTCTTCAAGTAGATCTAATAATATAAGGCGTACACGTCGTTGTTGAGTCTCAATTCCTTGATCAGATGAAATATAAAGATCCTTCACTCCTTTAGATTCTAATTGGTCAATTTTCCTTTTTTCTAGAGCCTCACCTTTGTTAAGAATTTTAATATATCGATTATTTTTTGCAAAATAGAGGTATACGTCTTGTTCAGCAACTTCTCCGTCCGACATTGATGTTATCGATCGATTAGCAAACCTTTCATCATCCTTTGCTTTTTCCAAACGAAAATAACCTACATAGGATGGGCCTTTTGAATTTTCTTGCATAAAACAATAATCGCTCATTTTAACAAAAAAATTCCAATCTAATTGAGATGGGTTTAATAATTGAAAGTGTTCAATAAAGTAAATTTTTTCATGAGCTGATCTAATGATACTATGAAGTTGTTTTGAAAGCTTAGCAGCCAAGTCTAAAAAAGTAACTTTACTACTACTTGAACCAATGAGAATGAGACTTGAAAACATTCTCGTTTCAACAGTTATGGCTACAATATTATTAATTTCATGAACATTCTCAAAATGTTGCTTAGCGCTTGATTCCAACCGTTTAGAACATGAAAGTTGTAATGCCAACAAAGTTATATCATCATGCTGAATTGGTTTTAAATTTGTGGCACCACTTTCATTTCGAACATGACTATTCTCATCATGCCCCTTCACAAATATCAAATCGCTAGATGATTTCTTTTTTGGTTTAGCACTCATTATTTTATAATTTAACAAAGCTTTATAAGTTTCTCGACAAAAGAATCTAAATAAACTTGATTCAATACTTAAGTCTAGACCTAGGCATCAAAAAGTATTGGATTAGGTAAACTCAAAAATGTCAGTATTGCGACACTCATATTTGCTTATCAACAACTATAATATGCAAATAGTCAATTTTCATTAAGAGTCTAGTAGATTTACAAGTTTAATTCTAAGGACTTATCACTTTGATTTTTTTAGCAGCTTTAATTGCTAAGCTCTTCGCTTTTTGAATATTAGAATTTCGTGCTAACACCACTGCCATACGACGATTAGGTCGAGTGCTTGGTTTTCCAAAAACTCGCACATCTACATTTTTCAATTTTAAGGCATCCTCAACCCCTTGAATTTTAGGAGGTTGATCAGAACTTCCGGTAGACAATACAACAGCTGACGCACTCGGCCCATAATACTTAATATTAGGAATGGGAAAACCCAAGATGGCGCGAACATGAAGATCAAACTCTGATAAATCTTGTGAAATCAGTGTCACCATCCCTGTATCATGGGGCCGTGGAGACAATTCAGAAAAATAGACATCATTTTTAGTAATAAAAAATTCAACACCAAATACTCCTGCTCCACCTAAACGATCTGTAATTTTCTTCGCCATTCTCTTTGCCTTGAGTAAAAGCTCCGGTTTCATTTTAATGGGCATCCAGGATTCTCGGTAATCTCCATGTTCCTGTCTGTGGCCAATTGGCTCAACAAATAATGTTTTTCCATGACTTTGCTTCACTGTGAGTAAAGTGATTTCATATTCAAAGGGAATGAATTTTTCAATAATAACTTTTTGTTTATCTCCTCGCATTCCTTCGCAAGCATAAGTCCAAGCCTTAGAGATCTCAGACTCTGCTTTAACAATAGACTGCCCCTTGCCAGACGATGACATGACAGGCTTCACAACACATGGAAATCCAATTGTTTTTGCGCTGAGAAATAGCTCTTCCAAACTCGTAGCATAAGCAAAAAAGGCAGTTTTTAATTTGAGTTCTTGTGAAGCAACATCTCTGATAGCATCTCGATTCATAGTTAAATGTGCGGCCTCCGCTGTTGGAATCACTCGAAATCCCTTTTTTTCCAATTCAATCAATTTTTCAGTTCGAATAGCTTCAATCTCAGGGACAATAACATCGGGCCTGTGCTTCTGAACTACTCTTTCAATTTCAGCACCATTTAACATATCAATGACCTCGAAAGTATCAGCGACCTGCATAGCTGGTGCCCCTTCGTATCGATCAACAGCAATGACATATTGACCAAGACGCTTAGCAGAGATTACAAATTCTTTTCCCAACTCACCAGATCCAAGAAGTAAAATCTTTTTCACCTATCACCTCAAATATTAATAATTAGCTATGATTGAAATAATATATCATGGCTCTCTTTTTTTTCATTCAATTGCAGGTGATTTTTAATCACCCCGTATTATGAAAGCACCTCGTATTGGTCAGTATTTTCATAATAACATTTAGTAGTATATTTTAAAACCCATCCTCAATATCTGTGCGCCTGCCCGATAATGATGAAAGAACAGTGGGGGAACTACCATTCAATATGGAATGTATTGAATCAATCAAAACAGCTCGCACGGGCGAAGCCTCTGCGTCCTTAATTTTTAAAGGAAATGCCACTAGTAAATAATTACCGGATTTGATTTCATCAAGGACAAGCCCTTCTAAAATAGATATTTTACTTTTAAAAAACGTCAGATGAGTCTCTAATTCTTTGCTTTTAGAAAAGTCCATCGAAGGAGTATCAATACCAATGAGCTTCACACCTTTTTCTGCCAAAGAGTTAACTAATTCCGGAGATAAATATGAAAAATCTTCTTGCCATTGGTTTACATTTAATATTGATTTTGTTTTAAATAAAACTCTCTCGCAAACCACATCAAATGGCCCCAAGTTCTTTAGATTTAATTCACCCGAAACATGGCTCGCATCCAAAACTTGACAAGGTCCAATATATCGACTGAGTGAGCACTGATCAATACTCACTCCATCTTTATGGTAATGTGAGGGCGCATCAGCATGAGCACCTAAATGCAAAGTAGTAACAATAGAACTTAAACTTAAAGAATCACCCTTATTCATATCCAAAGTTACATTTCTTGAAAATGAAACATCTCCAGGAAAAACCGCCAACTCAGTAGTAATCAAAGGAGAGATATCATAAATCAACGGTTGAGTTCCTCAACTCGAGGTTTTACTTTTTCTGCAAATATTCTCATACTATTCTTGATTTGCTCATTATCATGATTATTGAAATCAAACCAAAGCATCAAGCGATCCTCGGGGTGATATTTCTTTTTAATAGCTTGGGCGACTTCTTCTGGGTTTCCAGAAATTGAATTTTCAACGGCACTTTCAACTTTTTTAGGATCCAAGGTTTTCTCCATCGCAAGCCAATAATTACTCCATGCTTTTTTAGATTGTTCGCGGGCACGGGCCGATTGTTCCTCTGGAGATAAGCCTTCTGTGGCATCAATAAAGACTAATGCCGTCCGGGGCATATGTGCCCGTGTCCATGTTCCACCACTAGGATGAAACTCTCGCGCCATACGCCGATGAGTTTCTTCAATCACCTCGCCTGGGGTAATCGATAAATTAAAGACACCTGTTGGTAGGATTTTATTTGCCATGATTTGTGTTTCAGGATCATGAGATCCAATCGTTAATCTTAAGAACTCCAATGGTGCCTCAAACGGAATAACTCCTACCTTATCAAAAACAAAATAAGGAAAGTGACGTATTTTATCGCCATCCCAGCGATGATTATCTTCTTTGGCTAGATTATAAACTTTTTGCCATTGCGTTTGATCTCTAAAATCCTCTGGTCGTAGATACAATGGTCCAATATCTCTACTGGCCATGCAATCACCACGAAGCACTCGAAGCATAATCAAAGTAGCCTCTTGAAATACTTTATTTTTCACAACCTCCCATGCCACTTCATCCACTTGATCTCGCGGTTTTATACCATAAGCATGATAAGAAAAAGGGAAGCGACCCGCGGCAAAACCTAACTCCAATTTTCGGGATTCATTCTTTCTTAGAGAATGTAAAGAAAGAAAAGTTTTAACGGCCTCAGCATGAGCGAGTGGCCCTCCATTGCAAAGAATATTTCGAATTGCAGAACCAACATTAATTTTTTTAGTTTGATTAAAAATAAGATGGGCCAATTGAAGAATATCAGTATTTAACCCAATCTCCCCTTTAAAGTTGGGAATGACGGCGGCAGGGTTTTCTTTTTGAATTTGACACGATAAATGAGTTTCAGCTACCCAGGCTGTGCCAAAATCCAGTTGATCAGCCATCTGGATTTGATCAAAAAAATTCTCCCACATCGTTCTTTCATTGGGGAGATAACCATCAACTTCTGTTTGACAAATTGAAAAAAAGATATCGTATTTCATGGCGCTCATTAGATCTAAATCTCTGCTGAAAGTCAGTCTTTTCACACTGCGCCATTAAAGAATCTTTGATTAACTAGTCCTGATCACCACAGTTTCAATAAAAATTGAAAAATAGATGTGAGTTTATCGATCCAAAGTGGATCTGATAAAAAATGTAGGAGTGAAAAAAGGAGATATGCGGAAAGAAAGAGACTCAATGTTAATGAGACAAAAAATGAAATATACATCCATTTAGGAATTTTTGGAATCGGGTCAGTATCAATGGTCATACCTTCATCCTTAAACTGCTTTCCTTTTAAACCTTTAAATAAATTTTTTCTTTGAACTTGGTTCAAGGATTCAAACTCAATTGCTACCAGTAGAGTTTCAGGGTCAATCTTTTCAATTCTTGAAACTATTGCATGGCAAGCCATCGTTTGTGATCCAGGAATTTCAAATTGAATTTTAACACACTCTCCAGTTTGTGGCTCTAATATGTTTGGAGCTGTAAAACATAATCCAGTCATTGAGATATTTTTAATTTCTGTTCCCTCTTCCCAAGGGGTTTGCTTTGGTCCAGCAATACGAACAAGACAATTCTCTTGTGGAAGTAAAATATAGCGTGGGGAGCGTTGATAATAGTGGGAGAGAACTTGATTCATAAATGACTTTTCGGTCTCTCACTCAACAAACTTTAGTCTCTCAATTAATTATTCAAGAGAGGAATTTAACTCATTTAGTCTAAACTCGTAAAAATAATCAATACGCTTAGGCGCTAAGGACGCCCCGACCAAAGTTAGGAATTTCTGAACATTCCTGATCAAGAGGGTACTAAAAAGGTCACAAGCTATCTTGTATCCTTGTCACAACTATTTGTTTTAAAATGAGATTATCAGACTATGTTGAAGACTATGTCCCAGATTTTTCATAGACATTGAAATTTGAATTAATTTTTCTTAAAAATCCTAATTATATTTTTAATGGTTTAAATTCATATACTCTTTGAAGAGACCTCGTGGTCTGAGAAGGAGAGGTA
>Ga0154020_10000507_pt1 | contig 47537 bp, 40 predicted proteins | sample Klosneuvirus_201_FD_109709 | JGI IMG/M metagenome (GOLD analysis project Ga0154020, IMG submission 109709) | Active sludge microbial communities from wastewater, Klosterneuburg, Austria - Klosneuvirus_20160825_MG | ecosystem: Engineered > WWTP > Aerobic digester > Activated sludge | place... | reverse complement strand
CTGAGCCTGGGGCAGGAGCCGACCAACGACGGCAACGGCGTCAACTCCAACCTCACCGTGGACTTCGGCTTCGTGCGCCAGGACTGGGGCGATGCACCGGACACCTTCGGCACGACGGCCGCGGCCAACGGCCCGCGCCACACCATCGTCGACGGCTTCTTCCTGGGCGCCGGCGTGGACAGCGAGCTGAACGGCCAGCCAACCGCCGTGGCCAACGGCGACGATCTCAACGGGACGCCCGACGACGAGGATGGCGTTGTCTTTACGACGCCGCTCGTGGCCGGACGGCCGGCGACGATTACCGTGACCGCCAGCGCGGCGGGCGTTCTCAACGCCTGGATCGACTTCAACAGTAACGGCCAGTTCGACGCCGGCGAGCACATCGCCAGCGACCGTCCGCTGAACGCAGGCGCCAACGCGCTGGTCATCAATGTGCCGGCCAATGCGACCGGCGTGATGGTCAGCCGCTTCCGCCTGACCGCGGCGGCCGGACAGGCATCTACGCCAACCGGCGTCGCGGCCAACGGCGAGGTCGAGGATTATATCCTGTCCAGCCTGGGTGACTTCGTCTGGCACGATGTTAACGCCAATGGCGTGCAGGATGATCAGGGCGAGCCGGGCGTCAACAATGTCACCGTGCGCCTGCTCGACGGGCAGGGCCAGCCGGTGCTGGACGGCGCGGGCAACCCGATCACGACACTCACGGTTAACCATCCGACGACCGGCGCGGCCGGCTGGTATGAATTCCCCGGCCTGCTGCCGGGCGACTACCAGGTCGAATTCGTTGCGCCGACGGGTTCGCTCTTCACCGTGGCGGATCAGACGGCCAACGGCGGTGCGGAAGCGACCGACAGCGATGCCGACCGCACGACCGGTCGCACCGCCACCGTGACGCTGGTCGCGGGCCAGGTCAATCCTGACGTGGATGCGGGCCTCGTGCTGCCGGTCAGCGTGGGCGACCGCGTCTGGTACGACAACAACGGCGACGGCCTGCAGGATGACAATGTCGAGGCCGAAGCGGGTGTGCAGGGCGTGGTCGTCACGCTCTACGACACGACGACGCAGCAGCCGGTGCTGGTCGCCGGCCAGCCGCTGACCGCGACGACCGACGCCGACGGCGGCTATCTCTTCGACAACCTGCCGCCGGGCGACTACTACGTTACCTTCGATCTGACGACGCTGCCGGCGGGCTACGTGGCGACGCGGCAGAATGTGGGCGAGAACAACGCCATCGACAGCGACGCCGACCGCGCTACGGGACGCACGGAAGCGACCGGCTTCCTGGCCAGCAGCCAGAGCAATCTGACGCTGGACATGGGCATCGTAGCGCCGGTGCGGGTGGGCGACACTGTTTGGTACGACGACAACGGCAACGGCGTCCAGGATGAAAGCGGGCGCGGCGTGTCAGGCGTGCGTGTGACACTCTACGACGCGACAACGCAGCAGCCGGTGCTCGTCGCCGGGCAGCCGCTGACCGATGTCACCGACGCCGACGGGCTCTACCTCTTCGAGAATCTGTGGCCGGGGAACTACTACGTTGTCTTCGACCTGAGCACGCTGCCGCCGACGTACGCGCCGACCGTGCAAAACGCCGGCGAGGACGACGCCATCGACAGTGATGCGGACCAGACGACGGGCGCCACCGCGCCGACGGGCTTCCTGCCCAGCGGCAATGAAGATCTGACGCTGGACATGGGCATCCTGTCGGGCGTCACCGTCGGCGACCGCGTCTGGTACGACAACAACGGCGACGGCCTGCAGGGGGACGTGACGGCGGAGCCGGGCGCGCCCAATGTGGTGGTGACGATCTATGACACCGAGCGCAATGAGCCGGTGCTGATCGGCGGGCAGCCCTACACCAAGACGACTGACGCCAACGGCGGTTATCTCTTCGTCAACCTGCCGCCCGGCGACTACTACGTCATCTTCGACCTGGCGACGCTGCCGGCCGGCTATGCGCCGACCACGCCGAACGCCGGCGACGATGCACTCGACAGCGACGCCGATCAAAACGGCCAGAGCGGCAGCACGGGCTTCCTCCCCAGCGGCCAGAGTGACCGCACCCTCGACCTGGGCATCGTGGCGCCGGTGCGCGTGGGCGATCGCGTGTGGATCGACGCCAACGGCGACGGCTTGCAGGACGCAAACGTGACGACGGAGCCAGGTGTGCCGGGGGTCAAGGTCACGCTCTACAACGCAACGACAGGGCAGCCGGTGCTGGTCGCCGGCCAACCCTTCACGCAGACCACCGACGCCAGCGGTCTCTATCACTTCGAGAACCTGCCGCCGGGCGCCTACTACGTCATCTTCGACCTAACGACGTTGCCAGTGGGCTACGTCCCGACGACGCCGAACGCGGGGGACGATACGCTGGACAGCGACGCCAACCGCACGACCGGCCAGACTGCGGCGACGCCTTTCCTGCCCAGCAATACGCAGAATCTGACGCTAGATCTCGGCATCTATGCGCCGGTGACGGTGGGCGACCGCGTCTGGTACGACAACAACGGCGACGGCTTGCAGGGCGATGTGGTCGCGGAGCCGGGCGTGCCGGGCGTGGCGGTCACGCTCTACAATGCAGCAACGGGACAGCCGGTACTCGTCGCCGGCCAGCCGCTCACCGACACGACGGACGCCAACGGCCTCTATCTGTTCGACAACCTGCCGCCGGGCGACTACTACGTTATCTTCGATCTCACAACGCTGCCGCTCACCTATGGGGTGACGCCGCCGAACGCTGGCGACGATGCACTTGACAGCGACGCCAATCCGGAGACAGGAGAGACCGGTAGCACCGGCTTCCTGCCCAGCGGTGAGGAAGATCTGGCCCTGGACATGGGGATTGCGGCGCCAAATCTGGAACTGGACAAGACGGCGAACAGCACACAGATCCAGCTTGGTGGCGTCGTGCTCTACACGTTGGCCTATCGCAACAGCGGCTATGGCATGGCGCAGGAGGTGGTGATCCGCGAAACGGTGCCGAATTATACGACCTACGTCGCGGCCGAAAGCTCTGCCGGCTGGAGTTGCGCCGACGGCGCCGGCAGCGGTGCGGTCTGCACCTTCCGCGTGGGCTCGGTGGCGCACGGCGAACAAGGCAGCGTGATCTTTGCCCTGCGCGTCGCGACTGCGGTCGACCCGAACCAAGTGCAGATCCGCAACGTGGCCAATATCATCAACGGCAACGGCGAGCCGGAAGATGCCATCGAGAACAACGAAAGTGAAGCCGACGTGATCGTCACCCTGCCCACCGCACTGGAGCAGGTTGACGAACCTACCAGCGATGGGCCGGCGGCCAATCAAGTCTTCCTCTACTTGCCTGCCGTACAGCGGTAGAGGATTATTCCCCCCAAAAATACATCCCACCTTTCTGCAAGGTGGGATGTATTTTTGGGATGCTTCCACAGTTCGGAACTTCGGAACTCACCTTGCAGCGTTGTGCGTCTACTGTGATAGACTAAATGTTGATAGTTTCATCGCTGCGATGCACGCCCCGCAGCGATCAGGAGTATATGAGGTTGCTTCCGATGGTCAAAGTGCTGATCAGCTACGATATGCAGCAGGGCAAAGAGCAGGAGTGTCAGGACTATCTTGTCAACAAGATGGCGCCTGCGCTGTCGCGTATGGGATTCCAGTTCTCCGATGTCTGGTACACGATCTGGGGAGACTCACCGGAGATTTTGGGTGGGGGCGAAGTAGAAAGCGTCGATAAAGCGCGCTCCATTTTTGAATCCACGCACTGGGAAAAACTTGCCGCAGGCATGGAGACAATCACCGACAATTTCAAGGTGATGGTTGTACACCCACGCGAAGAAGTGTGAGTCAGTGAAGCCTGCCGGGCTTGCGCCTGCCAAACCGATCGCATTGGTCGTTTTTCTGGAGAATGTCGGTCACATCGCCGGCGTCAAATTGCCGCGCGTGGCGATGGCGGTCATCGACTGGACCACCGAAGAGTACGCCAAGCTGCTGCTGAAATGGTACGGCGCTCACCGGCGTTATGACCGAGTGATCATTCTGGAAGACGCACAGGCAACCGGGCCGCAGTTGCTCGCCACACTGGCGTCAATCGGCTCGACCCACACCGTCGATCTGCTGTTGCTGGCGCATGGTCATGAAGGGAAGATCGTCGGCCATCGTGGCCGGGAAATCGTCGGTGAGGAGACCTTCGCCGCATTGCGCCGACTTTACGCGGGGACGCGTGAAAACCTCGACTTGCGCGCTGTCTATGGCTTGAATTGTTATGGGCTTTCGCTGGCGTGGCAGTGGCTGGCGCTCGGTGTGCAGGCCACCAATGGGGCGGTGGGCGTCAATTGGTTCCCTGAACCCAGTCTGTCGGTCTTCCTGCGCCATTGGCTGGCTGGCGAACCCTTCAGCGCCGCGGTCAGCCAGAGCAATGTCATTGCCAACCGTTGGTGGCGGCGCATCTTGCGTGCACCGCACGCTGGGGAACATCCCTGGATCACCAGCAGCCGCCAGATCGTCGTCGGGGCCTGCGATGTTACGATTAACAGCAGGAAGCCAGCGGTCCAATAAACAAGACGAAATAATCCGCTCTTTACGGTTAATCTTTACGGATTACGTTTACTCAGCCCCTATTTTGTTGCCCGCTGATAAACCAGATAGTAGGCGACGTGGATGCCTTTGAAGCGATTGGCCAGGTCGCCCATGCCCGCCCCGCGCAAGATGTCGCTTGGCAGCCCTTCCACCTTTACATTGTAGGCGTAACCCGACGCGTACATCTGATAGTTAAAGCCGTAATCGGGGGCAGGTTTGTCTTCCAGCGCAGCAGAATAGTTGCCATCCCCCCAAAAAACTGTAACAGGCTGCCCCACAAGTCGATTGCCGTTTTCGTCCAGGACATCGACATAGATATGGTGCTTGCCCCCAGCTTGTCCTTCATCTTCCCAGCGCGCCTCGATCAATCGCCAGTATTGCTGTCCTGGCGCCGCCTGCGCGTCCTCAATCGCAATGCCGAGCTGGCTCAAGCGACCGTCGAGATTGCGCGGCGCGGCCGCGGCGGCAACCACGGCTTCCGGCGTGGCCTCCTCCGGTGCAGCCTCTGCCGGCGCGAACGCCACGGCTGCGTCATCTGAAAACGGCTGCAAGATAATCACCGGGGTGGCGGTCGCCTGCGGCGTATTGGTTGGCAGCGGCGTCGAGGTCGGCAGTGGCGTCGAGGTGGGAAATGGCGTGTAGGTTGGCGTCGGCGGCACCTGCGCATCGGCAAAACGCATGCGATCCGTCGTAGTGCTGGCGCTCGCCACTCCCACGCTGCCATCGGCATAGACGACATCCAACGCGGTATTCATCGTTGATGCAATCGCACGGCTTGCCATACTTAACCCATTGAGGATGGCCGCGCTGGTCAGCGGAATTGTCACACAGAGGAAAATCAGCAGCAGCAACATCAGCAGGATAAAGCGAAGCTTGGCGCCGCCGGACAGACTGCCGTACCATTCGCCAAAGCTGCGGCGTTGGCGGCGCGGCGCTTCTGACTCTGCCGCCTGTTGGCGGCGCCGCGGCGCTGCTTCCACCGGTGCAGCCGGATACCCTGCCGGCGCCGCGGCGGCCGGGGTTTCGCTCATGCGCTGGCTGATAATCCGTGTGATGCTGATGGCAATGCCCGGATAGCGGTTCATCAGCATATCCAGATCTTGTTTGTCCAGCGTCCACACATCGACATCGGTGTCGGCGCTGACGGTGGTGTTGTGCGGCTGTTCGGTGATCAGCGCGCGTTCGCCAAATGATTCTCCCGGACCGAGCAGGTAGGCGCCGCCGCCGAGCATCTGGACGCGCACGTTGCCCTTATCCACCAGAAAGAGCTTGTCCGCCGGCGCGCTGGTGCGAAAGATGATCTCGCCGGCGCGGTAGCGCATTGGGTGAAGCAGCGTCGTCACCTGTTTCAGATCAGGCGGATTGAGGTCGGCAAGCAAGGCAAAACGCCGCAGCGCTTGCTCGTCGCTCTGGCTGGCGCTCGCCAGGCGCGTCGCAACGCCCTGGCTCAATGCTTTGCCGATGGCGGGGTTCTGCGACGCCAATGCATCGAGTTCATGTTTGTTGAGAATCCAGAGATTGGTGTTGCGCGTGGCGGTGGCGTCTTCAACCCGCATTTGTCCTGTCAGGAGGCTCAATTCGCCAAAAAAGCCTTCCGGCCCCACGCGTCCGATCTCTTCGACCACGCCAACTGCGTTTTCAGCGGTCAGCTCGATCTCGCCATTTTCGACCAGATACATGGCGTCGCCGCTTTCGCCGATGCGATAGACGCGTTCGCCGGCCGGGATATGCTGCAGCACCATGCGCTGTGCAATCGCCTGGATGGTGGCGGGCGGCAGTTGGGTAAAAATGGGCATCTGGGAAAGACGCAGTGCGGCCTGGGTCTGGTCGGTGCGGCTCAAGCGGGCGCGCACGTTGCGGCCCAAGCTACGGCGCAACCCCGGCTGCCGGCTGGCGATCATCTGGAAGTCGTCGGCCAGCAGCGCCCACAGCAGAGTCTCTTCACGCGCCACGGCTGTCGTCGTCTGCGGCTTGTTGGTCAGTAATGCCAACGCCCCCAACAAGGAGCCATCGGTGACTTCCTGCCGCTCGCCGTCGGCTGTATCAGGCTGAACTTCGATGCGGCCGCTTTCGATGAGGAAGAGGCCGCCGGCCAGATCGCCGGCGCGGTAGAGCGTCTGCCCTGCGGCGACTTTGCGCGGCTCCAGTTGGTCGGCGATCGCCTGTAGCGTATTGCGCGGCAATCCGGTTAATTCTGACGTCCTGCTCAACTGCTGGACAAGATAATCCTGCATCTGCGCGATCAGGCTGCCGAAATTCTGGCTCAGCTTTAATCCGATGGCCGGATATTGCACGATCATCGCACGCAGGTCTTGGTCGGAGAGTTTCCAGTATTCGAAATCTGAGGCCGCATGGGCGCTCACATCGTAGGGCGCCGAGCGATAGAGGCTGTCTTCTCCGAGCACGCTGCCCGGCCCTAGCGTCGCCAGATTGCTTCCGCTTGCTGTGAAGAGCCGGACAAATCCCTTGCCCACCAGATAAAGCCCGTCAGCGGCGTCGCCCACTTGAAAGAGGACAGCGCCGGACTTTGCGGTAGTCTGGACGAAGCGTTCGCCCAACATTTTTTGTTCATCTGCATCCAGCCCTGCAAAGAGCGGCGCAAACTGAATATATTCTTCTTTCAAACCCTGTGCCTCCATGATGTGGGAAGGGTTGAGAATCAAGTCAGGCCAGTCAATCCATACGCGATTATCGCACGCAATGGCATGACCGGCAAAGTATCAGTAGTTGCGCTGGAAGGTCGCCTCCCAACTGTGGTGGCCGTTACAGCCCCAGGAATCATAAAAAATCTGGCAGTCGCTGGCGTTGGTGCAATAGCCGCCGGCGATCAATAGGTCCTGGCTGATGTCGCGCGATTGGGTGGTGAAGCCCTCGGCGCGGTCACTGGCGGCCTCGCGGCCGTCGTCGTTCTGGATGACAGTAAAGCCTTCGCCCGTGCTGTACAGGTCATATTCGATCACGCCGTCACCCTTGCCCTGGCTGCCCGTCACCATGACTTCGCCCGTGTAGATGCCCTTGAGCCGCACGCCGTTGATGCGCACGCCGTTGGCGTCGATGACGTTGATGCGCAGCAGGTGCTGGCCGCGACAATCGCCGTTTTCGGCCTTGCTCCACATGCGACTGGAGACAAGCTTGAAATAAGGCTGGTCGCTGGACGAGCCGGCGGGCGCGGCGGTGGCTGTTAGCTCGGCAGCCGGTGCAGCAGTAGGCGCGGCGTCCGCAACTGGCGTGGGAATATCGGCGGCGGTCGAGGCTGGTTGTTCGGCGACGGCAACCGGGGCCGTGGCCGGCGGCGGCGTCGGAATGTCGGCTGCAACAGCGACGCCACTCACGTCGCCAGTCGTTTCGAGCAACTGGCCGAAGACCCAACCCGTCGCCCCGTTGGCGAGGCCGATCTGCCACCAATCTCCGGCCGGCGTCTTTGCGATCAATTGCACGATCTCGTCTGAGTTCAGCGCGGCCACCGCGGAGAAGTCCGTGCCAGGCCCGCTGCGCACATTGATCAGCCCGGTGGCTTTGCCCTGGGGCGCCGCGGATGCGCTGCTCTGCTCCGTTGGCGTCGCCAGGTCGATCAGCGCGGCTGGCGCAGATGTCGTCTCAGCGGCTGGGGTCACTGGCTCGCTGGTAACGATGACGACCTGGGCAGTGGTGGGCAGGGGCGCGGCCTGTGGCGTCTGCACCACTGCCACTTCGTCAATGACAAACGTGGGCGTAGGCGCGGCAAGACCCTGTTGTTCGGCATAGGTGCGGATCACGGCCGACTGAATGTTCAGCGCTGCCGTGAGTTTCACCATGCTGGCGATTACGCCCGGATCGGCATTGGTGGTGATCGATTCCTCGGTCTGCAACATCAGCCATTGACGTGGATTGGCGACATCGAGGCTCTCTAGCGTTGCGCTCGCTTTCGCCAAATCCTGATCCGCTTGGAATTGTTGAGCAATCCGCATGATCTCCTCGCGCATTTGCGTCTCATTATTCGCCGCGCGCGCTGGCCCACAGCCAGCCAGCATTAGGACGATGGCAAACAATGCAAGCCAACGGGCCGATGGAGAAACGAGATTTTGGAATAGAGGAGGAGCGAGGCGAGAAGAAAAGTGGGGGATTCTATTAGTCAAATACGAACGGATCAATCTAGCCATATACCATCCCGATTGTCGGACACCAGCAAATGAAAGCAGCGCGGAAACAGCGATTCAATCCAGTGTAGCGACATTCTACCGTAAGCGCCGGACGATTGTCCGCCACTTATCCTCCGCAAAAAGCTTTCCCGGATGCTTGGCCGCCCATGCTATAATGCAGGGCGTTGTGCGCCAGGGATCCGGGAAAAGGTTAGGTGCCGAAGGTGGGAATCGAACCCACACGGGTTTCCCCTCACGATTTTGAGTCGTGCGCGTCTGCCTGTTCCGCCACTTCGGCATTTGTAACCGATTTTGTCAGTATACTCAGCGAGTCTACAATCGTCAAAATGACTGCACTACAAATCAAGTGCATGGCACTATAGCGAATGGAAAACCGTGTGATCGCGCCGGCTGCCGGTGAGGAAACCATGATCGCACAGGCGGTGAACGGCGATCTCGCCGCCTTCAACCAGCTCGTGCTGATCTACCAGAACCTGGCTTACAGCGTTGCCTACCGCACGCTGCAAGACGACGCGGCCGCGGCCGACGCGGTGCAGGACAGCTTTATCAAGGCATTCCGCGCCATCGCTGACTTTCAGGGGGGCAGTTTCAAGAGTTGGATCATTCGCATCGTCGCCAATACTTGTTACGATGTGCTGCGTTCCCGGCGGCGCAAACTCACCGACAGCCTTGACGACTTGAGCGAAGACGAAAGTTATGCGTCCTATCTGGTGGACCCGACGGCAAATCCCCACCTAGACGCCGAGCGCATGGAATTGAGCGCCCTGCTCGAACGCAGCATTCACGCCTTGCCGCCCGACCAGCGCCTCGTGCTGACGTTGTGTGACGTGCATGGCTACGCCTATGAGGAAATCGCTGAAATGATCGGCGCGCCAATCGGCACAGTCAAGTCGCGCATCAATCGAGCGCGCGCCAAAGTGCGGGATTATCTGCTCCAGCACCCGGAACTATTGCCGTCTGCTTTCCGTCCTTAGAATGAACAGGCAGAGCTACACCCCTCTGGAGTAGGGTGCAGCGATACAGTGAATATGAAGACTTCACGCTTTCCAGAAATTACGGACGAACTGCTGTCCGCCTATATTGATGACGCCCTATCCGAGAGCGAGCGCGCCCTGGTCGAACAGGCCGCGGGTGAAGATAGGACGATTGCGTGGCGGCTCACAACCTTGCGCGAGACCGTGCAGCTTCTGCATACGCTGCCTGTGTTGCAGGCGCCGCGCGCCTTTGCGTTGACCGCGGAACTCTTAGGCCAGGCTACCTCTGAACCTGCGGTAGCCGCAGGCGGCGCCACGACAATTGACCGCGCGCCGCGACCACAAAGAGGTCAGGCAGCCACACCGCCCGGCGTGTGGGCGCGGTGGGTGGCAGGATGGCGTCAATTCTGGCAGGCCGGCAGCCCTGTCTGGCGCAATGCGATGGCGACCAGCATGGCCGCGCTGCTTGTCCTGCTGCTGCTGCCGGCGCTGCTAGAGAGCAACACGCGCCAAGAGTTCGCTGCTCCATTGCCAGACGCCGCCAACCTGGTCAGCCAGGAAAGCGCCGCTGCCGGCCCGGCGGTCACATCAGCCAGCGAGGAACAAGCGGCTGCGGCTAAGGTGGCGCCAGCCGCATCATCCGTTGCCGACAGCGCGGCCACAGCGAGTGTTGATCAGATGGCCGCTCCCATAGCTTTATTGCCCACAGTTTTACCGCCCACTGTGGTTGTGGAGCGCCAGCCGGCACGCGCGGCGGCAGCACCGTCGCAACAGCCCGCGGATGCTCCCGTGAGCGCGGCCGCAGCAGATCCATCCGAAGGCGTCGTCTTCCATATGATTCCAGCGGGAAGCCCCCCTGAAGATGTGCTGGCAACTGTCGGCGGCGCGGCTGCCAGCGCGGCTGCGGCGCCAGCCTACGCGGCCAGAGTGAGCGCTGCACCGGCAGGCGGCGCAGCGTCCGCTGGCGAGATGGCGGCCGACGCGCCGCTTGCGGAAAGCGCGCCGAGCCTGGCTACCGATGTCTTGCGCGACGCAGCTTCCAGTACAGACACGGAGCATGGCGCGATGACGGTTGTCCTGTCGTCGACCGCGGCTTACGCAGCAGCCGACGGCGAGCTTCCTGTTTCGCCTGTCGCCACGCTAACGCTGTCTGTCACTGAAGCGCCTGCTAGTCAAGCCGATGCCTCCCCTGCCTCCACCCAAATGGTGGCGTTAGACGCGCCATCCAGACAGCTTGCAATTTCACCCACAGCGCAAGTTGCGGCTGCCGTTGCCGCTTCCGCGCCGTCAGCACAGCTTCTTCTCTGGCTCCAGGCCGGCGCGGTGCTGGCCACCGGTGGATTTGGCTTTCTCTGGTGGCGCAGCCGCCATCTTCGATAGCCCTTTACAGCGATCCTGCTATGCCTGAACTGCCTGAAGTCGAAACCTATGTCCGTGATCTGACGCCGCTCTTGCGCGGGCGCCAGGTGCTGGGCGCGACAGTGACGTGGCCGCGCACAATTGCCCTCCCCGACGCCGCAAGTTTCATCGACCAGGTCGCCGGCCAGCGCTTTACGCATTTCGGCCGCCGCGGCAAGTACATGCTGCTGGGGCTTGAAAGTGGAATGACGCTGATCGTCCATCTGCGCATGACCGGCCATCTGCTCGTCGTGGTCGGCGACGCGCAGATGGCGCAACACACACATGTCACGATGGAGCTGGATGACGGCCGCCGTCTGATCTTTCAGGACGCGCGCAAGTTTGGCCGGCTCTGGTTGGTGACCGACCCGGCGCCGATTTTGGCGCATCTGGGGCCGGAGCCATTTGACCCGGCATTCACCAGCGAACACTTTGGCGCACGGTTGCAAAATCGCACAGCCAGCATCAAGGCGTTGCTGCTCGACCAAAGCATCGTGGCAGGCGTGGGCAACATCTACGCCGACGAAGCGCTTTTTCACGCCCGCATCCATCCAATGCGGGCCGCGGGTGGCTTAAACGCGTCCGAAGTTGCGACCTTGCACAACGCCATTCGGCAGGTGCTGACGGCAGGCATCGCTAAGGCGGGGAGCAGCCTCGGCGGGAGCAGCCTGCAGAATTACAGCCGGCCTGGCGGTGCGCCCGGCGGCTTTCAGGAGGAATTCCAGGTTTTCCGGCGCACGGGACAGCCTTGCCGGCAATGCGGCGCGCCCGTTGCGCGCATCGTAGTGGCGCAGCGCGGCACACATTTCTGCCCGCATTGCCAGCAGCTTGTGTAACTGTTCTCTCTTGGGATTTTCGCAGCGAGTGTCCGGTTGTGCTACCATACAGCAACATGCTTAAAAAAGGATCGCAACATGGACTGCCCAAACTGCAACACCTGGAACCCTGAAGACAAGGAAGTCTGCTGGCGCTGCCAGACGCCGCTGCCCAAACCCAAGCCGCCCAAGAAACGCTCCCAGTTTGGCGGATTTTCAAACTGGGTATGGTTGTTGATTGTGGTGTTCTTTGCGATGACGCTGCTGGCCCAGTGCTTCTTCTCTCCCCAGGTCATTCCACAGTAAGCTCCCGCTGATGTCGTCCTTGGATTTCACATGGCTGAGCGCGCGCCTGGTTGCGTGGCACGCCGCGCATCAGCGCGTCCTGCCGTGGCGCACCGTGCGCGCAGGAGGGCGCGACGCCTATCAAGTCTGGATCAGCGAAGTCATGCTCCAGCAGACGCGCGTCGAGACGGTGGCCGATTACTTCCGGCGCTGGATGGAGCGCTTCCCGACGGTTGAGGCGCTGGCCGCGGCCGATCTCCAGGATGTGCTCAAAACATGGGAAGGGCTAGGTTACTATGCGCGCGCGCGTAACCTGCACAAAGCAGCCCGACAGATCGTCGCCGACCATGACGGGCGCCTGCCCTCTGACCGCCACACCTTGCTCGCCCTGCCTGGCATCGGCGAGTACACGGTCGGCGCCCTCCTCAGCATCGCCTACAACCAGCCCGCGCCGATCCTGGACGGCAATGTCAAGCGTGTGCTGGCGCGCTTGTGCGACATCGACCAGCCCATCGACCAACCCGCGGTGCTGCGCCGGCTGTGGGAGCTGGCGCGCGCTGTGGTGGAAGCTGCACCGCCCGACGCGGCCGGCGACTGCAACGAGGGGCTGATGGAGCTGGGGGCCACGATCTGTACGCCGCAGAACCCGCGCTGTCTGATCTGCCCGCTAGTGACAATGTGCCAGGCAGCGCGCGCCGGCGTCCAGGCGCTGCGCCCGGTCATGCCGCAGCGCAAACAGACGCCCCACTACGATGTCACCGCCGGTGTGATCTGGGCGGACGCGCCCTATCGCTCCAAGCTGTTGATCGCCCAGCGCCCACCCGACGGGATGCTGGGCGGGCTGTGGGAATTTCCGGGTGGCAAGTTGGAGCTACAGGACGACGGTCTGCCCGCCTGTCTGCGCCGCGAGATCGCCGAAGAACTGGCGATCGAGATCGAGGTGGGCGATCTGCTTATCTCGGTCAAGCACGCCTACACTCACTTCCGCATCACGCTGCACGCGTTCCATGCGCGCCACACGCGCGGGGCGCCGCAGACGATCGGTTGTCAGGCGTGGCAATGGGTGGAACTGGAAGAGTTGGCAGCCTTTCCGCTCCCGGTGACGGATCGCAAGATCGTTGCTGCGCTGCATGCAGCGCGTACGGCCGCAGCGGCCTGTTGACATTCCCCCAACGCGCCGCATCATCGATGATCGTTGTCAGGGCGGGCAGATAGCGGTTACAGCCCAGATGCAGCGTGATGTTGAGGTGTGACGGATGCGTCCCACACGATGCAATGTGGCTGGGCGTTGTCGGGGATGAGATCGCGAGCGCTTGCCAGCGGCAGCCCCTGCGCCCGGCAGAGGATCGTCGCCAGCGCCAGGCCGTGCGAAACCAGAATCAGCACGTCGTGAGGATGGCGTGCGGCCAGTTCATCGACCGCGGGCCAGATGCGCGCCGCCACATCCTGCACGCTCTCACCGCCGGGCGGGCGCGCATACAGTCGATCCTGCTGGCGCGCCTCCCACTCGACGGGATAGCGCGTCTGGATGTCGGCGACAAGCATTCCCTCCCACTTGCCAAAGCTCACTTCGCGCAGGCGTGAGTCCACGAAGACTTCCATCCCAAGCCGGCGCCCGATGATCTCCGCGGTGACGCGCGCACGTTGCAGGTCGCTGCTGTAGATCGCGGCGTAGCGACGCCCAACCAGCGCCTCACCAGCCAGCTCGGCCTGCTGAAGCCCAGTGGCATTGAGCGGCGGGTCAGTCTGTCCCTGGTAGCGCCTCTGTAAGTTCCAGTCCGTCTGTCCGTGACGCACCAGCCAAAGTTCGGTCACTTGTCCACTCCTCTCGTCTTTACCACCTCTTCGGGAAGGGCCAAACAAAAAGGAGGCCAGTGCAGCTTATGCACCTTGCCTCCTTCAAATCGTCGCGCCGCTAGTTCGAGCGCCGCATCAGTACATGCCTATTGGGCCGCAAAGGATCATGCCGCGCTTTTGAGTTCTTGATTCAGAAAAACGCGCTGTCCATACGTGTTGAACAGCAGCGGGTGTGTATGGTGGGTGAACACTTCGGCGTTTACGACGCAGCGGGTAATGTCATCGCGGCTTGGAATCTCGAACATCTGATCCAGCAGCGCCTCCTCCACAATGCTGCGCAGCCCGCGCGCGCCTGTTTTACGCAGAAAGGCTTCGGTGGCGACGGCATCCAACGCCGGCTCCTCGAATTCAAGCGCCACATTGTCCATGGCAAAGAGACGATGAAACTGTCGCACGACGCTGTTGCGTGGCTCGGTCAGAATGCGCGCCAGGGTGCGCCGGTCCAGTGCATCGAGGCTGACCACCACGGGCAGACGGCCGATGAACTCGGGGATCAGCCCGTAGGAGAGCAGATCATCCGGCTGCACCTGACTGAGCAGTTCACTTTCTGTGCGGCTTTCCTTTTCGAGTTGGCGCAGCTTGATCTCGCGGCGTCGCGCCAGTGGCTCGTCGGGCAGCGGCGCCTCCCGCTGCTCGTCCTGCTGCGTCGCAGGCAGCATCGGGAGTTCATTCTCATCCACAAAACCCAGCGCGCCACGCCGGTTGATACGACGGCGCACCACTTCCGCCAGGTGCGCAAATGCGCCGCCACAGATGAAGAGTACGTTGCGCGTGTCGAGCTGGATAAATTCCTGCTGCGGATGTTTGCGTCCTGACCCAGGCGGCACGTTGACGACCGCGCCTTCGATGATCTTGAGCAGCGCCTGCTGGACGCCCTCACCGCTCACGTCGCGCGTGATGCTGGGATTATCGCCGCTCTTGCGGGCGATCTTGTCGATCTCGTCGATGTAGACGATGCCATAAGCCGCACGCTCGGTGTCCCAGTTCGCATTCTGCAGCAGACCCACCAGAATGGTTTCCACGTCTTCGCCGACATAGCCCGCTTCGGTCAACGAGGTGGCGTCAGCGATGGTGAAGGGGACATCGAGCATCTTAGCCAGCGTCTGCGCCAGCAAGGTCTTGCCGCTGCCGGTCGGACCAATCAGCATCACGTTGCTCTTAGTCAGTTCGACGTCGGCGTCGATCATCCCCTCGGTGGAGTGGCTGCTTTTGGGTGAATCCGTGGCGCTGCTGCCAAAGACACGCTTGTAATGATTATAGACAGCCACGGAAAGCACTTTTTTAGCGCGCTCCTGACCGATCACATATTGGTCGAGATGTTCCACGATCGAGCGCGGGCTAGGGATGGTGCGCAGCGCGTTGCTATCCGTCGCCACGGCAGGGCGCACGCCCCCGGTGATGACGCCCTCTTCGGCGAGGATTTCTGCGCCCAGCAGAACACAGCCGTCACAGATATAGACGCCGTCCGCGCCTTCGATCAGGCGTTTGACTTCGGAGCGGTCCTTCCCACAAAAGGAGCACCGCGGAGTAATTGCTTCGTTCATCTTGTCAGTTCATTGTTCGGATCATCCAGGAAGCGTTGCGCCTCCTGGATGATGGAAACGCAATAGTCGAGTCGGTGACTACTTCGAGCCGTTAGTCAACTCAGACGCTTGAGTAGCAAAGGTAATCTGGCCTTCCTTCGTGATGACGACGACATCATCAGGATTGCCAAGCACCTGATCGACGAGACCAAAATTCTTGGCCTCGATGGCGTTCATATAGCGGTCGCGAATGAACATCTCTTCGATCTCTTTCCAATCATGGCCGGTATGCTTGCCCACCAGGTGAAAAAGTTGCGTCTGCACGCGCTCCTGTTCGCGGAAGGCGATGCGGACATCCTCGGTGTACCCTTGCGCGCCGCTGCTGGCGGGGTGCATGTGGATGGTGGCGTGGGGCAGCGCGTAGCGCTTGCCCTTGGCGCCGGCCGCCAACAGCACCGTGCCCATGCTGGCGGTGACGCCGATCGCCCAGGTCGCCACCGGCGCCGGGATCATCTGCATGGCGTCGTAGATCGCCAGCCCGGCGTAGATGCTACCGCCCGGGCTGTTGATATACATGTTGATGGGCTGGTTGGGATCATCAGCATTCAAATACAGTAATTGCGCCACGATCAGGTTGGCGACCTGGTCATTGATGGGCGTGCCCAGAAAGATAATCCGCTCCTTGAGCAGCAAGCTATAGATGTCATAGGCTCGCTCGCCACGACTGGAGCTGTCAATCACCATCGGAATCATATTCATAGGATTGATCATAGCCATTCTCCTGCGTAATGGTAGCGATTGCGTGCGCCAGAGTGAGCCGGCAGCCATGCAATCAAACGATGTCATACAAGCGTAGGTGCGACCCATCCACGATACGCGGGACTTGCCTGCCTCGCTGTAAGCCGTCTCCAGTTGCGCATTTGCGTTGCGTTAGCGCTTGCCAGCGGTATAAATCCGCCGTCTATTGAGCGTCTTCAGCAACCTCAGAGTCGCCTGCAACTACTTCAGAGTCATCGGTAACTTCCGTGGCGTCGTCAACCTCAGCCGTAGGCGACTCGGCGCCTTCCGTTTCGGTTGAAGCCAGCGTCTCGGCGCCGCTTTCCGTCGTGAAAGAGGGAGGTTCTTCCCCGCGCGCCAACGCCTGCAGCAATGCGATCGCCTTGTCCGTCAACACCTGGCTGACGATCATGTTGCGGCCGGCGCCATAGCGGAGCACCTCTGCCAACTCTGCGGACGACTCGCTGATCTCGCCGTTTTCGTCCGCGCCGACCGTCTGCTTGATGCGCTGTTCGATATCCTCCTGCGTGGCCTCGATGGCTTCCTGCTTGATCACCTCCGAAAGCACCAGGTTGCGTTCTGCAATTTTGATAGCGTCGGGGCGCATCTGATCGCGATATTGGTCTTCACTCTGTTTGGTCTGGCGCAGCAGCGCATTCATCCCATCCAGCCCAAATTGACGCAGGCGCTGATCCATATCCTGCATCATCGCGTCGAGCTGATCCTCGATCACAGCAGGCGGATAGTCAAGTGCGCTGGTTTCAACCAAAGCGTCGAGCACTTTGTCGAGATAACGACCCTGCGCCCGCTTGCCTTCGTCTTCCAGAAGGCTTTCGCGCACCGCTTGTTTTAGATCTTCGAGAGTCGTATAGTCGGGGCCGACAAGCTGCGCCAGGGCGTCGTCGAGCGGCGGCTTTTCGTAGCTCTGCACGCTGTTGACCTTGACGTGGAACTGCGCCTGCCTGCCAGCATAGACGCTCTGACCCTCGGCGGGCCAACTCAGCACGAAATCTTTCTCTTCACCGGCGCGCATATCCAGCAGTTCGCGGTCTAAACCGGCAGGCTCCAGCGGGTTTTCTTCGTCAAGCGTGACATCCCAATCAGTCTCATCGAGCACGACAGTTTCCGCCGCGTCTTCTTCACCCGCCTCAGCGACAATGACGCTGCGCACATCCGCAGAGAGCAGATCGCCATATTGACTCGGCCGGTCAACCTCACGCCAGCCCGCGTACTCGTCGCGGTGCATCTCCAGACGGCGTTCCACTTCGGCTTCGTCGACCTCGATCGGGTCTTCTTCGACGCGCATAGCGTAATAATCACCCAGCTTCACTTCAGGCTCCAAGGGCACGATCAGCTTATAGACGAGCGGTTCGAGCTGAATATCCTCCAGCGAGGATTGCGCGTACGGCTCAATCTTTTCCTGCTCGATCGCATCCCGGAAGAGTTGCTGGCCGAGATCGTCGACAAACTCCGAGTAGAGGTTGCTCAGCCCAAATTGCTGAACGACAATGTGATAGGGTGCTTTCCCCTTGCGAAATCCAGGGATGCGATACTGGCCGGCAACCTTGGTCGCAGCCTTGCGCAGTTCCTTGTCGACCTGATCTTGAGACACTTCGATGATGACCGCCAGTTGGCGATTTTCGCGTGGTTCAGTGCTAACGGTAAAAGCCATAAGTTCCTCGTAATTGCCGCGGCCAAATCAATTTTTCGTTTTATGCCGTCCGCGGATTGCACGGCGGACGCCAGTTTAGTAACTGTACAATCATACCATTGCCGTTGGAATCGACCAAAGTCACCTCAAAGAAGTGGCTATTTTGCCGTCATGCGCCCGCAAGGTGGAGCATAAGATTGGACATATCCCCAGAAATTTGCCGATTTGACAAGAAATGGGAACATCCTTCACACTAATTGTAAGCTTCATTGCGAAGAGACGATCTGTCTGATTTGTTTGCCCCTTATTTTGCCCTACGGTCTCGGCTTGGCCGAACTGGTCATCAATGATGCGCGATACGCAAATGCACAATCGGCGAAAATCCCTGGGGCGCGTCTCGCGCACGACGCGCGGCGCACAGAAGTGTAGACTCGCATAGAGGCGGCGAGCGGCAACGGCCTTGCGCCACTCGCCACTCGCCCCTCGCCACTCCATCGAGGCATCATGCAAATTGCGTTGGTAATCGGTTCGGCAGTTGCCACCATCAAGGATCCACAGTTGCACGCGCGTAAGCTGCTGCTGGTGCGCAGCGCGGACGAAGCAGGCGCGCCCTCTGGTCCGCCGCGGGTTGCGGTGGATACTGTCAGCGCCGGCGCCGGCGACCTGGTGATCGTCACCGACGGCTCGTCGGCGCGCCAGACAGAAATCACCCAACACGCACCGGTTGACCTGGTGATCGTCGGCGTGATCGATTCGTTGGAAGTCGGCGGGCGCGTGACGTATCGGAAGTCGTGATGGCTGAGCCACGCACCATGCTTTCGGTTGGCATCGATGTCGGGACGACGACCACGCAAGTTGTCTTCTCGCGGCTGTCGTTGGCCGACGTGGCGCGGCCGGGTCAGATCCCGCGCATAACGATCACGCAACGTGAGGTGCTCTACCAAAGCCCGATCGCCTTCACGCCGCTGCTGGATCGCGACGCGGTCGATGCAGCGCGGCTACATGCATTGGTGCGCCGTGAATATGCGGCCGCCGGCGTCGAACCGAGCCAGGTAGAGACAGGCGCCGTCATCATCACCGGGGAGACGGCCAAGAAGAAAAACGCCGATGAGATTCTCGCCGCGCTTGCCGGTCTGGCGGGCGAGTTCGTCGTCAGCGTGGCTGGCCCGCACGTGGAAAGCATGATTGCGGGGCGCGGGGCCGGCGCTGCCCACTACTCGCAAGTGCACTTTACCACCGTCACCAACGTGGACATCGGCGGCGGCAGCGCCAACAGCGCCACCTTTCGCGGCGGCGCGCTCGTCGCCGCTGCGGCCATGAACTACGGCGGACGCAGCTTGGAAATCGAGCCGGCAAGCGGACGCGTCCGCGCGCTGGCGGCGCCGGCGCATCTCATCCTGGCCGACTGCGGCGTCCGGCTTGCGGTGGGCGACGCCGTGACCATGGATGTGCTGCGCGGTTTCGCCGGCCGCATGGCCGACCTGACGGTCGAGATGATCGAAGGTGCAACATCGCCGCTGGCGCAAAAACTCTATCTCACCCCGCCAACGCCAATTTCCGGGCGCGGCACAGTGCTTATGTTTTCGGGCGGCATCGGTCACTACTACTATGCACCGGCGCCGGTCGATACAGTGGCCGAGGTGGCAATTCACGGCGATGTCGGGCCGCTGCTGGCCGATGCGATCCGCAAACATCCGGCGCTGGCCGGCTACAAGGTGGTCAAACCGGTGGAGACGATGCGGGCGACCGTGTTGGGCGCCGGCACGCAAACCGTGACGCTCTCCGGCTCCACGATCTGGGCCGAGCGGGAAGTCCTGCCGCTGCGCAACACACCGGTCGTGCGGCCGGAAATGCCGGCGCAGTTGGAACGCAGCGCCATTGCCGCGGCCATCGAGCTCGCGGTGACGCGCTGGGATATCGACCGCCGCGCCGATGCGTTTGCCGTTGCGCTTGAGAGCGGGCGCACGCTGGACTATAATGCGCTTGTCCTGTTGGCGTCGGCGCTTTGCGACTTTGCGGCAACCATGCCGCCCGAGCGGCCGCTGGTCGTGATTATCGAGCGCGATTATGCCCAGGCATTGGGGCAGACGGTCAAGGCGTTGGCGCCACAGCGCCCCCTGCTCGTGATCGACCAGGTGGGGCTGTCTGAGGGCGACTACATCGACGTAGGCATGCCGATGCTCGACGGTCGCGTCGTGCCGTTGAGCATCAAGACGCTGGTCTTCTACCGGTGAGGAATCATTCGGCAGCGAGAAAAAATAGCACGCGGATGACGCGGCTCGGCGAGAATCCGCTCAATCCGCGTCATCCGCGTGCTATGTCATCTGCTTGAGGAACGATTATGCTTCTGCGCACCAAACTGCACGGCAGAACTTATGAGTTTCCCGACATTCGCATCCTGATGGGCAAGGCCAATGAGGAGAAGTCGGGCGACCGGCTGGCGGGCGTCGCGGCGGAGACGACGGCAGAGCGCGTGGCTGCACGCTTTGTGCTGGCCGAAGTCCCGCTGTGGGTGCTGCGCGAGACGCCGGCCGCGCCCTACGACCAGGACGAGGTAACGCGCGTCATCCACGATGCGCTCAACGCACGCGTTTACAGCGAGATCAAAGATTGGACGGTCGGCCAGTTGCGCGAGTGGCTGCTGGCCGACGCAACAACGAGCGAGATGATCCGCCGCGTTGCCAACGGCCTGACCGCCGAGATGGTTAGCGCGGTGACCAAGCTGATGTCCAACCTTGACCTGATGCTGGGCGCCAGCAAATTGCGCGTCGCAGCGCACTGCAACAACACCATCGGTCTGCCCGGTCGCCTGTCGAGCCGTAACCAGCCCAACCATCCGACCGACTCACCCGAAGGCATCCGCGCCGAAATCTACGAGGGCCTCGCCTATGGTTCTGGCGACTCGGTGATCGGCATCAACCCGGCCGATGACGCGTACAGCTCGGTGGCGCGGCTGCTCGACATGACCTACGACGTGATCCAGACGTGGACAATCCCGACGCAAAATTGCATCCTTTCCCATGTCACCACGCAGATGAAATGCATGGAGTCAGGTTCACCGGTCGGCCTCGTCTTCCAGTCAATCGCCGGCTCGCAGCAAGGCAACGACTCCTTTGGCATCTCCGTCGGCATGCTGGACGAAGCCTATGCCCTGGCGCGCAAGCACTGTTTCCCGACCGGTCCCAATTACATGTACTTCGAGACCGGTCAAGGCGCTGAGCTTTCGGCCGGCGCCCATCACGGCTGGGATCAACTGACGATGGAGGCGCGCTGTTACGGTCTGGCGAAGCGCTATCAGCCCTTCCAGGTCAACACCGTGGTCGGTTTCATCGGCCCGGAATATCTCTACGATGCACGCCAGATTCAACGCGCCGGGCTGGAGGATCATTTCATGGGCAAGTTGACCGGTCTCCCGATGGGCGTCGATGCCTGTTACACCAATCACGCCCGCGCCGACCAGAACGCCATCGAGAACCTGGCCGTGATGCTGACCGCCGCGGGCTGCAATTATTTCATGGGCGTGCCGATGGGCGACGACTCGATGCTCTCGTACCAGTGCACGAGCTATCACGACGCGCCGGCGCTGCGTCAGCTCTTCAAACTGCGCCCCGCGCCAGAGTTCGAGTGCTGGATGGAGGAGCTGGGTTTGATGAAGAATGGCGTGTTGACGGAAAAGGCAGGCGATCCTTCTTTCTTTTTGAGCCGGTGATGTGTGATGGCCGGAAGGGTAGAACGTGGATGGCGGCGATTTGATTTTTGTGAGAACAGCGATGGACGATGCAAAGGTAGCCGCAATTGCTGCGGCGGTGGTGAAAGAATTATGGGACGCAGGCGCTATCGCCGCGCCGGAGACCACTCCTGTGTCGGCGTCGTCAGCTACGATGCATGCCACTGCTGCGCCAGTGACGGCCGCGCCGATCACCGCTGCAACGACCCATGCGCCGCTCCTTACTATCGATCTGCCCGACCCAACCGCCGCCGAACAGCGCTATGCGCCGGGCGTCACAAATCCGGCCGACGCGCAGGGCTTGCAGGCGTTGATCGCCGCGACAACCGCGCGCATCGGCGTCGGCCGCACCGGGCCGCGCTACCGAACAGCCTCGCTGCTGCTCTTCCAGGCCGACCATGCCATCACACAGGATGCCCTCTACCGCGATGTCGACCAGAAACTGCTCGACGATCTGGAGCTTTTCAGCGTTGAGACGCGCATCACCGGCGGCAAGCAGGAGTATCTACTGCGCCCGGACCTGGGGCGGCAGCTTTGCGACGATGCCAGACGCACGATCGGCGAACGCTGCGTTAAGAGCCCGGCCATCCAGTTGGTGGTGGGCGATGGCTTGAGTGCGGCGGCCATCGAAGCCAATCTGCGCCAGATTCTGCCGATCATCAAGCAGGGCGTACAGGCGGCCGGGTTGAGCTTTGGAACGCCGTTTTTTGTCAAGCACGCGCGGGTCGGCATGATGAACGACATCGGCGAACTGCTCCGACCGGAGGTGCTGATCCTGCTGATTGGCGAGCGGCCAGGGCTGGGCCGCGCCGACAGCATGAGCGCGTACATGGCGTTCCGTCCCAAGCCGGGCGACACCGACGCCGACCGCGATGTCATCTGCAACATCTTCGAGGGCGGCGCCAATCCTCTGGAAGCCGGCGCTTTCGTCGTGCAGTTGGCGCAGAAGATGCGCAAACATCAGGCATCGGGGGTAAAATTAAAGTTGGCGACGTGAGTATCTCTTATGCAGCCAGAAGACTTTGAGTTGCTCAGTGAAATCAGCGGCATCGAACCAATCAGTCGGAATCGCTCGATCCGGGAAATCGAATATCTCAATCGGCGTTTTGGCAAAGGGCGATGGCGCAAGTTGAAGGGTACGGCAACGATACAATACAAACACTCTGGTCGGGTTGTGCGTGCCGAGCTTCACTGGTATGAAGCGCATGGGATTGGAGCAGTAAAATGGAAAGTCAAACGCGAACTCGAATGAAATCAACGACTTACCCAGATGCTGACAGAACCCGCATTGTCAAATGCATTGCCGAATCTGGCGATGCACTGACGGTTACACCTGGTCAGTACTATCGCGTCTTACCTGACAAGGCCGAGGAACATGGCATGTTGCGCGTGATTGATAACACCGGCGAGGATTATCTTTATGCCGCCAGCTCATTCGAGAACGTTGACGATCTGAACAGGCTGCAAGCTGAGTTGCTTGTTCGACTTGACGCGCCTACCAAAGCAACTATCTTGCAAATTGCCAACCAGCGCGGTGTAAGCATGAGTGCGCTAGTGCGCGAATGGATCGAGGAAAGGGTTGACTTGCCTGCGACCGCCGCACGCTGAATGCTCTGAGCAGCACACAAGATAAGAATCATGGAGAAAGATCGTTGGCCATTCTGGACCCAATTTACGCCACACCGCTGGCCATTCGCCTCATCCCCAACGTCGACCGCGACTTTGCCGAGAAGCTGGGTCTGCGGCCGGAGCAGCGCTCGATTGGGTTGATCACGGCGGACAACGACGACGCCACCTATGTCGCCATCGACGCGTCGACCAAGATGGCCGATGTGGAGGTCGCCTATGCACGTTCGTTCTATGCCGGCGCCAAACACGCGTCCGGTCTGCTGTCGGGCGAGATCATGGCGATCCTGGCCGGGCCGGATCCGGCCGAGGTGCGCGCCGGGCTGCACGCCGCGCTGGCTTACATGAAGCATGAGGCGATCTGGTACGCGGCCAACGCCGATGCGTCGATCGCCTTCTTCCCGCACCTGATCTCGCGCACCGGTTCGTTTCTCTCCAAAGTGTGTGGCATCTCGCTTGGCTCGCCCATCGCCTACCTGGTGGCGCCGCCGATGGAGGGGTTGGTGGCGCTCGACGCTGCGCTCAAAGCCGCGGCCGTACGCATCGCCGCGCTGACGCTGCCGCCGTCGGAGACCAATTACATGGGCGTCATGCTCACCGGCGATCAACCCGCGTGCCAGGCCGCGGTGCTGGCGTTTCAGGAAGCCGTGCTCGATGTGGCAAGCGAGCCGATCAAGTTTTGATGATGGACAAAGACCTGCTTTCGATCCAACAAGCACGTGACCTGGCCGTCGCCGCGCGCGACGCACAGCGCCACTTTCTCCACGCGTCGCAGGCCGAGGTGGATCGCATCTGCGCGGCGATGGTCGAGGCAGCGGTGGCGGCGGCCGCGCGGTTGGGACGCATGGCCGTCGAGGAGACCGGCTACGGCGTGCCCGAACACAAGACACTCAAGAATCTGCTGGCCTCCCAAGCGCTGTGGGACGCGATCCGCGCCACGCCGACCGTCGGGGTGATCCGCCACGACGCGGCGCGCAAGCTCTATGACATCGCCTGGCCGATGGGTGTGGTCGCCGCGCTGACGCCGAGCACCAATCCCACCTCCACGACCTTGTTCAAGGTGCTGATTGCGGTCAAGGCGCGCAACGGCATCGTCGTGGCGCCCCACCCGTCGGCGGTGAACTGCTGCGCCGAGACGGTGCGTGTGCTGGCCGAAGCGGGCGAGCGCGCCGGCATGCCGCGCGGGCTAATCGCCTGCATGAGCGAGGTGTCGCTGGCCGGCACGCAGGAGTTGATGCGCCACAAATCCGTCGCACTGATCCTGGCGACGGGCGGCAGCGAGATGGTGCGTGCGGCGCACTCGGTGGGCAAGCCCGCGTACGGCGTCGGCCCCGGCAACGTGCCCGTCTATGTGGATCGCTCGGCCGACCTGCGCAAGGCCGCGCAGTACATCGTGGCGAGCAAGGCGTTCGACCACTCGGTCATCTGCGCCACGGAGCAGGCCGTCGTCGCCGACGCACCGATTGCCGCCCGGCTTGCGGAGCTGATGCAGGCTGAGGGCGCCTATTTTGTCACGTCCGCCGAAGCCGCGGCGCTCGGCAAGCTGCTCTTCACACCCGGCCCGCTGATCAACCCGAAGACCGTCGGCAAAAGCCCGCAGCAATTGGCGCAGATGGCGGGCATCCGCGTGCCGGCGAGCGCACGCATTCTGGTGGCGCGGCTCGCCACGGTTGGCCGCGAGGAGCTGCTCTCCGCCGAGAAACTCACGACCGTGCTCGGCTGGTACGAAGCCGACGGCTGGGAGGCGGGCTGCGACCGCTGTATCGAGCTGATCCACTACGGCGGCCGCGGCCATTCCCTGGTGATCCACGCCCAGGACGATACCGTAGTCATGCGTTTTGGGCTGGAGAAACCGGTCTTCCGCATCCTGGTCAACACGATGGGCACGCTCGGCGCGGTCGGCATGACCACGGGCGTGACACCATCGATGACGTTGGGCCCGGGCGGGATCGGCGGCGCGATCACCGGCGACAACATCGGCGTGCAGCACCTGTTCAACGTCAAGCGCCTCGCGTACGAGACCGCGCCGCCGCCCGCGGCCGCGCTTGTCCCCGGCGCGACCGATGACTCGGCGCGGCTTCGCACCGGCGGCGCGATGTCGGCCAATGGTGACGGCGCAGTGCTCGCCAACCCGGGCGGCGGTGATGCGCAGATTGATGAAATCGTCCGCCGCGTGCTGGCTGAGTTGAAAGCGGCAGGGTATTGATAAGTTCGTTCCGAGCCAAGACAAAAGGAAGGAAAGTTATGCCTGTTGACATCGCTATGATCGCTCTAGGAATGGTGGAAACCAAGGGGTTGGTGGGCGCCATCGAGGCTGCCGACGCCATGGTCAAGGCGGCCAACGTCACGCTGATCGGCAGTGAGTACATCGGCGGCGGCTTTGTGACCGTGATGGTGCGCGGGGATGTGGGCGCGGTGAAGGCCGCCACCGACGCGGGCGCGGCCGCGGCCAAGCGTGTGGGCGAACTCGTCTCCGTCCATGTGATCCCGCGCCCCCATCAGGACGTCGAGATTATCCTGCCCAAGAGCACCAAGGGCAGCGTTGAGGGAAGAGCATAGCCAGGGAGCTTGAACCGAGCTGCCCGGAGGCTGCGCGCCCCAAGTTGCCCCGGCGTTGCAAAGGGCTGGCGTAACGCGTATGGAGCGTCAACTGTTCACCGCGGCGGACATCCGCCGGCTGGTGCGCGAACAGAAGGCGGCGGTGCTCGTGCTGGGCGCCGGCGATCTGATCACACCCGAGGCGACCGATGTGGCGCGCGAGTTGGGCGTGCAGATCGTGCGCGCGCCGGGCCAGGGCAAGGCGTCGCCGGCTACGCTGCGCAAGCTGCCGCCGCTGCGCGGGGTGAGCCGCGCCGGCGTCTTGCTCGATGTCTTTGGCGACGACATCCCGAAGAGCGCGGAGGTGCGCCTGCGCGATGTGATCACCGCTGAAGACGGCTCGCCGCTGGCCGCGGGCTATATGGCGCTCGACGCGCAGACGCCCGCGGGCGGCGTCTTCCCGTGGACGCTGACCTACGACGAGATCGACATCGTGCTGGAAGGCGAGTTGATCATCACGCGCGACCACGAACAGGTGCGCGGCGGGCCGGGCGACGTGATCTTCATCTCAAAGGGCTCGGTGATCACCTTTGGCACGCCCAGCTACGCTCGCTTTGTCTATGTGACCTATCCCGCCAACTGGGGCGAGTTGTGAATATATGGAAAAATAGACCACGGATTTTGCGGATTCAACAGATTTACACGGATTGAACAACCGGCTAAATATGACGATGAACTCTAAGCTTGACGAGCTGCTCATGCGCACCGACGACGTGATAGCTGGGCGCAGCAATGGCTGGCAGCCTGATCCGCTGCTCGTCTCGACAACAGGCGAATATCGCGGCGTGTTGCAGGTGGGCGTGGATTTAGGCACGGCCTACACCGTGCTGATCGTGCTCGACAAGACAGGCATGCCGCTTGCCGGCGAGTATCAATTCGCCCAGATCGTGCGCGATGGGCTGGTGGTCGATTTTATGGGCGCGGTGGAATTGCTGCGGACGCTCAAGCAGCGGGTCGAGACAAAGCTGGGCGTCACGCTTACATCGGCGGCGTCGGCCTTTCCGCCGGGCGTGCCGCAGGCCGAAGTGCGCGCGACGGCCAACGTGCTCTACGCGGCGGGGCTGGAATGCACCGGTCTGGTCGACGAGCCGACCGCGGCCAACAACGTGTTGCAGATTCGCAACGGTGCGATTGTCGATGTCGGCGGCGGCACCACCGGCGTTGCCATCGTCAAAGCGGGTGCAGTCGTCTACACCGCGGACGAAGCGACGGGCGGTGCGCATTTCACCCTGGTGGTGGCCGGTGCACAGAACATTCCGTTCGAGCAGGCCGAAAAACTGAAGCAGGATCCTCAGCAGCAACAACTTCTCTTTTCGGTCGTGCGGCCGGTGATGGAGAAAGTGGCGACGATCGTCGAACGTCACATCGCCGGGCAGAAGGTCGAGGCACTCTACCTGGTCGGCGGCGCGTGCGCGTTTCCCGGCATGGCTCGCGTGATCCAGGAAATCACCGGCGTGCCCACCTATCTGCCGCTCAATCCACTCTTCGTGACGCCGCTGGGGATCGCATTGCATCATGGGAAAACATTGGCAGTGACTGGAGATTGACCAACCGTCGCAACGCCCAATCTCGCATCTCTCCATCTCCAATCTCATCATTCGCAAGGACTGACTCATGGCCGATTCTGCCTTTCAACTTCGCTGTTACTCCTATCTCGACCGCATGCAGCCACAATATGCGGCCTTTGTCGGCACCATCACGCAGGGCGATCTGCCGACCGAGGGCATGGCGTCGCTCTATATCGAGGTGGCGCCGGGCAATGAGGTCTTTCAGTTGGTGGACATCGCCGTGAAGAGCACCGAAGCCCGCCCCGGCGCGCAATTGGTCGAACGCGAGTTTGGCATGTTCGAGGTGCACTCCCGCTCGCAGGCCGAGGTGCTGGAGGCGGGGCGCATTGTGTTGGCTCGGTTAGGTCTACGGCCGGAGGATCGCATCAAGCCGGAGATCGCGTCGGTGCAGGTGATCACCAATGTCGACCCCTATCAGGCGCAGTTGCTCAACCGCTTCCGCCGCGGCAGTATGTTGGTGCCGGGCGAGACGATGCTGGTGCTCGAATGCGCGCCGGCGGCCTACATCAACTACGCCTGCAACGAGGCGGAGAAAGGTGCATCGATCAAGCTGCTGCATGTCTCGTCGGTCGGACGCTTTGGGCGCATGTGGATGTCCGGCTCCGAGGCGGAGATCGTTGCCGCACGCAACGCAGCCACACAAGCGATCGAGGCGCTGGAGGGGAAAGAATAGAGATGAGGAGATCGGGGATTGCGCCTTTCTGAGATTGGCTGCTCATCTCCAATCTCTAAATCCCAATTCTCTTATCTGGATGATAAAAAGGTGATTCATGGCAAAAACCTTCTACACCGAGCGCGACATCGAAGACTTGCATGCGCGGGGTGCGACAAGTATCGAGGTGCACGACGATGTGGTGCTCACTGACTTGGCGCGCGAGCGCGCACTGAAGCTGGGCGTGCGGCTGGAGCGCGTCAAGCCCCACGCGCATCCGGCCGGCAGCCTTGACGCCGAATTGATTCATCGCGTCAAAGACGCGGTGTTGGCGCAACTGGGCGGACGGTGGGTGGATCCTGACCTGCTGGACGCAGTCGTGCGGCGTGTCGTTGCCGAGTTGGGACGCTGAAGCCCGTCGAGAGCAAGTCTGATTTTATGTTTTCCCATAAACATGGTAGATTTCGCGTTAAATAATGTGCATTGTAGAGGGTAAGCAATGAAAACGACGATTGAAATTCCCGATGAGCTCTTTCGCCAAGCGAAGGCGAAGGCGGCGCTTGACGGAGTTCGTCTGCGCGATTTAGTCGAGCGCGGCATTCGCCTTGCTCTGGCTGAATCGATGAGCAGATCACCACGCCACCGCGCCTCGTTCCCACTCATCAAAGGGGTGGAGACTTCGGTGCTGGACAGCGATAAGGTAACGGAGGCGTTGATCGAACTCGACGAGGAAGAGGCGGCACAGTATGCCTGCACTGTGCGACGTTAGTGTGTTGCTGGCGGTCTGCTATGATCGTCATAGCCATCACCAAGCTGCTCTGGCATGGCTCAATGCTCAACCGGAAAGGTCGACAGTCCTGTGTCGGGTGACGCAGATAAGCCTACTCAGGTTGTTATGCAGCACTACTGTGATGGGTGAAGATGTGTGTACTTTGCCAGAAGCCTGGGTGATCTATGACGCCATCATAGGCGATGAGCGTCTCTACTTTGTTGCTGAACCGGAATCCCTGGACAGTGTTTTTCGCCGGTTCACCCAACTTGCGGCTGTTTCGCCCAAGGTCTGGGCGGACGCCTATCTTGCCGCCTTTGCTTCCATCGCTGGACTGCAGCTCGTCACGTTTGACCGTGGTTTCCGGCAATTCAAAGATTTACAATTGGTATTGCTTTAGGCAAAAGGACGAGATGCTTCAGAGAACTGCCTCATCCGCCGAAATCAGCATTGATGTAGGAATTGAGAGAATGGGCGATTAGGCGATTCGTCCCTTACGCGCCAAATTTTCTAATCTCTCAATCTCTACTCCTCCGCTTTTGGCGTAGGCACGGGCGTCCCCGGCCCCACTAGATACACCGCACGCCAGGGTTGATACAAGCTCTTCAATATATCGGTGCGCGTCGCGCCGTTCTCGACGATCGTGCGCGTCACCAACGCTGACATGCCTGCTTTTTCCCACTCCACCTGTTTGGTCTGGCCGGCAGCCAGCGCTTCGTCCACGGTGTACACCGGCGGCTCCGGTTTGATGACGTCGGTGATCTGCGGCTTACTCACGGTGACGGTGCGATCCGGGCGCGTGCCGTAAAAATTGAAGGTGATGACGCCATTGATGCTGTCGACGACGGGATCGATCAACAGATAGGCGCCGGTGTCGTTGCGAAAGCGAAAATCCACCGTCGGCGTGAAAATGGTGGCATCCATGCCTGGTTCGCCGTACCAGTCCACCACGTAGCCATGATTGTAGCGCTCGACAAGCGGGAAGCCACCCTCATAGGCAGCGCGGAAAACCGTCGTGCTGACCTGGCAGACGCCGCCGCCGACGCCCACCGCGGTGCGGTCGCCCCAGATCACAAGCGAATCTTCAAAGCCGTTGGCTGAACTGACATCACGCACGATCTCGTTAAAACTGAAAATGCCATCAGGCGGGATGACGACGCCCTCGAACTGCGCTGCCGCCACTTCAACGTTGCGCACGCGGCTGGCGCTGCTGCCCGCAAAATAGGTCGTGCCACTGGCAACCAGTTCGCGGATGCCCATTTCGGCGATCCGGTTCATGTCCACCGCAGGCGCGACGGGTCCGACCGCCAGTTGTGCATCTTTGGCGCCATTGGCGACGGCGGCCTGGATCGCGGCGAGGCTGGCCTCTACATCCAGTTGGCGACCGGCAAAGCTTGGCGTGAGCACGGTGACGGCGCCGGCGTCTGGGTCGAAACGCAGGCGCGCATCGCGCGGTTGGCGGTCGAGCTGAGCGGCAAGTGTTGCCAAGTAGGCGCGCACTTTGGCTTCGTCAAGCGTCAAAGGCGCGGTGGAGAGCGCCAGGTTGCGCAGATCTGCGGGCATCAACGCCACTGCAAAGTCATCTTCGGATGAGCGCAACACGAGAAGGGCAAAGCTGCTCGCTGCCGCCACTTCCGGCGCAGCAATGGCGACGCTTGGCGGAGGCGCGACCGTATGGATAACCAGCGGCGCCTGCACCATCGTGTAGACGCCGACGTTTTGCAGCGCGCCAAGCACCCCCTGCATCGTGGCCTCGACATCGACCTCGACGCCGGGCTGTGCGGCAACCACGACATCGCCCAGCGTGCGTTCTCCCATGCCGGGCCGGTTGATGCTGGCGGCAATCTCTGTGATCGCGGCGCGCAGCGCCTCCTGGTCGACGGCAACCTGCGGGGTGATCTCCGCGCGGCGCGTAGCGGCGCGCAGTTGATCGACCCCATCCGTCAGCAACGCGCCGCTGCGGCCGAAGAGATAGGCGCGGTTCACGGCGTCCAGCAAATCGGCGCGCGCCCGCACCTGCGTCGTCTCCAACGGCCATTGTTGATTGTCATACACGAGCGTTACTGGCGGCAGCGGGAACTGATAGAGCGTCTCGTTGAGCCGTTTGTAAGCCTGCGTGCGCGTCAACCCGTCCAGTTGCACCTCGCCCACATTGACCCCGGTGTAAATTCGCCCCGTGTGCCAGAAGCTCCAGCCGGCAAACAGCGCAATCGCGGCAAACAGCAGCAACAGCAAGAAGAGCGCCGCCAGATCAAACCCAGTCCGACGGATGGGATCGATTCTTCGAGATGGAGTTAGAGCATTTTGCATGAGATGTTCAGTGCTCAGCCGCCCAGTTGCGGCAAGATATAGCGGAACGGAATCAGCAGGCTGAGTAGAAACAGCGCCAGGAAGGGCGCCGCCCATACCAGCACACGCGCCATCCTGAGCAGCGGTTGCAGCCTGCGCTTGCCCAGGAAATGTTGCAACTGCTGCGGCGCGCCAATGACGATAGCATCCACCGAGCCAGAAAGCAAAAGAGGTTGCAGCATCAACAACAGGCCGAACAACCCGATGCTCACGATGATCCAACGATCCATGATATCGGTGCGCATATCGGCCACAGCCAGAGACGCCGCCAGCACTAGCGCCAGCAAGCCGGTAAGTTTGCCTTGCAGCGGCTGCATCAACTCGCGCCAGGCGAGGGCGGCGAAGGTGCTGATGGGCAACAGCCCCCAGAAGAAATAACGCCCCTGATGCTGGACAAACTTGAGGTTATACCAGATAAAGCTTGCCAGCACCGCCAACATCATGACGCCAAACAGACCCAGCACCCAGAATTGATAGCGATCCATATCCGCTTCTGGGCGGCCGCAGATAAAGCGCACCAGCGCCCACAACAACCCCAGCAGCAACGCTCCGGTAAAAACCAGCAGCAACATATAGACGCGCGGTTCCATAAAGACGCCCATCCAGCCAAAAACGCCCCAGAAGCTGCGAAAGGTAAAGTCCATCGCCCGCTCGATATAGTTGACTACCCCTTCGCGGGCAATCCACGCCGCGGTAGTGGGCTGTCCCGCAACGAGCCTGTCGTGCATCTGTAAGCCGAGGAAATCCCACGACCCGTACAGTTGGACGTTGCGCACCCAGAGCGGGATCACCACCAGCAGCGCCGGCGCCACGACCCACAGCGCCGCGCCCAGCCCGCGCACAAAGGCGCGACCCAGCGGTCGAACAAGGCGATACTCGAGTTGAGCCATGGGCGCCAGCCAGATGGTCAGGAACACGCTCCCGGCCACCAGGGGAAGGACAGCATAAGCGTAAATCTTGGTGGCCATGCCTAGACCCACCAGCACGCCAAGCACGAGCAGGGTGTTGCGTTCGGTTGGGTTGCGGGTTGGCGCGTCAGATGACGCTTGCGCAGGATAGAAGCGCCGTTTCATCCAGCGCAAGAGTAGGAGCATGATGGCGAGAATCAGCAATTCAGCCAGCCCGTCGTTGTTGACTGAAGCGCTCATTGCCACATGCATGGGCAGGAACGCGGCAAACGCAGTGGCGCCAATCGTGAGGAGCGGTTTCGTGGGGAAGACCGTCTCCATGCAGGCGTACAGGAGCAATAAACTGATGGCGCCGAGCAGCACGTTGAACAGCCGGAGCAGTCGCAGCTCACCGCTGCCCAGCAGAAAGGCGGGTGCGGCTGCAACATAGTAGAGCGGTGGTTGATAGGCTTCGTAGCGCAACGGGCCGACCGATAAGTGGGGCGGAAACCCGCCACTTACCAGCGCGGCCAGGTATTCCTGGTTATAATCGCCCTCGCGCAGCACCGGCAGCCCGTGCCCGGTGGCGATATAGGCGATGTTGTTATAGTGCGCCGGCTCGTCCGGATTCTGCCAATCAGGCGTGGTGACGGCAAAGAGCGTCGCCACGGCCACATAGCCGATCAGGATCACCACAAACGCAAGGCGCGGCCGGCGCAGGTAATAGTGATCGAGGCTAGCCGAGATAGGGCGATAACTGGAAGCCACATTCTCCATTCATTTATCCCAGTTTCTCGGCCATCAAATCTTCGTCCAGCTTGACAAAGAGCGGCTTCGGCTCGCGCAGCGCCTGCCCTGGCGGCAGCACGCCGGCTTCCCACACGCCGGACGCCGCACCGTGATCGTAGCGCAACACCAGATGGCGGCCGCGCCCATCCTCCACCACTTCGGTGTACTGGCGGCCAAAGAGCGGCCGGTTATAGCCAAGCATCTGCTGCACGGCTTCGCTGGCGTAGGGCAGGATCGGCCCCCAGATCAGCTTGAGCCAGTCAATGGCCTGGAGCGCAACATAGACCACGGTGGCGGCGCGCTGCGGATTTTCCCCGATCATCTTCCACGGCGCGTGCTCGTTGAGATATTGGTTGACGCGCTGGCTGAGCCGCCGCGCCTCTTGCAGCGCGGCCTTGAGTTTGACCGTCTGATAGAGCGCGCCGGCGCTTTCAAAACCGGCTCGAATCTCAGCCAGAAAGGCTTCGTCGTCGTGCGTCAACGCAGCGGGGGTGGGCACTTTGCCATCGAAACGCTTGTAGGCAAAGCCGAGCATTCGGTTGACCAGGTTGCCCCAGTTGGCGACCAGCTCGTTGTTGATGCGATCCATGAAGTCCTGCCAGGTGAACTCCACGTCGGCGGTCTCCGGCGCCACGGCGGTGAGGAAGTAGCGCCAGGCGTCGGGCTGGAACTGCGCCAGCACCGTGTTCCAGCCGATCACATTGCCGCGACTCGTGCTGAATTTGTCGCCGCCGAGGTTGAGATATTCATTGGCAGGCACGTCGTAAGGCAGGTTCAAATGGCTGGCGCCGGCGTTATAGCCGATCAACATGCCCGGCCAGATGATGGTATGAAACGGAATGTTGTCCTTGCCGATAAAGTTGTAGAGGTGCGCGTCAGGATTGACGTCGGCGTCCCACCATTCCCGCCATGCTTCCGGCGCTTCGGTCAGCTTTGCCCACTCCACCGCCGCGCTCAAATAGCCGATCACCGCGTCGTACCAGACATAGATGCGCTTGTCCGGGTAATCGCCGATCGGGATTGTGACGCCCCAGTCCAGGTCGCGCGTGATGGCGCGCCCGCGCAACTCGCGCAGCGCCAACTGTCCGCGCGTGAAATTGATTACATTGGGGCGCCAGTGCTCCTTGCCGTCGGCGATCCAGGCGAGCAGCGGCTCGTTCATCTTGCCCATGTCGAGGAAAAAGTGTTCGGTCTCGCGCATCTCCAGTTCGGTCGCGCCGCTGATCTTGGAGCGGGGATGCTTGAGTTCCAGCGCGTCGTAGATGCGGCCACAGTTGTCGCATTGATCGCCGCGCGCGTCGGCATAACCGCAGTAAGGGCATTCCCCTTCGATATAGCGGTCGGCCAGAAACTTGTTGACCACCGGGTCGTACCACTGGCGCTGCACGTCCTTGTAGACGAAGCCTGTCTCCCAGTGACGCGTGAACATGTGCTGGGTGACTTCCCAGTGATTGGCGGTGTCGGTGTGCGTGTACAGGTCAAAGGTCAGTCCCATCGCCAGGCAGCCCTCGACAAACAGGCCATGATACTTGTCGATAAACTCGGCGTAGGGAATGCCGTCCGCGTCAGCCTTGAGCATGATCGGCGTGCCGTGCGTGTCGGAGCCGCTCACCATCAGCACATCGGCGCCGGTCATGCGCTGGAAACGCGCGAAGATGTCCGGCGGCAGATACGCGCCGGCAATTTGACCGATATGTTTTTCGCCGTTGACATACGGCCACGCCACCCCTACCAGAATTTTGCGCCCCATAAAACCACCCTTTGCGTGATTTATCGATTCGCCCACCAGCCGGCAAGCGAGACTAAGCCATAGAGCAGTAAAAAGAAGAACAGCCCGCCGGTAATGCACAGCCAGCCGGCAATTGCCCCGCCCAGACCGTAGTAATACCAGATCAGCGCGCCGCCGACAACGTAAAGGATCACGAAAAAGCCGATGACCAGTTGTCCTTCGGTCGTGCGCACAAAGCGGATCGGCTCAAATCCCCGTCGTCTGCGACTCATAAAGGGCTATTATAGCGGGTGGCTGCATGGAGTGACAAGGTGAACAGGAAGCGTTAGACGTCGCTGACGCCAAAATTATAGAGATGACTCGCCTTTTTCATCTGCGCCTATCCACGTTCTCTTGCGGTGGCTTTACTCACGGGTTGACGATTCACGCGCCGCTCGCTCATTCCCGGACTGTGGGATGGCTTCCAACTGCGGGCCATCGGGCGTGTCCAGCACTTGCCAGCCAAGCTCTTCGATCTGCGCGCGCAGCCGATCCGCCTCCGCCCAATCCTTACGTGCGCGCGCTACACGGCGCTGGTGCAGCAACTCTAATGCTGCATCAGCGGGCCGTGGCGTGTCGCAGCGCACCGCAGCCATGCGTTCGAGCGTCGCCAGCGTCTCGCGCCAGATTGCATCTGGCACGCTTGCCTGTGCGTCAGGCGTAACGCAATGCCCCAACGCGTCCAGCCCAAAGCGCCCACCGGCCGCAAAGCGTTGCTCGCGATCGCCGTGCACGATCGTCACGCCACCCGCGCCGCGCACTTCGCATTGCCGGTGCGCCAGGTCGATGGTCAGCGCCGTGTTCTCGTCGATGCCGACCACGCGACGATCGGGATCACTGGGCAGCATGGCCAGCAACTCGCCAAAGCGTTGCTGGCCCAGGTAACAGCGGCTGGTGTCGAGCAGGTCGCCGCCGTCGCGATTATTCCAGTGCGATACAAAAATCAGCGAAAGGCCGCAATCGCCAAACAGGTCAAGCCCCACTTTCCAATGCAGGTCTTCGCCCGCCTTGTAGATTTCATAGATCGGCAGCGTAAACCGGCTAGCCGCCAGCACCATGGCGCTCGAAAAGACCAGCGACGCGCCCGCCAGGCGATGCATTGAGCGCAGCACGTGCCATGCCAGCGTGTCGCGCAACTGGCGCGCCGCATAGGTCGGGCTGCCCGGCCCCATGAAAATGACATTGGCGTCATAAAGCGGCTGGATAATCGCCGGATCGTCGGGGCTGAAGGGGGTGCCGAGTTTGCGCGCGGGCGCCACCGTCACCTGGGGACGGAAGTTCTGCAGGCGTTTGTGCAGATAGGCGGCGACCTGATCGGCTACATAGCCCGAGTTCGGCTCGAAACCTGCCGGCGTTTCTAAAATCACCACTTGCGGCCGCGCCGCCATCTCCGAGAAGAGCGCATGATAGATCTTCTGCGCGCTGGGCGAAGTCTCCCCCGAACCGAACAATGTGATCAAGCCAGGTTGGAACGCCATGTTCTATTGTCCTTGTTCCAAGTCTGCGGCCATCAGCGCGGCCAACGCCGCAGGCCGGTGCACGTGGATATCATGCGCGGTGTCGGCGAGCCAATGGACATCGACCTGCGCCAGCCCTTGCTCGGCGGCGTTCACCTGGGCGCGCTTGGCTTCCAGCCACGTGGGATTGCTGCCATCCTCGGCGACGACGATCGTCACCGGGCGCTGGATCAACGGGTACAGCGCGGCGGGGCGTTGTTCCCACAGCGCGCGCAGAATCTGCATGTGCCGCTCCAGCGTCAGCCACGGGCGCACCGTGCCGTCGGGCAGATGCTCGAAGTTGCCCAGCGTCGCCGCAATGCCTTCCTCCGTCCAGTCTGTGTGCATGACCTGGATGCGCTGCGCCAGCGCCGCGCGCAGTGTGCCGGTGAGCGGCGGCGGGCGTAGTTCGGTGGCTGTGCGCTCCCACGTCATGTCAGGGCGCGATTGCAGGTCGAGAAAGCCGCCGTCTACCAAGATCAGGCGCCGTGCACTGCGCTGGTGACGGGCGCCGTAAGCCAGCACAACATTGCCGCCCCACGACTGTCCCGCAATTACCGGCGATTCAACGGCAAGCGCTTCCAGCAGGCAGTGCAGGTCGTCGGCTACTGTCTCGAAGTCATAGCCTGTGTCCGGCTTATCGCTGCGCCCATGTCCCCGTTGATCCACCGCCAGCACGCGATAGCCTTGCGCCGCCAGCGTCCGACCCACCGCTGACCACGTGTTGGCATTGCTCGCCAGGCCGTGCAGCAGGACAAAAGGCTGGCCCGCCCCCGGCCATTCCAGCACATGCAGGCGCAGCGCCTCACCTGGAGCACGGATCGCAACCCAGTGCTCGACAGGTTGAATTGCCTGAGGGTGATGTTTGTCCGCTTGTTGCCTGATCATTGGTTGCTTGCGCCCCTTCCCAAATCATTTTAAGATAAACTCTATTTGCAGGTGATTTGCAGATGCAACGCATAAACCCAGAAAGGAGATCAGTAGTTGTCCACCTCACCCACCCTGCTCGATACGCTGAAGAGCCGCGGCTTGCGCGTCACACCGCAGCGCGCCATCATCCTGAACACGATTGAACATATCCCCGGCCATATGACTGTTGAGCAAATCTACGAACAGGTGCAGCGCGTCAACTGCTACATCAACCTTGCCACGGTCTATCGGACGCTTGACCTGCTGCGCGAACTAGATCTGGTGACAGAGGCGGATATGGGCACCGGCGCCACGCACTATGCGCTGCACACCCACGCCACCCACCATCATGCTGTGTGCCGGGCGTGTGGTCACTCCCTTGAGTTCCCGCACGATCTGCTGTCCCCACTGCTCGACATCCTGCGCACCGACTATCGCTTCTTCGCCGACGCCGATCACACCGTGCTCTTCGGCTGGTGCGCCACCTGTGTGCAGGAAGAGGTAAAATCGACTTCAGGGTCATGATACCCGGTTCGCAACTGTGATTCCGTGAGCTTCCTTGTTTTGTAATCATTCGCACATGCAGATGATTGCAACAGCGCGATGATAGGCGCCTTAACCCCGTTGCCTGTTGTTATGTTCAAGGAGGTTGATTGTTTATGCGTGTATTCCACGTTGCGCTCGCTCTATTGATGATGACGGCGCTTGCCGGATGTAGTGCGCCGGTGGCGATGCCGGCTGCAGGAGGCGTCACGGCGGCTACGGCTTCTCCGGAACGGCTGCGCATTGTGGCGACCGTGTCACCGATCACCAATGTGGTCTACAATATCGCCGGCGACCGCGCCGAGCTCGCCGGCATTGTGCCGGAGGGAGTCAACTCGCACACCTACGAACCCGCGCCGTCGGATGCGCGGCAGTTGGCTGCCGCCGACCTGATCTTCATCAATGGCTTGAAGCTTGAAGCGCCAACTTTGCAGTTGGCGGAAGCAAACGCACGCGACGGCGCCGAGATCGTGTTGCTGGGCGACCAGACCATTGCGCCCGACGCTTATGTCTATGACTTTTCCTTTCCCAAGGAAGCCGGCAGCCCCAATCCGCATCTGTGGCCCAATCCGTTTTATACGCTGAAGTACGCTGAGATCATCCGTGACAAACTGAGCGCACGCGACCCGCAAAATGCTGACTACTACGCGGCCAATTACGCCAAGTTCGAGGCGCGCATCCAGGCGCTGGATGCGGCGATCCAGGCGACGGTTGACAGTATCCCGCCCGAAAATCGCAAATTGCTGACCTATCATGATTCGTGGGCCTACTTTGCGCCGCTGTACGGCATGACGGTAGTCGGTGCGATTCAGCCGTCGGATTTTGCCGAGCCGTCGGCGCGCGAACTCGTGGAAATCATCGAGCAACTCAAGGCGGAGCAAGTCCCGGCGATCTTTGGCTCCGAAGTTTTTGCGTCGCCCGTGTTGGAGCAGATCGCGCGCGAGACCGGCGCCACCTACGTCGACGACCTGCGCGACGATGACCTGCCGGGGCAGCCGGGCGACGACAACCACTCCTACTTTGGCTTGATGGCGGAGAATCTGCGCATTATGGCGGAGGCGCTCGGCGGCGATCCGTCGATTATGGCGGCGTTCGATACGCGCAACGTGACGGGCGCAGATAATGACGTCGCGCAGAATCAATAATGCAACCGCTTGTCGAAGTGCGCAACTTGACCTTTGGGTACGATGCGATGCCGGTGCTGCACGATGTTTCGCTTCATCTGCACAGTGGACAATTTGCCGGACTGGTGGGGCCGAGCGGCGCCGGCAAAACGAGCCTGCTGAAGCTGGTGCTGGGCGTGTTGCGCCCCACCCACGGCGTGGCGCTGCTCGACGGCGAACCCATCGATGGGCGTCAAGCCGGCCGGGTCGGCTATGTGCCGCAACTGGAGACGGTGGACTGGAATTTCCCGGTGACGGTGGAGCAGGTCGTACTGATGGGGCGGGTGCGGCGCAGCGGATGGTGGCCGTGGCATGATGCCGCCGCGCGACGCGAGGCGCACGCGGTGCTGGAACGGCTTGAGATCGACCACCTGGCGGCGCGTCACATTCGCGCCTTGTCGGGCGGACAGCAGCAGCGCGTCTTTCTGGCGCGTGCGCTGATCGCGCGTCCTGACCTGCTGGTGCTCGACGAGCCGACGAGCGGGGTCGATATACGCACAGCGGAGAATATTCTGCATCTGCTGGCGGAGCTAAACCAGCAAGGTATGACGATCTTGATGACCACGCACGATCTCAATGCCGCGGCCGCGCATGTGCCGTGGCTCGTCTGCTTAAATCGACAGGTGATCGCCGAGGGGCCGCCGGAAGAGATCTTCACCGACGAGGTGCTCAGCCGAACCTACCAGAGCGAGATGATGGTGATCCGCCAGGAAGGGGTGCTGCTCGTGGCGCAGAAACCGCATCCTCATACACACCGCGATATTTTGCCGGCGCCGGTGCTGGGACATCGAGGGACAACGCTGGGCAGTAAAGACATGGCGGACGAGACGTCCGCGATCCGGGCAGAGGCGAATGAGACGTCTGCGCTCCGGGTGGGAAAGGGGAAGGCGCTCCATGCAGTGGCTGATTGAACCCTTTCAGTACGAATTTTTCCGCACGGGGTTGAGTGTGGCGATGCTGGCCGGCGCGCTGTGTGGGCTGCTTGGCGTCTATATTGTGTTGCGCGGCATGAGCTATATCGGGCATGGGCTGTCGCACGCTATCTTTGGCGGCGCGGTCGTGTCGTATGTGATGCAGTGGAACTTTTACCTGGGCGCGGGGTTGTGGGGGTTTCTGACCGCCGTGCTGATCAACCAGACGGTGCGGCGCACGCGCATCGGCGCGGATGCAGCCATCGGCGTGATTACGACGGCCAGCTTTGCCGTGGGCGTGGCGCTGATCAGCCGTTACCGGCGTTTTACGCAATCATTCGACGCTGCGCTCTTTGGCAACATCCTCGGCGTGACGTGGGAGCAGGTCGCTGTCGTCGCCGGCATCACGCTGCTGGTCGCGTTGACGATCCTCTTACTCTACAAACAATTGCTGTTCACAACCTTTGACCCCGAGGTGGCGCAGGTCTACGGCGTGCGCACGCAGTGGGTGGACACGCTCTTCGCCCTGGCGCTGGCCGCGGCGATCATTGCTTCGATGCAGGTGCTTGGCGTGACGCTGATCGCCGCGGCGCTGGTGATCCCGGCCATTACCGCGCGGTTGCTCACCGACAGCTTTGGCCGTATGATGACCTACGCCGTCGGCATTGGCGTCGCGTGCGGGGCGTTGGGGATGTACCTCAGTTTCTACGTGGATGTCGCCAGCGGCGCCACGATCGTGTTGTTGCAGGCAACGGCTTTTGGCGTGGCGCTGGCGATCAGCGCGCTGCGCCATCAGGCCGGGCGACGGCTGGCGCATGTCCATGTAGATTGATGGCTCGCCTGTTTTGCTCCCTGGCAACGACTATCCATAAAAGGAGAGCCTATGCCTACACCGATCGAGCGATTGCGCGCCCACCTGATTTCCCTTTACGGCAACACCACTGCCGAGCATATCCTGAGCAGGCTGCTGCCGCGCATCGAGCAGGTGCGCTCATCCCGCACGCCAGCCAGCCCCTCGCCCCTCGCCCCTCGCCCCTCACCAGACGAGCGAGATGTCATCCTCATCACCTATGGCGACCAGGTTCAGGAGGCGGGCAAGCCGCCGCTGCAGAGCCTGGACGAATTCCTGGGCGCAACCGTTGGTGATATGATCAATGGGCTGCACATTTTGCCCTTTTACCCCTACACCTCCGACGACGGCTTCTCGGTGGTGGATTATCGCCAGGTCGACCCGGCGTTGGGGACATGGGAAGATGTACGGCGTCTCGGCAGCCGGTTCCGCCTGATGTTCGATGCGGTGATCAACCATATCTCGGCGGCCAGCCCGTGGTTTCAGGCGTTTCGCCGCGGGGAAACGCCCTATGCTGACTACTTTATCACTGTCGATCCTGCCGCCGATCTCTCTGCGGTGGTGCGGCCGCGCACCCTGCCGCTCTTGACGCCGGTCGAGACGGCGCACGGCGTCCAGCAGGTGTGGACGACCTTCAGCGCCGACCAGATCGACCTCAACTATCGCTCGCCCGATTTGCTGGTCGAGGTGCTCGACGTGCTGCTCTTCTATGTCGAACAGGGCGCGCAGTTGATCCGCCTCGACGCTATCGGTTTTCTGTGGAAGGAGATCGGGACGTCGTGTCTCCACTTGCCGCAGGCGCACACGCTGATCCAGGCGATGCGTGCGATGCTCGACGCGGCTGCGCCAGATGTGCTGCTCGTCACAGAGACGAATGTGCCGCATCGCGAGAATATCAGCTATTTTGGCGACGGCGTCAACGAGGCGCAGATGGTCTACAACTTCACGCTGCCACCGCTGACGCTGCACGCCTTTCATGCACAGGACGCCACCGCGCTGGCGCGTTGGGCGGCCACGCTGGCCGCACCCTCGGCGCAGACCACCTTCTTCAACTTCATGGCCTCGCATGATGGCGTCGGTGTGCGGCCGCTGGAGGGCATCCTCAGCCAGGCGGAGATCGACGCGCTGGTCGCCCGCACGCTCCAGCACGGCGGCCTCGTCAACTATCGCAACCATCCTGACGGCAGCAAAAGCGCCTACGAGTTGAACATCGTCTACTTCGACGCGCTCAACGACCCACACAGCAATGAGCCGCTGTCAACACAGATCGACCGCTTCCTGGCCAGCCAGGCGATCCTGCTCAGCATGGCGGGCGTGCCGGGCATCTATGTGCACAGCCTGTTTGGCAGCCGCAACTGGCGCGCGGGTGTGGAGATCACCCAACACAACCGCACGATCAACCGGCGTAAGTTTCAGCGCAACGAGCTGGAGTCCACGCTGCGCGACCCAGCTTCGCTGCCCCATCAGGTCCTGGCGCGCTATCGCCACCTGATCGCGGTACGTACGGCCGAGGCGGCATTTCATCCCAACGCCGGCCAACAGGTAATCCACCTCGACCCGGCGCTTTTCAGCTTCGTGCGCACTTCTCTCGACGACAGCAGCCGCGTGCTCTGCATCCACAATGTGGCGGGCCATGCAGTTGATCTTGTGGTCGATCCGGTGGCATTGGGATTCGACAATGCCGCCGTGCTCGTCGATTTGATCGGCGGCGCCGCGTTCATGTCTGGCGATAGGCTTCAACTTGCCGTGCCATCCTACGGCGTCTACTGGCTGCGCAGCGCCGCATGAGATTGGCTAAGGATAGCCCAAAGATGCGGCGAATTTGTGTAGCTTCTGCCCTGGTCAACAAGATCATGCCGGTTCAGTTCTGAACGATCGGCAAGTAGACAGCCCCCTGACCCGGGCCGGGCACCGCGAGCACCGAGATCGAGACCGATCCTTCAGCACTGCCGCCGTTGCCGTCGTCGATGGTGTAGGTGAAGGTCTCGACGCCCTCGAAGCCTGCAAGGGGCGTATAGCTGAACGCCCCCGGCACGATGGAAACTGCGCCGCCCTGGCTGGGCGCACTCGCCACCACAATTGTCAGCGCGTCCCCATCGACATCGGCGTCGTTGGCAAGCACGCCGAGCGGATTGTCGGTGCTATTGGGCGCCACACTGAATGTATCAGGCGCTGTGTTCGGTGGATCGTTGACGGGCGTGATGGTGAGCGACACCGTCGCAGTCGCTACCCCGCCAGAGCCATCCTCCACCTGATAGACAAAGCTGTCGGCGCCGTGGAAATCGGGGATGGGCTGATAAGTGACATTCGGCATTGCGTCGAGCAGCACGCCGTACGCCGGCGGGGTGATCACCGTGTAGATCAATGGCGTCCCATCCGGATCCGAGGCGGTGAGGACAATCGGCAAGGCTGTATCTTCTGCCGTAGTCAGCACCTGATCGCTGGTGACAGGCGATTGATTGAGCGTCAGGACGACTTGCTGTGCTGTTGTGCCAGCGTTCATGCCGTTGCCAAGCTGTCCGAACGTGTTGGCGCCCCAGCACTTGAGACCGTTGGCGCTGGTGATCGCACAGGTGTAGTCGGCGCCCGCGCTGATCGCACGCACGCCGGTCAAGCCCGGCACATCCACCGGCACGCTGCTGCTGATCGTCGTGCCGTTGCCCAACTGGCCGGAGCTATTCCACCCCCAGCATTTGACGCCGCCGTTGTTCATCAGCGCACAGGTGTGGGAAGTTCCGGCGCTGATGGCGTTGACACCACTTGCCAGCCCTTGTACATTCACAGGTACACTGCTGTTGACTCTGACGCCGTTGCCCAACTGGCCAGAGCCATTCAATCCCCAACATTTGGCCGCGCCGCCATCCATCAATGCGCAAGTGTGATATGCCCCTGCGCTCATGGCAATGACATTGCTTGTCAGCCCTGATACAGTTGTGGGTGTATTGCTATCAGTGGTTGTCCCATTTCCAAGCGAACCGAAATCGTTGTTTCCCCAACAATTGATATAGTTAAGGTTAGGGCGGCCGGCGCGCAATGCACAAGTGTGATATTCGCCGGCACTAACTGAATACACACCGCTGGTCAAACCCGATACATCGACTGGGGCGACTCCGCCATCGGTAAAAGAGCCATTGCCGATCTGACCGGATGCATTCCATCCCCAGCACTTGACTCCGCCTGTACTGCCCCCGCCTGTGCCGGTTAGCACACATGCATGACTTCTACCGGCGCTTGCGTGCGCAATTGGGTTCCCCGCCCTTTGCACTTCATCCGGGAGCGCACTGTTCTCGCGCGATGGGATGCCAAGCTGGCCGGAGTTATTCTGTCCCCAACATTTGACGCCCCCGTTGCTGGCACGCGCGCAGGTGAAGTCGCTGCCCGCGCTGATGCTTGGGTTTGTCGCTGACATGGTCAACTGCTGCACCGGCGCCGGAAACATGCTGTTGCTCTGCACGCCGTTGCCGAGCTTGCCGTTGGCGTTCTGCCCCCAGCATTTGGCGCTGCCGTCGCTCATTGCTGCACACGTGTGGTTGGCGCCGGCGTCGACGCCAACGACGCCGCTGGTCAGCCCGCTTACATCGGCCGGCAGCAGGTTGACGCCGTTGAGCCCGTTGCCAAGCTGGCCATTCTGGTTGCCTCCCCAGCAATAGAGCGCGTTGCCGGTCGTGATGGCGCAGGTATGGCGGCCGCCTGCGCTGATGGCGCGCACGCCGTTCGCCAACCCCTGCACATCCACCGGCGCGGGCCGGTCCGTCTGTGCGCCGTCGCCCACCTGCCCGTCGCTGTTGCCGCCCCAACACTTGACGCCGCCGGCGACAATCGCACACGTGTGTGTGTCGCCAACCTCGATGGCCTCGACGCCAGCCAGACCCGGCACAGTCGCCGGCAGGCTCCTGTACGTGCTGACATCGCTGCCCAGTTGGCCGGCGTAGTTGGCGCCCCAACACCGTACTTCCCCACCGTCGGTGCGAATACAGGTGTGACCGGAACCCGCAGCAATCTCCACCGCGCCGCGAGCAACCCCAAACACATCCTTTGGTGTATTGCTGGCTGCGAATGTACCATTCCCTAACTGTCCATAAATGTTATATCCCCAACACTTCACTCCACCGTTGTTGATGAGTGCGCATGTGTGAGAACCTCCTGCACTGATTGCGGCGACGCTGTTGGCGAGTCCCTGTACATCTACAGGTGTTGCGCTGAAGGTATACGTGCCGTTGCCCAGTTGACCGTCCTCGTTCTCACCCCAGCACTTAACGCCGCCAGTGGTGGTCAAGGCACAACTGTGTCCGTCTCCTGAACTGAACGCCGCGATGCCGGCGAGTGAAACAGCACCATCGGCGCCATAGCATCGCATCTCCCCGGAATTGAGCAGCACGCAAGTGCGATTGCCGCCCGCACTCACCGCGCCGGCATTTCCGGCAAGATCGGGGATGGCTACGGGCGTTTGGCGATCGGTTCTGTCGCCCGTGCCCAGTTGACCCGCTGCATTGCCGCCCCAGCAATAGACCTGGCCACTCGTGGTGACGGCGCACGTATGCGCGCTGCCGGCCGACACGGCGGGCAGCGTGGGGATTTGGAGCGCCAGCGGCGGCGGGGTCGTGGTGTCTGGTGGCTGAAGCTGTATGTCGATCGCCTTCGTGATTGTTTTCGTGTTGCCATCGTGACCGGTGACCACCACTTGCAGCGTATGGGCGCCGTTTTGGATCGGCTGCCCATTGGGCCACAAGTTGTTGTTGTCTTTGAAGACCCAGGCGCCGCATTGATAGTAGGAACCAAATGCGCAGTACACTAGTGGAAGAGATGAAATTGGCGTCACCTGGGAACGCGAGTACATCACCGCGTCATTGGCGGCCAAAATGCTCATATCGACCTGTTTGATGCCGTCGCCGTTGTCCGACCCCCAGTTCGGATCGTTGGCGTGCACCTCGAACACCAAGGCATCGGTGACCGTCGCGGCGTCGCTGTCCGGCCCGGCTTGCGCCACCGCAACGGTGAGATCGTTTACGTTGCAGTCGCTGACACGCAGGCTCTGAAATCCCTGGTCAGGCAGCGGCTTCAGTGGGAAAACATTGAAGTCATATGAGCTGTATGTCCCACTCGTATTGCGTTTGTAGACATACAGATCGATTTCGTCGCCCACGTTCAATGGTGGGTTCCATGTGATGCCATACGCACCGCGACAGTAGAGCATGACAAACGAATCGGAGTTTGGATTCATAGGCGCCGGATCACAATAGCGATTGGAGAAAACGGAGTCTTCACTCGTCCGACTTTCCAGACTCAAACCGCTGGCAACGCCAAGGGGGGTGGAGGAGCTGGACTGCCCCTTCTTGCGGATCTCGACCTTATATGTATACGGATCGCTGTCCGCCATGCCAAACCGGATGCCGTCCTTGCACACCTGCTCGAAGCTCACCATGAGCCTTGTCCAGGCGCGAAATGTGCGGCTGCCCGCTTCCGCCTGTGATGACGAGAACAGGAGCACGATGAACGTCACCGCACCGACCACGAGCAACCGTTGAAGTTGAGAGTTCAGCATTATTCTGCGCCTCCTTTGTCGACACAGCCATCCACCGCCACGCTTACCTGCGCCAGGTCATGCCCGGCGCCTAATCGTGCAAACACCGCTTGAGCCGCCCTAAGCTTTGCGCGCCCGGCGGCCCCGTCGCCGCCGGCGCATAAGGCAAGTCCCCACTGAACCTGGGTGCGGGCAACTTCGTACGGGTCAGAATCCCCCAAGCACGACAGACTGGCCGCAAAGAGTTCCTGGGCGTGGATGAAATCCTGTCTGTGCGCCAGAACGCGTCCCAAGACGCGCAGCCCAATGGCCTTATCGGGATCGCTGTCCAACTGTTCGGCCAGCTCGACCGCGCGACGGGCAAAGACCTCGGCGTCCACCGGCCGGCCCTCGGCCAGCGTCACTTCGGCGCGCGCGGCAGCCACCCACACCACCATACCCCTGTCGTCGAGCGTGTTCGCCAGCGCTTCCATCTGAACGAGCATCTCGCCCGCTTCATCCCAACGGCTGCGCCGCATCTGGAGTTCGGCGCGGTGCCACTGGGCGCGGAGGAGGGTCAAGCGATCGTGGTAGCGATCCGCCAGGGCCAGACACTTCATCAGCTGCGCCTCGGCCCCGTCGAAATCGCCCTGGTAGAGATAGGCGGCGCCCAGATTCAGCGCGGCGTATGCTTGCTGTTTTTCGTTGCCCAACCGCTCGAAACGAATCAGCGCATCTTCGAAGCTGCTGACGCCGCGGTTCCAGTCGCCGGCCACATGGCGAATCATGCCCAGATTGCCGACAATCAAGGCGCTTTGGAAGTGATCCTGTAGCGTTTCGCTGAGGGTCAGCGCCTCCTCCGTGTACGCCGCCGCCTGCTCCATCTCGCCTGCATTGAGCGCGACGACGCCGAGCTGTGCAAGTGCAGTTGCCCGCAGCCGGCTCGGTCCGGCCGGCTGCAGACGCAGGCCCTCTTCCAACGCCTGGCGCGCAGCGGCATCCTCGCCTTGATAAATCTGCACCAGACCGGTCTTGATCAAAAGCGCGGCGCGCTCTTCCCCATCGTCGGTCGGCGCCGCCGCCAAACCACGCTGCAGCCACTCCAGGGCATCCGTGGGCGACTCGTCCTCCACCAATTCCGCCATGCCGCGACAGGCGCGCGCATGCAGACCCAGCAATGTTGGAGACTTCGTAGTGTTGGCGATGTGCGCAAGCGCATCTGCGTAGCTTGCCGCCGCGACCTCGCGCTCGCCCAGGAAACCGTGGAGAACGCCGCGCGCAATGCCCACCTTCACCCATGCCTCAACCAGCAACTGGCTCACGGTGAAACGCCCCAGCAGATTTGCCAGCGCGCGCGCCTGCCCCTGATTGATGAGCGCCCACACATCGGCCGTTGCCTGCTGTGCCGCCAGCGAATACTCGGCGGCGTGCTGATAGTGCAGGGCCGATCGCAGCAGAT
>Ga0154020_10000506_pt1 | contig 47555 bp, 35 predicted proteins | sample Klosneuvirus_201_FD_109709 | JGI IMG/M metagenome (GOLD analysis project Ga0154020, IMG submission 109709) | Active sludge microbial communities from wastewater, Klosterneuburg, Austria - Klosneuvirus_20160825_MG | ecosystem: Engineered > WWTP > Aerobic digester > Activated sludge | place... | reverse complement strand
GCGACCACTTTGGCCGGTTTGCCCGGCATCGACAGCGCGCGCAGCAGGTGCATCTGCCCCATCGGCCCGGCCGCGCCCAAAATCCAACAGCGACCGCCGGCCTTGAGTTGCGTCCGCACCGGCGTGTAGCTTGCGGCCAGATCCTGCGTGTCCGTGCCGACGACCAGTAGGTGATCGTAATGCATGCGTCCGATGTCCACTGCCACGGCGCGCTCCAACGGGCGATCCAACACGAGGTTGAGGATGGCGCCGTTCGCCATGCGCGGGAAGGCGCGCTCGCACAACGCCGCGTCGGCGCCCAGCACGACGATGTCGTCGTAGCGCGCTACGCCGTCGTCGCCCTCCTGGATTTCCACGCCGGCGTCCGCCGCCCACGTGCGCACCTGCGCGGCGAACGCAGAGTCTGTCACGTCGAGCACGACCTTCGCCGGTCGCCAGTCTACAGCCGCGCCCAGGCTCACGTCATGGCCATCGCCCACCAGCCAGACGCCGCCGCCTTCCTGCCACTGCGTGCGATAGACCACCGTGTAGGAGGCCTCGACGCACGCCCACGGCTCGCAAAGCGCCACCTCGGCATAGCCATCCTCCGGCTTGACCGGGATCAGATAATTGCCGTGATCGCCATTGAGCACGCGCCAATCGACGATGCTGTATTTGGAGAAGCCACCCTGAAGTTCGTAGCCGTACGCGTAGGCTTTGCCGCCGATATAAATGTCCGCCTGGACGATGAAACGGTCGCCGGGTTGATATTGCTCTTGTAGGTTCTCACCCACAACGACCACAGTCAACGCCACTTCATGGCCGAGCACGACCGGCTGCTCTTTCATGCTGCGATGGATGCGCGGATGCTTCTCGCCGGCGCGGATCACCTTGATGTCGGAAAAGCAGATGCCGACCGCATCGTGGCGCACCAACAGCTCATCCGGCCCAGGATGCGGCATGGGTAGATCCATCGCGCCGCCCTCCTTGCCGAGATTCTCCCAGCCCGCGCCATAAAGCGGCCACAGCCGGTTGGTTGCGGACAGCGGCTCTTCACTTTTTCGATATTGTCCAAGTTTAGATTCGATTGGGTCACTCGTCATGTCAAATCTCTCCGTGCTACTATCAAATCACCAATCGTTGCATTATTTCGTCAGGGCGCATTTCTAATTGTATCTCAGAGAGCAGGGCGCGCCCTTTTGCTCCCGGCGGGACGTGGCGTCCGATCGTGGCGTAGAACTCGTTACGCGCCGCGCGCGCCGGCAAAGCATCCGCGGCCCAGTCGCTCTGATATCCCATGCCAAGCCAGCGCTCCAGCAACGTGTGCCCGTAGATAAAGTAGGCGCCATCCATAAATGCATCGCGCACGGGCGCAAGCGCGGGCGCGGCGAAGTCGTCGACGGTCGGCTGGCCAAAGCTGTTCATTTCCGTGCCGACGTTGAGAGGGAGATCAAATTCCTTTGCCAGCGCCACCACTTCATACAATTTTTGCTGCTTCTTAGCAGCCGCCTGCGGATCGGACAGGTTCCAGTTGCGGTCGGGCACGATGTTGAGCGCAACCACGCCCTTGCCCACCAGCAGCGTCAGCAACTCGTCCATCGCCTGCTCGCCTTCCGACAGACCGTCGAGCCACGCGGCGCACGGCAAAGCGTGGCAGAGCAGGGCGAGTTCGTGCAGCCGCTCCACGCGCGGGAAGGTGCCCGCGTCGGGCTGCATGTAGCCGGGGCCGCCACGCTTCATCAGCTTGCTGCGCACCCTGTTCTGGAAGCCGGCCTGGTCGTGCATGGCCTGCTCGACGGCGGCAGCGTCCATGCCCAGCCGGCCAGCCCAAAATGGCGCGGATTGGTCGAAATTTCGTTCCGCGGCCTTGATGTAGGCGGCCACAATATGCCGCTCGGTAGCGTTGCCTGAAGGGGTGAGCGGCAGCACATCGGCCGCGTAGTCGATCACGACCGGGTCAAGATAGGCATTGACGCGATCAATCAGCGCCCGGTTGCGATCCGTCGACTGCGTGCGCAGTTCGTCCAGGATCGCCTGCGCGGCCGGAGAGACCTCGGTGGCGGTGAAGCCGATCGCCATGTGGTAAAGGACGCCAGGTTCGCCGGGTGAGTTGATCTCGCGTGTGGCAAATTCCGGCACATAGACGCGCGTTTCGATGCCGGCGCTGCCGCGCACCTCGGTCACGTCACAGGCGTCGAGAAATTCCGAGGCCGCGTCCAACACGTCGAAATCGACGATGCCCATCAACTCGATAGCTTGTTGGCGCGCCAGCCAGGCCAATCCGGTTGGAGAATAGCCATAAGCATTGAACGAGAAGAAGGTGTGACAATGCATGTTGGCAACGTCACGCAGCGTGGAGGGCGCGGCCGGTTGTTTCAACAACTCAGCCAGAGCAGCGCGCCGGACGGCTGCATCGAAGTGATTGAGAGCATGCTTCAGTTGCACGTCCGCTCCGGTTTGAATCATCATAGGTTCTCGCTGTTGATTGGGGATGGCGAAGACTACAAATTGCCCACACTTTACCATACAAACACATGTATTGCAAGGACAAAACAAGAGCAATCGCCGATTCCAAAACCAAAACCGAAAGTCCAGATTACGCTTATTTTGCGGAGACAGAGGACAGGAGTAGAATTCAGTGAGGAGACAATTATGACCGGTGCATTCATCCTTGCCCACGACCTAGGCACATCTGGCAATAAGGCCACACTTTTCGATGCCCAGGGCCGCCTGGTGGACAGCGCCTTTGCCCCTTATGCTACGGCTTTTCCTCATCCCAACTGGGCTGAGCAGGAGCCGGAGGCATGGTGGCAGGCGGTCTGTGCAACGTCGCAAACGCTGCTTGCTGCGACCGGCATCCCTGCCACCCAGATCGCCGCGGTTGGCTTCAGCGGCATGATGATGGGCTGTCTGCCGGTCGACGCGGCTGGAACGCCGCTGCGTTCGTGCATCATCTGGGCCGACCAGCGTGCGCAGGCGGAGGCGGATTTTGTGGCTGCGCGCTGTGGCGCTGACGAAGTTTATTTGCGCTGCGGCCATCGCACCAGTCCCGCGTACTGTGCACCCAAGATTTTGTGGGTGCGCACCCATCAGCCGGAAATTTACGCAAAAGCAGCCAAGTTTCTTGTGCCCAAAGATTACATCGTCCATCGGCTCACGGGGGAATTTGCCACCGACTATTCGGATGCGTCGGGTACGCTGCTCTTTGACCTGACCGCGCGCACGTGGCATCAACCTTTCCTGGACGCGCTTGATCTGTCTGTTGACCAGTTGCCCACGCCTTATGCCTCGCCAACCATCGTCGGGCGCGTCACGGCGCAGGCAGCGGAAGCCACCGGTCTGGCCGCGGGCACGCCCGTCGTGATCGGCGGCGGCGACGGGAGCTGCGCCGGCATCGGCGCGGGTGTGGTCGAGCCAGGGTCGGCCTACTGCGTCATCGGCACCTCGGCGTGGATCAGCGTTAGCACGCTGGCGCCCATTTCCGACCCGCAGCAACGCACCATGACTTTCCACCACGTTCACCCGCAGCGCTACGCACCGATGGGCGTGATGCAACTGGCGGGCGGCGCGCGCGAATGGGCATGGCAGGCGCTGGCCGACGGCGATCTCGACCTCGACGCCGCGGCTGCCACGGTTGCACCAGGCGCAGGCGGGCTGATCTTTCTGCCTTATTTGATGGGCGAACGCAGCCCGTGGTGGAATCCGCACGCGCGCGGCGCGTTTGTCGGCCTGTCCATGCAGCACAGCAAGCCGCAAATGGCGCGCGCCGTGTTCGAAGGCGTGGCCTTTGGGCTGCGGCAGATTCTCGACAGTCTGCGCGAGCACGCGCCGGACATCGACGCGCTGCGGCTGATCGGCGGCGGCGGCAAAAGTCAGCTCTGGCCGCAAATTCTGGCCGATGTCTTTGATTTGCCGATCCACCTGCTGGAGTTAAAAGGTGAGGCGACCAGTTGGGGCGCCGCCGTGACCGCAGGAGTCGGCGTAGGGCTGTACGACTGGTCGATTGCGGCGGAGCGGTCGCAGGTGGTGAAAATAGTTGCGCCGAATCCCGCCAACCGGCAGCGTTATGACGAACTGCTGGGCCTGTTCACCGAAAGCTACCTGGCGTTGGCGCCGGTCTATGCCCAGTTAGCAAAGATTAGAGATTAGAGATTGGAGATTAGGCGATTGGGAATTTGATCTTTGTGGACTCAGGTTGCCCAAACGAGAATGCTTACTCTTTAATCTCCTAATCTCCTAATCTTCAATCTCTCACACAAAACGAGTACATCATGGCTGATCTATTCTCTGCACTCACTCCCTGGCAATGGGCGCTGGCTGCCCTGGGCGCCTATCTCGTCGGCATCTCCAAAACCGGCATCGCCGGTCTGGGCGTCTTTGCGGTGGCGCTTTTTGCGAGCGCGCTGCCCGCACGCGAATCGACCGGCGTCGTGCTGGTGATCCTGATCGCAGCCGACGTCGTGGCCGTTATCACCTACCGGCGGCAGGCCAGTTGGCCGCATCTGTTGCGTCTCTTTCCGTGGGCCGCAGCGGGCATCATCCTCGGCTATCTGGTTATGGGCCGCATCGACAGCGCGACGACGCAGCGGCTGATCGGTGTGATCCTGGTGGTAATCGTGATCGTCCACTTCTGGCGGCGGATGCAGACGCAGACACTGGTCGCGCTGGAAGCTGAAGCCAAGCCCCACCCACTGCTGGCGGCGCTCACCGGCGTCAGCGCCGGCTTTACGACGATGGTCGCCAACGCGGCCGGCCCGATCATGATCATCTATCTGCTCGCCATGCGTCTACCCAAGTACATCTTCATGGGCACCGCGGCCTGGTATTTCTTTATCCTCAACCTCTTCAAAGTGCCCTTTTCCTACAGTCTGGGGCTGATCAACTTTGACTCGCTCCAGATCAGCCTGCTGCTGGCGCCGGTGGCGGTGGCCGGCGCGCTGACCGGCCGCGTGCTGATCCGCCACATCAACCAGCAGGTCTTCGAACTGCTGGCGCTGGCGCTGACGCTGGTCGCCGGGCTACGGCTGTTGTTCTAGCGGGAAAGCAACCACGAAGATACCAAGTGCACAAAGCAGCACAAAGAGACAACGGCCTCTTGGCAGGTTTGATCTATGCGGCTGCCCAATTTTGCAACACCGGCAGCCACGCCCAGTAACTTATAAACACCAGGAGAAGCATGATGCTAAGCGTAGCCAAGGCGATGCGCTTGCGTCGCCTTGGCATAGCCTTGCGCACAAGCCAGTGGAGCGCGGCCAGCCCAAAGAGGAGCGGTTCGAGGAGGAAGATTGGGTCGGTGAGATAGGCCCACAGCCCGCCTTCGACCACGCGCGGCGGCGGAAAACCGATCATGGCGCGACTGAATGGGTAAAAGAGCGGCGTGCCATGCGCGATCACATCCAGCAGCAGGTGCGAAAGCCCGGCACCGCCCGCCAACATCAGCGGCAGGCTACAGAACGGCAGACGGCGCAGGCCGCGTAGTCCCATCCCTAGCGCCAGCAGTCCCAGATAGCCGAACAGGCTGTGGGTCCAAAGCCAGCTATGGTTGGCAAATCCACGCCAGACGATGTTGTAGATGACATCGCTGTCGGGCAGAACGGTGAAGGTAAAGGCGGTGGCCCACATCAGCCCGCGCCGCCACCGGCGCACCTCAGTTGGGTAGCGTGTCTGGGCAGATTGCGCCAGAAAATAGCCAGGGACCAAATGGGTGAGCAGCATATTCTTCCTCACGCATGACAGCTACCGACAATTTACTTCCGCCGCTATCTCCAAACGACCACAGAAGATCGATGGTTTCGCTGGCAATGAAAACCGTTTTACAGCATGTTGCCTTTGCACGCGTTTGGTGCTGATGGTATGACAGAACACTGCTGCTTGTCCGCCGTAGCACAAACGACGAGCAAGCACTGAACATATGAACGCAAATGAACACTTGACACCACCCCAAAGCCGTGCTACACTAAACGCGGTCGTTTGCTCGGTGGTGTTCACATGAACAGAAGGAAGCACCACAGTGACGGACAGCACGCTGCTCTATAAAATCGCCAAAGCTTATTACGAAGATGCGCTCACGCAGGACCAGATCGGCAAACGCTTCGGCCTGTCGCGCATCAAGGTGTCGCGCCTGTTGCAGTTGGCACGGCAGAGCCGGGTTGTCCAGATCACAATCCTGCCGCCGGCTGACTCCTTTGGCGATGTCGAGCGCGAGCTGGAAAAGGCATATGGGCTGGATGAGGTGGTCGTCGTCCAGTACAGCGACGATGCAGAAGATATTGTCACCCAATTAGGGGTGGCCGCGGCCGGTTATCTGGCGCGCAGCCTCAGCGACCAGCAGGTGCTCGACCTGAGTTGGGGCACGACATTGCTGGCGGTGATCGATGCGCTGGCGTCGCAGAGTCTGCCCGACCTGCGCGTGGTGCAGATGCTCGGTGGTCTGGGCCGGTTGGAGTCGGAGACTTACGGCGCCGACCTGACCATGCGCATGGCGCAGACGCTGGGGGCGAGGATGCGGCTGTTGCCTTCACCCGGCATCGTGGCGAGCAAGCTGGTGCGCGATGCGTTGCTGCAAGATGTCAATATTGCTGAGACGCTGGCGCTGGCTGCACGCGCTGATCTGGCGCTAGTCGGCATCGGCGCCCCGATGAGCGACTCGGTGATCGTGGAAGCCGGCATCCTCAACACGGCGGAGCTGGCAGAGCTGAAGGCGATGGGCGCGGTGGGAGATATTGCCCTGCGTTTCTTTGACGCCGAGGGGCGCGCCATTGATCACGCGATCAACGACCGCATCATCGGTCTTGACCTGGCGCAGATCCGGCGCATCCCACGCGTCATCGGGGTTGCTGGCGGCGACGGCAAATACGAGGTCATCCGCGGGGCCGTGCGCGGGCGCCTTGTCGATGTGCTGATTACCGATGAAATGACGGCCACTCGTTTGCTACAGGAAACCATACCGGAGATGCTCATGGCGAGTTGATCGCCTCACTTCCCTTCCTGTAACAACCTGGTGGCCGCAACAACCACATAGTTTCAAGCCTCAAATAGGTTCATTGAAAGAGAGCGCTTGTATGCAGCTGTTGGACCACTTGCGGAAACGCCAGGCGGACGGCCACCCGATTCGGGTGGGGTTGGTCGGCTGTGGTCAGGAAGGATCGGGCATGGTGCATGTCACTCGGCAGATGGCAGGGCTGGAGACATTCGCCATTGCCGACATCGATGTGCAGCGCCCGCTGCGCACCCTGCAGACGCTGGGCATCGCGGAGTCGGCCATTTGCGTAACCGAGCAGGTGGGCGCGGCCGAGGACGCGCTGCGCCGCGGCGACTATGTCGTCACGCCGGACGCGCTGCTGCTGCCCCAACTGGAGAGCCTTGATGCGCTGGTCGAAGCGACCGGCGTGGCCGAGGTCGGCGCACAGGTGGCGTGGCACGCCATCATGCAGAAGAAGCATGTCGTCATGCTCAACGTCGAGACGGATGTGACGGTCGGTCTCATCCTCAGCCGGCTGGCCGAAAAGGTGGGTTGCGTCTACACCGCCTCCACCGGCGACGAACCCGGCGTCTGCAAACAGCTCTACGACTTTGCCACCGGCCTCGGCTTTGAGGTGGTATGTCTGGGCAAGGGCAAGAATAACGTCATCAACTACTACGCCACGCCCGAAAGCTGCCGCGCCGAAGCCGAAGCCAAGAATATGAACCCCAAGATGCTGGCGGCCTTCAAGGATGGCACCAAGACGATGGTCGAGCTGGCGGCGATGGCGAACGCCACCGGTCTCGTGCCCGATGTGCCGGGCGCACACGGCGCCAAGGTCGATGTCGCCGATCTAAACAAGGTCTTTGTCCCCGCCGCAGATGGAGGCATTCTGAGCCGGCGCGGCTGCGTCGATTACTCGGTGGGCAAGGTGGCGCCCGGCGTCTTCGCCGTCATCGCCACGCCCGACGCGCACATCCGCGCCGACCTCAAGTTCTACTCGATGGGCGAGGGACCCTACTACACGCTCTACCGCCCCTTCCACCTGTGCAGCATCGAGACGCCGCAGGCCGTAGCCGAGGCCGTGATCTACGGGGAGGCCGTGCTCAAACCGCAGGCGCTGGTGGCCGAGCTGGTCAGCGTCGCCAAGCGCGACCTCAAGGCCGGCGAACGATTGGGCGGCATTGGCAGCGCCGACTTCTTCAGTCGCATCTACACCCGCGCCGAGGCGCAGGCGCTACACGGCATTTCCATGGGGCTGACTGCGGGCGGTCGCGTGACCAAAGATATTGGCCGGGGCGAGCTGCTGACGGCGGAGAATTTTGCGCCGGATACCACCTCGTTGATCTACACGCTACGGCAGATGCAGGAGACGTTGGCATAGGCGACCTATTCTTCGATAGGTCTCGGATTTGACGGAAAAGGCCGGATAGTTTTTGAGTAAAATTTGCAGTCATCCGCCAAATCCGTCTCATCTGTGGTCTATGAAAACCAGCCTGAAGCATGGTGAATCTCGAAAGAGTCCAGGGATGAAGGCAGTTGTTGTCCGTGCGCCGATGGCGTTTGCTGTCGAAGAAGTGTCGGCCGGCGGCGCCACATTCGGCAGGCTGCTGCTCGGCGCAACATCCGCGTCGAGAAGGGCGCCACATCGACGGCCGGCGCCGGCGATTAGCACCGCCGGGTGTAGATGAGCCGCTGGTTGGTACGGCACGGAGAAACCGAGTTTCTCCAAGAAACTCGGTTTCTGGCTGCTGGAGCAGGCAACTGCCGCAGCAAGGATTCACCATCCCCCCCTTTCACGTGTACACCTGCGCCCGGCCAGTTGCAGTTTGCGGGCAATGCCGCCTCACCGCGGCCAGCACAAGCAGAGGGTAGTTCGAGATAGCCAAGGAGAGAAATGGATGAGATGAAACCAGACAAGAGGATGTGTTGCCGACGTTCGTGTTTCACACCAACTACTAGTAAGGAGAAGAAAGATCCAATGCGTAACCATAGCAACATTGTGAAGTTTTTGACCGTGGCGCTGCTCTTCGCCATGGTTGCCAGCGCCTGTGTGGCGACGCCGCCCGCGGCCGCGCCAGCAGCAGGCGAGCAACCGGCCGCGGACAGCGGCGCGGCTGCCGAACAGCCGGCCGCCAGCGGCGAAAAGGTCGTGCTGCGCTGGGCCAACATCTTCGACGCGACAGGCGTGGAGAAATGGCAGCCCATTGTCGACGCCTTCGAGGCGAAGTATCCCAACATCGAGATTTCCAGTGAGTCGACCGCCGGCAGCGGCGCTGCCGTCTACCCCGATCTGCTGAAGACTTCCATGGCCTCCGGCAGCCCGCCAGATGTCTTCTTCATGTGGGGTGGCTCGATTGCACAGCCCTTCATCGACGCCGGGCAGGTAATGGACTTGGGTCCGTACTATGAGAAATTTGAGTGGAACGGAAAGTTCGCACCGTGGGTCGTCGACCGAATTTCATATGACGGCAAAACCTATGGCGTTCCCTTCAATGCCCTCGGTATGGGCTTCTGGTATCGCACCGACATCTTCGCAGAAAATGGCTGGACGGTCCCGACCACCTTCGCCGAGCAGGAAGAACTCTGCGGCAAGATGAAGGATGCCGGCATGTACTGCGTGAGTCTGGGCGGCAAGTTCGGCTGGCACACAATGCGTGTCCTTGACTACTTCATCGAACACACTTGTGGCCCGGAACTGCATGACAAACTGAACCGTCTCGAAGAGAGCTGGGACCAGCAGTGCGTCATCGATGCCTATACGATCTTCCAGACGTGGATCGACAACGGCTGGGTCGTGCCGGACTTCCTGACCGTCTCGCCCGATGACTCGCGCTTCCCCTTCTTCGCTGGGGATGCCGGCCTGGTCCTCGAAGGTGTGTGGTATGAAGGCGTGCTCAAGAACAACGAGCAGGATGTCGCCAACTTCGACTTCTACCTGCCGCCCACCGACCAGGAACCGCTACGCTTCTCGGCCTTCCCCGAACAATGGATGATCCCGGCCAGTGCAGCCCATCCCGACGAAGCCGCCGAGTTCATCAATTTCATCACCAGCGCCGAAACACAGAAGCAGTTCCCGGACAACTTCGCCAATTCGGCGACCGTAGGCGTCAACCCGGACTGCAACGAGTGGCCGCTGAGCTGCCGATGGCGTGACATCATCTTGACCGCCACGGATACGCATCCGCCGACGGATCAGGCCTTTGTCAAGGAGCTGATGGATGGCTTCTTTGAAGTGCAGGACTCGATCGTTGCCAAGCGCTTCACCCCGGAAGAGGGCGCCGCATTGATGCAGCAGCGCGTCGAGGAGTGGCAGGCGCAGCAGTAACGCAGGTAAGTTAGTTGTAATCTCTACTCTCTTGATCCCCTAATCTCTTTCTCAACGAGATTAGGGGATTAGGAGATTGAGCAATTCGTTTAGACGAGAAGGGGAAGAACATCACCAATGGCTACAGCAATCAATCCGCAGGCCGGGACGCGCCGCAAGCCCAAGCAGCGGCGGCCGCGCTTTCGCTTCACCCCCTACCTGTTTCTGGCGCCGGCGCTGGTCTGGTATCTGGCCTTTCTCGTCTATCCCATGTACCAGTCACTGACGATCAGCTTCATGGACTGGGACGGCCTATCAGCCAATATCCGCTTTATCGGGCTGGAGAACTACCGGCGCATCTTCTTTGAGGATGAGACAGCGCGGCGCGCGCTGTGGAACAACATTCTGTGGACGCTGGGCACGCTGCTGATTCCGACCACGATCGGGCTGGGGCTGGCGGTGGCGCTCGACCGCAAGCTGCGCGGGCGCACGGTGTTGCGCGCGCTCTTCTACGGCCCGGCCGTGCTGCCGATGGTGGCGGTGGGCATGATCTGGGCGTGGATGTACAACCCGCAGTTCGGCTTTATCAACTATGTGCTCAAGGCGGTCGGGCTGGGCTTTCTGGCGCGCGGCTGGCTCTCGGTCTTCGAGACTGCGCTGCCCGCCACCTTTCTCACCGCGGTATGGGGCGGCGTCGGCTTCCCGATGGTGCTCTACCTGGCCGCGCTGCAAGCCATCCCGCAGGAGCAGTACGAGGCGGCCAAGATGGATGGCGCCAATGGCAATCAGCTTTTCTGGAGGATCACCCTGCCCTGGCTGCGCGAGGCCAATGTAATCGTCTTCTCGCTAGCGGTGATCAACTCCTTCAAGACCTTCGACCTGATCTACACCATGACCTACGGCGGTCCTGGCCGCTCGACGCAGGTGCTGGGGACGTGGATGTACTTCCACGCCTTTCAGTATTACAACGCCGGCTATGGCGCGGCGATCGCCTGGGTGATCGCAATGATCACGCTAGTCATGGCGATCCCGTACATCCAGCGCATGTCGCGCGATTGAGAAGAAGGCGATCACGAAGTCATGCAGCTGGCAGCGCATCAGGGATTGACAGGGAAGGAATCGGGACAGACATGGAAGATTTGGCAGGGAGTGTGGCGGATGACCACGGCAGAACAGGTACAAGCATGACACAGAAATCGACCAGTATGAAGGCGCAGGAACGCCTGACCAACACGCTACTCTATGTTTTGTTGATCGGCATGGCCGTCGTCTGGCTGGTGCCCTTCATCATTATTGCGCTCACCTCGGTGCGTAGCATGGGTGATCTCATTAGCAACGGCGTTTTTGCCTGGCCGAAGGAGTTTGTCTTCGCCAACTTCGAGCGGGCGTGGAATATCGGCAACTTCTCCACCTACTTCCGCAACAGCTTGATCCTGATCATTCTCAAGGTGCCGCTGGGCATCGTGATCGCGTCGCTGGCGGCCTTTCCGCTGGCAAAGATGCAGTTCCGCTTCAGCGGCTTCATCTTTGTTTTCTTTCTGATCGGCCTTGCCATTCCAGTGCACGTCACGCTGACGCCGCTGCTGGTGATGATGAAGCAGCTTGGCATTCAGGGCACGCTGGCCGCGCTGATCCCGCCGTATGTAGTTTTTGGCCTGCCCTTTCAGATCTTCGTGATGCGCGGCTTTTTCCGCACCGTGCCGTCGGAACTACTGGAGGCGGCGCGGCTCGATGGCGCCACCGAATGGGGCAACTTCTGGCGCATCCTGATGCCGCTTTCGGCGCCGGCGCTGGCCACGCTCTTTATCATCGACGCGCTGAGCACCTGGAACGAGCTGCTGATGGCCCTGGTGCTGATCAGTTCCAACGAGTCGCGCACGGTGCCGGTCGGTCTACTCCAGTTTCAGGGACAGTTCTCGTCGCAGTACACACAGTTGATGGCCGGCGTCCTCATCTCGATCACGCCGATTATTTTGCTCTACGTCTTCTTGCAGCGCTACATGGTCGCCGGTCTCACCGCCGGCGCGCTCAAGGAATAAGATATCATTAGTTACGTGCCGGGGACGGGCTACAAGACTTCTGCTTAACCACGCGGTTTGTAGCCCGTCCCCGGCACGTAAAGCAAAAGGACTCACCAAGCATGATGTCACAGCAAATGCACGACCAGCCGCCCAAACTTGCCGTCCATCCGAACGGCTATCTCGTCACCGCGACGGGCCAGCCCTTCTTCTATCTCGCCGACACAGTGTGGATGGCCTTCCCCAACCTGACGCTCGACGAATGGGCGCGCTATCTGGCGCAGCGCCGGCTGCAGGGCTTCAACGCGCTGCAGATCAGTATCCTGCCGGTGACGCACGACACGAGCATGTCGCCGCAGAACATCGACCCCTTCCTGCCCGATGCGGATGGCAATTGGGATTTCAGCGCCTACAACGAAGCTTATTTTGCCAAGGCCGAAACCATGGTGGAGATGGCGGTTGATCAGGGATTTACGCCGGTGCTGGGCGTGCTCTGGTGCAGCTACGCACCGGGGACGCGCTGTTCGGAGCACAGCCCGGTGGCGTCGGCCATGCCTTTCGACGCGGTCGCGCCCTTCGCTGCGTTTGCCGCCGAACGCTTCAAGCGCTTCAACCCCATCTTCTTTATCAGCGGCGACACGCGCTTCGAATCGCCGCAGGAAGCGCCCTACTACATGGCCGCGCTCGCAGCAGTGCGCGCCGTCTGCCCCGACGCGCTGCTGACGATGCACCTGCACCCGCAGGGCGACCTGCCGCGCGAATTTATCGACGCCGTCGACTTTTACATGTACCAGTCTGGCCACGACGCAAACACCCAGCACCAGCCCTACACCTTCGCCGAGAAATTCGCCGCCTATGCGGTCAAGCGGCCGGTCCTCAACAGCGAGCCGCCCTACGAAGGGCACGGTCGCATCGGCACGCGCACGCGCTTCAACGCCTTTGACATCCGCAAAGCGACCTGGCAGAGCCTGCTTTCCGGCGCCAAGATGGGCATCACCTACGGCGCGCACGGTGTGTGGAGCTGCCACAAGCGCGGCATGAATTTTCTCAACGCGCACCGCTCCTTTGAACCCTTCACCTGGGAAGAGGCGCTGCTGCTCGACGGCAGCTGGGATGTCGGCTTTGCCCGCTGGCTCTTTGAGCGCTACAACCTCTTCGCCACCGATCCGACCGCGATCGTGCTTGGTGAGGACAAAGAAATCCGCGCCGCGGCCAGCGCCGACCTGGCGACGATTGCGATCTACAGCCCCTATGCCTTTGACATCGACGTGGCGGTGGATTTGACCGGCTATCGCTGCGTGCTGATCGACCTGGCGACGCGGCGCGTCATGACGCCGGAGGTGCAGGCGAGCGAGCGCTCGCGCATCGGCATGTCGCGCGTCAACGCCGACACCCTGTTCCTGGCTGTCAAGCAGCCCATCTCAGAAAGCTGAACGATCTATGCACGACAGCATCCATCCCTGGCAGGCGACCGAACTGACCTTCACCGCCGTGCAGCGCTACGACAACCCGTACACGGACGTGGAACTCTTTGTCCAGTTTCGCCATGAAAGCGGCGTCGAGCTGGTGCGCCCGGCCTTTTGGGATGGCGGCAACACGTGGAAGGTGCGCTTTGCCTCGCCGCTGGAGACCGGAAGCTGGCAGTGGCAGAGCTTTAGCGCGCCGCGCGATGAGGGGCTGAGCGGGCAGCGCGGAACGCTGCGCGTCGAAGCCGCAGCGTCTGCCAACCGCTTCGAGCGCCACGGTTTCTGGCGCATCCTGCCGGGCGAGCGCAACCTGCACTATGCCGACGGCGCGACGGCGCTGCTCGTCGCTGACACGGCCTGGGCGCTGCCCTGGCGCGCCACGCACGAACAGTGCGAGCTCTACGCCCAGCAGCGCCAGGCGCAGGGTTTCAACGCGACCCTCCTGATGTCGGTGCAGCCTGACCGCCGTGCGCGCGGCCCGCGCAGCCGCACCGAGCATGACGGCTTTGACGTCGGTTTTGAAGATCTACCGGACGGCCACCTCAACCAGATCAACATCGCCTATTTCCAGTATTTGGATGGGCTGGCCGGCATTCTGCGCCGCCATGAAATCGTGCCGGTCTGGAACCCGGTCTTTCACGGCTATGGCTGGAAGGGATTGGATGTGGCCGGGCCGGTGATCCCGCCCGTCGAGTATGCGCGCTACTGCCGCTATCTGGTCGCACGCTACGGCGCGCAGCCTGCCGTCTGGCTGGTGGCGGCTGACGGCGACGGACTTGCGACGGGCGTCGATCCGGGCGGCTGGGAGATCGAGCGCTGGGATGCGTACCAGCAGCCGACCGGCATCCACTACGCGCCGCACCAGGATCCATGGGCCTACCAGGATCGCGCCTGGCTCGACTTTCAGTGGTGTCAGACCGGACACAGCGGCGAACACCGGCCGCAGCGCGTGGCGGTGATGTGGGAACAGCGTCCGATCAAGGCCGTCGCCAACGGCGAGCCGACCTACGAGCATATCGGTGAGCCGGGGCGGGCCGCAGGTTGGTGGCAAGGCCATGAGGCGTGGAGCAACCTGACCGCCGGCGGCACGATGGGCGTCGTCTACGGTGCGGGCAGCCTGTGGCAGTGGCGGCTCGACGCGCAGGAGCCGCACGAACCGTGGTGCATGGCGCGCGACGCGGGCTGGCGCGAGGCGCTTGACTTTGAAGGCGCCCGCTACGTCGGCGTGATCGCGAAAATCTTCGACGGTCTGCCCTTTGCCGGCATGGCGCCCGATTATCGCCATACCTATGGCCGCGCCGCGCTGATCGCACCGGGCAAGCTCTTCATCGTCTACCTGCCCGACGGCGGCCTGCTGCAGATCGAGCCGGTGCGCAGCGTGGATCTGCCCAGGCGCTATCGGGTGATCGACCCGACCACGGGCGCCGTGCTTGCCAGCGGCGAAGGGCACGACGGCATTGCCATCGAGTCCGGCGCACCGCGCGTGGTGATCTTTGCCGATATTGAGAACGATGTGGCTTAAGGCGGAAGAATCGACCACGGATTCAGCGGATTTGACGGATATTCACGGATTCATCCAAAAAACATCCGTGTCAATCCGCCAAATCCGTCAAATCTGTGGCCCATTGCGTCCAGGCTCAATCGCGACTGACTCTGGCAGATGACAGAAAGAATGAATGACAACGACGCGGTTTAGTGAAAAAGAATAGACCGCAGATTCGGCGGATTTGACGGATGTTCACGGATTTATCAAGAGCATCCGTGTCAATCCGCCTAATCCGTCAAATCCGTGGCCCATTGCGGTGAGGTTCACCGCGATTGACTTTGGCAGATGACAGGAAGAATCATGACGACCAATCAGCAGATCGAACAATGGGGTATATTTGAGTTGGCGCTTGACGGCAGCGCGGCGGGCAATCCCTTCCAGGATGTCCAGCTTGTGGCGCACTTTGCATACAAACACCGCACGGTCGCGGTGGATGGCTTCTACGACGGCGACGGCGTCTATTGCGTGCGCTTCATGCCCGACGTGCAAGGCGAGTGGCGCTATCGCACGCAGAGCAACCTGGACGCGCTGGATGGCGTGGAAGGGAGCCTCACCTGCGTGGCGCCCGGCGCGGGCAACCACGGGCCGGTGCGCGTCGCCAACACCTATCACTTTGCCTACGCCGATGGCACGCCCTACAAACAGATCGGCACGACCTGCTATGTGTGGAATCTGCAAGGGACAGAACTGGAGGCGCAGACGCTGGCGACGCTGGCGCAGGCGCCCTTCAACAAGATTCGCTTCTGCGTCTTCCCCAAACACTATCGCTACAACGAGAACGAGCCGGAACACTATCCCTTTCCCTGTCTCGCCCAGGGCAGCAGCGCATGGACGGGCAGCTATCAGGTCGACATCAAGGAGGGCTGGCGCTTTGACTTCGAGCGCTTTGTGCCGGCCTATTTTCAGCACCTGGAAGATTGCGTCGCCAAGCTGTGTGAGCTGGGGATCGAGGCCGACATCATTCTCTTCCACCCCTACGACCGCTGGGGCTTCGCCACGATGCGCGCCGAGCAGGACGACCGCTATCTGCGCTATGTGGTGGCGCGGCTGGCCGCCTATCGCAACGTCTGGTGGTCGATGGCCAACGAGTACGACCTGATGCCGCACAAGTCGATGGCTGACTGGGACCGCTTCTTCCGCGTGGTGCAGGAGAGTGATCCCTACCAGCATCTGCGCTCGATCCACAACTGTCGCGAATTTTACGACCACAGCAAGCCGTGGGTCACGCACCAGAGCATCCAGCGCCCCGATCCCGGACAGGCGGTGCTATGGCGCAGTCAGGTGAAGAAGCCGGTGGTGGTGGACGAATGCTGCTACGAAGGGGACATCCCGAACGGCTGGGGCAATATCTCGGCGCGGGAGATGGTGCACCGCTTCTGGCAGGGAACGGCGGCGGGCGGCTATGTCGGCCACGGCGAGACCTACCTTCACCCGGACGCGATCCTGTGGTGGTCGAAGGGCGGCGTGCTGCACGGCAAGAGCGCGCCGCGCCTGGCTTTCCTGCGCGAGCTGCTGGAAGCCGGGCCGCCATCCGGCCTCGACCCGATCGGCGGGGTGGTGAATGCGCTGCCCTGCGCTGGCAAGATGCACGCGTACTACCTGATCTACACCGGCGTCGCGCAGCCCGCCCTGCTCGAAGTCACGCTGCCGGAAGACGAAGAATACCGCGCCGAGGTGATCGACACCTGGGGCATGAGCGTGACGCCCGGCGAACTCTACGGCGGCCAGGCAGAGATTGCAATGCCGGGCAAGGCGTATCATGCGCTGGTGTTGAGGCGAGTAGAGCAGTAGGTCATCCAACCTTCCAGGAAGCTGCGAGCTTCCAGGAAGCTCGCAGCACAGGCAGGATTCTCATGAAGATTCTCATCATTGGCGGCACCGGTCTGATCAGCACAGCCATCACGCGCCAGTTGCTTGCCCGTGGCGATGCGGTGACGCTCTACAACCGTGGACAGACGCCGCTGCGCGTCGATGGCCCTGTGCGCAGCATGACCGGCGACCGCACCGACTTTGCCGCGTTCGAGTCGCAGATTGCGGCCGCCGGCGCCTTCGACTGCGTGATCGACATGGTCTGCTACCACCCGGACGAAGCAGAAAGCGCGGTGCGCACCTTTGCCGGGCGCACCGGGCACTACATCTTCTGCAGCACGGTGGATGTTTATACAAAGCCGGCTGCACACTACCCGATCCGCGAAGATGCCGAACGACAACCGGACCCGGCCTTTGGCTATGCCTTCGACAAGGCTGCCTGTGAAGCCGTGCTCTTTGCAGCCCACGCACGCGGCGAACTGCCCGTCACCATCATTCGCCCGGCGCACACCTACGGCGAAGGCGGCGCGATCCTGCACTCGCTTGGCTGGGCAACGCACTACATCGACCGGATTCGCCGGGGTCGGCCGATCCTGGTGCATGGCGACGGAACATCGTTGTGGGCATCCTGTCATGTCGACGATGTGGCCGCCGCGTTTGTCAACACTGCCGGCCGGCCAACGACGCAGGGCAAGGCCTATCATGTTGCCGGCGAAGCGTGGCAGAGCTGGAACCAGTACCATCAGCGCGTGGCAGAGGCCTTGTCTGCGCCGCCACCCACCTTCGTGCATATTCCCAGCGACCTGCTGGCGCGCGCTGTGCCGGAGGCCAATTGGTGCCGTCTGAACTTTCAGTTTGACAACATCTTTGACAATCAGGCCGCACGCCAGGAGATCGGGTTTCGATACACCATCCCGTGGGTCGAGGGCGTGCGGCGCACCGTCGCCTGGCTCGACGATCATCAGCGCGTTGAGCCGAGCAGCGGGGCTGACCTCGAAGATCGGGTGATTGCCGCATGGCAACAAGCAGAGGAAACAATGATCGGTCGTTTTACCAATGTCTGAACCGTGTACAGAAGCAAATGGAGATCACGAACATGAATCGCAAATATTCCGCCGTCGCCGTCGTCTTTGCCAACTGCGCCGACCGCTACGTCCTGCAAGGCTACACCGAGTCGCGCACCTTCGACCAGATGCTGGCCGACGCGCAGCAGGTCGAGGGGCTGACCGGCATCGAGGTGATCGGCGGCTGGCACATCAACGACCAGAACCAGCACGCCGTCGTCAAGCAGATCCACGACGCCGGCTTCCAGCTTGCCTGCGTCATCCCCGAAATCTGGGCTAACCCGAAGTGGGGCTGGGGCACACTGGCCGCCACCGACCCCGGCATCCGCCGCGACGCCATCGACCGCATCAAGGTGGCGATGGATCTGGCCGCCAGCACCGGCTGCAACCACGTCAGCCCGTGGCCCGGCCACGACGGCTGGGACTATGTCTTCCAGGCCGACTACCTCAAGATGTATGACTGGATGCTCGAGGGGCTGGAAGCGTGCGCCAACCACAATCCCAACGTCAAGATTTCGCTCGAGTTCAAGCCCAAAGAGCCGCGCATGCACATCATGATCGACAGCACAGCCAAGGCGCTGCTCTTTGTCAACACAATCAACAAACCCAACCTGGGCATCAACCTCGACGTGGGCCACGCCAACATGGGCGGCGAGACGCTGGCCGAAGCCGTGGCGCTGATGAAGCGCTTTGGCAACCGCCTGCTGCATCTGCACCTCAACGACAACTACCGCGCCACCGACGACGATATGATCCCCGGCTCCGTGCATACGCTGGAGTGGGTCGAGTTCTTCTACTGGCTGGAGCGCACCGGCTACGACGGCTGGCTCTCGCTCGACATCTTCGCCTATCGCGAGCGCGACAAGGTTGCGGTCGGGCGCGAGGCGCTGGCCTGGCTGGAAACCTTCGCCAAAGCCGCCGAGCGCATCGACAAACAGGAGGCGGAAGCAATCTTCGCCAGCGGCGACGCCATGCAGGCCCAGGCCATGCTGCGCCGCGCGCTCTTTGGTGGATAAAGCCAGGGTTCTCCTTTTGATGCCGCCACCCTTGCGCAAAGCGCAAGGGTGGCGGCAAAGAACAGACCTGATTGAAAGGAAGCTAGACCATGACCGATCATGAGATGCTGGAGCTTGGGCGCGAGGTGGTGCGCGCCGAAGCCGCAGCAATCGAGGCAGTGGCAGAGCAACTTGACCCGGCCTTTGTCGCCGCTGCCCGCCTTGTTGCCGGTTGTCCGGGCGTCATCCTGACCACCGGCTCCGGCACCTCCGGCACGATCGCACGGCGGCTGGCGCATCTGCTCGCCACCTGTGGCATGCACGCCTTCTTCGTGCACCCGGCCGACGCGCTGCATGGCCCGTCGGCGGCAGTCGCGCCCGGCGACGTGCTGATCGCGCTCTCCAAAGCGGGCAAGAGCGCCGAGATCAACCACTTTGCGCGCGTCGCGCGCCAACGCGGCGGCCAGGTGATCAGCCTGACCTGGAAGCCGGACTCTGAGCTGGCGGAATTGAGCGACGTGGTGCTGGTGCAGCCCAACGCGGTGGAGGCCGAAGGTGAGGGCGTCCTGCCCTTTGGCAGCACGCTGGCCGCCGGCGCGCTCTGCGATGCGCTCTGCCTGGCAGTCAAAACAATGCGCGGCTTCGACCTGGCCACGCTCACACAGACGCACCCTTCCGGCGCGACCGCAGAATTGGTGAAGAAATAGACCACGGATTGAACGGATTAGACGGATCAAAGCGGATCATTTTGAAATCCGTGAAAATCCGCCAAATCCGTTCAATCCGTGGTCTATCCAGAGAGGTGGACGATGACAGCGTATCTGTTGGGGATTGACTACGGAACGGGCGGCGCCAAGGTGTGCGTGATCGACGACGGCGGCGCGGTGCTGGGTTTTGCGTTTGAAGAATACCCGTTCATCCACGAGCAGCCGGGCTGGTCGGAGCATGACGCCGAGCGCTACTGGCAGGTCGCCTGCCGGTTGATCCGCGCCGCGGTCAGCGAGGCCGGGATCAAGCCGGCCGCACTGCGTGGCATTGCCGTCTCGTCGGCGCTGCCCTCGCTGGTGATGGTGGATGCCGAGCACCGGCCGATCGAGCGCGCCTACAACCTGATGGATCGCCGCGCCACCGCCGAGGTCGCCCGGCTGAAAGAGACCATCGGCGAGGAGCGTATCTTCCAGGTCAGCGGCAACCGGCTGGAGGATCATCCGACACTGGTCAACCTGCTCTGGGAGCAGCGCAACCGGCCGGAGAGTTTCCGCCGCATCCACAAGGCGCTGACGATCGATGGCTACATCACGCTCAAGCTCACCGGCAAGGCCACGCTGCACTACTCCGGCGCGGCCTTCTATGGCGTCGCCTACGACCTGCGCAAGCGCCGCTTTGACACGGAGATGCTGACAGCGATCGGTATCGACCCCGCCATCCTGCCCGACCTCTATGCCTGCGAGGCGATCGTCGGTGAGGTGACGCGTGAAGCCGCGGCGGAAACCGGGCTGGCGCCGGGCATCCCGGTGGCGGCCGGGCAGGTCGACTGCAACGCCGGCTGGGTGGGCGCCGGCGCGATCGAGGCCGGCGACATCCAGAGCAATCTGGGCACGGTGGGCAACTTTGGCATCATCCATAAAAACACCGACTTCATCTTTTCTGAGGTCGGCCGTTCCATGATTCACTGCGCGTACACGGTCGATTCGGCGGAGACCTACGTCACCATCCCGACCACGACCACCGGCGGCCAGTCGATCCGCTATCTGCGCGACGCCTTCTCGCAATGGGAGGTGGAGACCGAGCGCGTACTCGGCGTCTCCGCCTACGACCTGCTCAACCTGCAGGCCGAGAAAACGCCGCCCGGCGCCGACGGGCTGATCATCCTGCCCTACCTGATGGGCGAGCGCACGCCGATCTGGGATGTGCAGGCGCGCGGCGTGATCTTTGGCCTCTCGCTCAACCACACCAAGGGCCACATTGTGCGCGCCATGATGGAGGCGGTCGCCTACGCCCTGTACGATTCGTACCAGCTTATCCAGCAGGCGGGGCTGGCGGTCAGGCTACCGATGGTGCTCAACGAGGGCGGCGCGGTCAGCAAGCTGTGGCGGCGCATCATCGCCGATGTCTTCAACGTGCCGCTGGTGCTGGTCAAGCGGCGCACGGGTGCGCCCTACGGCGATGCCGTGCTGGCCGGCGTGGCGACCGGCGTCTTCCCCGACTTCGGCGTGACGAAGCAGTGGGTCGAATACATAGAGCCGATGGTGCCGGACCCGGCCAATCACGCACGCTATATGGAGTACTTTGCGCTCTACAAACAGCTCTATGCGCACGTCAAAGAAGATTTTCAAAGCCTGGCACGCCTGCGCGAACGCTAGAATATCTTTGGAAAGCCACTCACTTTGACGCAGAGACGCGGAGCGGCAGAGGTTCGCAGAGAAAAGACAAAGAGGGTCAACCGGATCTCGTGTGATTACGTGCCGGGGACGGGCTGATCGTTCTCTGCTCGACTGCAGCACCGCAAGCCCGTCCCCGGCACGTAAGGCCCGACCCCATGAATTCCGGTTGAGCCGACAAAGAACCTGCCGCAGGCATTTCTCTGCGTTTTCTCTCCATCTCTGCGCCTCTGCGTCAAGGATGTTGCAATTACAAAAGGAGAAAACATGAACAACCTACCTCATATTACCGTCAGCGACAACCGGCGCTTTTTGCAGACCGAAAGCGGCGCGCCTTTTTTCTGGCTGGGCGACACCGCCTGGGAGCTTTTTCATCGCCTGACGCGCGAGGAAGCCGAGCTGTTCCTGGAAAACCGCCGGCGCAAGGGCATGAATGTAATCCAGGCCGTCGCGCTGGCTGAGTTCGACGGGTTGCACACACCCAATGCCTACGGCGACTACGCGCTGGTCGACGACGACCCCACACGGCCCAACGAAGCCTACTTCGGCCACGTCGACTTTATCGTAAATCTGGCCGCCGAGAAGGGGCTCTACATCGGCCTGCTGCCGACGTGGGGCGACAAGGTAACGGCGCAGTGGGGCGCCGGCCCGGTGATCTTTACGCCGGAAAACGCGCGCAGCTACGGTCGCTGGCTTGGTGATCGCTATCGTGATCGCACCAACATCCTGTGGATCCTGGGCGGCGACCGGCCCTCGTACAAGGACGACGCCGACTTCCGAGCCATTTGGCGGGAAATGGCCGCCGGCATCGACGAGGGCGCTGGCGTGCACCCGCTCAAAACCTACCACCCGTGGGGCGGCCACTCCACCGCGGAAGAGCTGCACGAAGAGGCCTGGCTCGACTTCAATCTGATGCAGTCCGGCCATGGCAGCGGGCGCAGCGTGCCGGTCTGGGAGATGATCGAGCGCGACTACGCGATGACGCCGGTCAAGCCGACGCTCGACGCCGAACCCAACTACGAGGATCATCCGATCAACCCGTGGCCGCAGTGGAACGAGGCCAACGGCTACTTCCGCGACCACGACGTGCGCCAGCAGAGCTATCGCTCGGTCTTCGCCGGCGGCTGCGGCGTCACCTACGGCCATCATGCGGTCTGGCAGTTCTGCGGCACACGCGACCCTGTCGTCAACCACGCCGACCGCCCGTGGACCGATGCACTCGACCGCCTCGGCGCAACGCAGATGGTGCATCTGCGCCGGCTGATGGAATCGCGACCCTACTTCAGCCGCATCCCTGATCAAATCATCGTGGTCGATAACCCCGCCGAGCGCGGCAGCCACATGCGTTCGACGCGCGACGAAGCGGGCAGCTACGCGCTGGTCTACACGCCGCTGGTGCAGCCGGTCACAGTGCAGCTTGGCTGGGCCGCGGGCAACGCCGTGCGCGCTTGGTGGTACAACCCGCGCACCGGCGGGGCCACGGAGATCGGTCGCTTTGCCGCGACGGGTCAACTGACCTTCATGCCGCCGGTCGATGGGCCGGACTGGGTGCTGGTGCTCGACGACGCGGCGGCGGATTTTGGCAAGCCTGGAGCGGAATAGAACGCGGATGACGCGGATTGAGCGGATACGCGCGGATCAAGAAAAAATCCGCGAGAATCCGCCAAATCCGCGTTATCCGCGTTCCATTCTTCTCCTCTTTGAGAATGGACTTTGACGATGAAAGCAGCAGTACAGACAGGCATCCGGCAGTTTGAGGTGCGCGAGGTTCCCGACCCAACGTTGCCGGACGATGGACTGATTCTGAAAGTGACAGCGTGCGGCGTCTGCGGTTCCGACCTGCGGCGCTGGCGCGAGGGGCTGCCCGCGGGTGTGGACGGCATCATCCCCGGCCACGAGATCGCCGGCGAGGTGATCGCGGTCGGCTCGCAAACAACGCACGTGGCCGTCGGCGATCGCCTGGCCTTTGGCCCGGACATCCACTGCGGCCACTGCTGGTATTGCCAGCGCGGCCTCTACAATCTCTGCGACAACACGCGTTTTCTGGGCATCACCCCCGGCCTGCCCGGCGGCTTTGCCGAGCGACTGGCCGTCAGCGGCGACGTGCTCGCCAACGGCATTGTCCACCCGATCCCGGCCGGGCTGCCCGACGAGATCGCCGCGCTGGCCGAACCGTGCTCCTCGGTGCTGGCCTCGCATCTCAAGACCAACACCAGCCTCAACGACACGGTGGTGGTAATCGGCGCCGGGCCGATCGGCGCACTGCTGGTGGCGACGGCCAAGGCGCGCGGCGCGCGCGCCTTCATCGTGGTGCGCAGCGACCGCCGCCGCGCCCTTGTCGAACTCTTTGCGCCCGATGAGATCATCGACAGCAGCCAGGAGGATATGGTCGCGCGGGCGCGCGAACTGACCGGCGGGTTGGGCGTCGACATTGCGATCTGCGCCAACCCCGACGCCTCCACGCAGGAAGCCGCGGTGCGCATGGTGCGCAAGGGCGGCAAGGTCGTGCTCTTTGGTGGCCTGCCCAAAGCCACGCCCATGACGACGCTCGACAGCAACCGCATCCACTACGGCGAGATTGAGGTCATCGGCGCTTTCTCCTACCACCCCACCGCTCACGCCCAGGCGCTCGATCTCTTTGCGCGCCAGGTCATCCCCGTCGAGCAATTGATCACCCACCGTTTCCCGCTTGACGCCATCGACGTGGCCTTTGAGACTGCCAACCGCGGCGTTGGGCTCAAAGTGCTGGTGCAACCACAGGAGTAAATTTATGTCGATTCTCGGACTGGACATCGGCACCACCGGCTGCAAGGCGATGGTCTTTGCGGCGGACGGCAGCGTGCTCAGCGAGGCGCGCCGCGAGTACGCCATCCAAACGCCGCACCCTACCTGGGCCGAACAGGACGCCGAGCAGCTCTGGGCGCTGGCGTGGCAGTGTTTGCGCGAAGCGATCGCGGCCACGCGCGCCGACCCGCCGGTGGCGCTGGCGCTCTCCTGCCAGGGCGAGGCCGTCATTCCGGTGGATCGAGAAGGACGCGCACTGCGCCCGGCGATCCTGGGCATGGACACGCGCACGAGCGACGAAAATGCGTGGCTCGTCGAAACCTTTGGCGCTGACGAGCTTTTTCGCCGCACCGGCATGCCCGTCCACACGATCAACACGCTGCCCAAGCTGCTCTGGCTCCAGCGCCACGAAGCGGCGATCTGGCGCGACGCGCATCAATTCCTGCTCTACGAGGACTTCTTTCTGCGCCGGCTGGGGGGCGAAGCGGTGATCAGCGTTTGCCTCGCCTCGCGCACGCAGATGATGGGCCTGGCAAGCGGCGACTGGGACGACGAGATTCTGGAAAGCTGCGCCATCGAGCGGGCGCGGCTGGCGCGTCTGGCGCCGGCAGCAGGCGGCGTCGTGGGGAAGCTGCGCCCCACACTGGCGGCGGAGCTGGGGCTTGTACGCGACTTGCTGCTCGTCAGCGGCGGCCATGATCAGGCGTGCGCTGCGCTGGGCAGCGGCGTCATCGCGCCCGGGCTGGCGATGGTCTCGACGGGCACGGCGGAGGTGGTGGAGGTGGCGATGGATTCGCCGGCGCTGGCGCCTGCACTGGCGGAGGGCGGCATCTCCGTCTACCGCCACGTTGTGCCCGGCCTCTATGTGGCGATGACGCTCAACCACAGCGGCGGGCTGCTGCTGCGCTGGCTGCGCGATACACTGGGGCAGTGGGAGATGCAGCAGGCCGCCGCGACCGGCGCTGACGCCTATGACCTGCTGCTCCAGGACGCGCCCGCCGGCCCGACCAGCCTGCTGCTGCTGCCCCACTTCGCCGGCAGCGGCACGCCGACGCTCGATGTCCATTCCAAGGGCGCCATCCTGGGGCTGACCTTTGCCACCACCAAAGCGGAGATCGCAAAAGCTGTGCTAGAAGGATTGACCTTGGAGTTGCGCACCAACCTCGATCTGCTGCGCCAGAGTGGCGTGGAGATCGCCGAGCTTCATGCGGTCGGCGGCGGCGCACGCAGCGATCTCTGGCTGCACCTGAAAGCGGATATCTGCAACACGCCGCTGCGGGTGCCGGCGGTGACGGATGCGGCGTGTCTGGGGGCAGCGCTGCTGGCGGGGGTCGGCGCGGGACTCTTTGCCAATGTCTCGGCGGCGGTGCAACAGGCCGTTCGCTGGGGTGCACACGTCACGCCCGATAAACCGGCGGTCGATGCCTACGCGCAGCGCTACACCTTGCACCGCCAGCTTTACCCGCTACTGGCCGATCTGCATTGTCAGCTTTAGCGGCGCAGGGTTCTGGCCAGCATGTGAGCCAGTTCGGTCATGGAACACGGCTTCAGCAGCCAGGCCGTAACGCCGAGAGCGCGCAGGTTCTCTTGATCTTCGTCGAGGGGGTGACCGCTCATCAAAACGACAGGCAAGTTGGAATGGTCGGTGCGCATGGCATCAACCAAGGCCATGCCGCCCATGTCAGGCATTACTACATCGCTGAGCACCAAGGCGACATTGCTGTGTGGACTTGCCAACAGATCGAGCGCAACCCGCCCATTGGGGGCGTCGAGGACTGCATAGTCGAGCGATTTAAGCATCTCGATTATGGCGTAACGCAGCGTTGGGTTGTCCTCAACCAGCAAGATGCGCTCGCCTCTGCCGCGCGGCAGCACCCCGGCCGCCACTGTTTGCGGCGCGGGTTGCTTGGTCTCGACGGCGCTAAGATAGATCGTGAACGTTGTTCCGCTGTCCGGCAGTGTATCGACGCTCAGATGGCCTTCGTGCTGAGCAATGATGCCATGCACCTGCGCCAGGCCAAGCCCTGTTCCTTTGCCAGGTTCTTTGGTCGTAAAGAACGGGTCGAAAATATGAGGAAGCACATCCGGCGCGATCCCTGTGCCGGTGTCGGCGACGGTCAACCGAATCCATTCGCCCACCGCTAGCCCAGGCGTGGGCGCGGCTGCCTCCGCCGCAACGGAGAGCTTGCTCAACTCGAACAAGAGCGCCCCCCCGTGTGGCATGGCGTCGCGCGCGTTGATTGCCAGGTTAACGACTACCTGGCGCAGGCGCGTCGGGTCGGCGTGAACCAGACAGCGATTCTCCCCGTGCACCAGTGCAACTTTGATCGTCTCGGGAAATGTCCGTTGCAGCAGAGAAACCTGCTCATTCACCAGCGCCCGCAAGTCCATGTCTCGACGCTGCAGCAAAGACTGGCGGCTGAAGTCCAGGATTTGACGAACCAGCTCGGTGGCGTATTGGGTCTGCTCTACAATCACAGCCATGCGGCGCCGGTCGGCATCCAGCATCTCAGCGGACATGCCCGCCATCTGTGCGTGGAGCAGAATCACGGTGAGGATATTGTTAAAGTCGTGGGCGATGCCCGCGGCGAGTTGACCGACCGTCGCCAGGCGCTCCTGCTGCCGCGCTTCCATTTCCGCCTGCCGCGAGCGCGTCACATCGTCGATCAGCACAACCCACTGCGCAAAGTCTTCGTGATTGGAGATGGGGCGCGCGATGATCTCGAAGATGCGGCCATCCGCATGGACATCATGCCACGGGCCGACCGGCGGGATGAGCAGCAACTCGCTCACTTTGAGATCGCCAAGCTGCGTGATCATGTCGCCCACGCGTGCATTCGTCAAGATGGCCAGATCGCGAATACCTGTGCGGTTCGCCATCACAACCTTACCTGTGACATCCAGCAGCAACAATCCCTGCGGCGTCGTCTGCATCACCTGTTCCATCTGACGTGCATTTTTTTTCATTTCCTCAAACAGGCGTGCGCGTTCGAGCACTAACCCAGCCGTCACCGCGATATTGGAGAGCGCGCGCATATCTTCTTCCACAAAGGCGGCGGTTCGTTCAACACTATCCAACGCAATCACCCCGATCGCCTCGCCCTGCACGATCAGCGGCGCCACGATGGCGCTCTTGACTGCACCGAGTTCATCGATGCCGCTCGAGCGCGATGCAGACGCCTCGACCGACACATCAGGGACGAGTAGCGCCTTCCTCGAGCGAAGACTGCGCCCGCCATAACTTTGTTCAGGCGAAAATGCAATGTTGCGCATGCGCGGATCCTGATAGCCGATCCACGCCTGAACTCTCAACTGCCCGCTGCTGTCGAGCAACAAAATCGTGCCTTTCTGTGCCGCGGCCACCGCGTGCACAGCGGCGTCAAGAATCCGCTCCAGCAGAACCTGCAGATCCGCCGTCTCGCTGATCGCTTGCGTCAACTTTGCCTGGGCTTCCAGTTCACGCTGCCGTCGCTTGCGTTCGGTAATGTCCGCAGCAATGATCTGTACAGCCTCCCGGCCCTGAAAAACAAAAGGAACGGCAGTGACTTCGACCGGTACGGTGCTGCCATCCAGCCGCAGATAAACGGTTTCTGTGGTGTAGCCGGCTGATTCGCCCGCACTCATTGTACGGAAACGCTCCTCCGCGGCGGCCTGTTCTTTGGGAGCAACCGTATCAAATATTGATTTGCCGATCAAGACGTCCGGCTCACTTGCGCCGAGCAGGCGCGCCGCACTCTGATTGACAAAAACTAACCTGCTGTCCTGGTAAATCCCGATCGCATAAGGCGAGGTGTCGACCAGAAGGCGATACCTCGCTTCGCTTTCGCGCAGCGTCTCTTCGGCACGCTTGCGCTCGGTCAGGTCCGTAATGACGGTAATTGTCCCCAAATACTCGTCTTTATGTCGACGCGATACAGCCGAAACCTGCGCCGGCACCTCGCATACACCGCGGTTGATCAGGCGCGCCTCAAAGAGAATATGCTCGTTGTCACGAAAATCGACAAAGGATTGGTCAACCAAGGGGTGATCGGCCTCGACCACAAAGTCTCGTGGCGTATGCCCAAGCACCTCCGCCAGCGGCGTCCCGACCATCGCGGCAAATGCGAGATTGACGTAGGTGAAGCGCCCGTCCTGGTCGGTGACACAAAGTCCCTCGTTCATGGCATCCATCACCTGGCGTGCAAAGTCGCGTTCGGCGCGCAGCGCCTCTTCCTGGCGGTAATGCATGATGGCGATGGCGGCCGTATGGGTGGACATGTCGATCAGGCGCAGTTGAAAATCAGTCGGCTTTGCCACGGTGTGATAGTAGAGCGCAAAGGAGCCTAGCATCGCGCCGGCATTATCCTGGATCGGCGCGGACCAGCACGCGCGCAGCCGGTGGCGCAGCGCCACCTCTCGATAGTTTGCCCAGAGCGGATCCGTCGCGATGTCCTCTACGATCACCTGCGTCTTGCGCCAGACGGCTGTGCCACAGGAGCCAGCCTTCTCCCCGATCGGCTGCCCATCAATGGCCTGCAGATAAGCCGCAGGTAAGCTCGGAGCAGCCACGTGCCGCAGATGCATCCCCTCCTCGTCCAGCAGCAAGATGGAAGCCATCATGCCGGGCGCCTGCATTTCGATTTCGCGCGCCAGTGACTCTAATGTGGCGGTCAGAGGTGCACTGGCGGCAATCATCTCTAAAATGCGATTTTGCGCGCTCAGCATCTCCTCCAACCCGCGGCGGCGTTCGTTTTCGAGCATCACCAACGCAATCACCAGGAAGCCTAACGGATAAAGCAGGATGACAGTCGGCCCGATATGCCTGACCACTTCCCAGCCCATATTGTTGGGAAGGAGAAGTTGCAGCATCAGCATGGTCACGTGCACGAGGAGAGCAAACGTCCACAACAGCAAAGGATGTTCCCAGCGCCGGTTGCGACGGCGCAGGTAATAATAAATGACTCCAAACAAAGAGGATTGAAGAATGACGAGCACCCCAACCACAGCACCGACGCCGCCGGCATAGCTTCGATAGGCGATGCACATCAACGCAGCGACCAGCGCGGTCAGCGGTCCGCCATAGAAACCTGCCAGACTCAGTACAATCGATCGGCCGTCAAAAAATACCCCTGGCGCAAAACGCAGCGGCGTGAGCATAGAGATGATGCCCACACTGCCAAACAAAATGCCGGCCACAATCGGATAGAGCCGTCCAGGACGATTGAGCCGTTGCGCCAGCAATTGCAGGCCAACTGATAAGGCCACCAAGAGAGCAACATTTTGGAGCAGTTCGAGAAGCATAAAACCACCTCGCAGCCGGCAAGGGTTGCGAACATATTCATCGAGTTTGCCCGAGATATGCTTGCCATGCAGGAGCGTGCGCTTTGGATATTGTAAATCAACTTGTAGGATTTCTGAAGTGGGATTTAATCTAAATCCAATAGCGCCGCGGTTGACAGTTTTTTTCTTTATGCTACGATATGTGCAATCGCACGAATACTGTGCATTTGCACATAAGGTGTATTCTCGCAATGCTTGACGACGCTACACATGACCTGCTGGCGCAGGTCGCCGCCCTCTATTACGAAGACGAATTGACCCAAGACGCGATTGCAGCGGAGTTGGGCCTCTCTCGCGTCAAGGTCTACCGGCTGCTCAAGCAGGCGCGCAGCGAGCAGGTCATCCAATTTACGATCAACTGGCCGGTGCAGCGCACGCCAAACATCGAGACGCAACTCTGCGCCACCTTTGGCCTGCGTGAAGCACTCGTGCTCAAGCCGGGCAGCAGCGACCGCACCCACGCACTGGCACGCGTGGGCCAACTCGGTGCGCGCTTCCTGGAGCAGTCTCTGCGCGACGGCATGACAATGACCGTCTGTCTTGGCCGTTCCACCTACGAGGTGATCCACGCTGTGCGCCCCGGTTTTCAGGGCCACGTCAATGTGGTGCAGGCGGTGGGCAGCCTGGCCTTGGCCACGCCGGAACTGGACAGCGCGTCGCTGACGCGCGAACTGGCGGCCAAGCTAGGCGGCGCCGCGCACTACTTGTCGGCGCCGATGGTGGTGGATAGCGCCGAGGCTGCCGAAATGTTGCGCAGCCAGCGCGACGTGCACCGGGCGTTGGAAATGGCGCGCCAGGCCGACGTTGCGCTTGTCGGCGTCGGCAACCTCGACCCGGCCACGTCGGAGTTTACCAAGGCCGGTTATCTTTCTGTCGACGACCTGGCGCGGATCGAGCAGTCAGGCGGCATCGGCGATATGTCCGCCCAGATCTTCGCCCTCGACGGTTCGGCCTACACCGGCGGCTTCAATGATCGTGTGATCGGCCTGCGGCTGGATGACCTGCGCGCCATCCCAACCGTCATGTCCATCGCGATCGGCGACGCAAAGGTGCGGTCGATCCTGGGAGCGCTACGCACCGGCGCAATCGACGTCTTCTGCACCGATCTCGATACGGCAGCAGCCGTGCTTGTGGAAGCGGCATCTACGGAGAAGCAACATGTTGGAGTCTGAACTCGTCCCCATCTTTCGCGGCAATGGCGTGTTGGAGTACGTCGAACGCCAGAAACCACAGCTCATGGCCGACGACGACGTGATCGTGCGCATCGAGGCGTGTGGCATCTGCGGCACCGACCTCAACATCCTGGCGACGCCGCCCGCGCACAAGGCGACGCCCGGCATCGTCATCGGTCATGAGGGCGTGGGCATTGTCGAAGCAATGGGGCCGGCGGTGCAGGGCTTGCAGCCAGGCGACCGCGTGGTCATCGCCAACCGGCTGACCTGCGGCCAGTGCGCTTACTGCCGCCGCGGCCTAGACAACCAGTGCACGAATTACCAGACCATCGGCACGACGATCGACGGCGCGTTTGCACCGACGCTGCGCGCGACGGCGCGTGCGCTGTGGAAAATCGACCCGTCCGTGCCGCGCGACGACGCCGCGCTCTTCGAGCCGCTGGCGTGCGCGGTCGGCTCAATCAAGCGCGCGCCGTTCCAGCCGGGCGACAACGTGGCGATCATCGGTGCGGGGCCGATGGGGCTGCTCTTTGCGCTGCTCTACCGGTCGATGGGCGCGGGCAAGGTGATCGTGCTCGACATGGCGCCCTACCGGCTGGACTTTGCGCACGAGATGGGGATAGACGCTGCGCTCAATGTCACGCAGGTCGATGCGCCGGCCGAGGTCAAGCGGCTGACCGGTCTCGGCGCCGACATCGTGGTCGATGCCGTGGGCAACCAGATCAACCAGGCGATCCAGCTTGCGCGGCGTGGCGGGCAGGTGATTCTCTTCGGTATCCGCCCGCACGACAACCCGCCGGTCAACCAGTACACGATCACGCGCTACGACCTTACCGTGCATGGCACGTTTGTCGGGCTGTACCCCTTTGCGCAGACGATCCAGTTGCTGGAGAGCCGCCGCGTGCAGCCGTCGGTGCTGATCACGCATCGCCTGCCGCTGATGGAGTTGGAACGCGGCGTCGAACTGATGCGCACACAGCGGGCGATGAAGGTGTTGGTGGAGATGTAGAGACTGAGAGATTGGGAGATTAGGAGATTGGCGATGCGCTGGATGCTTGTTCTGTTCTTTGTGATGATCGGGGTGAGCGGCTGCCAGTCAGCCGTAGAAGCGCCGGCGCCTTTACCTGAGCCCACGTCTATGCCCGCGCCGCTGCTGCCGGCGCCGCTTTATTTTATCGAGGCCGACAGCGGGCAGTTGATGCGCATGGAACGCGATGGCGCTACGATCCGGCAGGTGACGCACGAGACGGCGCGCATCGACGAGTTCGCCGTCTCGCCGGCGGGCGGCGCGCTCGCCTACATCAGCGATGACACGCTGATCCAGAGTGACGCGTGGGGCGACAATCGGATTGTCAAGGTGAAGGGGGAATCAGACACCCAGGAGATAGGAGTTGATCCAGCCAAACTGCGCGTGGAAGCACCTGTTTTCTCGCCCGACGGCAGTCAGATTGCATTCAGGTTTAAAGGGATTAATTTAATCGAGAGAGGCGAGGCGCTTCAGTATCGAACCGTGCTGCCCGATACAATTGAACCGTTTGAATCCAGATTGATGAGCACCTTTGTTGCACCAACTCCAGGTTGGTCGCCAGATGGAACAAAGCTATGGATATCCATGTACAGCTATGGCTCAATCAACGCCGGTGCGCTGCTTGATCTGGACAGTGGCGAGGTTCGCGCACCGAAGGGCGACATGCCTTATCCACCCAATGCCGGCGCAGTGTGGAGCAGCGGCGGCAGCTTCTTGGTGACGCCGTGGATTTTGACCAAGGTCGATGCCACCACGCTGGAGAGCCACCTTTTGAACGAAAGCTGGCGCACCAGCCCGAATACACCGCTGGCGCTTGATCTGGTGCGCACCGACGACGGGCGCTGGCTCGTGCTGGCGATGATATCGGAAGGGGACGAGTTTGGCATCGCCGAAGTGCGGCTCGACACGGGCGAAGTGCACTGGCTGAAGATGCTCGACGGCCCCCACTTTGGCATCCTGGCGCCCGATGGCAGCGGCGCACTGCTCAAGCATTTTCGTGAGCCAGACGAGCAGATCGACCAACTCTACTGGCAGCCGCTCGCCGCCGGCGAAATGGTTGCGCTGCTTAAGGACGACATGCGGCTCGCCAAGTGGCCGGCGATGCAGTGGGGAGTAGGGGAGTAGAGATTGGGGGATTAGGAGATTGACCGCAGACGCTCCTAATCCTCCCAATCTCATTCACTTTTACAATTCAGGAGAAGCAGGAATTCACATGGCAGACACAATCGGAAAAGTTACACAGCAGTGCAAAATCGCCGCCGGGCTCTTTTGGGCGGATTATGCAGCGCTGGGCGCGCAGATCAAAGACCTGGAAGCGGCCGGCGTCGACTGGCTACACATCGAAGTGCGCGACGGCAAATATATGGATTTCGGCATGCCGCGCGGCGGCTTCGACATCATCGAGGCGACGCGCGCCAGCACCAGCCTGGAGATCGAGGCGCAGTTGCAGATGTATCGCCCGAACTTTGACACCTTCGACCAGCTCAAGGAATTGGGCGTCAGCCTGATCAGCCTGCCCATCGAGACCACGGGCGAGATGATCTTCCAGCAGATCACCTACATCAAGGAGAAACTGGAACTCAAGGTCGGCGTCTGGGCGTGGCAGGGCGTGCCGACGAGCGCGTTCGAGCAGTTCATCCATCCCTACGTCGACATCATCGAGTACGAGAGCCGCGCGCCCTTCTGGGTCAAGCCCAAACCGGGCCAAAGCCCGCACACGATGGATGCGATCATGGTGCGCACCATGCGCACGCTGCACGACATGATCGCGGCGGCGGGCATGGAAGGGCAGATTGAGCTGATGGAGGATGGCGGTCTCAACGCTGGCAACGTCGCCGAGTTCATCGCCGCGGGCATGACCGTGGGCGAGTTTTCGTCACCGCTGCTCAAGGGGCCGGGCGGCAAGCTCAAGCCGGGCACAGGCGACATCGCCGCCGCGGTCAACAAGCTGCGCACGGTCATGGACGCGGCGAGCGAGCAGTATCGGACGGAAGAGGGGAAATTGAGAGATTGAGAGATTGGAGATTGCCCGTCGCCGAGGCGAATCTCCTAATCTCTAATCTCCTAATCGCTTACGCAACAAAGGATTTACACCAATGACCTTTCCCACCATCGGCATGATCGGCTACGGCGGCATCGGGCGCGTGCATGGCATGGCGTACCGCTCGCTGCCCTTCCACTACGGCCTGCCCGCCGACACCTTCCGCATCGGCGGCGTGGCGACGACGCGGGCAGAGACCGCACAGGCCGCCGCGGCGGAGTTAGGCTGCGACTTCTGGACCGCTGACTATCACGAACTGCTGGCGCGGCCGGAGATCGACGCGGTCGATATCTGTGTGCCCAACCACCTGCACGCCGCGATCGTCGAAGCGGCAGCCGCGGCCGGCAAGCACATCTACTGCGAGAAGCCGCTGGCCATGAACGTGGCCGAGGCGCAGCGCATGGTCGCTGCAGCAGCGCGCGCCGGCGTCAAGACGCAGATGACCTTCAACTTTCGCTTCTATCCGGCGCTGCTGCGCGCGAAACAACTGGTGGACGACGGCTTCCTGGGGCGCATCTTCTCCTTCCGCGGCCGCTACTACCGGTCGAGCTACATCGACCCCACCAAGCCAATCTCGTGGCGGCAGCAGAAGGCCATCGCCGGTGGCGGTGCGCTCTTTGACATCGGCTCGCACATCCTGGACCTACTCTATTCCTTGGTGGGCGAGTTCGCTTCGGTGCAGGCGACGCTTGACACGCTGATCGAGGAGCGGCCAGCAGGTGCGGGATCAACGGAACGCGTGGCGGTGGATGTCGACGACATCGCGCTGCTGACCCTGCGCACCAAGACAGGCGTGCTTGGCGTGGTCGACGCGTCGCGCATGGGCGCCGGGCTGACCAACGACATCGGCTTCGAGATTTTCGGCGAGAAGGGCGCGATTCGCTTTAGCGGTCTGGACCCGGCCTGGCTGGAGGTCTATGACGTGCGCGATGCCGACAAGCCGACGGGCGGGATGCGCGGCTTTCGCCGCGTGGAGACGGTCAACCGCTACGCCGGCCAGAAAGCGCCCGACTGGTCGATGGCGCCCGACTTTGTGCGCACGCACGCCGAGTGCCAGTACCAGTTTCTCATGGCGGTGGCCGAGAATCGTCCCACGCAGCCGACGCTCGCCGATGGCCTGCATATCCAGGCGGTGATGGCGGCGGCGGAGCGTTCATCACAGGCGGGGCGCTGGGTGAGGATCGAAGAAGTACTGGAAGCAGAGAAGGGTTAACTACGAAGAAACGAAGCGTACAAGAACAAGCCAATTCAATGGCACGCGGATGACGCGGATTGGACGGATTTTTGCTGATCTAATGCGCAGATATCTGCCTGATCCGTGTCATCCGCGTGCTGTTTATACCCGGCTGAATAGCTACGTCAGGCTTTTGATTCTTTGGAATCACCGGGCGCGACCAGAGAGATAGTCGTCGAGGAAGATCTCTTCGTTGATGGCGCAAACATCCGGATCCCAGAGCAGCGCCTTGCGGTCACGGCTAATGGTAAACTGATTGCGCTCGGATGGCGCTGCGTTGTGTAGGGTCGGAATCCAGGCGAGCGGGATTGACAGGATTCGGCCGTCGGTCAAATCTAAATGGATATACTGATCGTCAAGCCGCGCCGTATGAATCAACGCTTCAGAGGGGAAAGTATAGAAGCTGGCAGGGGAAGGAATTTCATATCAAAGCGATGTATTATCGACTGCTTCTGATTTTGTGTGCATACCTTGTCGCCTGGATGCGGACGATGTTTTCTTCCACGATCTACTTGCTCAGCGCCTAGTGGTCTGTCAACCAAGAAGCTTGGGTTTGGCTGATGGAAAGGGAACACAGATCAACGCTGATAGACCCAGATAGACGCAGATGGCTGGCTGCTTGGCTTTTATCTGTGCTTATCCGACTTCATCTGTGCCTATCTGCGTGCGCTTGCTGTCGCTCTACCCAAAGTTTTATGCTTGACAGACTACTAGTACAGGTGGGCGTAATTCTGCCAGTAGTAGGGACAGGCCCCCGTGCCTGTCCGACCCCCGTGCCTGTCCGGCTTCCGGGCGCACACCGGGGTGCGCTCCTACCAGGCAACCAATGAGGTGTTTCAGCCCGTGTGTACTAGCATGACGATTATGACATTCCTGGATGCAGGATGCAAAGTCGAAATTGAGAGACGAAATGCAACTATCCATCACCGAAAATGCGCTTGAAACACCGCTCGCCGGTTTTCCACAAGCCGAATGGATCACCACCCACCCGACTGCCCGCATCGCCGCCATCAAGCAGCGACTGCTCGACGAGCCGCGTTCCCTCGACGTCGAACGGGCGCGCTACACCACCGAAGCCTACCGCGCGACCGAGGGTCAGCCGATGGCGCTGCGCCGCGGCCAGATGTTGCTGCACCTGGTGCGCAACCAGCGCATCACCATCCAGCCCGGCGAGTTGATTGCCGGCAACCGCTCGCTGCTGCCGCGCATGGGCGTGGTTGCGCCCGAAGGCGCGGTGGCGTGGATCGACAAGGAGCTGGACATTTTGCCCACGCGGCCACAGGATCGCTTCCAGACCACGCCGGAGGTCATCCGCGAACTGCGCGAGGAGATTTCCCCCTACTGGCGCGGGCGCACGCTGGAAGAGACCGTCGCCCAACGCGTGCCGGATGACGTGCGCGTGGCCGTACGCGGTCGCGCCTTCTCGCTCAACCAGACCGACCACGCGCAAGGCCACATCCTGCCCGACGTGGCGGCGTGGCTAAAGCTGGGCATCGGCGGGCTGCGCGATCAAGTGCTGGCAGCCCGCGCACGTGTCGAGCAAGAAATTTCTGACGCAGAGACGCAAAGGCGCGGAGATTCGCAGAGGGAAAACAGAGAAAAAACCGAAGAGGAATTCTCTACGCCGCCTCTGCCTCTCCGCGCCTCTGCGTCGAGTAGTTCAGAAACTTCTGACGCAGAGACGCAGAGGCGCGGAGGTTCGCAGAGAGAAAAAAAGGGAGAAACCCAAAAGCATTTTTCTGCGTTTTCTCTGCCTCTCCGCGCCTCTGCGTCAAACAGTATCGCTGAACGAGAGATTTTCTATGACGCTGCGCTGATTGCGTTGCAGGCGGCGCAGAAATTTATGCTGCGCTACGCCGATTTGGCGGCGGAATTGGCGGGCGAGAGCGCTGACGCGGCGCGGGTGGGCGAACTGGAACACATCGCCGCCAACTGCCGCTGGCTGGCCGAGAACCCGGCGCGCGATTTTCACGAGGCATTGCAGGCGGTCTGGTTCCTCTTTGCGCTCTTGCAGATCGAGTCGAACGCCAGCAGCTTTTCGCCGGGGCGCTTCGACCAGTACATGCTGCCCTATCTGGAACGTGACCTGGCCGCGGGCAAGCTGACGCAGGCAGAGGCGCAGGAGCTGCTCGAAGCGCTCTGGCTCAAGTTCAATGAGATCGTGCTGCTGCGCTCCAGCAGCAGCGCGCGCTACTTTGCCGGCTTCCCCATCGGCTTCAACATCGCGCTGGGCGGGCAGTGCGCCGACGGCGGCGACGCCACCAACCGGCTCTCCTTCATGTGCCTGCGCGCCCAGGCCGACCTCGGCATGACGCAGCCGAACCTGTCGATCCGCATCCACGAGGACAGCCCCGACGCCTTCCTGCGTGCGGCCTCGTTCGTGGTAGGCAAGGGCAGCGGGATGCCGCAGGTCTTCAACGACGCGGTGATCATTCCCGGCCAAATGGCGCGCGGGGTAACGCCGGAAGATGCGGCCAACTACGCGGTGGTCGGCTGCGTGGAGCTTTCGACGCCGGGCAAGGCGCTGGGCTGGAGCGACGCCTCCATGTTCAACCTGACGCGCATCCTTGAACTGACGCTCTTCGGCGGCAAGGACCCGCAGACGGGCGAGCAGATCGGGCTGGCAACGCCCACGCTGGCCGAAATGGCGAGCCTCGCCGAGCTGGAAGCGGCCTACGACGCACAGCTTGCCCACTTTGTCCCGCTGATGGTCAAAGGCTGCAACATTGTCGACCAGATTCACGCCGAGCTGCTGCCCTCGCCCTTCCTCTCGCTGGTGATCCAGGACTGCATCGCGCGCGGGCTGGATGTAACCGCGGGCGGCGCGCACTACAACTTCTCCGGCGTGCAGGGCGTGCAGATCGCCAACGTCGCCGACAGTCTGGCAGCGGTCGAGCAGGCGATCTTTGCCGAAAAATGGCTCACCGGCGCGGAACTGCTCGCCACGCTGCGCAGCGACTACGCCGGCGGCGAGGTGCTGCGCCAGCGGCTGGTCAACCGCGTACCCAAGTACGGCAACGACGACGCCCGCGTCGACCGCTATGCCAGCCAGTGGGGCGACCGCTACGCCGAACTGGTGGCGCAACATGCGACGATTCGCGGCGGCGTCTATCAGCCCGGCTTCTACACCGTCTCCGCGCACGTGCCCATGGGCGCGCATGTCGGCGCCACGCCCGATGGCCGTCACGCCGGCGCGCCGCTGGCCGACGGCGGTCTCTCGCCCACGGCCGGCCGCGACCGCCGCGGCGCCACCGCCGTGCTCCAGTCGGTCAGCAAGCTCGACCTCAAGCTGGCCTCCAACGGCACGCTGCTCAACATGAAGTTCCTGCCCTCGTTCTTTGCGGGCGAGCAGGCGCTGGACAAGTTCGTGCTGCTGCTGCGCGGCTTCTGCCGGCTGCACATCCCGCACGTGCAGTTCAACGTCGTCTCGGCGGAAACATTGCGCGCGGCGCAGGCCAACCCGGAGGAGCACCGCTCGCTGGTCGTGCGCGTGGCGGGGTACAGCGCCTATTTCACAGAACTCGACCAAGCGTTACAAAATGAAATCATTCAACGAACGGAGTTTGGCAGTGCAGAATAGATCACAGTCAACTGAGCAAGTCCTGCGCCACGTTGTCCTTTTCGGCTTCACGCCGGAGACGACGCCCGACCAGGTGCACGCCATCGAGGAAGCCTTTGCCGGTCTACTCGCGCAGATTCCCGAAATCATCGACTTCGAGTGGGGCACGGATGTCAGCGTGGAGAGCGCCGCGCGCGGCTACACGCACTGCTTTCTGGTCACCTTTCGCGACGAGGCCGGTCGCGCTATTTATCTGCCGCACCCGGCGCATCAACGCTTTGTGGAGATGGCGGGGCCGCACTTTGCGCAGGTGCTGGTATTGGACTACTGGAACCGGTAAATAATAGGCCACGGATGAGACGGATTTGACGGATTTTCACTGATGAAAACTTGGAGAATCTGCGTGAATCCGCCTAATCCGTTAAATCCGTGGCCTATTCTCTTCACTTTCTGATGAGGAAAGAATATGACTGAGCAATTCGATCTGGTGATCATCGGCACGGGGGCGGGCGGCGGGACGCTGGCCTATGCGCTGCGTGACAGCGGGCTGCGCATCCTGCTGGTCGAGCGCGGGGACTTTCTGCCGCAGGAGGCGCAGAACTGGCAGCCGGCCGCAGTCTTCGACCAACGGCGCTACAAGCCCGACGAGGTGTGGTATGGCGCCGACGGCAAACCTTTTCATCCCGGCGTACATTACTTCGTGGGCGGCAACACCAAGGTCTACGGTGCGGCGCTGCCCCGTCTGCGCGAGCAGGATTTCGGCGCGGTCGAACACGAGGGCGGTGTGTCGCCGGCGTGGCCGATCACCTACGCCGACCTGGAGCCGTACTACGTCCGCGCCGAGGAAATCTATGCCGTGCACGGTGAGCCAGGCGAGGACCCGACCGAGCCGCCGCGCTCCGGGCCGTTCCCTTACCCGGCGGCGCCGCACGAAGCGTACATCGACGATCTGAGCGATCGGCTGCGCCAACAGGGGTTGCATCCCTTCCACTACCCAATGGGCATCGACCTGCGCGAGGGCGGGCGCTGCATCCGCTGCAAGACGTGCGACGGCTTCCCGTGCCAGGTGCTAGCGAAGAGCGAGAGCGACGTCAACTGTGTGCGGCCGGCGCTGGAGAGCACGAACATCACGCTGTGGACGAACACACTGGCGCATCGGCTGATCACCGACAGCACGGGCAAGCGCGTAGTTGGCGTCGAACTGGAGCGCGGCGGCGAGGTGGTCACAGTCAACGCCGACCGCTTTGTGGTGGCGTGCGGCGCGGTCAACTCGGCGCTGCTGCTGATGCGCTCGGCGAACGACAAGCATCCCACCGGGCTGGCGAACTCGTCCGGCCTGCTGGGGCGCAACTACATGGTGCACAACAACACCGCGCTGATGGCGGTCGATCCGCTGCGGCGCAACCCGACCGTCTTTCAGAAGACGATGGCGGTTAACGATTTCTATTTCAGCGGGCCGGACTTTGCCTACCCGATGGGCAACATTCAGTTGCTCGGCAAGCTGCAAGCGGGCATGTTGACCGCCGCGCAGCCGCTCGTGCCCAAGCCGATTCTGCAAGGGATGGCCGACCGCAGCGTGGATTGGTGGGTGATGTCCGAAGATCTGCCCGACCCGGCCAACTACGTCGAATTGCGCAGTGACGGCAAGGTGATCGTGCATTGGACGCCGAACAACCGGGTGGCGCATCGCAAACTCGTTGAGGCGGCGCGACAGATGATGCGCGATGCGGGCTATCTGTTCGTCTTCGTGCAGCCGATGGGCATCGACACCAACTCGCACCAATGCGGCGCCGCGCGCTTTGGGACGGATCCGGCAAGCTCGGTGCTCGATCCCTTCTGCCGCACGCACGATGTCGAGAACCTGTACGTGGTCGATTAGTCCTTCTTCCCGTCGTCGGCGGCAATGAATCCGGCGCTGACGATCGCAGCGCAGGCGCTGCGCGTGGCGGAGAAGATTGGGAGATTAAGCGATTGAGAGATTGGAGATTGGGATTTGACGCGGAGGAGATCGGGAGACAAGGAGATCGGGAGAGAGGGAAGGTAAGTGATGGTGATGAAACTCTTGTCTCTTGTCTCTCTTATCCTCTGCGCAACCTCCTCTTCCTCTGCGTCTCTGCGTCAAGCTGTTTTTATTCGTGTCAATCCGCCAAATCCGCGGTCTATTCTTTGAGGTAATTGACTTGACAGCAATTGATTCATCCGTGGCGATTAGCATTGCCGAACAGCGTGAACTGGAGCAGGTCGAAGGCATCGTCTTCGACATCCAGCGCTATTCGGTGCACGATGGGCCGGGGCTGCGCACGAATGTCTTTCTGAAGGGCTGCCCACTGCGCTGCGCATGGTGCGCCAACCCGGAGTCGCAGCAGATGCAGCCGGAGCTGATGCTCTCCGCGCACAACTGCATGAGCTGCGGCCAGTTTGCAGCGTCCTGCCCGGTCTGCTGGGAAGCAGCGGATCACGTGAATATCCGCGTCGAAGAACTGGGCGACCGACCGGCGATCTGCCCGACCGGCGCCATCCACTGGGTGGGTGCGCGGCGCCTGGCGGGCGAGGTGATGGCCGAGGTGCGCCGCGATGCGCCTTTCTACGGCAACGACGGCGGGCTGACGCTCACCGGCGGCGAGGCGACGATGCAGCCGGCCTTTGCCGAGGCGCTGCTGCGCCTGGCGCGCGCCGAGGGCATCCACACCGCGCTGGAGACGGCGGGTCACACACAGTGGACGGTCTTCGAGCGGCTGCTGCCGCATCTCGACCTGTTGCTCTACGATGTCAAGCAGATCGACAGCGACGTTCATCGCCGCTACACCGGGCTGAGCAACGCGCTGATCCTGGACAACTTGCGGCGCATCGCCCGCCTGCCGGCGCCGCCGATCGTCGTGCGCGTGCCGGTGATTCCGGGCTTCAATGCCGACGCGGCCAGCCTGACCGCGATTGCCAGTTTCGTGCTCAATCTGGAGCGCGCACCGCTTGAGATCAACCTGCTGTCCTATCACACGCTGGGCCGGGCGAAATATCAGTCGCTGGGCCGCGACTATCCGTGGGCGGATCAGCCGCGGCTGGCGGAGGATGAGATGCAGCGGCTGGCTGGACTCATGGCTGACCAGGTGTTATCGGCGGGAATCGTGGTGCGGGTTGGCGGGTGAAGAATAGACCGCGGATGACGCAGATTTGGCGGATGAACGCGGATGGGACAGCACACTACTGTCGTGTTAAGGCTGATTTGATCGGCTAAGAAACTGAGTTTTTGTCAAAAACTCAGTTTCTGAATATCACTCACTTGACGCTTGATACAATACTACAACGGATTTAGGGGAGAGTCGGATTTAATGCCGCCAGTGTAAGGAGCGCGTGCATGGGCGAACGGTCAATCCGTTGTTTCCCCGAATCCGTTGTAGTGTTTGATGTGATTTGCAATCAACATCGGAAAAATTGAGGAGAAAGCAGCCATGCACCAACAGTATAATTTATCTCACCGCGACGCCCTACGTGTGGTCGAAGCGATCCGCGCTGAACTGGAGCAGCAAGGCAAAGGCGCGGCGATTGCCGTGGCCGACGCGCACGGCGAATTGCTCGCCTTCCTGCGCACCGATGGCTGCAAGCTGCCGTCGATCCAGATCGCGATCAACAAGGCCTTCACCGCCGCGCGCGAGCAGAAGCCCAGCCGCGCCATCGGCGAGTCGGCGCGCGACGACCGCTGGCCGATGACCAACTTCGGCGATCTGCGCTACACGGCGTGGGGCGGCGGCGTGCCGCTCCTCCATGCCGGGCAGGTGGTAGGCGGCGTCGGCGTGAGTGGCCTGCCAGAGGAAGAAGATATGGTGCTGGCGGCGCTGGGCGCGCGTCTGCTTGAGGAAATGGGGCAGTAGGGGTTTGGGGTGTTGAGGTTGTAGGGTATTCCTCACGGCGCATCCTACAACCCCAACACCCCAACACCGCATGATATACTCTTTTCACGCCCGCCGGCTTGAACGGCCAGAAAACGCGATTGAACCGGATGCCCATGAGCGAGCTAAGTGCAGCCAAACGAGCCGAATACCGCGTGGGCGCAGTGCAGCGGCAGCAGCAGGCGGAGCAACGTCGTCTGCGCCATCTGGCGCGTGCGCAGGAGGTGGCAGGCGCCGCCGCCAGTTTGCTGCGCGCCACCTACCACGCGACAGAGGTGATTCTGTTTGGCTCAACCGCGCAGCCGGCGCGCTTTCACGAGCGGTCGGACGTCGATCTGATTGCCTGGGGCATGGACGAGCGGGCGTATGTGCGCGCTGTCGCTGATGTCAACGGGCTTGACAGCTACATGTTCGTCGATTTAGTGCGTGGGGAAGAGGCGTCGCCATGCCTGCTCGCCGTAGTTGCAGAAGAAGGAAAAGCTTTATGACACCGTGGGTGGCGGGCATCGACCTGGGCGGCACCAAGATCGAGATTGGGCTGGTGGCGCCTGATAACTCTATTGTGGCGCGGCGGCGCTTTCCAACCGAGGATGCCCGGGGGCCGGCGTCGGTGGTGGAGCGGATTGCGGCGTGCATCGAAGCGTTGCAGGCGCAGGCCGGCGCGCGCGTGGCGGCGGTGGGCGTCTGCACGCCAGGGCCGGTCGATCACCTGAATGGCGTGCTGCATGACCCGCCCAACATCCCTGGCCTGCACCATGCGCCGCTGGCCGCGCTGCTGAGCGAACGACTCGGCGTGCCCGCGCGGCTGGAGCATGACGCCAAGGCAACCGGGCTGGGCGAGTATCACTTCGGCGCCGGACGCGGCGAGCGCAGCATGGTCTACATCATCGTCGGCACGGGCGTCGGCGCAGCGATCATCGCCGACGGGGAGATCTATCGCGGCGCACACAACTCGGCCGGTGAGTTCGGGCACACCACCCTCGACCGTTACGGCGCGGTCTGTTCGTGCGGCTCGCGCGGCTGCGTGGAGACCTTCATGAGCGGGCCGTGGCTGGCGCGACGCTATGCCGCGGCACAGCAAGGTGGGGCGCCGACGCTGGAGACGGAAGCGCGCATCGATGGAGAAGCGATCGCTGCGCTGGCTGGGCAGGGCGATCCGCTGGCGCTGCACATCCTCAGCGAGGCGGGCGATGCGCTGGGTACGGCCATTGCCACGCTGGCGATGATCCTCGACATCGAGTGCTACGTGATCGGCGGGTCGGTGGCGCACTGCGGCGAGCTATTCTTTGCGCCGGCGCGGCAGGCCGTGCCACGCCATTCCTTCCGCTCGGTGGGCGAACGCGTGCGCATCGTGGGCAATCAACTCGATACGGACGCGGCGATCCTGGGCTGTGCGTGGCTGGCGCGGCAGGCGCTGGGGCGATAACGATGTGGCCGCGGAGCGCTGCGCCCAAATATGGGGCGGCCAGCCTCAGTGGGTAACGCGCTCTCACCTTCTCTGCGCCGCATTATCCGTTTTTCGTTTAAGTTTTGCCGCTTTCTGAATCTGGGATGTGTATCTATAATCGATTTATGTCTATGCCAACTTTGGTTACTAAACTATATATCCCCCCACTCCGGCCTAAAGTTGTCCCCCGCACCCACCTGATCGAGCAACTGAACGAGGGCTTGCACCGCAAATTGACCCTGATCTCCGCCCCCGCCGGCTTTGGTAAAACCACACTGGTCAGTGAGTGGATTGCTGGTTGCAAACAGTCGGTTGCCTGGTTGTCGCTGGACAAAGGGGATAACGACCCCACACGCTTTCTGACTTACCTCGTCGCTGCTTTACAGACCATTGCGACGGATATCGGAGGGGGAGTGCTGAATGTGCTTCAATCGCCTCAGCCACCCTCAACTGAATCAATTTTGACGACCCTGCTCAATGAAATTGTCGCCATCCCAGACAAGTTCATCCTCGTCCTTGACGACTACCACGTTATTGATTCCAAACCGATTGACAACGCGCTCGCCTTTCTGCTTGAGCATTTGCCGGCGCAGATGCACCTGGTCATTGCCACCCGGGAAGATCCACACCTACCCCTGGCCCGGTTACGCGCCCGTGGCCAATTGACCGAACTGCGCGCCGCCGACCTGCGGTTTACGCCCGCCGAAGCCGCCGAATTTCTCAACCAGGTGATGGGGCTGAACCTCTCGGCAGAAGACATCGCGGCATTGGAGACCCGCACCGAAGGCTGGATTGCCGGTCTGCAATTGGCTGCGCCTTCTATGCAGGGGCACCAGGACGTATCCAGCTTCATCAAGTCTTTCACCGGCAGCCACCATTTTGTGCTGGACTATCTGATGGAAGAAGTTCTGAACCAGCAGCCCGAAAGCGTTCAGAGGTTCCTGCTGCAGACATCCATCCTGGAGCGCCTGTGCGGCCCGCTATGTGATGCCGTTCTGCGCGACCCATCGGCTTCGGGGCAGGCAACCCTGGAATATCTCGAACACGCCAACCTGTTCCTCGTCCCCCTGGACAATGAGCGGCGCTGGCACCGCTATCACCATCTCTTTGCTGATCTGCTGCGCCAGAGACTGCATCAGAGCACAGCCTCGTCTGCACAGGACGAAGGACGGGGCGTAGCCGAACTGCACAGCCGTGCCAGCCAGTGGTATGAAGACCATGGATTGGAGATTGAAGCTTTTCAGCATGCGGCTGCGGCCAATGATGTCGCGCGCGCCGAGTACCTGATAGATGCAAAAGGTCTGCACAAGCACCTGCCTGGCGTAGCTGCCATGCTGGATTGGCTGGCGTCGCTGCCGACAAGTGTTCTGGATGCCAGACCTTCCTTGTGGATGAAGTATGCTTCAGCATTGCTGGTTCGCGGCCAAACGACCGGCGTCGAAGCGAAACTACAAGCGGCTGAGGCAGCTTTACAAGGCGCCGAACCGGACGAAAAGACCCACGGCCTGACCAGGCAAATTGCCGCCCACAGGGCTACGTTGGCGATCTATGATTACCAGATAGAAACCACCATCGCCCAGTTGCGTCGCGCCCTGGAGACCTACCGGCACTATCTGCAACTACTTGGTGATCAGCCACCTCCGAGTGCCAACGAAGCGTATTTTGGCATGGCCCAAATATTCTACGAATGGAACGATCTGGATGCCGCGGAGCAGCACGGACAGCAGAGCCTTCAACTGGCGCGGCAGTATGATAAAAGTATTGATAGATTTGTTATCCGTGAGATATTTCTTGCCCGCCTGAAACTGCTGCGGGGAGATGTGGCCGGCGCGGCCGCCATGTTGGCGGAGACCGAGCAGTCCGTGCGCCAGAATGACTTCGTGCACCGCATGCCTGAGCTCGCTGCTATCCAGGTAACGGTGCTTCTAAAACAGGGCAATTTGGCAGCAGCCGTTGATCTGGCTGGGAAGCACGAACTTCCCCTCAGCCGCGCCAGGGTACTCCTGGCGCAGGGAGACCCGTCCGCAGCGTTGGCGGTGCTGAGGCCATTGCGTCAACAAATGGAAGCAAAGGGTTTGGCAGACGAACGTTTTAAAGCGATGATTCTTCAGGTAGTCGCTCTGCATGCGCATGGCGAAAAGGATGAGGCCCTGCAACTGCTGGGCGAAGCGCTGGCGCTGGCCGAGCCGGGCGGCTTCATTCGGATCTTTGTGAACGAAGGGGCTCCGATGGCGGAACTCCTGTCCGCAGCGGTTGCTCAGGGTATCAGGCCAGAGTATGCCACCAAGCTGTTAGCCGCCTTCGAGGGGGAGAGGACCGATGAACGACCCACATCCTTCGTTCCCGGCCCCCATCGTCCCCTGGTGGGATCGTCTTTGGTCGAACCGCTCAGTCCACGCGAGTTGGAAGTCCTGCGCTTGATCGCCCAGGGTCTTTCGAATCAGGAAATCGGCCAACGGCTTTTCCTGGCCCTGGATACCGTCAAGGGCCACAACCGCCGTATCTTTGAAAAGCTACAGGTGCAGCGGCGCACCGAAGCCACCGTTCGCGCCCGCGAACTGGGTTTGTTGTAAGTGCAAGTGTAAGTCCTCCCCACGATCCTCCCCTTCCCCCTCAACAATTCAAAAACAACACCTCCAGCCAACACTAAAGTGTCTATTCGCTAACATTGTGTTGGAGATATGATCTTTGTAGATTGAGCAAGTGGCACGGGCTGCAATGACCGGCCGCAATCAGGTACAAGGTGATGTCGTACGAACTCGAACCAAGACCGACTGCAAGTCAACCCGTGGCCTATCAGATCAGGCTCAAGGGCCATTTGGGTGCTGAGTGGACAGACTGGTTTGACGGCTTGACCATCACGCTGGAGGAGGATGGCGATACGCTTCTCACCGGCCCGGTGGTTGATCAGGCCGCGCTGCATGGCTTGCTCAAAAAAGTGCGTAATCTGGGCATGCCACTGATTTCGGTCAGTCCTGTTGAACCCGGCCAGGCAGACACGTGAGCGGTCAGATGTCAAATCGTAAATCAGCGTAAGCGTCTTGGTTACGCCAAAATCGTTCAAAAAAGGAAATAAACATGAAAACCTTGCAAAAATTTGGCGGTTTCGCCGCACTGTACCTGGCAGTCGCCTACCTGATCGGCATGGCCCTCTTTCTCGTCGTTCTGGACTACCCCAGCATCACCGACCCAGCTCAAAAGGTAGCCTTGCTGATCGACAAACAGATGATCGTCTTCTCAACCAACCTGCTCATGTACGTGTTCTTTGGCGTCGTTCTGATCGTCATGGCGCTGGCGTTGTACGAGCGGCTGAAGTCCGGCGCACCGGCAATCATGCAGGTGGCAACCGTGATCGGGAGCATCTGGGCTGGCTCGCTGATCGCCAGCGGCATGGTCTCGAATGCCGGGATCGCCCCTGCCGTCGCGCTCTATGCCAAAGACCCGGTCCAGGCAGCGTTGACCTGGCAGGGAATTGAATCCGTGGCAAGCGGGCTGGGCAACGGCAATGGCGAAATTCTGGGCGGTCTTTGGACGCTGCTGGTCAGCCTGGCCGGGCTGCGGG